>PVML01018182.1_pt1 | contig 157651 bp, 136 predicted proteins | sample 1853371 | NCBI WGS metagenome assembly PVML01 (sample SAMN08533508, study PRJNA380276) | Human gut metagenome, whole genome shotgun sequencing project. | isolation source: participant 1, chromium library | host: Homo sapiens | collected 2017 | reverse complement strand
AGGTGAAATCTCAATTCAAATTTGCCTTATCTATCATAATATCAGAAATAAGATAGAAATTTCTATAAAAATACATTTGTTTGTAAAAAATAAACAATGAAATTTGGTAATAAAGATTAAAAATGTATAAAATAACCAAAAAACATTGACGATAAATTTTATCAGTGTTAAGATAGAAAAGAAGTTGGGAGAAAAACTTTAGCAAAATTGAAGTTGTTGAAAATATAAAACTTATTATATTTTTGCAACAGATATTAATTAGGGTAATAAATGATTGTCTTGTATACAGTTAATTATGCATGGCAGCGATAAATATTTTTAGACTGCTTATTTTTACATGATTTCAGCAGTCGGTAAGGAGGGTTTTAGATAATGGCAAGATTTACATTACCAAGAGATTTATATCATGGAAAGGGTTCTTTGGAAGCATTGAAGGACTTTGACGGAAAGAGAGCTATTGTATGCGTTGGCGGTGGCTCTATGAAAAGAAACGGATTTCTCGACAGAGCGATAGGTTATCTTAAAGAAGCAGGTATGGAGGTAGAACTTTTTGAGGGCATTGAGCCTGATCCGTCAGTAGAAACCGTTATGCGTGGGGCGGAAGTTATGCAGAAGTTCCAGCCTGACTGGATTGTTGCTATGGGTGGAGGCTCTCCTATAGATGCCGCAAAGGCAATGTGGATTAAATATGAGTATCCTGATGTGACATTTGAGGATATGTGTAAGGTGTTTGGACTTCCAAAACTCAGACAGAAAGCACATTTCTGTGCTATTTCTTCTACATCGGGTACAGCTACCGAGGTTACAGCCTTTTCAATTATTACTGATTATGAGAAGGGTATCAAGTATCCTATAGCAGATTTTGAAATTACTCCAGATGTAGCTATCGTAGACCCTGAGCTTGCTGAGACTATGCCGGTTAAGCTTGTTGCACATACAGGTATGGATGCTATGACACATGCTATCGAGGCATATGTATCGACAGCAAACTGCAATTATACAGATCCGCTTGCTATCTGGGCTATCAAGATGATTCAGAAACATCTTGTAAAATCTTACAATGAAGATATGGAGAGCAGGGATCAGATGCATGATGCACAGTGTCTTGCAGGTATGGCATTTTCAAATGCACTTCTTGGAATCGTACATTCTATGGCACATAAGACAGGTGCAGCTTTCAAGAATGGACATATCATTCACGGAGCAGCCAATGCAATGTATCTTCCAAAAGTTATCAAATACAACAGCAAGGATGATACGGCAAAGAAACGCTATGGTGAGATAGCTGATTATATGGGACTTGGCGGAAGCAGTGATGATGAAAAAGTAGATTTACTTATCAAATATCTTCGCCAAATGAACGATGACCTTAATATTCCACATTGCATTAAAAATTATGGAGAAGGCGGACTTCCGGCAGAAGAAGGAATTGTACCTGAGGATGAATTCCTTGAAAAACTTCATGATATAGCAGCCAATGCAATCCTTGATGCATGTACAGGTTCAAATCCTCGTCAGCCGTCACAGGAGGATATGGAGAAACTTCTTAAGTGCTGTTATTATGATACAGAGGTTGACTTCTAAAAAAGTATCGAAAATCGACAAAATTAAGAAATTTGTCGGATAAAAAATTTTATAGTTACAAAAATACCTTCTGAGCAGAGTATGGAGATTTCACATATATCTGTTTAGAAGGTATTTTTATTATAATTAATATTGACGGAGAAGAAAAAGTTTTACTTTAGTTTTACATATTTTACTTTTATTTGATTGAATAAAAAAATATATGAACATATAATTAGGAAAAATAAAATCATGTGCGATTTAATATTATTAATCATATATAAAATGGAGGTACGATGTATAATAATGAGGAAGATTAGTACAAAAATATTGGTTGTAATTGTTCCGGTTATATGTATTGCTATGTTGGTCTTAATGAAAGTGAGTGAATTGTCGGCAGCAAGTATAATAAGAGAAGAAACAGGAAAACATATGGAAGCAGAACTGGATGCACAGTGCAGCAATATAGAAACAAAAATAGAAAAAGTCAGTACAGAAGCCATTGACATATCAGCAGTTGTATCACAAACATATAATTCTGTAAAATTGCCTGAATATATAAGTGTTTTAAAAGAAGTTGTGCAGAATAATGATATGGTTTTAGGAAGTGGGATATGGTTTGAACCATATGTTTATGATGTAAATGAAAAGTATGTAGGTCCATATGTTTATAAAGAAGATAATGATATAAAAGTGACATATGATTATAGCAATATAAGTTATGATTATTTTAAACAGGATTATTACAAAAGCACAAAAGAAGGAAAAAAGCTAAACATTACCGCACCATATTATGATAAAACTGCAGATAAAATAATGTCTACATGTGCAGTTCCAATATTGCATGGAGAAGAATTTATTGGTGTTATTTCTGTAGATATGGAATTATCGTTAATTCAAAAAGAAATAAAAAGTGTTAAAATAGGCAGATCAGGATTTATAAGATTGATAACTCAAAATAATGATATAATAAATTCGCAAAATCAAGGTGCAAATATAGGTAATGATAATTCAGAATTGAAAAAAAAGCTGGATAAAGCGGTTGCAATGAAAAAAAATGATTTTAGTTATAATAACAAAAATCAGAAGTATAATGTATATTTTAAAGAAATTTCAGGAATAGATTGGAAGATTATTATAGAAATTCCTAATTCTGAATTGGAGAGTCAAATCAGAATGTTGTCAATGCGTTTGACGATAGTTAGTATAATAGCAGTTATTATAGTTGGGGCAATAATATGTATTCTAATAAGAAGAATTGTGAAAAATATAAATGTCGTTAGTAAATTTGCAGAAGAATTATCAGAAGGAAACTTTACTGTTGATGAAATTGAAATTAGGACAAAAGATGAGTTAGGAACTATGGGAAATGCATTAAATAAAATGTATAGAAGCAATAAAAAAATTGTATTACAAATAAACACAAATTCAGCCGAGATAAATAATTCAAGTAAAAAAATAAGCGGTGCTTCAAAAGAATTGGCTGTTGAATTTGATAATATAAATAAATGTATTATGGATGTAAATTCATCGATGATGACAGCCAGTGCAGCAACAGAAGAACTGAATGCATCTTCAGAAGAAGTCAGGACTTCAATGACGATGCTCTCAGATAAAATTAAAAAAAGTGATAAACTTGCATATCAGATTCAGCAAAAAGCATTGCAGATAAAGGACGATGTTCAAAATTCATGTGATAAAGCTGAAGAGATTACGAAAGAATGCAGCGAAAAACTGCAAAAAAGTATAGAAAACACAGTAATAGTGGAGCAGATAGGTAAGATGGCATTAGTTATTTCTGAAATTGCACAACAGATTAATCTTTTGTCATTAAATGCATCTATAGAGGCTGCAAGAGCAGGAGAAAATGGAAAAGGCTTTGCCGTTGTTGCTGGTGAAATAGGAAAACTTGCAGGACAGACAAGCGATGCTGTTAGTAATATTCAAAAAATGATTATGAAAGTACAGGAGGCATTTAAGAACCTTATAGATACATCCCAGGCAATTCAAAAATTTATTGGAGACAAAGTTTCAACAGACTATAAAAGCTTTGTAAAAACTGCAGTTCAATATAAGGAAGATGCAGAAAACTTTTTGGAAATTTTTGATTCAATTTCGGAATTGTCAGAACAGGTAGATGGAATTATGGGAGAGGTATCCGAAGCAGTATGTGATATTGCGGAGACTTCGCAAAAAACATCAGATAATAGTAGTGATGTTTTAAAATCGGTTGAAAATGTATCAATCTCAGTTGGAAAAATTAAAGAAATGACGGCTTCACAGGAGAAACAGACATTTGAATTGACGGATGTTGTGAAAAAATTTAAATTATAATAAAGATAAGCAGGAATATTTATCGTAAAGTATTGACTTAGCAATAATCTATATTTTATAGTTATCTTATTGAAAAAATCATCATTTTTTCTGCTGACGATTCTTATGCGTCAGGATGAACAGAGAGCTAAGGCTATTTGTCAGAAATTAAAAAGGGGAAAAGAATGAAAAGATTAATTCAAAAGAAACTAAAAAAAACAAAAGAAATTTTATATTATATTTTGTCAGCACTTATGATAGGACTTATTGTAGGTTGCATAGATGCTTTGTTTGGGCGTGTCCTTATTGCAATTACTGATTTCCGGGGAAGGTATATTCAAATTCTTATTTGGTTTCTGCCGATTGCAGGCCTGTTTATCTGTTGGATGTATCATCATTTTAATGAGATAAGTTTAAAGGGAATGACACTTGTGCTTGAAGCAGCACAGGGGAAAAGAGAAGATATTCCGCTTGCACTTGTTCCGTTGGTTATGATTTGTACATGGATTACGCATCTTTTTGGGGGAAGTGCAGGCAGGGAGGGAGTTGCAGTTCAGATTGGAGCAACATTGTCTCATTGGTTTGCACGCAGATTTAAGTTCCCTGATAACGGAAAAGTTTTGCTGATAGCAGGAATGGCAGCGGGTTTTGGAGGATTGTTCCAGACACCGTTTGCAGCTGTGTTTTTTGCGATGGAGGTTGTCGTTACTGGAAAAATGTTATATCAGGCATTTTTGCCGTCATTGGTAGCAGCAGTTACGGCTTCGACAGTTTCAAATACACTTGGACTTGAAAAATTTGAAGTACCGTTTAAGCAGAGCTTTAACCTGTCAGAATCTAAGACTATGTTTTATATGGTTATTCTAGGTGTGGCATTCGGACTTACAGGGCGTGTGTTTTCAGTATTGTTAAAAAAGTCAAGAGAATTTATGGCGGAAAAGTTTGAAAATCCATATAAAAGAATTGGATTTGTATCAATTCCGCTTTCAGTAATTCTTTTTGTACTCTGGAATGGTCGTTACTGTGGACTTGGAACAAACCTTATATCACAGACATTTACAGGAGGAGAAATCTTTATCTTTGACTGGATTATAAAACTGCTTTTGACAGTTATTACATTATCAATTGGATTCCAGGGTGGTGAAGTTACACCTCTGTTTTCAATCGGGGCATCGCTGGGCTTCTGTCTTGGAAATTTATTTGGAATTTCGTCCGTATTATGTGGGGCACTGGGATATGCGGCTGTCTTTGGAAGTGCTACCAATACACTTATTGCACCATTTCTTATAGGAGTGGAGGTGTTTGGCACAAAAAATACACTTGCTTTTTTGATAGTGTGCAGTATAGCATATATCGTAAATGGAGACAGATGTATTTATGGAGCACAGGAAAGTTTGCACAACCATTTGTCATAATAGTATCTTAAAATTTATTGCGTTAGTGTTAATATGAGATAAAAAAGCCGTTATTGCTGATTACCGGAGGTATAGAAATGCCGCAGATAATATTAAGGAAGTGGCAGATATAGTAGCTGAGGATAATAAGAGCCTTCTTTAGGATACAACAATTAAAAAGGGTGCTGCGAAATAATAACCCCCAATTTGAAATGGGGGGCTGACTTGTTCTCGGTGTGGTATTTGGCTTTTTATTAGGTACATGTGTCACGTTTGATAAGGACAGGCGTTATTTTTTTATGGATAATATCTTTCTTAGGGTGAGGATCTCTTTTCTTTAATTCATTCATCTGACTGGCAAGCAGATTCATGGCTTCATAGGCAATTTTATCTATCTGCTGTCCTACAGTAGTTATCGGTATGATGGCTTCTGAAGCAATAGGAGAATTATCAAAGCCTACAACTTTATATTCATCAGTGAATTTCCCATATTCACACATGAGAATGTTAATTAAAATATTTGCGTGGGTATCATTTGCCATAAAAATTCCTTTTCGCATACCTGGATATGATTTTTGTATAATATTAAAAATTTTTTTAATATGTGCTCTAGTCTCATCGTAGGTATCACCCAGGTCTTCGAGAAAAAGTTTATGTTTTATATGATGTTCTTCACAAATATCAATAAAACCTTTTATTCTGTTATATGATGGTATTTCATCTGGTACATGTGAGTTTATGTGTATTAAAATATCACAGTTATTTTTGGCCAGCAGACTGGTTGCCTGTACAGCCCCCATATAATTGTCTGTATTTATACTGTTGATATATTTGTCTTCACGCTCTATTGCGACAACCGGAATATTGTAAGATGCAAGCTCTTTTGAAGAGATATTGTGGCTTAGTACGATAAGTCCTTCAATTTTATATGAAAGAAGTTCCTGAAGATATTTGTGTTCTGTCTCATTTGAACCGGCACCTGCAAATACAATAAATTTATATCCAAATTTTTCATATGTAGCCAAAAGTTGGTTCAACATTTCTGAATAATAATGTAAAAAAAGATTAGGAAGAAGTATGCCGACAAACTCACTTTTTCCATTTGCCAATACTTTTGCAAGCTTGTTTTCTTGATAATTTAGGTCTACAAGTGCTTTTGCAATAATTTCCTGATTTTTTAGCGTAAGGGAATTAGGATTGTTAAAGTATCTTGAAATTGTAGTTTTTGAAAAGTTTGTATATTTTGCTATATCATTAAATGTAACTTTTTTATTTTGGGATGCCATATTAAAAAACCTCTCTTACTGAAAAATGAATGGTTAAGTATTTGTAAAATAAGTACGGAAACCGATAATGCAATAAAGCACATTAGTTAAGTATAGCAATTATGAAAATAAAAAACAACAAAAAAATAACTGGTTAAGTAACCGGTTATTTTTTTGAGGGAAACTACTTGACAAGTTAAGTTTGTAAGAGTAATATATGTGACATAAAGTAACCGGTTACTTAACCGGTTACACAAACGAAAAATATTAAGTTAAATTTTATAAAACGCGTTGGAAAGGAGAAGGCATTATGAGAAAACGCATATTTGCTTTGTTGACAGCCTGTTGCATGATTTTAACCACAGCCGGATGTCAGAAGAGTACACCTGAAGCCGGTAGTATTGCCGGATATGACAAAGGAGAAAAATATTTATCAATATGGGTACATTCCATTGAAGACACTGACGAGGGAAGATGTTACAGGGAGGCAGTAAATTCATTTAATAAAGCATATGATGGAAAATATTTTGCTGATATTGAATTTATTCCGAGAAATGACAGTGGCGGAGGATATTCTGACAAGATAAATGCATCAGTTATGTCGGGCGACCTTCCGGATGTTCTTACGGTAGACGGACCAAATATTGCCGCATATGCCGAAAATGAGATTATACAGCCTTTGGCAGAAATCTCAGAGAAAGATAAGTCAGAGTATCTTGAGTCTATCATTGAACAGGGTACATACAATGACAAGTTGTATGCCCTTGGAGCAATGGAGTCAAGTGTCGGACTTTATTACAACAAGGATATTCTGAAAGAAGCTGGCGTAGAGGTGCCGGATGCGGATCATCCATGGACATTTTCAGAGTTTTTGAATGTTCTTGAAAAAGTAAAAAAGGTTACAGACAAGAAAAAAGGTTATGCACTTGACATGACATTTCCGGTTGGCGAAGCGACGATATATTATTATGCACCGTTTTTCTGGTCAAATGGTGGAAATATGATAGACAGTACAGGATTAAAAGCAGACGGAGTTTTTAATTCAAAAGAAAATATATCAACTATCAACTATTTCTGTAAACTGCTGTCAAACGGTTATATGTCTAAAGTTCCTATCGATCATCTATTTGAAAGCGGAAGAGCAGCATTTAAGTTTGATGGTGCATGGGAGGTAAATACTGTTTATACAAGTTACAAGGAACTTAATCTTGGTGTTGCACCATATATAACCAGTGACAACTGGAACGGTGAAAGATATACTCCTACAGGTTCATGGGCATTTGCGGCATCGTCAAATACAAAAAATATCGAGGGTGCTACGGAACTTGTAAAATGGATGAGCGGAGTTGAAAGTGGAAAAAGATTGTGGGAAAAATCAAAATCATTTCCGTCAACATATAAAGCATACGAGTCGATTGATGTATTTAAAAAAGATGAAAATTATAAAGAATTATACTATCAGTTGAGTGAATATGGTCATCCAAGACCAAAGACACCTGCATATCCACAGGTAAGTACATCATTTCAGCAGGTACTTGAGAATTGTGTCCTGACAGGTGAAGATCCGAAGACACAGTTGGATAAATCAGTAGAAAGAATTAACGCAAAGCTGAAGCGTTATACATATAAAAAATGAAGAAAAAATCAGAATCAATATTAGGAATGGCATTTTTTGGTCCGGCATTGGTACTTCTTACAGTATTTCTGTTTATACCGATGATCCTGACACTTGTATTCAGTTTTACGGACTTTTTTGCATTAAATCCGGGGTTGACACATTTTGTAGGTCTTGAAAATTATTTTCAGGTATTTAAAGACGATGATTTCAAACAGGCTTTTGGAAATACTGTTAAGTTTGTTGTGATAATAGTACCATTACAGGGGTTAGGTGCATTGGGACTTGCATTACTCATAAATAAAGTCACGCATTGCAAGACATATTTTAAAGTGGCATTTTTTATACCGGTAGTAATGTCACTTGCCGTAGTGTCTACTTTATGGGTTCAGATATACAGTCCGGAAGGAATCTTAAATTCACTTCTTGCGCATATTGGAATAAATGCACAGCCATTTATAAACAGTGCATCACAGGCACTTCCGTCAATCGCTGTTATGAGTGCATGGCAGGGTGTAGGTTATCAGATGATAATATTTTTGGGAGGCTTACAGGCTATAAATCCTGCACTTTATGAGGCAGCAGAGATGGATCATGCCAGCGGATGGCAGAAATTTAAGGACATTACATTACCTGAATTAAAACCTCTTTGTATTTTTGTATTTATAACAATTACGATTGGAGCATTTAGAATGTTAGTCCAGCCGATGGTTATGACAGGAGGCGGACCGTCACATTCAACATATACAATGGTATATGACATTTATGAAACAGGTACGGTAAACTGGGAAATCGGTCTTGCGTCCACGATGGCTATAGTATTTGCATTCTTTGTCATGATACTTACAGTCATACAGACTATTTTGACCAAAGATAAGGAGGGAAAAAAACATGCTGACAAGAAAACAAAAAACAATTAACTGGATTATTGCGGCGGTAATGATAGTAATGTCATTGTTCTTCCTTTTCCCTGTTATCTGGATGATCGCAAATTCATTTAAGCCGGATGCAGCGATAACAAAGGATATGAATTCGATTGCGGCATTTATACCGCCTGCACTTAATGGAAACTTTTTTGATAATTACATATCGATACTGACAAATACAAGTTTTATTCATTACATGTTGAATACTTTATTTTATGCGGCTGTTTTAATAATACTTGGAATTATTGTAAACGGACTTGCAGGATATGCTCTTGCAAAGATAAATTTTCCTTTTAAAGAGAGATGGCTTCTTATAATAATGCTTTTAATGATAGTTCCTATGGAGACAATCATTACCATACATTTTCTTTTTATAGCAAAGCTTGGATTACTTAATACGGTGATAGGATATGTACTTCCTATGATAGTTAATCCATTTAACATATTCTTGTTCAGACAGGTGTTTATAAGTCTGCCGGATGATGTTTATGAGGCTGCACAGCTTGACTTTTGCAGTCCGGTAAAATATTTTTTCACTATGGTATTACCGATGTCAAAGAGTGTTGTTGCAACTGTCAGTGTATTTACATTTTTGAATGTATGGAATGATTATCTGTGGCCATCACTTGTATTTACATCAAGTGACCTGCTTACAGCTCAAATCGGATTAAATGCAATAACATCAAATGACAATACGACGATGGGACAGACATTGGCAGTTATCACGATGATAACAATACCTGTCATTATAATTTATTCATTATTTTCAAAACAGATTGTTGAAGGCGTTGTGTCTACAGGTTCTAAGGAGGGCTGATTATGAGTTTTATAGAATTAAAGAATGTTTGTAAAGAATATGCAAATACAAATAAAAAAGCAGTAACAGATTTTAATCTTAAAATAGATGAAAAAGAGTTTATAGCATTTGTAGGACCATCAGGATGTGGAAAATCAACTACATTGCGTATGATTGCAGGATTTGAAGAAATCACAAGCGGAGAGCTTTATATTGACGGAAAGAAGATGAATGAGGTTGCACCAAGAGACAGAGGTATTTCAATGGTATTTCAGAATTATGCGCTATATCCTCATATGACTGTAGAAAAAAATATAAGCTATGGTCTTAAAAATATGAAAGTGCCGTCAAAAGAAATAAAGAAAAAGGTAGACTGGGCAATAGATATTCTGGGGCTTTCAGAGTACCGCTACCGCAAACCTAAAAATCTGTCGGGAGGTCAGAGACAAAGGGTTGCCTTAGGTCGTGCAATTGTAAAGGATCAGAAAGTATTTCTTATGGATGAGCCGCTTTCAAATCTTGATGCCAAACTTCGTGTCAGCATGAGAAATGAGATAAGCAAGCTTCATAGAAATCTCGGAAGTACGACGATTTATGTAACACATGATCAAGTTGAAGCAATGACTATGGCAGACAGGATAGTCATCATGAAAGACGGTGTTGTACAGCAGATTGGAAAACCTATGGATCTTTATGAACATCCTGTAAATAAATTTGTAGCCGGATTTATAGGTTCACCTCAGATGAATTTCTATAATGTCAAGGTCAATGGAAATAAAATTACATTTGCCGATGGAAACAGCATTAGTGTAAATGAAGAGATATCGGATAAATTAAAAAATCATAAAGAAGTTATTCTTGGAATAAGAGGAGAAGACATTAAATTAGATCCTCAGAATATTGATGTATTTAAAGAAAATAGACAGAAAGCGGTAATTGAAAATACGGAGATCATGGGAAATGAAAATAATCTCTATTTTGAATTTGGTGGTACATCTTCTGTTGCCAGAGTTTCAAAATATGAGGTTGCAGGTGTCGGTGAAGAGGTAGAATTTGTTTTCGTGCCTCACAGGATACATTTCTTTGATATCACAACAGAAGAGGCAATAAGCATTTAAATAATTAAAATAGAAATGAGGTATTTATGGATAAGTTAAAAAAAGCAGATTCATATATAGAAAAAAATAAAGTGAGCAGTAAAGAATTGCCAGAGTTTCATGTTGCACCACAAATCGGCTGGATAAATGATCCCAATGGTTTTTCGTATTATAACGGGAAGGCACATTTGTTTTATCAGTTTCATCCCTATGGTAAGGAGTGGGGACCTATGCATTGGGGACATTGTGTAAGCAGTGATCTGATAAAGTGGGAATATTGCCCGGTCGCACTGGCACCCGATATGGATTATGATGTTGACGGATGTTTTTCAGGTTCGGCAATAGCGACTGATAAAGGACATATGTTAGTATATACGGGAGTATCTCATGAAGAAATAAATGGAGAAAGACAGGAATTTCAGAATCAGTGCATTGCTTTAGGTGATGGAAAATCATACAAAAAAATAGAAAAAAATCCGGTGATTACAGGGGATATGATGCCTGAAAATTTCAGCCGTGAGCATTTTAGGGATCCTAAAGTATGGAAAGAGGATGACGGATATTATCTTGTTGCCGGAAATAAAACATCTGACGGAAAACCACATGTAGTATTGTTTTATTCGGAAAATATGTATGACTGGAAATATGTTTCGGTATTGGCAGAAGATAATACAGGAAAATATGGAACAATGTGGGAGTGTCCTGATTTCTTTGAGCTGGACAAAAGACACGTACTTATAGCATCTCCACAGGACATGTGTGCAGATGAAGAGTTTCATAATGGAAATAATTCAGTGTATTTTATAGGTGATTATGACCGGAAACAGCATAAATTCAATTATGATGAAGTCTATGCACTCGATGACGGAATTGATTTTTACGCACCACAGACTACGCTTACACCTGATGGAAGAAGGGTGATGATAGGGTGGATGCAGTCATGGGATTCAAATATAAGACCGGTTACTCAGAAGTGGTCATGTATGATGACGATTCCAAGAGAGTTGACTTTTGCCGACGGAAGAATCGTGCAGAGTCCTGTAAGGGAGATAGCAGAATATTATACAGATGATGTTTATTATAAAGGTCAGAAAGTACATGAAAAAACAGGCTTTAAGGGAATAAATGGCCGCATGCTTGATATGACGGTTGAAATTGCTGATGGAGATTTTGACGAGTTTAAGATATGTTTTGCAGAAAATGAAAGATTTCGTTCGTGGCTTATCTATAATAACGTGAAAAAAGAACTTGAAATAAACAGGCTGTATTCGGGAATGAATCGTGATACAATAGGGGTTAGAAAAGTCAGATTAAGATATCCAAAAGAAAGCTTGAAACTTCGTTTTATTTTGGATAAATATTCTGCAGAAATATTTATAAATGACGGTTCACAGGTACTTAGCATGACTTGTTATACACCGCTTGATGCAGATGGGATAAGTTTTGAATGTGACGGGGACACAGCTATAAATATCGAAAAACATGGCATATTTGTCAGATAGGGAGGTTTTTAATGCAAAAGTTTGATGTGGTCGCTTTAGGAGAGTTGCTTGTAGATTTTACTGAAAATGGTATGAGTGGACAAGGAAATACGATACTTGAGGCAAATCCGGGAGGAGCTCCATGCAATGTGTTGTCGATGTTACAGAGACTTGGTAAGAAAACTGCTTTTATAGGAAAAGTTGGCAATGACAATTTTGGAAGAATGCTTAGAGATGTCGTTAGTGAACAGGGAATAAATACAGATAATGTGATTTTTGATGACGACATTCATACTACGCTTGCATTTGTACATACAAAAGAAGACGGTGACAGGGACTTTTCATTTTATCGCAATCCCGGAGCCGATATGATGCTTAGAAAAAATGAAATAAATGAAAGTTTACTGGAAAATACCAAAATCTTTCATTTTGGTACACTTTCAATGACAGAAGAAAAAATCGCAGAGACAACAAAATATGCGGTAGAAAAGTCAAAAAGTATGGGGGCAGTGATTTCATTTGATCCAAATTTTCGACCACCTCTTTGGGATGATTTTGAAAAGGCAAAAGAACAGATGTGGTATGGTATAAGTAAATGTGATGTTTTAAAAATATCAGATGATGAAATACAGTTTTTGACCGGAGAAAAAGATATTGATGCAGGTGTTCACAAGATTTTTGAAAAATATGAACCGGCACTGTTTTGTGCTACAAAAGGAAAAAATGGAAGCACTGCATATTATAAGGGAAAAAGCTTTTTTGCAGATGCATTTGTAAGAAAGGATACAGTAGAAACGACTGGAGCTGGAGATACATTTATGGCATGTATTTTAAATAGTGTTCTTGAAAAAGGACTGGATAATCTGACAAAAAGTGATGTTTCAAGTATGCTTGAATTTGCTAGTGCAGCATCGTCTATAATTACGACAAAAAAAGGAGCTTTAAAGGTGATGCCTCAAAGGAATGATGTGATTTCGTTCTTGAATAATTATAAATAAAACAGAAGGTCATATGTTGGTTTGATACCGATGTATGACCTTCTGTTTTATTTAATGATAAAAAATATCAGCAATTATTTCTTTGAGAGATAATCGTTTACATTAGCAACAAGTTCGTCGGCGTTAAGACCGTGAACCATAGCTGCTTCCTCAAGTGATTCTCCCTGAGCTGATGGGCAGCCGATGCAGTGCATACCTGATGCCATAAGTATAGCTGCGATGCCCGCATCTATTTTAAGCATGTCAGCAATTATCATATCTTTAGAAATTCTTTCTGTCATAATATCTGCTCTCCTTTGAAAAAATAAATTAAAAACGAAAAAGCCACTGTACAGGAGAAAAACTCCTTTACCAGCAGCTTTATTTTACATAAAGTAAAAAAAATCGTCAATAGGAAATAAAATCCTAATTAAATTACTCCTGTGAAATAGCACCTGAAGGGCATGTTCCTGCACAAGCACCACACTCGATACATGTATCTGCATCAATCTGGTAATGAGCATCTCCTTCAGAAATAGCGCCTACTGGACATCCGCCAGCACAAGCTCCACAACTAACACAATCATCACTAATTACATATGCCATTTTAATTGTCCTCCCTTATTATTGATTTTGTGCATTCATTATAACGCAGAAAATTCTTTTTGGCAACCCCTGAAAGCACTGAAAATAAAGGAAAAATGGTTAGTTTGACTGAACTTTAGGTAGGCTTAAAATACCATATAATTTATGCAAGTTTTTGTAATGCATCATATCTGATGAGAGGTTCAAAATGTTCTTCATAATAAGATATACTTGCAGAAGTGTTTTTCTGCTGTGTACCATACTCACTTGCTAAGTTGCAAATCTTATTGAAAGATTCCGGTGAAAGCTCACCTTGCTGCATTATAAGTATATAATTTTCAGTTTTGTCATTTTTATACAATGTATTTGCACTTTTATACAGATGGCATATATTGGCTGCAAATTCCGATACATTGTTTAATGAGTCGAAAGAAAAGATTTTAGCATTGTTTGATGACGTGTTTTTAGACATTGTCTTTGGACGTGGTTCTTTGCTCAGAGCTTCAGAGAGCGAAATAAAATCAGTGTTTTCATCATATGAAGATGTAGGAGTAAAAGGTATCGGCTCGTCATCTGCTTCTGAGTTTAAGTTGCCGGCGAGTTCGTAAATATCATCATCGTCGTCATATTCGTCATCATCGTCAAATGTATATTCTCCGACCTGTTCATATGAAGAACTGTCCGGATCCTCAGAAAATGTTGAAAATCTTGTATCAAGTTCATCCGGATCTTCAACTTTGGTTATAAGTAAGACCAGGGTGTCCGGATACATAGGAATAGCTTCTATCATAAGTGGGATATTTTCCGCATCAAAACCGAATTCATATGATGCCTGCTGCACCATGTCACGAAATAGAGCCTTGGCTTTATCTGTTCCGTATGCCAGTTCGCTGATACGAAGTTCTCTGTCGGATAAATCTTTTTTATTGAGTGTACAACGGATTTGGTTGTCATTTATTTTTTCGATTCGCATAGGCTCACTCCCTTTCTAAAAAAATATAAAATATATAATTTCTTATAGTTAAATTATAGGTTAATATTTGATTTTAGTCAATGATTTGAGACTTATCTGACATTGTTATTATCGGATAAATATGAAATAAAATCACCATTTATATATTTATATGATATGAACGTTGTACAGGTGATTTGGCAAATATAAAATGAATGCTTTTGAGTTTTGTCATTTGAAGGATAAGACATATTTTAGATTAATATTATGGTTTGTAATACCTGCATAATAAATACTGTTTATTTTTTGAAAAATTTGCATATATTTTCAAAAAATGATTAAAAATGATGAAAATGGGAATTTTATTATGCATAATAGTAAAAAATACGTCAGCAGTTTTGGTAAAAATACGGTGATTTAGGTGTTGAAATTGTGAAAGTCACCATCATATAATAGTCAGCACAGAGAGACGATTTAAAGTTTCAGGGGGTGAGTTTATAGGAAGAAGGTTATAGAAAAAATGATATGTTAAAAATTTAAGGCGGTTAGGAGACAAGGATAGAGGAGTATTGACGTTGATATGAATTTTACCAGATGTTTTAAAAATCGTTGCTCTGAAAATAAGTTAAAAATTACTCAATAGGAAAATGATGATGTATCACATAAAATAAAATTAACAGTTACACAAGTAGCGGTCATGTATCTTATTGGAGAAACCGGAGGTTGGTAAAATTGAGGGATAGTTCAGAAGGGTCGAGAGAAAAGACAATATCATGGATTTTAGATGAGGTCGATAAATGGACCTTGGCTGGGGTAAAAGTTAAAATCGATGGACAGTTTTATTCAGGCGGGGATTCTGAAATAATAGAACATGTCAAAGAAGACAATTGCTATATGGAAAACTATGTTAGTGACAATAATGGTAAGATTGTACAGGTCGAGTTTGACCGTCTGTAAATATTGTTGGAGATTATCCATTACAATGTTTTTGTGGTAAAAAATGTCGGAATATTAAGATATTAAAAAAATAATGGTAACCTTAAAAAGGTGACAGGAGAGGGAAGAAACACACATGCCTTGTTACTGCTCACACCGGTGGTATGGGCGGTAACTATCCCCTCTCCTGATTAGTTCAATTTTTCATATGTGCCTTTACTGTAAAAAGTTTAAGTGATATACTGATAAAGAGAATATTGCGTATTGAGAAAGGGTTCGTTTTATGAAAAATAAAAAGCTGTTTTTGCCTATTGTGATTACATTTATTGCAGTCGTTGCAGTGACTGCATTTTGGTTTATAAAGAAAAATATGCCATGTAAAGATTATATGAGTCTGGCAAAATATTATGGAAATAATGGAAACGGTTATACAGTTGTACTTGAGGATAAAATAAACGAAGAGAAGGCGTTGTATCAGAAAGGTCATGTCTATATTGATTACAACCTCGTATCGAATACATTAAATAAAAGATTTTATTGGGATTCAAATGAAAATCTTTTGATTTATACAACAGCCACAGCTGTTATCACAACTCATATCAATAGTAACAAATACACTATAAATAAAAGTTTAAACACTAAAGATTATGTTATAGCAAAGCTAAAGAATAATAAACTTTATATTGCTTTGGATTTTGTTAAGGACTATACGGCACTTTCTTATAACTTATATAAAAATCCAAACAGAGTTGTCTTAAAATATGAATATGGAAAGAAACAAAAGTGGATACAATCCGCAGAAGAAACAAAGTTAAGGTTTGAGCCAAGTATAAAGAGCCCTATACTTGTTGACGTAAAAAAAGAAGAAAAATTAAGAATTCTTGAAGATGAGTCAAAAGACAGCGGTTTTGATAAGGTTATATCTGAAAGTGGAGTTATAGGTTATGTTAAAGCATCAGATTTGAAAGAGGCATATGATTATGTTCCAAAAACAGATTTTGTAGAGGAGGAGTATCCGCATACATTGCTGGAGGGAAAAGTTAATCTTTTATGGCATCAGGTTACAAATCAGACTGCAAATTCAACATTGTTAAATGTGATTTCAGGGACAAAAAATGTAAATGTCATAGCACCGACATGGTTTGCGACAAGTGACAACAATGGAAGCATATCATCACTTGCAAGTTATGATTATGTTGATAAGGCACATTCCATGGGATTGCAGGTATGGGGACTTTGTGATGACTTTTCACCTGATATGAAAATCGGAAATGTGTTGGGAAGAACAAGCCGCAGGGAGAGATTAGAGAAAAATCTTATTGCGGAGGCTATAAAATACAGTCTTGACGGTATAAATATTGATTTTGAAAATGTCAAGTCAAAGAATGGCACTGATTTTATACAGTTTATAAGAGAACTTGGTATTATGTGCAGAAACAACGGAATTATACTTTCAATAGACAACTATCCGCCGGCAAATTATTCAGCATACTATGCCAGAGAGGAACAGGCAGCAGTAGCAGATTATGTTATTACTATGGCATATGATGAGTATTACTCAGGGTCTGAGGAGGCAGGGCCTGTTTCATCATTAAGTTATGTTAAAAATGCTGTCACCAATATATTGAATGAAGTTCCTGCAAAGCAGTCTGTTATAGGACTTCCGTTTTATTCAAGAATGTGGAAGGAAACAACCCGGTCTGGTGAGACAAAGATTAAATCAGAGGCTTGTTCAATGAAATATGCCGAAGAACTTGTCAATGATGCGAAAGCCGATATTACATGGGATGAAGAAAGAGGACTTGACTATGCTGAGTACACAAAAGACGGGACTCTATATAAAATCTGGCTTGAAAATGCCAAGTCGCTTGAATTAAAGCTAAAAGAAGTAGAGTCAGGGAAAATGGCAGGAGTAGCTTTTTGGAAAGCCGGAATGGAAAAGAAAAGTGTCTGGGATACGATAGAGAAATATACAGTACAGTAGATTATATGATGCAAGGGTCAAAATACCTTTTGAACCAAACATCACTACATATCATAATTTAAAATAAACTGCATACATATAGCTGATAAATATTTTTTGGAGATATGTATGAATTTATTAAAGAAAAGCTGTATTGTTTTATTAGGTGTGTGTGTTGTGGCAGCAGGTGGAATTGTCAGCAGACATATGATAAAAAAAATTCCTGTATTTAAGAGTGACAATAAGAAAATTATAGTCATTGATCCGGGACATGGTGGAAATGACCCGGGAAAGGTAGGTATAGACGGTTCTTTGGAAAAGAACATAAATCTTGCCATATCACTATATTTAAAAAAAGAACTAGAAAATAATAAATATAAAGTGATAATGACAAGAGAAAAAGATACAGGTCTGTATAGTGAGGGAGATACAAATAAGAAAATAGCTGATCTTAGTAAAAGAATAGAGATTATGAACGGTTCAGATGCAGCGGCTGTTGTGAGTATTCATCAGAACAGTTTTACGGGTGAGAGTTCAAGGGGAGCACAGGTGTTTTATCATGGTGAATCCCAAAATGGAAAGAAATTTGCCGGGATAATGCAGAAGAAAATAGCAGAGTGTATAGGTGATGGAAATCATAGGGTAGAAAAAGCCAATTCAGATTATTATGTATTAAGGAAAAGTATTCCGACTGCTATAATTGTTGAATGTGGATTTTTGTCAAATTCGCAGGAGGCAAAGCTTTTGTCGGATGACGAATATCAGAAAAAGATGGCTAAGGCAATTGCTAAGGGGATATACGAATATATTTCATAAGGAGGCTCATCAGATGAGTGAAGATATAGATACAAAAATAATAAAGGTAAATTCTGAAATGTTTGAGGACAGCGAGATTGAGGAGGCATGTGAGATATTAAAGAAAAACGGACTTGTAGCTTTTCCGACAGAAACAGTATATGGACTTGGCGGAGACGCCATGCATAAGGAGGCATCTGCCAAAATATACGCTGCTAAGGGCAGACCGTCAGACAATCCGCTTATAGTTCATATATCAGATAGGGAAAGTCTTAAAGACATAGCAAAGGAAGTTCCACAAAAGGCAGTAAAACTTATGGATGCATTTTGGCCGGGACCAATGACTCTCATATTCAAGAAAACAGATAAAGTGCCATATTCAACAACGGGAGGACTTGACACAGTTGCAGTCAGGATGCCAAGCCATCCGGTGGCAAGAGAACTTATAAGCCAGTCAGGAGTCTATATAGCGGCACCGAGTGCAAATACTTCCGGCAGGCCAAGCCCGACAAAAGCAGAGCATGTTATTGAAGATTTATCGGGCAAAATAGATATGATAATTGATGGCGGAAGTGTTGGTATTGGACTTGAATCGACGATTGTTGATGTCAGTGAGGAAGTACCTGTTATTTTAAGACCCGGTTATATTACAAAAAGCATGCTTGAGGATATTGTAGGTGAAGTAAAAGTTGACCCCGCTATTGTAGGTGAAACACCTAAGAAAAACATTGTTGCGAAAGCACCGGGAATGAAATACCGTCATTATGCTCCAAAGGGAGATATGACCATTGTTGAGGGAAGCAGAGAAGATGTAGCTTCAAAGATAAATGAACTTGCAAAGCAGAAGATTGATGAGGGCTGCAAAGTTGCAATTATTGCGACCGATGAGACAAAAGAAGAGTATAAGTATGGTATTGTAAAAAGTATTGGTTCAAGAAAAACTGAAGGTTCCATTGCGGCAGGGTTATATGATATACTGAGAGATATGGATCATATTGGTGCACAGTATATATATGCTGAAAGCTTTAGTGATGACAGACTTGGAGGGGCGATAATGAACAGAATGATAAAGGCAGCCGGTCATCATTTGATTCATGTATAGACATTAAAATACATCCAAATATAAAAACGGGTATTTTATTTGTTGTGTGACAGTTTCTGAAATGAGGGAGATGTATATGAAAAGTTATGACAAAGTCATATTTGTAAGCAAGGGAAATACTTTCAGCAGTCCGCTTGTAGAGGCTATTTACAGAATGAAAGCTCCAAACTGGCTTCCAAATTCCATGTCCAGAGGGACGGTTGTTTTGTTTTCCGAGCCGATAAATCCGAAAGTAAATGTTCTTCTTAGCAGTCATGATATGAATATAAGTAATCATGAAAACTCGAAGCAGCTTAAACGTGAGGAAATAACTGCGGACACGCTTTTGCTTACTATGACATTTAGTGACAAGCTGAAGGTGATTGAAGATCTTGGGGTATCAAACAATGTGTACACGGTAGGTGAGTACATTGAAGATGATGCAGATATATCAGACCCGTTTGACCCTGATGAGACATTGTATGATAAATTTTTAGAGGAAGTCTCAGAAAAGATTGAAAAAGTAATATTGCATATGGAAGCAGAGTATCATGAAAATGAAGAGTCTGCTACAAATATAAATAATTGATATGTGGAGGTAAGAAAAAATGATAGCAATTGGAAGTGACCATGGAGGATTTGCGCTTAAGCAGGAAATTATGGAACATTTGAAGGAAAATGGTATTGAATATAAAGATTATGGCTGTTATGATGAGAGCTCATGTGATTATCCGGTTTATGCAAAAAAAGTTGCAAATGCAATAGTTAGTGGTGAGTGTGAGAAAGGAATACTTATCTGTGGAACAGGAATAGGAATTTCCATAGCCGCCAATAAAGTTAAAGGAATAAGAGCTGCACTTTGCCACGATACTTTCAGCGCACAGGCAACAAGAGAACATAACGATGCAAATATTCTCGCTATGGGTGCAAGAGTAATAGGACCGGGACATGCATTGAAGGTAGTTGATACATTCTTAAATACTGAATTTTCAAATGATGAGAGACATATCAGAAGAATAAATATGATAGAAGATTAAATATGATAGAAGATTAACGCGTTAAAAAGTTTAAGAACATAAAGACTGCTGATGGTGCGTATTAAGCGGTTAAGATTATAATCTTGACAGTATAAAATCATGGGAGTATCATTAGAGATATGTTAAAATAAAAGATTTTTATCAATGTATTTAATATGGTTACAGTGTATGTGTATTGAATTTATTGATTGTAATATAGTATAGTGTATGTGTATCGAATTTATTGATTGTATTGATATGTAATCTTTTGAAAATAATTCACCCGATAAATTAAAAGGGTTATGAAAGGAAGTATTGTTATGGCAAAAAAGGACATCGATTGGAATAATCTTGGATTTGGTTATGTAAAGACAGACAAAAGATATGTGTCAAACTTCAAAAATGGTGCATGGGATGATGGCGCACTTATAGAGGATGATATGATCACAATCAGCGAGTGTGCATGCGTTCTCCAGTATGCTCAGACAGTATTTGAAGGATTAAAAGCATATACTACGGAGGATGGCAGAGTTGTCTGCTTTAGACCTGACTTAAACGCTTCACGTCTCGCTGATTCAGCAAGTAGACTTGAGATGCCGGTATTTCCTGAAGATAGATTTGTAGATGCTATTGCTAAAGTAGTCGAGGCAAATATTGATTATGTACCACCATATGGCTCAGGTGCAACATTATATATTCGTCCTTATATGTTTGGTAGTGATGCTATTATTGGTGTAAAACCTGCCAATGAATATCAGTTCAGAGTATTTACAACACCTGTAGGACCTTACTTTAAAGGTGGAGCAAAACCTATTACTATCCGTGTAAGTGATTTTGACAGAGCTGCACCTCATGGAACAGGTCATATCAAGGCAGGACTTAACTATGCTATGAGTCTTCATGCTATAGTTGATGCACATCAGAAAGGCTTTGATGAGAATGTTTATCTTGATGCTGCTTCTCGTACAAAGATTGAGGAGACAGGTGGAGCAAACCTTATCTTTATCACAAAAGACGGTAAGTTTGTTACTCCTAAGTCAAATAGTATTCTTCCATCAATTACACGCCGTTCATTAGAGGTTGTTGCAAAAGATTACCTTGGAATGGAAGTTGAAGAAAGAGAAGTATATCTTGATGAAGTTAAAGACTTTGCTGAGTGCGGTCTTTGTGGAACAGCAGCAGTTATCTCTCCAGTAGGAAAGATTGTTGACCATGGCAAAGAGATTTGTTTCCCAAGCGGAATGGAGCAGATGGGACCAAAGACAAAGGAACTTTATGATACACTTACAGGTATCCAGATGGGTAGAATAGAAGCTCCTGAAGGATGGATTAAAGTTATCAGATAAGCCGGATAAATATTAAATATACTATACATATAGAAAACGTTCTAATGCCACGGATTGCTTCATTGTTGTACAGTTTTTGCAATCCTGCAAACATCATATACAATAATTATAAAAGCAGACAAAATCGCTGTAATTCTTTATTTTAAGGGATGCAGCGATTTTTCAGACTTATATGATAATATATAAAATGGTATTTAAAGTAAATAGTGTTAAAGCTATTAAATTAAAAAGTTATATTGTGAATTTTGGTTATTATTTCAAGAATGGATTTTGAAAGGAGAATTTTTCTGATGAAGAAAATTGTTTTAACCGGAGGGGGAACAGCCGGTCATGTCACTCCAAATATTGCACTCATACCTGAATTGAAGAAAGCAGGATATGAGATTTACTATATAGGTTCCTATGACGGTATAGAGAAAAAACTGATTGAAAAATTGGGAATTCCTTATTATGGTATATCAAGCGGAAAACTGCGCAGATACATAGACCTTAAAAATCTCAGTGACCCGTTTAAGGTACTTAAAGGACTTGCACAGGCAAGACATCTGCTTAAAAAGATTAAACCTGATGTAGTATTCTCAAAGGGTGGTTTTGTATCTGTTCCTGTTGTGGTGGCTGCCAAGTCACGCAGAATTCCGTGTATTATACATGAGTCGGATATGACACCGGGACTTGCAAACAAAATTTGTATTCCGTGTGCTGTAAGGGTTTGTACAAACTTTCCTGAGACACTCAAACATCTGCCGGCGGAAAAGGCTGTTCTTACGGGTTCACCTATAAGAGAAGAACTTTTTAAGGGAAGTAAGGAAATGGGACTTAAATTTTGTGGATTTGATGATTCTAAACCCGTTGTTCTTATAATTGGCGGAAGTCTGGGTGCAGTTGCGGTAAACAATGCTGTGAGAGGAATTCTGCCTGAACTGTTGAAAAAATTTCAGGTTATACATCTCTGTGGAAAAGGAAAGAAAGATGAAAAGCTTGATGGAACTAAGGGATATGTGCAGTATGAGTATATAAGTGACGAACTTCCGGATTTAATGGCGGCATCGGATATTATGATATCGCGTGCCGGAGCAAACGCCATATGTGAAATTCTCGCACTTAAAAAGCCGAATATACTTATACCTCTTTCAGCACAGGCAAGCCGTGGGGACCAGATATTAAATGCTGCATCATTTGAAAAGCTTGGATATAGTATTGTTATTCAGGAAGAAGATGTAACTAACGAAAAATTATTGAAAGCAGTAAATGAAGCATTTGATAACAAAGAGAAATATATTGCGGCAATGAATAAGAGTCAGCTAAATAATTCAATTGAGAAGATTGTCGGTCTTATAAACAGTGCGGCTAAATAGCTGCTGTACTAGCTGCCGCTTACAATTTGATTGTGAGTGGCAGTGTTTAATATATGGGAGGAAATAAAAAAGTGAGTAATAATTTGATTCCAAATGATCCGGTTATGCTGCTTAGTTATATAAATACACAACTCAGGGATTTTTATCCAAATCTTGATGAGTTGTGTAAAACATTGGACATTGATAAAGATAAACTTGAGAACAAACTTGCAACGATTGATTACCGATATAATTCGGAAATGAATAAGTTTGTATAGGGATGACATTGCCATAATGAGGGATTTTCAGAAAGTCATAGGATTTCCGGTGACATCTCTGGAAACCCACATTGACATTCCGGGACCGTGATTTCCAAATGGTCTTGTGTGGAAACCAAATTTTTCATAAAAACTTTCACGATGGTATGCTGCCATCAGGCTTACCATTACGGTTTCGCCGGCTACGACGTCTTTTTGTATATAATCAAGTTCACGGCGTATGAGTTCTGTTCCTATATGGTAGCCCTGATAGTCAGGATGTACGATAACATCTGTTATGAAATATGTATAACCACCATCGCTGACTATCCTTGCCATACCGACAGGTTTGCCGTCACAGACAGCTACACAGAGATAAAAAGAATTTTTTAGGGCAATGGCAGCTCTTTTTTCAGTTACATTTATCCAGTTTACGGATTTTCTGAGTGCGTTATAATCTTCGACACTTATATTATTTATATATGTTATTTCTTTTTGACTATTCATAGTATCCCTCATTTCCGAGCAGTTTATTAAGACTGATACAATATCCTACATCATGTAAAATGCAGTTTGTTAAGATTAATGCAATATTTTGTATCGTATAAAATATAGTTTACCACAATAATGCCTGTTTGAGTTATTTATTTGCTTTTTAGTAATATTTTTTATATGAGTGAATAAAATATTATTAAAACAATAACATGTAGCGAGTAAAATTAAGGAGATTTCTATGGACTTAAAAACAGCACAGATAACTTCAAATCAAATAGTCTGCCACAGTGACACTCAGATTACTCTTGAAAACGATATGAATGTTCCTGATAGCAAACCTGATATAGATAAGATTATCAAGATTGAAGGAAATATATCATCAAATTCTGTTTCAGCACTTGAAGGAAAGGTAAATGTAAAAGGAACTCTCGATTATTTTATTTTGTATGCAAGTAATGATGATATTGTACCTATACATAATCTTTCCGGAAGTATAAATTTTGATGAGTCTGTAGGGCTTGACAATGTGTCTGAGGGGGACGAGATAAATTGTCATTTTGAAATTGATGATTGTCAGGCAAATCTTATAAATTCAAGAAAACTCAGTATAAATGCTATTATAGGAATACATTGCTGCAAACCTAAAAGTGTTTATTATGAAGCGGTTTCTTCAATGGCGTCTGATGATGAGACGGACAATTTGAATTTAGATGGTTTATATTCAAAAATGAAAACGGTTACATATACACATCTGGTAATTCAAAAAAATGATATTCACAGGATTTTTGAGGAATTGACTCTTCCGAAGGCAAAGCCAAGTATTGCATCAGTGCTGTATTACAATATAAGACCGTTAAACATTCAGACAAAGGTCGTCGAAGACGGTGTAAGGCTTATGGGTGATTTGAATGTATTTGTTCTTTACACACCTGAAAACGAGGAGAGAAGCCTTGAATATTTTGAGACGGAAGTTTCATTTGATGAAATTATAAACTGCAATGATTGCAACGAGGATATGATTCCTGATATTGATGTCAGTGTCGGAACAAGGGAATTATCATCAAAACCGGATGAGGATGGTGAAAACAGGATTGTAAATTTCGAGCTTACGCTTAAATTGCAGATGAAGTTTTATGAAAACAGGGAGGCGCAGATACTCGATGATGCGTATTCAACTGCTATGGAACTTGAACCTGTAAAGGAAAAAATGCTGTTGAATAAACTTATTATGAAAAATCAGAGTTCGCTTCGTCTTTCTGAGCAGATTTCACTTGAAAGTCCGGATAAAATATTGCAGATATGTAATGCGACAGGAAAAATAACAATAGATGAGCAGCAGATTGTTGATGGCGGAATACATTTGGACGGTGTGCTTTTGCTTGATATTCTTTATATGACAGAGAATGATGTAAGTCCGTTATCGATAGAGAGAGCTGTTCTGCCATTTAGCCATACCATAGAAATTGATAACCTAAGCACTGATTGTTACTATGAATTACAGTTTGATATAAATAATATAAATGTTATTATGATTGACAGTTCGGAACTTGAAGTTAAGGTCAATATAACATTGTGTGCTATTGCATTTTCAAGTTTTGATGAAAGTTTTGTATCGGATATTGTGACAGCACCTCTTGACTTTGAACAGCTTCATAAGCTTCCGGGAATAGTAGGTTATTATGCGGCGGCGGATACGCTCGTTTGGGATATAGCAAAAAAATACCGCACAACCGTTAAAAGTATAATGGATTTGAATGAAATTAACGGTGATACGGTTCACAAGGGAGATAAACTGCTTTTGCTTAAAATGGTTGAGGGTATTTAACGTATAATAAATTTATGTTGTTGTCTTCTTAATTAAATATATGGGTGTGCTCTTAGCAGGATTGAAATTTTTTCCTGTATTCCATAGGAGTACACCCAAATTTTTTTAGGAAAATCCTGGAAAAGTAACTCAGGTGGTTATATCCGCAGGAAGTAGCGATTGAAGTAATGCTGTATGAGGTTGTTTTTAGCAAATTACAGCTTAGCTCCATGCGGTAAGCATTAAGATACGCTACAGGAGACTGCTGCATGTATTTTTTGAATATCTGACAGCACTTGCTGCGGCTGATATTGCCGGCGGCAGCTATGTCTTCAAGGTCAATATTGTCATAATAGTGCAGCATTATGTATGTTATCATTTTTTTTTGAATATGAATGTCATTATTTTGTGACATGGGGTCAATATAAAGTTTTGAGTCGGTATTTTTATAAATTTCATTCCAAATAATGTAAAAGTTTCCGACAACTTCATAATCATTCATAAGTCCCGATTGATATTTTTTGTACAGATTTGTGAGGTGTGTGCCCGGAAAACCTGTATTAAATTCGGAGTGTGGAAAATACCAATATTCTATTACCGGCGTTGTGATTATGGGTTTTACATATTTTTCATACATAAAAATATTTGATTTTAGCAGATTTGGATGAAAGAGCATACATGTAAAGATACACTCCTTGTTGTGAGTGGCATATCCAAAATGCATCTGATGAGAATTTACGATTACCGTGTCTCCGGCCTTTAAATGAAGGATTTTCCCATTTATATCGTACATCATTTCACCGTCAAAAACATATATGATTTCAATGTCATCATGCCAATGGCACAGGGCTCTCATATCAGTAAAGTTTGAAAGCTTTCGTGACTGAATTGTATATGGAATATCAGGGGAATCATATTGAATGATTTCCGATGCATTTTGTAATATTTTTATATCGAGCATAAATTTTGCTGCCCCTTTCATTTATCAAAACATCTAATATAAATAATGTTAGGGTCAAGCCACCAGATAGCAATTTGTATGTAAACATACATTGCTATCTGCTTTTGCCCCTTGCATCATATAAATTGTATCATATTACAAACTGATACAAAAGTATAAAAAACTGATACTTTCGTGATAGTAGTTTTTTGTGTCTCGTTTTATGATAGAAGTAAACAGAGAAAGGAAGGGTAGTATTTATGAGAAAATACGGAAAAAAATTATTAGGCTTACTTTTAGCTGCCTCTTTGTTAGTGACAGGTGTCAATGTTTCCGGTGTAAATTCATCTAAAGCAAGTGCGGCAGATGATTCGCAGAGAAATAATACAAATGTTGTAAAAGATGGAAAGCTTTCAGACAGTAACTTGACAACAGAGCATTTATCAGCAAACGGTATCAAAACAAAAGATAACGGTCTGATGCGTGCAAATATTTCTTCAAAAGAGTTCATGACAAAGGATGGTATGGGTCTTGGATGGAACTTAGGTAATCAGTTGGAGGAAAGCAATGTATCGGGTTACCGTAAAACTGTTGAAGAGTGTGAGACAAATGCAGGAAATCCTGTTGCTACACAGAAAACCTTTGACGGATTAAAGAAAACAGGCGTAAATACAGTTCGTGTACCTGTGGCTTGGTCAAATTTCCTTACTATGGAAATTCCAAAGGAAGACGGAACTGTTGAGAAAGTAACAGGTGCAAATAACATGTACAAGGCTGTAGATGCTATCAACACACCTATGGAGGGTGTTACACCTGCTACTGAGGATACATATTACCGCATAAGCACAGAACTTATGGATCGTATTGAGACAGTAATCAACTACGGATTAAATGACGGAATGTACATTATCTTTAACATCCACTGGGATGGCGGATGGTGGGGAATGTTCGGTGCTGAAGAATGGGATGGTACTCCATTGGCACAGACAGACATGAAGAAAAATCCAATCCGTTATCAGGCATATAAGAAGTATACAGATATTTGGAAACAGCTTTCTGAGCGTTTCAAAGAATATTCAGACCATGTAATTTTTGAGGGCGCAAACGAAGAGTTGTCAGGACGTTTAAATGATGACTTCAGAGACCCAAGCAAAGCACAGAATGACCAGACAGGTAAACTTCCTAAAGATGGAGACCAGATTTATCAGATGGTCAATGAAATCAACCAGACATTTGTTGATATTGTTCGTGCATCAGGAGGAAACAATACATATCGTCAGCTTTTAATTCCGGGTACAGGTAATGAGTCATGTGTAATCGGCGGATATGAGGGAGATACATATGTAAATGACGGTGTTATGGATGAACGTTTCCATATGCCAAATGACCCAGCCGAAGAATTGACAGGAAAGAAAAAAATGAGTATTTCTGTTCATTATTATGACCCTACTGTATACGGTATCTCAGCTACAGCTACAACTCCTTGGGGATATCAGGATACATGGGGAACAGAGCAGGACAAAAAGGATATGGATAACAATCTCAGCCGTCTTGTTCCTAAGTTCTCTGACCAGGGTTACGGCGTTATCCTTGGTGAATGTGGATGTGTTAAGGGATACAAAGATGGTGTAACAGACTATGCGGACACTATTTTCAAATTAGCATTGGAAAAAGGTATGTGCCCTGTATGGTGGGATGAAGGACATTACTATGACCGTTCTAAGGGTTACTGGTCTTATGTAGACCTTGGAGAGTCATTCATGAAAGTTTACGGTATCACATTAGACCCTGTTGCAGACAAAGAGTTCATTAACCCTAAGCCATTCTATACAGGAATTAAATCTGTTCCATATACAGAGAACCAGAACCCTAAGGTTGTTGCAACTTGGGAAGGTGAGTTCATGAGACACACCAATGCAAAGAATTCTGAACTTTTGCTTCAGACTCGTCCTGATGATGTTACACAGTTTGTAAATGATAATGGCGGTATCGAAATCGGTATCAAGAAAACAACTAAAGAGGACAATTTGAAAGCAGTTATCGACCAGGTATGCTGGAATATTTCGGTGACAACAGACTGGACTAAGATTAAAGAGCCTTGTGTAAGAGTTTATCCAATGGATAATGATATCAGTAACAGTGCCGACCTTCAGCTTGGTTACATCGGTGCATACAAAGCTACAGATACAGGTGTATTAAATGGTAAGCATGAAGTTGGAGACATGAAGGGTATTGTTAAATATGATGTAGATTACATGCCTGACTGCAACCAGATATGGAAAGACAAATATGTTCAGCTTGACAAAGAAGCGTTGACAGTTCTGCCTTGGCTCTGGGTAACAACAAACACTTATAGCGGTGCTTCTTATGTTAAAATTGAAATCTGTGATGCCGCATACAATGCAGACGGTTCTGTATACGGCGGGCAGCAGGCAAATAATAATACTACAACAAAGGCTACAGTTAAGAAGGTTACTAAGAGTGTTAAGGTTAAGAAGAGCGTCAAAATTAAAGTTCGCTCTAATAAGACTGAGAAAGCTACAGTTAAGGTGGCAAAGAAGTCTATCGCTACAGCATCACTTAGCGGAAATAATGTTGTAATCAAGGGTAAGAAGAAAGGTACTACAGTTGTTACTGTTACTACTAAGAAAAAGATTTACAAGATTACGGTTAAAGTAAAAAAATAGGATATTAGCACGAAAAAAATAATTATTCGTTGTACCGGAATATATCTGATTGCATAAAATATGCATCTAGTGTAAAATGAATACAGAAGCGGGTTAAATTACTTGTACAGGTAAATTTAGCTATGCTTCTGTATTTTTGTATTCTAAAGTTTTTTATCCTGAAAGGAGGATGAAGTTATATGAAATATGACATTATAATTGTAGGTGCCGGTCCGGGAGGAATTTTTGCATCATATGAACTTGTAAAGAAAAATCCTGAAGTTAAGGTTGCCGTATTTGAAACCGGTCATTCTCTTGAAAAACGAGTTTGTCCTATAGACGGAGATAAGATAAAAAGCTGTATAAATTGTAAAAGCTGTTCAATAATGAACGGTTTTGGGGGTGCAGGAGCTTTCTCGGATGGAAAATATAATATAACAAATCAGTTTGGTGGTACACTGTACGAATATATAGGAAAAAATAAAGCACTTGACCTTATGTATTATGTTGACGAATTGAATCTTAAATATGGCGGAGAGGGAACAAAACTTTACTCTACTGCAAATACTGAGATAAAGAAATTATGTGTGCAGAACGGACTTCATCTGCTCGATGCATCAGTGAGACATTTGGGAACAGATAAGAACTATGTTGTTCTTGAAAATCTTTATGCTGAACTCAAAGATAAGGTAGATTTTTATTTTGATACACCTGTAGACAGCGTTTTGCAGAATGGAGACGGTTATATCATAAAAACTGCAAAGGGTGATTATGAGTGTGATAAATGTATAATTTCAGCCGGAAGAAGCGGAAGTAAATGGATGGAAAAAGTCTGTTCAGAGCTTAATATTCCGACAAAATCAAATCGTGTTGACATCGGCGTGAGAGTTGAACTTCCAGCGGAAGTATTTTCACACCTTACGGATGAACTTTATGAGAGTAAAATTGTTTACAGAACGGCAAAATTTGAAGATTTGGTTCGTACATTCTGTATGAATCCGCATGGAGTTGTCGTAAATGAAAATACAAACGGAATAGTTACGGTAAACGGTCACAGTTATGAAGACCCAAGTAAACATACTGAAAACACAAACTTTGCGCTTTTGGTTGCAAAACATTTTTCAGAGCCGTTCAGAGACAGCAACGGATATGGGGAAAGTATAGCAAAACTTTCAAATATGCTTGGCGGAGGTGTTCTGGTTCAGAGATTTGGTGACCTTATAAGAGGCAGAAGAAGCAATGCAACACGTATAGCAGAAGGTTTTGTGACACCTACGCTTTCTGCAACACCGGGTGATTTGAGTCTTGTAATGCCAAAGAGAATACTTGACGGAATAATTGAAATGATTTATGCACTTGATAAAATTGCGCCGGGAACAGCAAACGATGATACACTTTTATATGGTGTTGAAGTTAAGTTCTACAATATGGAAGTTGAGATTGATGAAAATCTTGAAACTCCGCTTAAGGGACTTTATGTTATCGGTGACTGCAGCGGTGTGACACATTCACTGTCTCATGCGTCAGCAAGCGGTGTTCACGTTGCAAGAGCTATTGCAGGTGAATAATGTGATACAAGGTTTAAAATATCTGTTGACCTAAATATCATATTACAAAAATATCACGAAGTGAGGAATACAAATGGCAGAAAATTATTCATTTTTTTCAAATAAAAAATGCGAATATTTTCCATGTCACAAGGTATCAGATAAAATAGCAGAAGAGGACTTTAATTGCCTTTTCTGCTATTGTCCTTTATATCTTAAAAAAGGGTGTCCCGGAAATCCTGTTTATCTTGTGACAGCTAATGGAGAGAAAATAAAAGATTGTTCAGAATGTACTTTTCCGCACAGGGCAGCCAATTACGGCAAAGTGCTGGAGTGTCTTATGGAGAAAGATGAGATACTTGAAGTGGAAATAAATGAGCTGATTGTGGATATGGAAGCAGAAATTGAGAAGTCTTGTGGATTTGACACAATGGATGCGGAGATGAAGAGACAGCATAAAGAAATCATAAGTGCATCATATGACAAATTTTTTATTGGAAAAAAAATAGAAGTTTTATTGAAGCAATTGGATAAGAGTGTTGTTACATCGGAGAGATTTGTGTTTGGAGAAGAAAAAATAAAATGTAATGCACTCGAGAGAATGAATGTAAAAGACGGAGACATAGACTGCATTTATCTTTATACATTTGGAATAAAGGAAATTGATGAGAGTAAATTAAAAGAAAGTTCTCTTCTTGAAAAATATTATGTTGAATGTTTAATGATAGCAGCGACAGATGTACTTAGAGACTGGCTTAGGAAGTATATAGAGAGAAAGCATAGCGTAAGACATAAAAAGTATGTATCGGACTCTTTCGGACCGGGATTTTATGGAATGGATGTAGATGCGGTTCCAAAGCTTGTAAAGCTGACAGATGGTGAAAAGGTTGGAGTTTCCACTGATGAAAACGGAAATATGCATCCGGTAAAAAGCTGTATAGGAATTTTTATTGTGACAAAAAAGGAGTGCGTGGAAAGAATTAAGGATTGTGCATTTTGTATCGGGAATAAGGGCGGCTGTGCGGTATGTCGGGGAAAAACAGTGTAAAGAATTTTAAATAAACAGTAGCTGCATAGCAGCGGCTGACAGCTTTATGAATGTAGGAGATGAAAAGCTAAACTGTTACAAAATTTGGATATATCTGTAAAAAAATGGTTGCAATCAAAAATGACTTGTGCTATACTGCAAAGCATGACGAAGATGTCTAAAGCTTGAGAAAGCTCTAGGCATCTTTTTTGCTTTTTAGAAAATATATTTTGGGAAGAGAGGTAAAGTTTTATGAATTCAGGTGATACAGCGTTTATGCTCATTTGTACGGCATTTGTGTTTTTTATGACACCGGGACTTGCATTTTTTTACGGAGGTCTTGTAAGGAGAAAAAATGTATGTAATACAATGATGGCGTGTGTTTCAATTATGGGACTTTCAGTTGTAATGTGGACATTGTTTGGTTATTCTCTTGCATTTGGAGGCAATCATGGAGGAATTATAGGTGATTTAAGATGGATTGGTTTAAATCATGTCGGAATGAAACCGGGTCCATATGCGGATACAATACCGCATCTTGTATTCTGTGCATTTCAGATGATGTTTGCCATGATAACACCTGCACTTATAACAGGTTCTCTTGTTGGAAGAATGAAATTTAAGGCATTATTTATATTTGTTGCAATATGGTCAGTAATAGTTTATTATCCGATGGCTCATATGGTATGGGGTGAAGGAGGACTTCTCGCAGCAATGGGTTCTGTCGATTTTGCAGGCGGAGATGTGGTACATATCAGTTCAGGTGTGAGTGCACTTGTACTTGCGATTATTCTTGGCAGACGACGCGGTTATGAGGTTACGACATACCGTATTCACAATATTCCGTTTGTTGTGCTTGGAGCATCACTTCTCTGGTTTGGATGGTTTGGATTCAATGCGGGAAGTTCACTTAAAGCAGACGGACTTGCAGCTCATGCGTTTATGACATCGGCAATTTCAGCAGCTTCAGCACTTCTTTCATGGATGCTTATTGATACTGTTATCAGTAAAAAGACAACACTCGTCGGAGCAAGTACAGGTCTTGTTGTAGGGCTTGTGGCAATTACACCGGGAGCAGGTTTTGTTCCAATCTGGGCTTCATTTATCATCGGAGCACTTGTAAGTCCGATTTGCTATTTTGGTGTGGCACTTATAAAGAAAAAGCTTAAAATAGATGATGCGCTTGATGCTTTTGGATGTCATGGTATCGGTGGTATCTGGGGAGGAATTGCAACAGGTATATTTACACAGAAATCAATAAACAGCACAGCAAAATGGGACGGACTTATATTTGGTGATTATCACTTGTTTGTTGCACAGATAGCTGGTATTCTTGTAACAGCGGCTGTAGCAGTAGTGGGAACTTTAATATGCGTAGCAATTGTAAGATTATTTACACCGCTTCGTGTTGATAAGCGTGAGGAACAGCTTGGACTTGATATTTCACAGCACGGCGAGAGTGCTTATCCAAGTTTCAATGGACTTGACCAGTAAAGAGTGTGTATGTCTAGGAGGATGATATATATGATGATTAAAATAGATGCTTTTATAAGAGAAGAAAAGTTTGAGGATGTAAAAGCTGCATTAAATTCAATAGGTGTAAATGGAATGACTGTTTCACAGGTTATGGGATGTGGAATCCAGCGAGGATATAAAGAGGTTGTAAGAGGTATGCAGGTTGACATGCAGATGCAGCCTAAGATTAAATTTGAGATTGTTGTCTCATCAGAAGAATGGGAAGAAAAGACGATAAATGCCATTCAGGAAGCGGCATTTACGGGAGAGACAGGTGACGGAAAGATTTTCAGCTATGAGATAAGAACAGCTCAGAAAATCAGAACAAAGGAAACAGGCTACGACGCTATTCAGGCAACTGAATAATACTATTTTATACAATTCATTTTATAAAAGGGTACTTCTTTAAAGAGGTACTCTTTTACTTTGCAAAATATTTGCCATATAATGTTATAATACGATTAGTAAGTAAGGCTGGTGTACCAGCAAAATCGTTGTTAAAATTAAAAATGTGTGGCAAAAATAGTAAATATTTAAACGGAGATTTGTATGCAGGATAAAATTCAGTTAAATTCAGATAAAAATAATATACCGATGTGGCGTAATATCACAGATAAAATCAGTTATATCACACCAACTATGCAACCGCTTTCAGCGAATGTATGTGTTATAGAGGGTAAAGATTATTTATGGGTATATGATGTTGGAAAAAATAGTTTTGTCTCGGACATGCTTTCAAAAATTTCCCAGGAAAAAGGAAAAGATATTAAAATTGTTTTATCCCATTTTCATCCTGACCATATTGCAAATCTGCAATACATAAAATGGTCTAAGCTGTATCAGGGAAAAAATACATACAAATATACACATATTGGGGAAGTTGTGGAAGAGGAAATACGCATAGATAAATCAGAAGCAAATCTGAGTATTTTTCCAATGCCGTCAAGCCATGCGAAAGGTTCGCTGGCACTTATGGCAGATGAGACATATTGTCTGCTTGGGGATGCACTATATCCGGCTCACAAAGGTGACAAAACAGTTTACAATGCAGGAATGGTAAAACAACAGATAGACCTGCTGAATAAAATACCTGCATCATACATTCTTTTAAGCCACAGAGAGCCGTTTGTGCAGAAAAAACAGGCTGTTATAGCGTGGCTTTGTGAGATATATTCTAAACGGGAGAAAAATCAGCCGTGGATTGATGCCGGTAATGTGTGATTGAAAATAACATGAAAAGTAAATATAATGTATAAAGTATCGGATATAAAAATAACTGCAGATAAAGAAAGAAGGAATTATATGTTAAATAAATTACATTATGAAATGATAAAATTATACAACGGAGATGCGAAAAGAATACAGCATTTTTGCAAAGTTCACAGTTATGCGAAGCTTATTGCCGAAATGGAAAATGTCGATGAGCACACATTGTTTATTATTGAAGCTGCGGCATTGACTCACGATATAGGAATACATTTGTGTGAAGAAAAATATGGAAATTGCGATGGAAAACTTCAGGAAAAAGAGGGACCTGCGCTTGCAGAAAAATTGCTTACAAAGCTTGGATTTATGAAAGATGTAGCAGAGAGAGTGATGTATCTTATAGCCCATCATCATACATATGATGACATAAATGGGATAGATTATCAAATCCTTGTTGAGGCAGATTTTCTTGTAAATATGTATGAGGATGGCTTGTCAAAAGATGCGGTTGAGCATGCGTATAACAAAATATTCAAAACTGATTCAGGCATGAAAATATGTGCTGAAATGTTTGGAATATAGGCAGATGCAGCAGATATAATCAAATGTTTTTAAACACTTGCGTAAATTTTTGTTTTTTACTTTCTTTGACAATGAGGAAAAATGTTACGTTTACCTCAGGGTCAATGAGAGGAATATACACACGATTTTTTGGCTGTATGTAATCATTAAAAGCAATGTCAGTCGTGAAATAAGGCAGTATTGAGGCTTGGATAAGTTCTTCAAATGCCGTGCGGTCTGTCTGCTCAAAAAATTTTGAATCGGGCATTTTTTCGTCGATTATATCACGCCAAAAACCGAGATTTGGCATGACTATCATGTTTTCACCATTTATGTCATAAAGATGCAGGCTTCTCTCATGTGCAAATTTGTGTGTGTCTGTAGGACAAAACATCAGGTGTTCTTCTGAAAAAGTTTTTATAAAGAGTCCGCTTGTATTATCAGGTTTTTGCGGAAGAATTATAAAATCATATGTATCATTAAAAAGACCGACTGTTAAAACGTCAGTCTTTTTTACTTCGGAGGAAAGTGTCATGTCAGGATAAATGCTGCGGAGCAGTTTTGTCAGCAGCTGGCTTGGCATGGGAGCACATGAGCCAACGCTTATTGTATTGTTCATGCGGTCAAATGAACGCACATGGAATACCATGTCATTAACATCATCCACTATCTTTCTGGCATAGGAGACTGCAAGCCTGCCGTTTTCATTAAGAGTGATTTTATTTTTCTGTCTTTCAAAGAGAGAAACCTGAAATTCACTTTCAATCTGCTGCATAGTACGGCTCAAAGAAGGCTGTGAAATATGAAGGACTTCGGCTGCCCTGGACAGAGTTTTGTATTCTGCAAAAGCTATAAGCTGCTCAAGCTGGTATGTTTCTAACATGATTAAAAACCTCCTTGTTTTACTTAATTAACAGTTTAGCAGATTTATATTATAAATCAATATATAGTATTCATTAAATGAATAGCAGTATAAAAATTAAATATTGTTCATTTGAGGAATTTAACACTATAATTTAGACAATGAATTTAAGAGATAATTCTTTAAATCTTCCATTAAAAATGGAAAATAACCAGTGTACTGTATCAATGATACATTACACCAGACAACGTTATAAGAGAATTGAAAGGAGTAAAATTATGGAATACACTACATTAAGTAACGGATTAAAAATGCCGCTTCTCGGATTTGGAGTTTTTCAGGTTCCTGAAGCTGATGTGTGCGAAAAAGCTGTCACAGATGCAATTGCAAGCGGATATCGTCTTATCGATACGGCAGCAGCTTATATGAATGAAGAAGCTGTTGGAGCAGCAATCGCAAAATGCGGAGTGCCTAGAGAAGAACTTTTTATTGCTACAAAGTTATGGGTACAGGATGCAAGTTATGAAGGTGCAAAAGCTGCTGTGGAGAGATCTTTGAAAAAACTTGGAACAGATTATTTAGATTTATATCTTATTCATCAGCCGATGGGTGATTACTATGGTGCTTACCGTGCTATGGAGGAAATGTACAAAGAAGGCAAGCTTAAAGCAATCGGAGTTTGCAATTTCTATCCTCATATATTGGCAGATTTTTGTGAGACAGTAGACATAAAACCGATGGTAAATCAGGTGGAATTACATCCGTTTTTCCAACAGGAAAATGCACTCAGCGTTATGAAAGAGTACGGAGTTGTACCGGAAGCATGGGGACCGTTTGCTGAAGGAAATCATGGAATATTTACACATCCGGTTCTTGCTGCTATAGGTGAGAAGTACGGAAAGACACCGGCACAGGTAGCTCTCAGATGGAATGTGCAGAGAGGTGTTGTGGTAATACCGAAGTCAGTTCACAAAGAACGCATGGAACAGAATATGGATGTATGGGATTTTGAGATTTCAGATGAAGATATGAAAGAAATTGCAAAACTTGACCTTGGACACAGTGAGATTGTAGACCATAGCAATCCTGAATTTGTAAAAATGCTTCATGGCTTAAAAGTACATGATTAGATTAGTGCAATATATAAATAAAAGAAGATAAAAATAAAAGAGCAGACAATAAATCTGAATATTATTGTCTGCTTATTTGTTTTTAATGACATATCTGTTATTTGTCAATCACAACGCGGATGTGAACATTATGTCGGTGTGAACAATAACTAAAATTATATTAGAAATTGTTTCCGTTCCAGCCCCAGTCGGCTATGCCCTGATATGTGACGTATACATTTTGACCCGGAATATCAAGTTCATCGGCAAATATCTGACAGATTTTTGCTGTCATTTCATTGCTTTGTGATGAGTTGATTTTACCGAATACACGCACCGAAACAAAAGCACCTTTTTCTAATTTGTTTCCGCCCATGTAAAGGCTGTAATCATCTTCAAAACCAACCATTAAAAAGCTTTCTGTTTTGCCTAGTGTTCCGATAGCATGTCCGAGTTTCTGTTTAATATTTTCCTCTTTTTCAGCTGAAAGTGAAACTGTTACTTTTGAATCAATAAATGGCATATAACTCCTCCGTTCATAAATTGTTGATATTTATTTTTAGTGTAATTAAAAATAGATTTTAAGTCAAGAATTTTCAGGCAAAATAAATTTCCTTAACAGCCTGTCATAAAATAAACAGCTTTCTCATAAGATGTAAAAAAATAAGAGGAGCTTTTAAAGTGGAAAAGCTGAATTTTAGGAACAGGAGAAGGAAAAATACATACATAGCAGATGAAAGATTAAGTCAGAGAGCAATAAGTCTTGCCAATTATATGATAGAAAATAAATCTACTGTAAGGCAGGCTGCCAAAATATTTGGTGTCAGCAAATCGACGGTTCATAAAGATCTCACTGAAAGACTTGAAAATATAGATTCGTCATTAGCAATTGAAGTAAGAAAAATCTTAGACTTGAACAAATCAGAAAGACATATCAGAGGGGGGATGGCAACAAAAGAAAAATATGCACATATGCATTAGGGAAAAGATAAAGAAACAAGCGAAAATAAAAATGCCTATCCTGTTGGCCAATAGGATAGGCAATGTTTATACGATAAGGTAGATTGTTGCGAAAAATATTTACTCCCCTTTATTTATTTCATTTATTGCATTCTGTATGTCTTCGTATTTTAATTCATCAGGTGTAAATGAAAGTGTAGAATGAAGCGGAACACCTCCAAAGCCGCATTTAAGGTCTTTAAGTTCTTCTTCTTCGGTTTTTGGAGACTCTTCTTTGTGCTGTGCTTTCACACACTTCATAAGCATTTCATCGAGCGGAGCTTTGTTTTTGGCAAAGCGTTCAACATCTTCACAAGTCGTTGATTTATTTACAACGAAAGGAATTTTAGTTGTAGATGTTATTGAGACTGCTTTTTGCAGTTTAATATCTCTTGATGATGCGCCTATAAGTATTTTATATTCGCCTGATGGTGCATACCAATCATGTATGGTTTCATTATAATATGCCCAGCTTCTAAAGTTCAGGGTGAAAGTTACGGTTTTTGTTTCGCCTGCTGCAAGTTTAACTTTGGCAAAATCTTTAAGTTCTTTGACAGGTCTGTTATCCTCGTCAATATGATTTCTGATATAAAGCTGAACGATTTCTGCACCGTCAACATCGCCTATGTTTGTTATATCAACACTTACATTTACGTTTTCATTATCTTTAAATGAAAAATCGCTTTCAGATATATCATTACCGTTTATTTTCATATTGTCATATCTGAATTTTGTATAACTCAATCCATAGCCGAATGGGAAAAGAACATTCATTTTCTTCTTATCGTAGTATCTGTAACCTATAAAGACACCTTCATTGTAATTTACTTTATCCCTGTTGCCCGGGAAGTTTAAGTAGGCAGGTGTGTCCTCTAACTGCATAGGGAATGACTCAGCAAGCTTTCCGGATGGATTTGCAATGCCGAATAAAAGGTTGACGGCAGCAGCACCTGACGCTTCTCCGGCGAGATACATTTCAAGAACGGCGTTTACTTTGCCAAGCCAAGGCATAGTGATGGCTGAGCCGTTATGTAATACAACAACTACGTTTTTTTGAACTTTGCATATTTCTTCAATGAGTTCATTCTGGCATTTTGGCATATCAATATGAGTTCTGTCAAAACCTTCATTTTCAAATGCATCCGGCAATCCGGCAAAGATTACGGCAACATCTGCATTTTTAGCTGTATTTAATGCTTCGTTTAAGAGGTTTTCGTCTGTCTGTTCATTGTCTGTATTATATCCCTTTGCATATGTGACGTCTGCAAGTTCTTTTACACAATTAAGTGCGGTATCGATTTTGTGGCAGTTTATATGACTTGAACCGCCGCCCTGAATACGTGGATTGTCAGCAAATTCACCTATAAATGCTATGTTCTGGTTTTTGCTGAGAGGGAGTGCACCGTTATTTTTGAGAAGAACGGCACAATTTTCTGCTGTCTCCTGTGCAATTTCATGATGCCATTCCATATCATATTTAAAGCCTGAATGTTTGTCTTTTGAATCAAGTGAATTGTCAACAAGAGTGAGTATTCGTCTTACGGCTGTATCAAGTGTTTCAATATCAAGGGTACCGTCATTTACGGCTTTTACAATAAGTTTATCTGTTTCACCGTGGCTTGATGGCATTTCGAGGTCAAGACCGGCTTTGAGTGCTTTTACCCTGTCATTCATGGCTCCCCAGTCAGTCATGACAAGTCCCTCATATCCCCATTTGTCTCTCAAAGTATCAGTCAGAAGTTCTTTGTTTTCACAGGAATATTCTCCGTTTATCTGATTGTAGCTGCACATGATTGTCCATGGTTTAGCCTGTTTTACAACTTTTTCAAATGCCGTAAGGTATGTTTCGTTGAGAGTTCTTTCATCAATTTCAGCACTTATGCTCATTCTGCGCCATTCCTGATTGTTGGCTGCAAAATGTTTAAGGCTTGTGCCAATGTCATTTTTTTGTACACCGTTGACAAAAGCAGCTCCCATTTCTCCGGCGAGATAGGGGTCTTCTGAGAAATATTCAAAATTTCTTCCGCATAGAGGAGAGCGTTTCATGTTTATACCGGGTCCAAGCAGGACAGAAATATCCTCACTTTGGCATTCTTTACCGAGGGCATTTCCTACATTTTCAATTAAATCTCTGTCAAATGAGCATGCGAGAGCTGATGCAGTCGGAAAACATATAGCTTCAATACTCTCAAGGAGCCCAAAATGAGCAGGACTGTCATCCTCCTTGCGAAGTCCGTGAGGTCCGTCTGAGACCATCACTGACGGCAGATTAAGCCTTTCGATTTTCTTTGTGTGCCATGCATCGGCAGCAGAACAAAGAGAAGCTTTTTCTTCGAGTGTCATTTCTGAAATCAGATTATCAATATTTATTTTTTTCATATATTATATCCTCCATTAAATTTCTCCAATAAGATATTTATTTGAACCATCTTTAAGGAATACCGGAATGGTATCGATTGGTGCATCGATATTATAGGTTTTGCCGCCTTCATAGACTTCGCCGTTGTGGGCAGATGTCCATGAGTGACCTTTCGGCAGATAAACTTCTCGTCTGGTTTCGTGCTCATGGCATATAGGAGCAACAAGAATTTCATTTCCAAACATATACTCGTCGTAAATGTCCCAGCAGTTATCATCAGGAAATTCGTAGAAAAGTGTACGCATGACAGGAGTTCCTTTTTCATGTGCTTCTTTCATAATACCACGTATATAGTCTTTCATAAGTTCGCGTACATGAATGAATTTGACCATAATTTTTTCTGCTTCTTCACCATAACTCCATACTTCATTATCTGCACCTGTTCCTTCACGAACTTCACCGGCTTTATTTTTTAAATTGGTGTATGGCTGGCGGCAGCCGTGTATTCTCATAACAGGACAGAAAGTTCCAAATTGGAACCAGCGGAGTAAAAGTTCTTTGAAATCATCACTTTCGATATTTCCGCCATGAAATCCGCCTATATCTGTTGTCCACCACGGGATGCCGCAAAGTCCCATATGAAGTCCGGCGCATATCTGTTTACGGAAATCTTCATATGAAGACCAAATGTCACCTGACCACACAAGGGCACCGTATTTTTGACTTCCTACCCATGCACAGCGGACGAGATTGACTATATCAGTCTGTCCCATTTCTTTCTGACCTTCATAAAAAAGTCTGGAATATTCTCTGGGATATATATTTCCTACTTTTGAAACAGGCCCTGCATGATATTGGTAACGCTCATAATTGTAATTTGTAAATTCAGGTTCGGCTTCATCAAGCCAAAATGTTTTTACACCCATGTCAGCATAATTTTTTTTGCATTTTTCCCAGACATATTTTCTTGTACGAGGGTTAGTTGCATCCATAAATACGTTGTTTCCGTGGAAGGTCATTTGAACGTCTATACCTGAGTTTTGTTTTACAAGAAGCCCTTGTTGCTTCATTTCCTCAAAATTTTCACTGTTCCATTCAACCTGTGGCCAGATGGAAACCATCGTTTCAATGCCCATGTCGTGCAATTCTTTTATCATTTTTTCAGGTTCAGGGAAATATTCTTCATCAAAACGCCAGTCACCGCAATGTGGCCAGTGGTAATAGTCGATAACTAAAACATCAACGGGAATATTTCTTTTTTTGTATTCTTTTGCGATGTCGAGTACCTGTTTCTGATTGTAGTAGCGGAGTTTGCACTGCCAAAATCCGAGACCGTATTCAGGCATCATAGGTGATTTTCCGGTACAGCAGGCAAATTGTTCTTCAATTTGTGACGGAGAGTTGCCGGCTGTTATCCAATAGTCCATCTTGTCTGTATCTTCGGCAATCCATTCAGTAGTATTTTTTCCGAAATGGACTTCGCCGACGGCAGCGTTGTGCCAGAGAAAACCATATCCAAGATTTGAAATATAAAAAGGAATACTTGCCTGTGAATTTCGGTGTGCAAGTTCGAGATTGCAGCCTTTAAGGTCAAAAATTTCCTGCTGATATTGTCCCATTCCGTATATTTTTTCAGAGGGTGAAGGTTCAAAACTGACCTTTAATTTATAACTGCCACCGTTGAGAGTGTGAAAATAACGTGCTTTTCTTGTCAATGCACCGCCGTTGCTGATTTCACGAAGCAGAAGTTTATTCTGCCCGTTATAAAAAGAAATCTGTAAAGCATTTCCCCATTCCTGAACATATAATTTTGCTGTGATAAGTCCGTTTTTGATAACGGCATGACGTTCGTCAATTATACGGATGTCAATATCTGACGGATTGTTTACATTGGGATTGATAAGAGCAGCATTTCCATCCGGGATTTTATCCATGAGTGATGACTGCACACGCAGACTGTTGTCACCCCATGCAGCAATAATTACAAGTTCGCCGTCATTGCGGAAAAATAATTCTTTGTCGGTAAATTCAAAAAAATTCATAGATACCTCCTTTTATATGTATGTAATGATGTTGAGGTCAAAAGGTATTTTGACCCTTGCGTCATGTGATTTTTATTCTAAATAAGAATCTTTAAAATATATCGTTGTAAATAATATAATTCAAATAGGCGTATATATCAATCTTTATATAAAATAAAAACAGCCATAAATTTCAGACATCCGCATTAACGGGATGAATGAAATTTACGGCTGTCTGCCATATGATTTCGGTTTAGTATTTATTTTCCAAAGCGGATTTTTGCATATTCCTCTATTTCGAGGGCACAATTTTCAAAACCGAGTTTTGAACTGTCAAGACAAAGGTCATAATATCTTGCGTCAGTCCAGTGGTGTCCGGTATGATAGCGGTAATAGTCAGAACGGTATTTATCAGTGCGCTCAATAAATTTTTTCGTCTCTTTCTCGCTGAAACTGTTACGCTCCATAGCTCTCGCAAGGCAGAAGTCCTCATCGGCATGAACAAACACGCTGAGTACATTAGGGTTGTCTTTCAGAATGTAGTTTGCACATCTTCCGACAATGATGCAGGATTCCTTTTCGGCAAGTTCCTTTATTGTCTTAGCCTGATAATTAAAAAGGTTGTCATCGGAAGTAAAGCCCTTATCTTCAGGAGGAAGAAGTTCACCTGTATAAGGATGGCTTAATGTTTTAAGCCATCCGGCATGGCGGATTTTTTCATCTGACATACCGAAAAGTCTTTCGTTGATTCCGCTGTCCTCAGAAGCCATTTTAAGAATTTCACGGCTGTAGCAGTTGATGCCAAGTTTCTGGGCAAGCATGGCAGCAATAGTCTTTCCACCACTGCCATACTGGCGTGAAACAGTAATAATCATATTTCCCATAGTAATACCTCCTTTATTTTTATTAAAGATATAAAGTAAAGAGTAGTGGATTACAGAAGAATGTATAATGGCATCTTTATTAAGATGCCTATACATTCTTCTAATGCCAAGATCGTTAGAGCTTGGCTATTTATTCACCTAAATAAGCTTTCTTTATCGAATCGTCCTCAAGCAGTTCACTTGCTTTTCCGCTTGTGACAATCTTACCTGTTTCAAGTACATATGCTCTATCTGCGATAGAAAGAGCTTTTTTAGCATTCTGTTCTACAAGAAGAACAGTAGTGCCCGATTTGCTGATAGACTCGATAATATCAAATATCTCATTGACAAGGATAGGTGAAAGTCCCATTGATGGCTCATCCATAAGGATAATAGATGGTTTTGACATAAGTGCACGTCCCATTGCGAGCATCTGCTGCTCACCGCCGCTCAATGTACCTGCTGATTGATTTTTTCTCTCGGCAAGTCTTGGAAATCTTTTATATATATTTTCTAAATCTTTGTTTAAATTCTCTTTATCTTTTCGTGTGTATGCACCTAATTTAAGGTTTTCGTACACGCTTAAATCCGCAAAAACACGTCTGCCTTCGGGAACATGAGCCATTCCCATTGATACAATTTTATGTGCAGGTATCTTTGTTATGTCCTTTCCCTCGAAAATAACACTTCCTTTTTTAGGAGAGAGAAGACCGGTGATAGTGTGAAGAGTAGTAGTTTTGCCGGCACCATTGGCACCGATAAGTGCGATAACCTCACCTTTATTTACTTCAAAAGAGATACCTTTGATTGCCTGTATCATACCGTAATATACTTCTAAATCTTTAACTTCAAGCATCGCCATAATTTTATCCCTCATTTCTATAATTATTCACCTAAATATGCCTTGATAACCTGTGGGTTGTTTAACACGTCTGATGTATCGCCCTGTGCAAGAACCTCGCCGAAATTAAGTACGGTAAGCTGCTCGCATATTCCGCTTACAAGTTTCATGTCATGTTCAATGAGAAGAATTGTCATATGAAAATGGTCTCTTACAAATTTTATCATATCCATTAATTCTTCTGTTTCGTTTGGATTCATGCCGGCAGCAGGTTCGTCGAGAAGAAGGAGTTTAGGATTTGTTGCAAGTGCACGTGCAATCTCAAGTTTTCTTTGCTGTCCATAAGGGAGATTCTGTGCTTCAACATATGCATCATCTTTTAGTCCGAACACTTCGAGAAGTTCCATAGCAATATCATTCATTTCTTTTTCAACTTTATGATAACGTGGAAGCCTAAGTATGCTGTCAAGTGTTGAATAGTGATGATTGTTGTGTAGACCTGTTTTTACATTGTCGAGTACGGTGAGCTGTGAAAACAGTCTTATATTCTGAAATGTTCTTGCAATTCCTGATTTGTTTATTTCAATTGTGGATTTGCCTGTGAGGTCATTTCCGTCGAGAATAATCTTTCCGCTGTCAGGTTTATAAACACCTGTCAAAAGGTTGAAAATAGTTGTTTTTCCGGCACCGTTTGGACCGATAAGTCCGTAAAGCTGTTCCTTTTTAATGTTGATACTAAAGTTGTTTACGGCACGAAGACCACCAAAAGAAATACCAAGATTTTGTACATCTAATAAATTTTCCATTTTATGCAGCCTCCTTTTTGTTTTTCTTAAATGAAAGGTGTTTTTCACGCCATTCAATTGCTTTTGGTGCCCAGTTAAAGAGCATCATGACAATAAGAACTATTGCGTAGATAAGCATACGGTAATCTGACATTCCACGGAGCAGCTCCGGAAGAAGTGTAAGTACAACAGCGGCTATGACAGAACCTCTGATATTTCCGATACCTCCAAGAACAACAAATACAAGAATGTTTATAGACATATTGTAACCGAAGTTATTTGTATTAGCTGTGAGATTTGAGAGGTTGTGTGCATAAAGGACACCGGCTGCACCTGCCATTGCAGCAGATATAGTGAATGTCATAAGTTTATATTTTGTAATGTTTATACCGATTGATTCAGCGGCAATTCTGTTGTCACGGATAGCCATGATAGCACGACCGTCTCTTGAATGTATAAGGTTTAATACTATAAACAATGTTATAAGAATAAGTATAAAACCGATAAAGAATGTTGAATCGTTAGGTGTGCCCGTAATTCCCTGAGGACCGTTCACGATAATTTTTCCGTCAGGTTCGAGATTTAAACTTACCGCATCTTTTGTTGAAAAATGAAATCCTTTTGAATCTTTTCCTATAAAAAGAACGTTAACAAGGTTCTTGATGATTTCCCCAAATGCAAGTGTAACTATTGCAAGATAATCACCATTTAATCTCAAAACAGGAATTCCTATTATAATTCCGAATATGGCTGCCACCGCTATTCCTATTAGAAGTGCGATAAAAAATCTAAGTGTTCCGTTTGTGATAGTATCCTGTGTAGCTTTTGAGAAGAAGGAACTTGTGAAAGCACCGACACACATAAAGCCGGCATGTCCAAGACTTAATTCTCCGAGAATACCTACGACAAGATTAAGCGAAATGGCGAGAATGATATAAGTACACAAAGGAACCATAAGTCCCTGGAAGAGAGAAGAAATCTCTCCGGCATTTATAAGAATCTGCATTATAATAAAAGCAGCTATAACTATACCATAAGTGATAATATCATTTAATTTTTGTTTAGATAATTTCTTTGACATAATATACCTGCCTCCTATACTTTTTCCTGAATTTTTTTGCCTAAAAGTCCTGTCGGTTTAACAAGAAGGACGATAATAAGTACAGCAAAAACAATTGCATCTGCCATCTGTGATGAAATATAGGCCTTACCAAATATTTCAATAATACCTAAAAGAATACCGCCTATAAATGCTCCCGGGATTGAACCGATACCACCAAATACGGCGGCAACGAACGCTTTGATACCGGGCATGGCACCTGTGTAAGGTGTAAGACTTGGGTAAGCAGAGCAGAGAAGTACACCTGCGATAGCTGCAAGTCCTGAGCCGATTGCAAATGTGAGAGCAATTGTTCCGTTTACATTGATACCCATAAGAAGTGCGGCACCACGGTCTTCAGATACAGCACGCATTGCCTGACCCGGCTTTGTTTTCTGTACAAAGAACATTAAAGCTATCATAATGATGATACAAACTATTATTGTAATGATAGTTTCACCGGAAAGGTTAAGTTTTCCTCCGGCTAATGAAAGTCCTTCCCATTTGATGATTGATGGAAAAGTCTGTGCATTGGCTCCAAAAAGTAAAAGTGCAACATTCTGAAGTAAGTAGCTGACACCGATTGCAGTAATAAGAACCGCAAGTGAAGAAGATGCATTTCTAAGTGGTTTGTATGCAATTCTCTCAATGACAATACCTAAAACAGTACAGACAACAATTGAAATAATAAGTGCCGGAAATGCCGGAATGCCTGCATTTGTCATGGAAAGAAGAGAAACATAAGCACCAATCATGATTACATCTCCATGTGCAAAGTTAAGCATTTTTGCAATACCATATACCATTGTGTAACCGAGGGCAATTATTGCATAAACACTTCCGAGACTTAATCCGTTAAATAAATACGATATAAAGCTCATGGTTTACCTCCTGTTTCTTTAAATGTAGAGTGTTACTGTTTAAATTTGAGTGTGAACAGTAATATTAAAGTCTGTATGAGATTTAAATCTCATACAGACTTTATAATATCATATAACAAGCTTAAAATCCACAAAATACGTTATTCAGTAACATTTTGTCTAATTCGGATTTTGGTGTTTATAAACTTTATTCAGCTATATTGTAAGAACCGTTTTCTACAACTACGACAGTAGGCTCTTTTGTAGGTTCACCGTCTGATGACCATTTGATGCTCTTAGCAGTAAGACAGCTGAGTTCAATTTCAGTCATTGATTTCTTTAATGCGTCTGACATATCAGAAATACTCATATCAGGTGTAAGCTTTGCTTTCTCAGCGGCAGCTTTTATAGTGTAGATACAGTCATAGGCATCTGCGGCAAACTGGATAGGTGTGTCATTAAATGCTTTTTTGTATGCTTTTACGAAAGTCTGAGTCTTGTCATCCTTTGAATCAGGTGTAAATGGTGTAAGGAACATAAGTCCCTCAGCAAGTTCTTTGTCAAATCCGTCAAGTGCAAGGATTCCGTCCATACCGTCACATCCGAAATACTTAGGTGTGAAGTTTGCCTTCTTTGCCTGAGCAAGGATAAGAGATGCCTCCTGATAATATATAGGAAGGAATACCATTTCAGCACCGGCACTCTTAGCTTTCTGAATCTGTACTGAGAAGTCTGTCTTGCTGTCAGCAGTAAATGCCTCGGCAGCTACTATATCAAGTCCTTTTGCTTTTGCCTCGGCATCAAATTTCTGATAGATACCTGAAGAGTAAGGGTCAGAACTGTTATAAATAACTGCAACTTTTGAAGCAAGTTTGTGGTCTGCGATATAATCAGCAGAAGCACTACCCTGGTTAGGGTCAGAGAAACACATACGGAATGCGTTGTCATACTGAATTGACTCTACTGCTGTAGCTGATGGAGTAAGCTGGAACATGTTGTCATTATGTGTCTGTTCAACAACTGCTGTACAAGGGTTTGATGTAACAGTTCCTACAAGTATCTGCATACCCCAGTCTTTTAAGCTGTTGTAGGCATTTACTGATTTCTCAGTATCGTTCTGGTCGTCCTCAAATTTATATTCAATTTTCTTTCCGTTAATACCACCTGCGGCATTAACCTCGTCTACTGCAAGCTTGATACCGTTCTGGACGGCTTTTCCATAGATAGCTGCATCACCTGTTGTAGGTCCGATGCCACCAATCTTAAATGTGTCTGCTGATTTGCTCCCTTCGTCCTTCTTGCTGCCACATGCACACATAGAAAATGCCATAGCAGATACAAGTACAAGGCTGACTGCCTTTTTCCATAATCTCATAATAATTGCCTCCTTTTTCTTTTACTAATGTATGGTAGTTTTTAAGGGGCAATTTGTCAATAGAAAAAAGTACCAAAAGTTGAAGAAAATTAAAGTTATAATTGACAATTTTTCAACTATACTTGCATAATGTTAAATTTCTCTCAATTAGGCAAGTATATTATTAAATTTATTTCAATTTACTGAGTGCTTTTTTAAACTGAACTAAAAATATGATTACCGTAAAGGATACTGCTATGAAGTCGGCAACAGGTTCAGCCATATATACTCCGTTTGTTTTGTTTGAAACAAAATGCGGCACTATGTAGATAAGCGGGAGAAGAAGAACGAACTTTCTCACGACAGCAACAATGACCGAGCATACGGCATTGCCTATGGCAACAAAAGTCATCTGGCATGCAATCTGTATTCCAAACATAAATAACATACCGCAGTAAATTCTGAGTGCGCCGGCGGTAAATGTAACAAGTTCTTTATCTGAACTGAAAATTCCTGCAAATACACCAGGGAAAAGCTGTATCAATGCCCAGAATATGATTGAATAGCTGAGTGATACGGTAATAAGTATACGAAATGTCTTTTTTACACGGTCAGCATTTTTTGCTCCGTAGTTGTAGCTGGTAATCGGTTGTGCACCCTGACCGATACCCTGTAGTGGCAGCATTGCAAACTGCAGTACACTTGTAAGTATAGTCATGGCACCAACGGCGACATCACCGCCGTATTTTAAAAGTGATGAATTAAAACATACGGAAATGACACTCTCGCTTGCCTGCATGACAAATGTTGAAACGCCGAGAGCCATACATGGAAGAATTATTTCGGCAGAAGGAATGATATATTTTTTCTTTATCTTTAAAAATGTTTTTCTGCCTGTTAAGAATGAGATAACCCATATACATGAAATTCCCTGTGATATTACAGTGGCAATTGCAGCACCCTTTACGCCAAGACCGAGTGCAAAAATAAAAATCGGATCGAGAATGATGTTACATATAGCACCTATGATTACGGTTAACATTCCGGTTTTTGAAAATCCCTGTGCTGTTACGAAAGCGTTCATGCCGAGAGTGAGCTGTACGAATATTGTTCCAAGGGCATAGATATTCATATAGCTTGAAGCATAATCAATTGTGTTGCTGCTTGCGCCGAAAGCCATGAGGAAAAATCTGTTACCGGATAATAATACAATGGTAAGGATAATTGAAATGATAATCTGCATGGTAAAACAGTTTCCAAGAGTTTTTTCGGCTGTATCATTTTCGCCCTTGCCCATAAAAATTGAAGCTCTCGGAGCACCGCCAAAGCCGATAAGAGCAGCAAAAGCGGATATTATCATAATGATGGGCATACAGACACCGAGGCCTGTGAGAGCAAGACTGCCGGTTTTTGGAATATGTCCTATGTAGATTCTGTCTACAATGTTGTAGAGCATGTTTACAAGTTGTGATATAACGGATGGAACTGCCAGTTTTAATAAAAGTTTTCCGACAGGTTCAGTAGCTAAAAATTCTTTGTTTTCACTCATAAGAAGTCTCCATTCTGTAAAAATTATTTTGTTATTTTTTTCGTATATGAACTTCCGGTATAGCCAGATTATCATAGTTTATGGAAGAGTCGTCACTTTCATTTTCGGTCGCTTCGTCGTGGGTCTTGTGTGTATGGACTTCCGGAATTGCTACATTGTCAAAAGTTAAATTGTAATCATGTTTTTCCTCAACATGTTTTTGCTCATTTTTCTTTTTCCAGTGAAACATAAAAATCCCTCCATTTAAAGTATATTAATGAAAAATGTGATAACAAGACTGTTGATAAAATCTGCAAATAAACTTCCGATAAGCGGTATGATAAGGTATGCCTTTACGGATGGAACATATAGGTCGCAGATTGCCTGCATATTTGCCATTGCGTTTGGGGTCGCACCCATACCAAAGCCGCAGGTTCCGGCAGAAAGCACGGCTGCATCATAATCTCTTCCCATAACATTGAATATGGCAAAGTATGTGAATACGCATATGAGAAGCGTCTGTGCTGCGAGCAGGATAACAAGCGGCAGGGCGAGAGTGGCAAGTTCCCAGAGCTTTAAAGTAATCATTGCCATTCCGAGAAAGAGTGAAAGACTGATTCCACCGAGGTCGTTTATCTCACCCATATGGATAGTTCCCTTGCTTGAATACTCAGTAATATTACGCATAAGTGCAGCGGCGAGCATTGCACCTATATAGATAGGAAAAGTAAGTCCTGTCTTTGTGAGAAAATACGAAAAGATGGTGCCGAGTCCTATTGCAAGTATAAGCTGGAATACTGCGGTTGCGTACATATTTGTATGACGCTGGTGTTTTTCCTCGTCCTCAACCAAAAGGCTGTCATCCTCAGACGGAACATTGCACATAAGATTTCTTTTCTCGATAAGGCGCTTTCCTATAGGACCGCCAACAAGACTTCCTGTTATAAGTCCGAAAGTGGCAGCGGCAGTACAGATAGTTGTTGCACCCTTAATATTAAAATCCTCGAGTACCGGACCGAATGCACCGGCAGTACCGTGACCGCCGACCATAGGTATTGAACCTGTACACATTCCGATGAGAGGATTTAAGCCAAGTACCTTTGAAAGTCCGATGGCAAGCAGGTTCTGCGAAAAAATCAGTGTGATAACAAGTGCGAGGAATACCAATAAGGATTTTCCGCCGCTTTTTAAAACCTTTAAGTTTGCCTGAAAGCCAACAGATGTAAAGAAAAATACCATGCACACCTCACGCAGAGTATCATCAAAGGAAAATTCAATAATTCCGGTAGTATAACATACACATGTAAAAATAGCAAAGAGTAATCCACCTATAACAGGTGCTGGAATACAGAATTTTTCCAGAATATTTATTTTTTTTCTCAGATAACTTCCTAATAAGAGTACCAAAACTGCAGCAGCAAGCGTTTGGTACATGTCTAATTGAATTTTCATAAAGTTAATTCCTCATTTCCAAGCGATTTGTTGTGGCAATATGAAACCATAACAGCTATTTACATTCGCTCATAAATAAATAGCTGACGATGTATTTGTATTATTTTTGTGTTGTGGCTGTAATTCCTTTTTCCTTATAATAAGCGGCTGCGCCCGAATGGAATGGAATATCAATACCCTGAACCGCTGTATTTTCATCAGTTATCAGTTCAAGAGAAGTTGCATATTGTAAATCTTTATTATGTTTAAAAAAGGTTTTAGTAAATTGCTTGACAGCGTTTTCAGAAAGGCTGTCAGATGCAAGCAATACTGATTTTACACCTATTGTAGTTACGTTTTCCGACTGGCCTGCATAAGTGTTTGCAGGTATTTCATACTTACTGTAACAAGGATAGGCTGTAAGCAGTTTTTTAATACATTTATCATCAATACTTAAAATTCTGATACTGCATTCTTTAGTAAGTTCAGATATTACTGTTGTCTGAAGTCCGGCTGTGCAGAAAAATGCATCAATCTTACCTTCGGCAAGCTGTTTTGCCGCATCGGTGTAATCAAGATTTACCATATTGACAAGTTTAGAATTTAAACCGCTGAATTCTAAAATCTGATTTGCGTTAATTTCCGTACCGGATTCCTTTGCACCGATACTTACTTTTCGACCCTGAAGGTCATCAATGCTTTTTATACCTGAGTTTGCTTTAACGACTATCTGGCATGCTTCGGTATAAAGTGCAGCAACAGCTTTATAGCCATTACAGATATTGTCTTTAAAATAACCTGTGCCATCGTAAGCATCCTTGATAAGGTCTGCCTGTGCGATACCAAGGTCTATATATTTGTCAGACAGAAGTCTAAGGTTAGCCGCAGAACCGGCTGTATTTTTGACTTCAAACTTGTAATCGGAGGTGTCTTTTGATATAGCACCGGAGAAACTGCTTGCAAAAGCATAGTACATACCGCCTATGTCAGCGGCTCCAAAACGTATATTGTTTGATTGTCTGCCGCAAGATGATAAAAATATTAGCGAAAAACAGAGCAGAAGACATAATCTTTTCTTCATATATAAGGTTTCCTTTCTTAATTGGATTTTGACCACAATATATTATCGTGGTAATAAAAAATTACCACTGATTATTTTACAATAAATTTGGATAAAATACAAATTAGGTATAAACAAAAATAAGGCAGCAAAGTAAGAATAAAGTATTAAGTATGCAGGTGGAAGAAGTGTATTATATAGTAAAAGAGGACGGTATATTTAAAATTGCTCTTGATACATTTTGGGAAAATGATGAATGTATTGGTGTATTTAAAATGTCAGAGTGGGATAACGAAAAAATATTGTGGGGGAAGTGCGGAATCTGGCATTCGCCTGATGAAATTCATTTTTGCAAGATGGAAAGTCATAGGGATTTTTTGTACGGGACATTTCAAGTGCCATCAAAAGAATATGGAAAAAAAGATACACTTTTTGCTATATATATATTGAAAAACAGGGTAATCATTTTAAGCGATGATGATAACGTTGACAAAAATATAGTGAGAATATCAGGAAAAGCGGTCACAAAAGATTATTCAATCGAAAGATTTATATATGATTTTTTTGTCTCATTTATAGAAGAAGATTTACTTTTTCTGCAGAAGATAGAGCACAAGATAACAGAGATTGAAGAGGATATCATGAAAGAGCAGTCTGATAAATTCAATATAGGTCTTTTGAGATTAAAAAAGATAATAGCGAGATTTTATCATTATTATACACAGCTTGCGGAAACAGGGGATGAACTTGCCGGAAATGAAGAGAAATTTTTTTCGGATGATATTGTGGAACTTTTTAAAATGTATTCTGAAAAGATGACAAGACTTGCACAGGAAACACAGATACTAAGAGAATATGCGATGCAGGTTCAGGATGTGTACCAGTCTGAGATAGAGATACACCAGAATGATGTAATGAAGATGCTCACGATAGTAACAACAATTTTTCTGCCATTGACACTGATAGCAGGGTGGTATGGAATGAATTTTTCATATATGCCGGAGCTTAAAATGAAATATGCCTATCCGTTTGTTATAGGAATCAGTGTGCTGATAGTTGTTGTGAGTCTGATTGTATTTAAAAGAAAAAAATATTGGTAGTGTGTCATAAATAAAATGGAATTTAATTGATACAAGTTCACAAAAAGTTCACAAAAATTATTAGCACTCACTATTGACGAGTGCTAACAGAAGTGGTATAACATAATCAGCAACAGAGAAACAAACAATATTAAAAAATAAATAAGATTTTATTTACTGTTGCATCACAGATGCGGACAGTAATAGATTTTTGGAAGGAGCGATTGATTATGTTAATGCCTAGTATTTTTGCAAATGATTTAATGGATGGATTTTTTGATGCACCTGAAAGAAATTATAAAAAGAGTTATTATAATAGCGGATTGATGAAAACAGATATAAAGGAAAATAAAGATGGTTTTGAAGTTATCATGGATTTGCCGGGATTTAAGAAAGAGGATATAAAGGCTGAATTAAAAGACGGATATCTTACAGTTACGGCAGAAACGTCTAAAGATGATAAAACGTCTAAAGATGATAAAACATCTAAGGATGATACAAGCAGATATATATGCAGAGAGAGATTTTATTCTACATGCAGCAGAAACTTTTATGTAGGTAAAGAACTGACACAGGAAGATATAAAAGCAAAATTTGAGAATGGAGTCCTTACATTGAATGTGCCTAAGAAAGAAGCATTACCACAGAGAGAAGAGGAAAGATATATTTCAATCCTGTAACAGACAGTGGATAAATACATTTAAAACTGCCAAAAACGGTTTTTAGTATTATATTTTAATTTGTACTATCATATATCAGATAAAGATGATGGAGGGAGCGGTGAAAAATCGCTCCTTTTTCAAAATGCAGCGTAAAGGACAGCGCAGGAAAGGGGGAGGTTGTTATGGCTGTGAAGCAGGATTACTATAAGGTGCTTGGAATTGATAGGAACGCTGATGATAAGACAATAAAAAAAGCATATCGTAAGATGGCAAAGAAGTATCATCCCGACATGAATCCCGGTGACGCAGCAGCTGAGCAAAAGTTTAAGGAAATTACAGAAGCTTATAATGTACTTAGTGATTCTGAAAAGAAGAAACTTTATGATCAGTTTGGTCATGCCGCATTTGAAGAAGGATTTTCGCCGGGAGACGGGGAGTCCTATGATGGACCTTATGGAACACACAGAGAGTATCATTTCACTGGAGATGCATCGGATATTTTTGGAGATATATTTGGAGACCTGTTTAATGACGGCCACTTTAGTGGTCATGGAAGTTTTGGAGGTTTTGGTGGCCACGATGGTTTTGGGCAAAGTGGTGGAGCTGGCGGTCGCAGCAGCTTTGATGAGGACGGACATTTTGGAGAACATGGTGGATTTTCGGGAACACATTTTTACAGCACAGGAGGTCGGGAGCCGGAGTTTGGTTATGATATGAGAGGCGATGATACAGAGGCTGACATAGAAGTAACATTTGATGAGGCTGTGTTTGGATGTGACAAGGTGATTACTTTGCGTAATGGCAGGACAGGAAAAGAGCAGTCATTAAAAGTTCATATACCGGCAGGAATTGACGATGGAAACAGTATCAGGCTCAAAGGAAAGGGTCATCCGGGTATGGGAAAAGCAGAGGCCGGAGATTTATTTCTCAGGGTTAAAGTAGGTGAGAAACCGGGCTATGAGAGAAAAGGACAGGATATATATACAAAGGTAAATGTACCATATACGACTGCGGTTCTCGGAGGAGATGTGCGTGTCCATACACTTTATGGAGATGTTGAGTGCAGGATAAAAGAGGGAACACAGTCCGGTACAAAAATACGTCTTAAGGGAAAAGGTGTTGTGTCTAAAAAGGACGGAAAGACTTACGGTGACCAGTATGTTACGATAGGAATTGAAGTTCCGAGACATATAGGCAGAAATGCAAGGGAAAAGCTGATGGAGTATCGCAGCTTATGTAAAAACTCAGCCTGAATATAGTAAAAATGCACAAAATACCCTGGTAATTCAGTTGGATTATCGGGGTATTTTTGTGCAAAGATGACAAAAAGCACAAAAGATTAAAAAAAATATTGCATTTTTTATCTAAATGTTATATATTTTAGTTACAACGAAATGGAAACATTTCCAGAAACATTTCCAAAATCGTTTCCACAAAAATACATATTATTTTAAAGTTATTTAAAGTATTCAAAATGGAAACAACAACTATTCTAATTTAGGAGGATAACTATGAGAAAGAAAGGACTTATAGCACTTGGACTCGCAGCAGTTATGACAGCATCAGCACTTACAGGTTGCGGTGGCGCAAGTGATAAAAAGGAAAGCGACAGTAAGAAAGAAGCTAAAGGAACAGTTTATTATTTGAACTTCAAACCTGAAGCTGATGCACAGTGGCAGGAACTTGCAGATATCTACACAGAGAAAACAGGTGTTAAGGTAAATGTAGTAACAGCCGCAGCAAATCAGTATGAGACAACACTTAAGAGTGAGATGGGTAAGAGCGAAGCTCCGACATTGTTCCAGGTAAACGGACCGGTTGGACTCGCATCTTGGAAAGATTATTGCTATGATCTTAAAGATTCTGAAATTGCAAAGCAGATTACAAGCGACGATTTCTTATTAAAAGATGGTGATGCTGTTGACGGTATCGGTTATGCTATTGAATCATATGGTATAATTTACAACAAGAATCTTTTGAAAAAAGCCGGATACACACAGGATGATATAAAGAATTTTGATGACCTTAAGAAGGTAGCTGAAGACATCACAAAGAGAAGCAAAGACCTTGGATTCTCAGCATTCACATCAGCAGGTATGGATGGAAGTTCAGACTGGAGATTTAAGACACATCTTGCAAACCTTCCTATTTATTATGAATATCAGCAGGATAACATCGAAAATACAGATGCAATTAAGGGAACATACCTTGACAACTATCGTAACATTTGGGATTTATATGTAAACAATTCTACAACAAGTCCAAAACAGCTTAGCACAAAGACAGGTGATGATGCAGTTGCAGAATTTGTTACTGAAAAAGCTGTATTTTATCAGAACGGTACATGGGCTTACTCAGATATAGCAGACATCGGAGATGAAAATCTTGGAATGCTTCCTATCTACATCGGTGTAGACGGAGAAGAAGATCAGGGACTTTGTACAGGTACAGAGAATTACTGGTGTGTAAACAAGAAAGCATCTAAAGAAGATATTCAGGCAACACTTGATTTCATGAACTGGTGTGTAACTGACGAGACAGCAGTTAAATGTATGTGTGGAGCAGCAGGGGCTATGCCTTCAGGACAGGACGGAATGGGATTTGTTATTCCATTTAAGAAAAACCTTGAATCTGACAATCCTCTTGTAAACATTGCAAATGACTATGTAAATCAGGGTAAGAAACCTGTAACATGGAATTTCACAACTATGCCATCTGAGAAATGGAAAAATGACCTTGGTTCAGCTCTTACAACATATGCTTCTAAGCAGACAGATGCAAATTGGGATCTTGTAAAGAAAGCATTCGTTGACGGATGGGCAAAAGAGGCCGCAGCAGCTAAGAAATAATTTTAAATTACAGACTATTAAGCATTAGTTATATCACAAATTATTTACTAATGTGGACAGACTAATATATGGGGGAGACGGTCAAACGTGTCCCCTGTATTAAACAATAGCTGCTTTATACTTTATACACAGTAATGTATTAGGCAGTGAAAAAGGGAACAGCTACGTTTTTTGCGTTATGCACAGTGGATATGTGCAGAAATGAGGATTATTATGGAAAAAGCAATAAAAAAATACTGGCCGGTATTTTTGCTTCCGACTATGGCGGCATTCACAATTGGATTTATCGTGCCATTTATCGAAGGAATTTATTTATCATTTTGTAAATTTACCACTATCAAGGATGCATCTTTTGTGGGATTTAGCAACTATGCAGAAGCATTTAAGGATTCAACATTCCCTCATGCATTTGGATTTACTGCCATATTCGCGGTAGTAACGCTGATACTTGTTAATCTTTTGGCATTTGCACTTGCACTTGCGCTTACACAGAAAATTAAAGGAACAAATATTTTCAGAACAATATTCTTTATGCCAAACCTTATAGGTGGTATTGTTCTTGGATATATCTGGCAGCTTATATTTGATGGTATATTCAGTAAATTTGACATGGCATTAAAATTAAATGCAAAATTAGGTTTTTGGGGACTCGTAATCTTAATCTGCTGGCAGCAGATAGGTTATATGATGATTGTTTACATAGCAGGTTTACAGGCAATACCTGATTCATTAAAAGAAGCTGCTATGATTGATGGAGCAAATGCATGGAAGAGACTTTTCCATGTTACTATTCCTAATATGATGCCATCAATAACAATATGTACATTCTTAACAATAACAAACTCATTCAAGCTCTTTGACCAGAACCTTTCACTTACAGGTGGTGAACCGCTTCACAAGACTGAGATGCTTGCATTGAATATTTATGATACGTTCTATGGAAGAGTAGGTTATGAAGGTGTAGGTCAGGCTAAGGCGGTTATTTTCTTCCTTGCAGTAATAGTTATAAGTATGTTACAGCTTAGACTTACAAGAAGTAAGGAGGTGCAGCAGTAATGAAAAGGGTAAAAGGAATTTTAGCAACATTATTATTTACGATTATATCAATAATATTTGTATCACCGATTATTGTTGTATTGATTAACTCTTTTAAGAAAAAGACATATATAAGTCTTGAACCATTTAAATTTCCGTCATCAAAGACATTTGTCGGAATGGAAAACTTTAAAGAGGCTATAACAAAATATGAATTTATTAAGGCAGTAGGCTGGACCGTATTTATTACGGTAGGCGGTGTATTACTTATTCTTGTATGCTGTTCAATGTGTGCATGGTTTATTACAAGAGTACAGACAAAGATTACAAAAGCAATTTATCTTCTTTGCGTATTCTCAATGGTAATTCCGTTCCAGATGGTAATGTTTACATTATCAGGAACAGCAGATTCTCTTGGACTTAATACACCATGGGGTCTTTTGATAATATATCTTGGATTTGGTGCAGGTCTGGCGGTATTTATGTTCTGCGGCTTTGTAAAATCAATTCCAATCGAAGTTGAGGAGGCAGCCATGATTGACGGCTGCAGTCCAATAAGAACATTTTTTAACGTTGTAATACCAATGATGAAACCAACGCTTATATCAGTAGGAATCCTTGAGGCAATGTGGATTTGGAACGACTTCCTTCTTCCGTATCTTACACTTGATATTAAGAAATATAAGACTATATCGATTATTATCCAGTATATGAAGGGCAGCTACGGAAGAGTTGATATGGGAGCTATTATGGCTTGTCTTATTATGGCAGTTATTCCGGTAGTAGTATTTTACTTATGTTGTCAGAAATATATCATTAAGGGTGTTGCAGCTGGTGCGGTTAAGGGTTAAAATACATTTTATTCGGAGTATTCTGCGGGGGATATTCCGGAACAGAAGAAAAGCGAGGAAAATGTATGACCATAAAAGATATCGCCAAATTATCGGGATATGGTATAGGAACCGTATCCCGTGTATTGAATAATCATTCCGATGTTAGTGATAAGGCAAGAAAAAAGATAATGGAAGTTATAGAAGAAAGCAACTTTCAGCCAAATACAAATGCAAGACACTTGAAAAGGCAGTCGGTATCATCTCTTTCTATTATAGTTAAGGGAAATCAGAATATGCTTTTTGCTGATATTCTTGAAAAAATGCAAATGTTATTCTCTAGAAATGGTGAAAATGCAGAAGTTTCTTATATAGATGAGGATGCAAATGAAGTAGAGTGTGCACTTTCATTGTGCAGGGACAGAAATCCCAAAGGGATAATATTTTTGGGAGGGAATCTTGATTATTTTGATGCTTTTGACAGCATAGAAGTTCCTTGTGTATTGTTGACTAACAGTGCGGGCAGTTTGAACATAAGCAATCTTTCATCATTTTATACGGATGATGAGGAAGCTTCATATCAGGTCGGAAGTTATCTTATAAAACAGGGACATAAAAAAATCGGAGTTATAGGTGGAACATTGTCCGCAACTCAGATAAGTTCGAGCAGATATGAAGGATGTCTTAGAAGTTTTAAAGAAAATGGAATTGATTTTGAAGAAAAAAAAGCGTATATACCGTGTCGTTATTCTATGGAAGACGGGTATCAGGCAGCAAAGAAACTTTTGAAGCAGGTATCAGGTGTCACGGCTATAATTGCACTCAGTGATACGATTGCAGTCGGTGCAATGCGTGCAATATGTGATGCAGGAAAAAGAGTGCCTGACGATATTTCAGTGGTTGGATTTGACGGAATAAGCCTTTCTAATTATTGTATTCCAAGACTTACAACTATAAGGCAGGATACAGACAGAATGGCTAGAGAGGGAGTAGAACTTATGCTTAGGCAGATACATTATCCGGGAGAGGGAAGAGATGTATCAGTGCCATTCCAGCTTCTTGAGAGAGAAAGCGTTAGAAAAATTTAATTATGAAATGTAAAAGGAGGAAAAAACTTTGAGAAGAGCAGGAATTTTAATGCCTATTACTTCATTACCATCACCATATGGTATAGGAACAATGGGAGAGGCAGCAAGAGAATTTGTCCGCTTTTTACATAAGGCAGGGCAGTCATATTGGCAGATATTGCCCATATGTCCTACAAGTTATGGAGATTCACCATATCAATCATTTTCTTCATATGCCGGAAATCCATATATAATAGATTTGGATGATTTGTGTGAAGCAGGTCTGCTTGAAAAAAGTGATTATGAAAATATAGATTGGGGAGATAATCAGGAAAAAGCAGATTATGGTCTGCTTTATAAAAAGAGATTTAGTGTATTAAAGAAAGCAACTAAAGCAGCTGAGGAAAAATATGAGACACTAATTTCTGAATTCAGGACTGAAAATGAAAAGTGGCTTTCTGATTATGCGCTTTTTATGGCAATAAAAGATGAACAGAATGGAGTTTCATGGCTTGAATGGCCTGAAATTCTTAGAAAAAGAGATAACAAGGCACTTTCGGTAGAGAGAGAAAAGTTAAAAGATGAAATAAAATTCTGGGAATGTGTTCAATTTTTGTTTTTCAGTCAGTGGAAGAAAATAAAAGCATATGCAAATGAGAATGGAATAAAAATAATAGGAGATATCCCTATTTATGTATCATCAGACAGTGCGGATGTCTGGGCAAATCCTGACCAGTTCCAGCTTGATAATAATCTTATTCCGATAAGTGTTGCAGGGTGTCCACCTGATGGATTTTCTGCAGACGGACAGCTTTGGGGAAATCCATTATTTAACTGGGAACTTATGAAAGAGCAGAACTACAGCTGGTGGGTTGACAGAATAGCATATCAGACAAAAATATATGATGTTCTTCGTATTGACCATTTCAGAGGATTTGATGCGTACTATTCTATACCGTACGGTGAAAAAACAGCGAGAAATGGAGAGTGGAAAGAAGGACCTGGAATTGATTTGTTTAATGTAATAAACGAAAAATTGGGAGAGCTTCCTATTATAGCAGAAGATTTAGGATTTTTGACGGATTCAGTCAGACAGCTTCTTAAAGATACAGGTTTTCCGGGAATGAAAGTTCTCGAGTTTGCATTTGACAGCAGAGATACAGAATCAGGATATCTTCCGCATCTCTATAACAAAAATTGTGTCGTTTATGCGGGAACTCATGATAATGATACAATTCTTGGATGGTTTGACGTAATATCAAAAGAAGATGCAGAATATGCGAAGAAATATATGAGACTTTCAGAAGCAGAAGGTTATCACTGGGGTATGATGCGTACAGCGTGGGCTTGTATTGCAGATACGGCAATCATGCAGATGCAGGATATATTGGGACTTGGAAAATCTGCAAGAATGAATACTCCTTCAACGCTCAGTGATAAAAATTGGAGCTGGAGGTGTCTGCCGGGAGCGTACAATGACACATTGGCAGAGGTTCTTCATGCTGAAATGAAGTTGTATGGAAGAATTTAGAAAATTGCCTGTTGGTATGTGGGTAGTATGGTTGTTTGATTTTGTAATTAAAGGTATGAATTTTATAAATAAAAAACTGTGGATTTATGATGAATCCACAGTTTTTTTGTTGTGTAATGGAACTCGGCTTGATTAAATTAACGAGGCATAATATAATTGTACATAATGTGAAAATGATATGATTTAGCATGTGTGGGTAAAGATTTCAGGAAGGAGCGTGGGGGATTGGGTAGATTTTTAAATCCGGATAATGCTGCATTTAAAAGAACATTAAATTCTAAAATATATGTTGATAAGACAGAATTTCTTGATTTTACTAATCAGATGATAAATACTAACTCAGCCTTTATATGTAACAGTCGTCCAAGGCGTTTTGGAAAATCGGTTACGGCAGATATGCTTACGGCGTATTACAGGAATTTTGCCTATAAAAAAGTTAAAGACACAGTCTGCACTTAATAATTTTGATGAATACACTATGCTGGATGCAGGTGAGATTGCAAAGTATATTGGATTTACACAGGATGAGGTAAAAAAATTGTGTGTTAAATATGAGACAGCCTTTTAGATGCAACCCTTGATATGGATGAGGAGACAGTTTCGGCAGTCATTGAAAAAATTCATATGCAATATACATCGGCAATCAGGGATAATGATGAGAATTCACTTAGCAGTGTGTTGACTATTGCTTATCTTAGTTCGATGAAATATTATTTTACGCCAATTCGTGAATTCCCGGCAGGCAGAGGATTTGCAGATTTTGTGTATCTGACTAAACCGGAGTATATCAATATTTATCCGGCATTGTTGATTGAACTTAAATGGAATAAAAATGTGCAGACTGCATTAGAACAGATTAAGAAAAATTTGTATCCTGAATCTCTTTTATCGTATACGGGGGATGTATTTATCGTAGGGATAACGTATGACAAAAAGGATAAAACACATAAATGTAAGATTGAAAAGTATAAAAAATAACAATTAATCAGGCTGAAAGTGAGGGGTATTTCTTTTAATAAATGAAAGTTCAAAAGAATAAGCATTTATACCCCTCTCGTCATAGACGGAGTTATTCCATACTTTTTTTTGTATTGTCTGTTAAAGTGTGAAAGATTGTTAAAACCGCAGTCTCCTGCTATTTCAAGAATGCTTTCCTCTGTTGTAAGAATTCTGGTTCGTGCTTTTATCAGGCGGAAATCATTCAGATATTTAATAAAACTTGTTCCCATATGATTTTTAAAAAACTTCATAAAATGTGATGGGCTGTAGTGGCAGATTTCTGCTATTTTTTCTATTGAAATTTCTTCAGTATAATGCTGTTCCATATATGTAAGTATTTCTTTGATTTTATCTACTGATTTTTCGGATTTTTTATTTTCCTCTGTTTTAGGCGGATGCCTTATCATAATATGTATCAGTTCGAGCAGGCATGACTTAATGGCAAGTTGGTAGCCAAACTCTTTTTTATCGCAAAGAACATCCATTGTATTTATTATTTTTACAAAATGGGAATAGAAAGAATAGATATATGTACATGTGTGATAATGGGAAAAAAAAAAAAAAAAAAAGGAGTAAGATATTTAGACATAGTAATATCATTAGTAGCAAAGCTGAGAAGTTCCTTTTTAAAAATAATATTTTCATATTCTAATCTGTCACCGATGGCGCAATCAATAGAATGAAGATTTTCAGGGAGAACCACCAGAATATCACCTGCGGAAAGCTGATGTGGAGTAAGGTTAAGTGTAACCTTTGCTGAGCCGTGTTTAATAACAATAAGCTCCATATCATTATGCCAGTGCAGAGGAACACTTGGAAAATCTGTCGGAATGGAACAAGGATAGGTATTAAATAAAAATTCCTCACTGGAGTGAGACTTGGTTTCGTGGTATTTATTTTTTTCAATTTGATTCATTCGTATAAAACCTCCCTAAAAAATATCTCTAAATGATAGTATTGTATCATATCGTGCTAGGAAAAGACAAGAACTGTGCTCATCAAAATGATATATTATAGTCACAAAGTTAAGAACGGTTACCGCACATAAAACTGTGAGAGGTAATTGAAACTAAATATTCACATCAGGTTGTGAATAAGGATATGGATAAGAGATAGAGAAAAAATGTTGCAGTATAAACAATGGATGGAGAACAAAGAAAGGATAGCGTTATGGATATCAAAAACATTTTAGAACAAAAACTTGGTAAAAGCATAGCTGACAGCAGCAAGCAGGAAATTTATGTTGCACTTTTAAACATTGCAAAAGAAATGTCAGAAGAAAAAGTACAGGAAGATACGGGAAAGAAAGTTTATTACATTTCGGCAGAATTTTTAATAGGCAAACTTCTTTCAAACAATCTTATAAATCTCGGAATTTATGCCGATGTAAAGAAAGTTCTTGCTGACAACGGTGTGAGCCTTGCAGAGATTGAAGAAATTGAAGCAGAGCCTTCACTTGGAAATGGTGGTCTTGGTCGTCTTGCAGCATGTTTCCTTGATTCGATTGCAAGTCTTGGTCTTAACGGTTCCGGTATCGGTCTTAATTATCATCTTGGATTGTTTAAGCAGGTATTTGAGAACAACAGACAGAAAGAAACAGCAAATCCTTGGATTGAGGAGAATACATTCCTTAGAAAAACAGATGTAAGTTATCCTGTTCAGTTTAAAGATTTTACTGTTCAGTCAAGAATGTATGAGATAGATGTAACAGGATATGATAACAGAACAAACAAACTTGAATTATTTGATCTTGATACAGTAGATGATAGTATTGTAGGAGATGGAATTGATTTTGATAAAAAGAATATTGCAAAAAATCTTACATTATTCCTTTATCCGGACGACAGCGACGATGATGGAAGAAAATTAAGAATTTATCAGCAGTATTTTATGGTAAGCAATGGTGCAAGACTTATAATAGATGAATGTAAGAAAAAGGGAAGTAATCTTCATGACTTATACAATTATGCAGTAATACAGATAAATGATACACACCCTACAATGGTAATTCCGGAGCTTATCCGTCTTTTGACAGAAGAAGGAATTGATATGGATGAGGCAATTGAGATTGTTTCAAAAACATGTGCATATACAAATCATACAATTCTCGCAGAGGCACTTGAAAAATGGCCGATTTCATTCCTTAAAGAAGTCGTACCGCAGCTTGTACCTATTATTGAAGTTCTTGACGATAAAGTACGCCGCCGTTTTGATGACGAGAGTGTAGTCATTATTGATAAGAATGATACTGTTCATATGGCTCATATAGATATTCATTATGGATTCAGTGTAAATGGTGTTGCAGCACTTCATACTGAAATTCTTGAAAAATCGGAGCTTAACAACTTCTATAAAATTTATCCTGAGAAGTTTAATAATAAAACAAACGGTATTACATTCAGAAGATGGCTTCTCCATTGCAATCCGGAACTTACAGACCAGATTACTGAGTGGATTGGTGATGGTTACAAGAAAGATGCAGAAGAACTTAAAAAGCTTGAAAAATATCTTTCAGATAAGGGAGCACTTGACACACTTCTTAAGATTAAAACGGACAATAAAGCAGACTTTGTTGATTATATAAAGAGAACTCAGAATATTACACTTAATCCTGACTCAATATTTGACATTCAGGTTAAGCGTCTTCATGAGTACAAACGCCAGCAGTTAAACGCATTGTTTGTAATTCATAAATATCTTGAGATTAAGAAAGGTAATATCCCAGAGACTCCTATCACTGTTATATTTGGTGCAAAGGCAGCTCCGGCTTATATTATTGCAAAAGATATTATTCATCTTATTTTATGCTTACAGGAGATTATCAATAATGATCCTGAAGTAAATAAATATCTCAATGTTGTTATGGTAGAAAATTATAATGTAACAATGGCAGAGAGACTTATTCCGGCATGTGATATTTCAGAGCAGATTTCTCTTGCATCAAAAGAAGCAAGCGGAACAGGAAACATGAAATTTATGCTTAACGGAGCAATCACACTTGGTACGGAAGATGGAGCTAATGTGGAAATTCATCAGTTTGTAGGTGATGATAATATATATATTTTCGGAGCAGAAAGTGACGAAGTAATAGAACATTATGCAAAAGCTGATTATGTATCAAGAGATTATTATGAGAAGAATGCGGCACTTAAAGAGGCTGTTGACTTTATTACAGGTGAGCAGATGCTTAAAGTTGGAGACGAGACACAGCTTAACCGCCTTAAAAATGAACTTTTAAATAAAGACTGGTTTATGACATTCCTTGACTTTGACAGTTATGTTGAAACAAAGGAAAAGGCATATGCAGACTTTAAGGACAGAGAAGCATGGGCAAAGAAAATGCTCGTAAATATAAGTCAGGCAGGTTTCTTCTCATCAGACAGAACTATTGCTCAGTACAATGAGGATATTTGGAAACTGTAAAAAATTAACAGAGTAGAAATGTGTATATCAGGCATGGAAAAACATATTTTTAACATGTTAATTAAATAAAATAGTTAAAGGGAACAAAATTAAATAGATGCACCGTAAGGTGTAAAAAGGTATAAGATATGCTTGAAATTTTCTTTAAATCAATGAGTTGATTAAGAAAGGAGTTTCAGGCATATTTTATCTTTATAACAAAATATGTTTACTGCATGACGTCTGTTAAAAATATACAAAATTAAAAATTATATCTGTGAAAAATTACAATAGAAATTGACTGGGTAAACTGATATTATGTCAACAATAAAGCAGATTGAGAACGAAAAATAGACGGGATTTGAGAAAAAGGCTGGAAATTGGGAGTTGAGGGATATATGAAAAAAAGGGCATTAATAAATTTAATAGGGGTATTTATAGTTGTTGCATTAGTTATTACAGCATGGGTTTTGTTCCCTAATAAAGTAAGAATAGGTTATTACAAGCAGCTTGATGCTAACGGACAATTTTATAAAATAGATAATAATAATGAAAAAAGAGTATATATCTATGATAAAAATAAAAAAGAACATATGCCGTTTTTAAATGTATATTGTGATGACGTTATGATATACAATTGGACATGTAGTGGTTTGACGCTTCCTGTTGATTATTTTAGACCTGCCGGAATGTATACTAAGAAACTCGTGTATTTTGGAAACAGTTTTTCGTTTCCGACATATTCTGATAAAGGAGATGTAAATACAATATATTGCAAGTTTAGCGATAAATATATAACGCTTACAGACCTTAGAGGACAGAAGATTACATATAAATGGATTGGATTATTGTGCAATTCTTATGATTATAAGAAATCGGAATATACAACAAAGTATGGGCAGGATATATTAAATAACAGTGAAGAATTGTCATTAAAGGAGATAAAAGCAAATAGAAATAAGAGAATTATTTTTTATGGAATAGATGTTTTTGTGTTAGCCGGTTTAATTTTTTATAATATATATTTTGGTAAACATAATAAACAAAAATAAGGAATGAATTATTTTCGTTGTGTTTACCTTGACGCAGAAATTAAAAAAATAACCTGTCGTTTTGAGTAGAAATCGACAGGTTATTTTAATGCGTTTATATATTAATATTTATTTTGTAGTGGCTGTCTTAGTTTTAGACCATGTTCCGTACATTTTAACATTTTTGCCATTAACCTTAACGGTTTTGTAAGTGCGTATTCTTATATAATACTTTTTGTTAGACTTTAATTCTGAAATGGTTGCCGATGAGGAATTAAAATTCGCAACTGTTTTCTTTTTGTCATCCGCAAAAGTTTTTTTGACAGAATAAGAAATCTGATAGCCGCTTGTATTTTTTGATTGCTTCTTAAAGTTTATTGTAAGGCTTTTTTTACCTGAGTTAATTTTATTTATTGAAGTTTTTTTCAAAGCAGGTATTGTAGTTTTTTTAATAACCTTTTTGCAGGTTTGGCAAATATAAGTTATACTACCGCTCTTTTTGCATGTAGCCTTTTTTAAAACCTGAGTAATTTTATGTTTATGAGCCGGCGTTGCGGTAGGTTTGTTTGTTGGAACTGTAGTAGGTTCAGTCGGCTGTGTTGTCGGTATAGTAGCAGGCTCAGTCGGTTGTGTGGTCGGTGTAGTAGCAGGTTCAGTTGGAGCTGTAGTAGGTTTTTGGGTATTCGGTTGTACTGTAGCAATTGGAACTATAGTAGGGACGGCAGTATCTGCAGGCTTTACTGCTGCCGTAGGTTCATTAGTCGGAAACGATGTAGGTTTTACATCAGGGCTTGCATATGGTGCCGTAGTTGGTTTTGAAGTGGTCGGTGTGCTGCCGTTCGAACTTGAACCGGAACCTGAGCCTCCTGACGGTTTATTAGTTTGAACCGGTACAGTCGGGGATGTGGATGGTACCGTGGATGGTACCGTGGTCGGTTCCGTAGTAGGCTTTGTAGTAGGCTCCGTAGTTGGCTCTGTAGTAGGTTCTGCGGTCGGCTCAGTAGTAGGTTCCGTAGTCGGAGCCGTGGATGGTTCCGTAGTAGGTTCTGTAGTAGGTTCTGTAGTAGGTTCTGTAGTAGGTTCTGTAGTAGGTTCTGTGGTTGCAGTACCGTTTGTTATGTTAATTTCTATTGTTGCTTTGATAATGTTTTTTAATGCCTTGACATCGCTTATGGTATTAAGCTTTTTATCGTCAATAGATTCTGAAAAGAAAATAAATGTATATTTTCCGCTTTCAATATTTATAGCATCTTTGCGGAGAAGATAATATTTTTCGGAGTTTTCATCGGTATAATATAAATAGAAAGGGTTTATATATGGGGCAGACGAATCAAAGTCCGTGTTATCTGTATCCCAGTAATCAGTGCGGACAACTGCCATATACTCCCAAAAACCGTGTTGTGCGGCAATATCTTTATCCCAAGGAGTTCCTGTACTCTTTTTCCAAGTGATATTCATAGAAGGAGAGTTTTCTTCTATATCATTGCTATCTGTAGGCAGCTTATCTATAAGAATATCAGACGGATAATCTGTCACATCAATTGAAGCAATATCATCTTTGGCTGCTGCTGCATCGTATTTGCATGTCCATGTAGTATTGTTTCGTACAAGGCTGTATCCGGCTTTTAAAAGTTTATCTGTAAAGTTAAACTCAGCATTTGAAGAATCACCTTTTGCAGTTATATAATTAAAATTCTCAAAAGGAGTATCAGCGCAAGATTGTGACGAACTTGTAATATAAAGCTGTGATACTCCACTTGCTGTTTTGTTTATATTTATATGTCCGTTGCGGGAGACAATTATATTTGCTTTCTGTGTGCTGTTTCCGCCTGTGAAATTTCCGTTTATAGTGGCATCGGGCATAGCTGTAAGGTCAAGAAAACCGCCATTATCAACAGATATATTATTCAAGTTTGATGTGTCGGAAGGTGCAAAAGTTCCGTTGTTTGTTACGTGTATGTTTCCTATTCCGCTGACCGGCATTTTTGTTGTGCTATTACAGCCGTCAATAGTGAGTGTTGTATTATCGTTACCGATAATAGAAGATGCTGCAAAGTCTTGTTTTGTAGTTCCTGTCAGTAATATAGACGCACTTGAAGAAGCCTCGGTTGATATTGTTCCGCGAAGCTGAGTGTATTCATTTAAAATAAGTGAAGCTTTGCCTTTATATGCAGTATACTTATTTTCACTATGATCATGTCCCATAATAATATCATTAATAACAGTTTTGCTTGTGGCATTTATTACGGTAAATGATGCATTGGTTCCTATATCGGTGTTTGTATAAAATCCTCCGGCGTATACTGTCGGGAGAAGTTCTTTTTCCGAACTTCCAAATCCGCCAAGTGTGTCACCGGCACCCTCTAAATGTGTATCTACTTTATCTAAAGTAAGGCTGTGGCCGGCAAGAAAAATTTCACGCTGTGGAACGCTGCCCATTGCATCGCTTGATTCAAAATGCAACTGTAAATTTTTGAAAGTTACATTATCTCCTTTTAGCTGAATAGGACCACGGCAGACAATTCCGACTGTAAGGCCGTCTTTGCCCTCGATAGTAGTGTCGGCAGGAATGTCTATTGGGATAGTTTGTCCGTTTGTGTCGGAAGATGCTGCTGTTTGGAATGATTTAGCTACAATAATATGCTTATATTTTCCTAAAGCTTTGAAAAAATCGTCAAAAGTGCTTACTGTAGTTGAAGTTTCAGCCTGAGCAGATATATTTTGTGCTTCTAGCTGATAGGTTGCTGCCTGGGTACATGTTTCAGATAACATAATACAAGAAGTGAGAAGACAGCAAATAAAATGTGATAGGCGTTTTTTCATTAGTAAATCCTTTCTGTAAATGGTGAATAATTTATAGTTCATAATAAAATATAGTGTCACTAATTATAACAAGAATAAGCAGATAAAGCTATTTGAAAATTTGTGTTTTTATTACAAAAAGATGTTATATTTGTCATTTTTATACTTGCTTAAATTAAAATTAAATTGTCAGGAATTTTTATTTTTTTTGGGGGGAATACTTATTCATGTATAGATGTGACAAGTATGGAAAGAGAATACGACTTTATGCAAAAAAGAGTAGAAATGGGGACTGATAATATGAATAAGAAAATTATAAAAACAGCTTCGGTTATTGCAGTTGGAGCAGGTGCGGCGGCTTTATATAAGGTAAAGTTTGCAAAGGATAATAATTCGGATAATCAAACACAGGGATGTACTGATTCAGGGAGAAAAAAGGATAAATGTCAATGTAATGGAAAAAGCCGCAGTCAACATTCTGATTATAAAAATACGGAACTTGGGAAGTATGAAAAAAACAGTAAGGGAATTTATTATGCAAGCGGTAATTATGAGGCATTTGCAAAACCTAAAAAGCCTGACGGAATTGAGAAAAAATCCGCATACATTGTCGGAAGCGGACTCGGTGCACTTGCGGCAGCATGCTTTCTTGTAAGAGATGCAAAAATGCCCGGAAAAAATATCCATATTCTTGAAGCACTCGATATTGCAGGGGGTGCATGCGACGGAATAAATGATGCCTCGAGAGGGTATATAATGCGTGGCGGACGAGAGATGGAGGAACATTTTGAGTGTCTGTGGGATTTATTCAGAAGCATACCTTCTTTAGAAAAGAAGGATGAATCAGTTTTGGACGAGTTTTATTATCTTAATAAGGAAGATCCGAATTATTCAATTTGTAGAGCAACCGTAAACAGAGGTAAGGATGCAGAACTTGGTGGTAAATTCGGTCTTAGCCGTAAAGGGTGTATGGAGATTATGAAATTGTTCTTTACCGCTGATGAAGAGTTATACGATAAAAAAATCGAGGATTTTTTTGATGATGAAGTTTTTGAGTCTAATTTCTGGCTTTACTGGAGAACAATGTTTGCTTTCCAGAACTGGCATAGTGCGTTGGAAATGAAGCTTTATTTCAAGCGTTTTATTCATCACATAGCGGGACTTCCTGATTTTTCGGCATTGAAATTTACAAGATACAATCAGTATGAATCGCTTATCATGCCTATGCTCAAATATCTTGAAAATGCCGGGGTTTCTTTTGAATTTAATACTGAAGTTACAAATGTGATATTTGACATAGAAGGAAATAAAAAGACAGCAAAGGCTATTGAGTGTGTTGTGTCAGGAAAAAAAGAGAAAATTGCACTTATGGAGGATGATTTCGTTTTTATTACAAACGGAAGCTGTACAGAGAGTACAATTTACGGTGACCATTACCATGCACCTGTCGGCAATGCAGAGATTAGGGAGAGTGGATGCTGGAGTCTCTGGAAAAATATTGCAAAACAGGACAGAGCGTTTGGAAATCCCGAGAAATTTTGTTCTGATATTGAAAAGTCAAAGTGGGAATCAGCGACACTTACGACATCCGATGATAAGATTATCTCGTATATTGAAAAAATATGTAAAAGAGACCCTCGTTCAGGAAAAGTTGTTACAGGCGGTATTGTAAGCTGTATGGATTCATCATGGCTGCTTAGCTGGACTATAAACAGACAGGGACAGTTTAAAAAACAGAAAAAAGACGAGGTATGTGTATGGATTTACGGATTGTTTACAGATGCAGCAGGTAATTATATAAAGAAGCCGATGAAGGAATGCAGCGGATGGGAGATTGCGGCAGAATGGCTTTATCATATTGGAGTTGCGGTAAATGAAATTGATGAATTTGCGAAAGAGCATACGAATTGTATACCGACCATGCTGCCTTATATAACGGCGTTTTTTATGCCAAGAAGAAAAGGTGACAGACCGGATGTTATTCCTGATGGAAGTGTCAATGCAGCTTTTCTGGGACAATTTGCAGAAACACCGAGAGATACTATATTTACAACGGAATATTCAGTTAGAACGGCAATGGAGGCTGTCTATGGATTATTTAAAGTCGACAGGGCAGTACCGGAAGTATGGGGAAGCACATATGATGTAAGAGATTTGATTGAGAGTTCGGTAAGGCTTATGGATGGAAAATCGCCGCTTGATATGAATCTTCCAAAGCCTGTCAATATGGTAAAAAATGTGATTTTAAAGAAGATTGAAGGAACAGATATTGAAAAAATTTTGAGGGAACATGGTGTTTTGAACTGTTGATAAAAAGGACAGTGATAAAAAAAGCAGAATTAAAATGCCGGGCTGACAGGTTTAACGTGTATATTCCCTCGGTGTACAGCCGACCATAGCCTTAAAAAGCCTGTTAAAGTTTGAAAGATTTTGAAAACCGCACTCAAAAGCGGCATCTGCTATTTTACTGCCGTCAAGAAGCATTTCGCATACTTTTTGTATGCGGAGTTTATTTATATATTCAATAGCACCGACACCTACCGTGTCATGAAATTTACGCATAAACCAGCTTTTGCTCAGATGTGTTTTAGCCGCAAGAAATTCTATTGTAAGAGGTTCGTTGTAATGCTCATTTATATAGTAGAGAATTTGACGGATTTCATTGCTGCCGGTCTGATGTTTAATAAATTTTATTGAATTGCCTGAAAGTGCATACCATAAAAAACGTGAAAGTTCACCTTTCATGAGAAGGTCTGACTGCGGAGAATTTTGTATTGCACAGTCTACAACATTTGCGGCACAGCAGTGCATCTCTTCATAATAGTTATTTTTATCCGTAATGTGTAAAAGTTCGGCGGAGAGACTGCACATCGGGGAAAGTATCTGCGAAAAACAGCGGTCGTTTGTGTTTCCGAGCATATCAGTGTTAAAAACTACTGTATCATAAATGATTTTGGCATCGGTTTCAATAGCGTGCAGCATGTGTGGGAAAAACAGAATAATGTCTCCTGCACATGCTTTTATTTTTTGTTTATCTGTAATAAAAAATCCCTCACCGTCGGTAATGAAATTGAGTTCCCACTCAGAATGGCTGTGCATGGGGACAAACGGAAAGAGTTCGGGGATAGAACTTTTATAATAGCTGAATGGTATGAGAGCATTGCTGTGATGTCTGTTTTCTTTGAGTATATTTTTTTTAGCCATGTTATTCCTCGTTTAAATACAATCTATCAAAGTACAATAGTATAGTATTAGTTTTCAAAACTTTTTTGCTAGAATTTACGTTACATCAAATATTATTATATTGTTAATTTAACAGGAAGTCAAAAATAATATCAGGAGGATTAAAAATGAACAATACGGCAAAAGGACCAAAGTGGCTTGACAATGCAGTTTTTTATGAAATCTATCCGCAGTCATTTAATGATACAAATGCAGATGGTATAGGTGACATAAATGGTATTACGGAGAAACTCGACTACATAAAAGAACTTGGATGTAATGCTATCTGGATAAATCCATGTTTCAAGTCGCCTTTCGGTGATGCGGGTTATGATGTTGAAGATTATTACACGGTTGCACCTAGATATGGTACAAATGAGGATCTTGCAAATCTTTTCAGAGAGGCACACAAGAGAGATATGCATATTCTTCTTGACCTTGTTCCGGGACATACTTCTGTACAGCATGAGTGGTTTAAGCAGTCGATGAAAGCTGAAAAGAACGAATTTACGGACAGATATGTCTGGACAGACAATATATGGGAATCACCGGAGGGAATGGGATGCATAAGAGGAATTTCGGATAGAGACGGTTCATGTGCAGTCAACTTTTTCTCACACCAGCCGGCGTTGAATTATGGATATTATAAACCTGAGCGTCCTTGGCAGCAGGCAATGGATGATGAGGGACCGAAAGCAACACTCGAAGCGATGAAAGATGTTATGCGTTTCTGGCTTCAGATGGGTGCAGACGGTTTCAGAGTAGACATGGCAGGTTCGCTTGTAAAAAATGATGAAGACGGAAAGGGAACTATAAAACTCTGGCAGAATGTCAGAGAGTTTCTTGACAGGGAATTTCCGGATGCTGCGATGGTTTCAGAGTGGGGAGAGCCTGACAAATCGCTTCAGGGTGGTTTTCATATGGATTTCTTACTTCATTTCGGTCCATCCCATTACAATGATTTGTTCCGTTGTGAAGAACCGTTCTTTTCTTCAAGAGGAAAGGGCGATGTGTCAGCTTTTGTAGAAAAATATCTTGATAATTATGAGAAGTCAGAAAAGAAAGGTCTTATGTGTATTCCTTCAGGAAATCACGATATGGGACGACTTTCGCAGGAAATTAAGGGTGATGAGCTTAAGATAGCTTTTGCATTCCTCTTATCAATGCCGGGTGCACCGTTCATATATTACGGTGATGAGATTGGAATGAAATATGTTGAGGGATTGACATCTGTAGAGGGAGGATATGAAAGAACAGGTTCAAGAACACCTATGCAGTGGGATGACAGTGTAAATGCAGGCTTCAGCAGTGCAAAGAAAGAGATGCTTTATGTTGCACAGGACAGTGATGAAAATCGTCCGACTGTTAAAAATCAGGCAGCAGATGAAAATTCACTCTACAATGAGATAAAGAAGCTTATAAAAATCAGAAAAGAGCATGCGGCTCTTTTAAGCAAAGGTGAAATAGAATTTGTAGCTGCAAAGAAAGATACTTATCCGCTTGCGTATGTAAGAAGCAGTGAGGATGAAAAAATACTTGTAGTTATAAATCCTTCAGCAGAAGATGTTACATTTGATTTTGACGGAAAGTTCGGAGAAGAAATCTATCGTTTTGGTGGAAACGCAGAGAGTGACGGAAAAGTTGTTAAAGTTTCGGGACAGACAGCAGTATTTGTAAAGCTTGTATAATCAAAATATCTTTTGAACATATAATTATAAAATATCATATACGATAAAAAACGGTGATTTTATAAAGTTTTTTAGAGTGAAAGCGGATATTGATGCAGAAATGTATTTCAATCCGCTTTTTTTATATAATTGTTACCTTTTTTTACAGTTTTCGGTGAATAAAAGTTGCATAAAAAAGCTTAAAGTAATATAATGAATATATTAAAAATGCACAAACAGAATGTGCGTAAAAAACTGTCCGAAAAGAATGGAGGTTAGGTATGAAACATATAAAAGTAAAATTTAAGATGTTATTTATTATGGCAGGAGTTCTTATAATGTTATTGTTTGGAACGATTTTTTCGGCAAAATGCATGAAGAACATCAGCAATGAGTCAGTTGCGGAGATGGAAAGCAGTATTCGTGAATCTTATGATAAAAATATAAAATCAGAAGTTTCAGCAGCAGTATCCGTGGCAAAACATTATTATGACCAGTATCAAAGTGGTATACTTACGGAGGAATTAGCAAAGAAGAATGCGGCCGACCAGATTCGTGATATGAGATATGGTGACAGTGGATATTTTTGGATTGACCAGTCAGACGGAACCAACGTCGTGCTTCTTGGAAGTGATACCGAGGGAACCAATCGTATGGACACTGAGGATTCAAAAGGTTTTAAGATGGTCAGACAGATGATTGAGGATTCAGTGAAAAATACAGAGGCATATACAACTTATTATTTTCCTAAAGAGAATGAGACAAAAGCCTCTCCAAAACGTTCTTATACATATTATTATAAAGAATTTGACTGGGTTATAGGAACTGGAAATTATATAGATGATATAGACAAAACGGTAGCGGCAAAGCAAAGTCAACTTACAAAATATTCAAACAAAATGACAAGTATTTTTGCAACTGTAAATATAACTATCGGAGTTTTTCTTATAGCTGTAATAATTCTTATAATCACAAATATTGTTAAGCCGCTTGAGGCTGTCGGAGCTGAGATGCGTATACTTGAAAATGGTGATTTCACAAGTAAGCTTGATGACAGATATTTAAAGAGAAAGGATGATTTTGGCATTCTTGCAAATATACTTGAAAATATGCGTTCAAATCTTAGGGAGCTTATCAGTGGTGTAAAGAGCGGTGCAGGGCAGATAGAAAATCTTGTAACCGACATTAACAGTAATATGGATTTACTCAATGGAGAGATAGAAGATGTATCTGCGACTACGGAAGAAGTTGCCGCATCAATGGAAGAGACAGCAGCTACTACAGAGAGTATAAATACAATGTCACATGAGATAGAAGATGCTGCAAAGAATATAGCATTGAGAGCACAGGATGGAGCCAATAGGGTTGAGCAGATTTATAAACGTGCAAGAGAAGGCAAGGATAATGCAAGTGCTATAAGGGCAAAAGCAGGAGATACAAAGAGAGCGATGAAAGCAGAACTGGAAAAAGCAATGGAAGACGCAAAGGTTGTAGACCAGATAAATGTTCTTGCTGATTCTATTATGGGCATAACAGACCAGACAAATCTTCTTGCACTCAATGCTTCTATTGAAGCAGCAAGAGCAGGTGAGGCTGGAAAGGGATTTGCGGTAGTTGCAGATGAAATAAGAAATCTTGCAGAGCAGTCAAAAGAAAATGTTGAGAATATACAGGGTGTGACTGATGCTGTTAAAAAGGCAGTTGAGAATCTTAAGACAGATGCAGAGCATATGCTTGAATTTGTTGAAACGGATGTTACTGACAGTTATCATAAGTTTGATGAACTTGCAGGATATTATAATGAAGATGCATCAAATGTAAATGAACTTATATCAGATTTCAGTGCTACGTCAGAAGAATTACTTGCGTCAATATCTTCAATATTAGAGTCAATAAACGGTATAAGCGTTGCTGCTGATGAGAGCGCAAATGGAACTACAAATATTGCAGACAGAACAGTTTCAGTTGCAGATAAATCATCGATTGTAAACAATCATTTAAAGGAAGCAGAAGAGGCAGCAGGCAGATTAAATGATGAAGTTTCTAAGTTTGTAGTATAGAATGGGCATGGTCATTTTTGTGAAAATACAGTAAATATAAAAAAGCCAATATTAGAATAATTTTCGATATTGGCTTTTTTATGGCTGATTGTTACCATCAGGTAGGCGAAAATCACAAAAACACTTGCAAGTTTTAGATTATTCCCTCATAATAGTGTTTATGATTTGACACAGAATACTGAAAATCGGAGGATAAACATGTCAGAAGTAAACACTAAAATTGGAAATTACACAATAACAGATGTCGATATAGACACATTTATTTCAGGAATGCCACAGGAACAGCAGATGTACAGAAGTATGCCTGAGTTCCGTAAACAGTGCGAAGAAAGATTAGAGGAAATTTGTCTTTTTGCAATGTATGGTGAGGAAGAAAAGAAAGATGAGACAGAAATGTTCAAGACATCAATGGTTATGGCAAAGAGAGATATTTTAAGCCAGATAGCTATGGCAGAACTTTTACAGGATGTCTCAGTATCAGATGCAGAGGCAAAGGAATACTTTTTAGGACATTCAAAAGAATTTGCATCAAAAGCATCGGCAACAGCAAAGCATGTACTTGTAGACAATGAGGGCAAAGCAAATCAGATAAAAGAAGAAATCGAATCAGGTGCAAAGAGTTTTGAAGATGCAGCAAAAGAGTATTCAACATGCCCATCAGCACAGAAAGGCGGAAGTCTTGGAACATTTGGCAGAGGTCAGATGGTTAAGGAATTTGAAAATGCTGTGTTTGATGGAGAACTCAACAAAGTAATCGGGCCTGTAAAAACACAGTTTGGATATCACCTTATCTGGGTAGATGACAAAAATGAGGGTGAAGTACCTGAGTATGATAAGATAGCAAGTCAGGTAAAGAGCTATCTTGTAAACAAGAAACAGCAGGAGATTTACCAGAATAAATTAAAAGAACTTAGAGATAAGTATTGCAAATAGTAGAAGAAGTAAGATAAAATTACTATAAATCAAAAATAACTTTACAACACAAACAAAAATGCAAATTTCGTGTATTCTTATATTTATATAGGAGTATAAAACATGGAATTTGCATTTTTTGTTTTAGTTGGGGTTGATTTTTATAAGATTTAATTGCATCAAAAAGGGTATATATGACGTTATAAGTATTAGAAACAAAAAACGGATATTTTTGATAAGGCTGTAAATGTACGGTTATGAAAAAAATGCAGGGTTAGAAGGGGGTGGAAAAATGTTACATGGGATGAAAGCGAAAAAGTGGGAGGAACGTCAAAGGGAGAAACTGGAGAAGATATATTCATTGTACAAAAATAAAATGTTCGGCAGAGCAATGCAGATATTAAACCAAAGAGAAGATGCAGAGGATGCGGTACAAAATTGTATTATAGCAATTTCAAGACACACGGAGTGCATTGACCTTTATGATGAAGCGAGAACCTTATCCTTTGTGTATACGGTCATAAGCCATTGTGCTATTGACATATACAGAAAGAATAAAAAAAGCAGGCAGTCAAATTTAAATATTGACGATGTAGCAGAGCAGGCGGGAAACATTGACATTGAAAATGAGGTGCTTGTTTCAATGGAATTAAAAAGAGTGGTAGCGGCGATTGAAAAACTTGATTTTGGCTATCGTGAAGTATTGTCATTGTTTTATTTAAATGAAATGAGTCCGAGAGAAATTTCTGATTTGCTTGAAATTCCGTATAATACAGTCAGGTCAAAGATAAGCAGAGGACGAAAGAAACTGTTGGACAGCCTTGACGGAAAGGAGTGATTACTATGGGTGTGCATGGAATAAATAAAAAGAAATTCGACGGCGGCGATGAGTTAATAAGAAAGGCATTTAAAATTTACAGTGATAAAGATTTGGAAAGTTCAATGGAAGATTTCGGTTTTGAATATAGAGATGACAAGGTGTTTGAAGATAAGATATATAAAGTCATAAAAAAACTTCCGATAAAAAATCCACGTTCAAAAGCGCATATTATATGTATTGCTGTTATATGTATGGTTCTGGTTTTTGGATGTATTACCGGATACAGATATATGAGAAGCAGAAAGCAGGCGGGGCAGACAAGTGTATTGGAGAGTGTGTGTAAGGAGGCAAAAACACGTTATGATATAAATCAAAGCAATAATAATCTGAATGCCATAATAGGCGGAGAAACAAGTCTGTCTGATGAAAAAACGCAGCTTAAAGATTATTATAACAGCCGGAATACAGCGGTTTATGTAAATACAAAGAATTATGATAAAAGCGGTTATTTGTACAGCATGTACTTATTAAATGACGAGGAGGTAAAAAAACTTACGGATAAAGAAGTAGAACTAAAAAAGGCAGACGATACTGAAAAGCTGACACCATTTTTAGAAAATGCTCCGGATGACAGTAAGTATTCTGCTGGAAACATATATTTTATAGGTGGGCGTAAAAGTAGAAAGTTTATTGTATATAAAAACAAATCGGATGACATGTATATAGGAAAGTGTGTGGGATTTGAAAGTTTAAAAGATCATGATATAATAACAGATAAAAAAGTTAATGAAAAGAAATCGATTTCTGCGGGTGAATTTTTGGAAAACATAATGGACATAAAAAATGCAGATGACATACGGGAAATAATGCTTGAAAGAGTCAGAGCAAAATCAAAAGCTAATCCTGATAAAAGAATTGCAGTATGGACATCAGACGAATCAAAGAGTGAACTTTACGAATTTCTCACAAAAGAAAGCAGCATTGAAATGGAGAGTGTGGGAGATACATCCGGTCAGTTGTGGTTTGGTGCTGCCGAGCCTCAAAAATGTTATTATCTTGCAGTTGAGAATAATGCAGGTGAGTTTTGTGTGTTCGGTATAGTTTTTGAAGAAAAAGATACAATGGTCTATGTTGAGCCACAGTATAAACCGGGAACGGCATTAAAATTATCTTACGAAAATACCGCAAAACTTAGAAAAATAATCAAAGAGAATGATAAGCAGCAGTGAAAAAGTTTTGCAGAAAAAGATTAGGCATTGACATAATAAGAGGAGTAAGCAGATATGAACAGTGAATATACACATATAAAACATGAGTTTGAGCCGGTTTTTGATAAGAATTCAAAGATATTGATTCTTGGTACGCTTCCTTCTGTTAAATCGAGAGAAAACAATTTTTATTATGGTCATCCGCAGAACAGGTTTTGGAAACTGATTGCAAGGCTGTGTGATGAGGAAAGCCTGCCAAAGACCATAAATCAGAAAAAAGATATGCTGCTCAGAAATAATATAGCCGTATGGGATGTAATCGCTGAATGTGACATTATCGGTTCAAGTGACAGTTCGATAAAGAATGTGAAAACTGCCGATTTGTCTGTGATATTAAATAATACAGCGGTTGACAGAATATATGCAAATGGTGGCAAAGCTTATGAACTGTATATGAAGTACCAATATGAAAAGACTGGCATGGAGATAATTAAACTTCCGTCTACAAGTCCGGCAAATGCAGCTTACAATTTGGAAAAACTGTTAGAATGTTGGAAAATCATAAAAAATTGACAAAAATATGCTATTGTAAATAGCTGTATGATATTATATAATTATAATCTGACTGTATTGTATATATGATGCTGGGAGGTCATATATATAATGTTTTTTGTTGCACTGTTTTTACCTTGCAATGGTGTGATTTTTACAGTCAGAAGCAGTTTAATTTTATTATACAAAAGGAAAAGGAGACTTTTTTATGAGCAAAGAAAAAAATGACTTTAAGCCGTTTATCCCAACGGACAAGGTCATGCCTGAGTTTACACCGACAGCCCTTATTCTCGGTATAATCCTGGCAGTAGTATTTGGAGCTGCAAATGCTTACCTTGGACTTAGAGTAGGTATGACGGTATCGGCATCTATACCGGCAGCAGTTATTTCAATGGGTGTCATTCGTTTTATTTTAAAGAAAGATTCGATTCTTGAAAATAATATGGTTCAGACTATTGGTTCAGCAGGTGAATCATTAGCCGCAGGTGCCATTTTTACACTTCCTGCACTTTATATGTGGGCAAGAGAAGATTCATCTATCCAGATGCCTTCATTTTTCACAATTGCTGCACTTGCCGTTGCAGGTGGTGTGATAGGAACATTATTTATGATTCCGCTTCGTACAGCACTTATTGTTGAAGAACATGGAAATCTTCCATTCCCTGAGGGCACAGCATGTGCTGAGGTTCTTCTTGCAGGCGAAGAGGGTGGAAGCAAATCAAAACTTGTATTCTCAGGTCTTGGAATTTCTGCATTGTACAAGTTTGTAACAGACGGACTTATTTTATTCCCATCGGAGATAAGCTGGGATATATCAGTTTATAAGGGTTCAGCATTTGGTCTTGATGTTTTACCTGCCCTTATCGGTGTAGGTTATATCTGTGGTTCAAGAGTTGCGTCATACATGTTTGGCGGTGCGATTGTAGGCTGGTTCGTTATCATGCCTCTTATGCACACAATAGGTGCATTAGGCGGAGACAGTGCTATTTTATTCCCGGCTACAAAAGCAATAGCAGATATGGCTCCTGCAGAACTTTGGAGCAATTATGTAAGATATATCGGTGCAGGTGCGGTTGCCTGCGGTGGTATCCTTAGCCTTATTAAGTCACTTCCTCTTATTATAAGAACATTTAAGAAGGCACTTGGCGGTATCGGGCATAAAGGCGGAGATCTTCGTACAGAGAAAGACCTTCCTATCAAATGGGCTATAGTAGTTGTTGTTTTGGTTGCACTTGCACTTGTTGCGATTCCATCAGTGCCAATCAGCATTGTTGCAGCTATTATCATAATTATATTTGGTTTCTTCTTTGCAACAGTATCATCACGCATGGTTGGTCTTGTTGGTTCATCAAACAACCCTGTATCAGGAATGGCTATTGCAACGCTTCTTATTGCAACAATCATTCTTAAGGCAACAGGAAAAACAGGTATCCAGGGTATGACAATGGCTATTTGCATCGGTACGGTAATTTGTATCATTGCAGCAATGGCAGGAGATACTTCACAGGATTTAAAGACAGGTTATATCGTAGGTGCAACACCTTACCGTCAGCAGATAGGCGAACTTATCGGTGCTATCTGTGCAGGTCTTGCAATTTCAGGAGTTCTTATGCTTCTTGATTCTGCATGGACATTCGGTACAGACAAACTTCCTGCTCCACAGGCAACACTTATGAAGATGGTTACTGAGGGAGTTATGGAAGGAAATCTTCCTTGGAATCTTGTATTTATCGGTGTATTCCTTGCACTTATGATAGAAGTTATCGGAATTCCGGTACTTCCATTTGCAATCGGTTTATATCTTCCGATTTATCTTTCAACACCTATTATGGTTGGAGGACTTATCAAGCTTATCGTTACAAAACGTAAGAATAAGACTGAGGAAGAAATTAAAGAGGATGACAGCAAAGGTATTCTTTATTCATCAGGTCTTATTGCTGGTGAGGGTCTTGTAGGTATATTACTTGCAATTCTTACTGTAGTAGGTGTAGCAGACAAGATTAATCTTGGAAACTACGGAATCAATCTTGGACAGGGCGGAAGCGTAGTATTCTTTGTACTTCTTTGTGCATCACTCTTATACGCTGCAACAAAGAAAATTAAGAAGGCTTAAAAAGAAAGGCGGAAGTTAATGCGAAAGCCAAAAGCTAAAGTTGTTTCAGGAAATTATATGGATAAAATACCGCATATAGCAGAAAATCATGAGTGGAGAGAACTTGATGACGGAATCGTTGAAGTCGATATGCCGCATAAAGGTTTTTATGCGAAGATAGCGCAGAAATTCTTTCATAAGCCGGCAGTCAGTCATATTAAACTTGATAAATATGGTTCGGTTGTGTGGAAAAACATAGACGGAGAAAGAACGATATATGATATAGTAGGGAAAATGAATGAAACGTTTCCGGAGGAAGAAAGTGATATGCTTAAAAGAGTTATAACATTTTTTTCAACACTTGAAATGAATAAATTTGTGGTATTAAAATAATTACAGAGGACATCGCACAAGACAGTGCGGTGTCTTTTACTTTTATACCCATACTTTACACGCCGGAATATCAATGTTAGAATGTAACTGATTAAATATGGATATGATAAAATGTTTCTTTTCAAATAAGTATGAGGGCAGGTAAATGTTTTCGGAAGAACTGAATAGAAAATAATAAACGGAGGTAAGTTATAATGCAGAGAATAAAAAGTTTTGAAATTAACCATAATGTATTAGTGCCTGGATTTTACATTTCAAGAGAGGACGGAGATGTAGTGACATACGATCTACGTACAAGAAAACCAAATGCAGGAGATTATATGAGCAATGCTGTTATGCATTCTGTTGAGCATATGTTTGCTACATTTGCACGCAATTCTGAGGTATCGGATAAGATTGTTTATTTCGGGCCTATGGGCTGCCAGACAGGATTTTATCTCCTTGTCCGTGATATGGAGCCAAAGGAAGTTTTTGAACTTACAAAAAAAATTCTTAAGCAGACAATAGAACATGACGGAGATGTTTTCGGAAAATCAGCAATAGAGTGTGGTCATTATGAAAATCTTGATATAGACCTTGCAAAAGAGGAGTGCAGAACTTATCTTGAGGTGCTTGAAAATCAGACAAATATGGAGTTTACTTATCCGACAGAGTAAGTCATAGCTTTGTGTTAAATTCAAAAATTCGGTAAAAGACAAAACAGTAGAATGGTTAAAAATATTATAGTGAAACAACAGTAGAATGGAGAAAATTATGATAATTGGTGTTATAGGAGCAATGCAGATTGAGATTGATAATCTTAAAAAGACATTGAAAAATCCTTCATATGAATCGATAAGCGGTGTTGAATTTGTAAAAGGAAACATCGGTGACACAGAAGTAGTCGCTGCCGTAAGCGGCGTTGGAAAAGTATTTGCGGCTATATGTACGGAAGCTATGATACTTACATATCATGTTGATATGGTTATAAATATCGGTGTTGCAGGAACATTGTGCAAAGAACTTGGAGTAATGGGTATCGCCGTTGCAGATATGGTTGTACAGCATGATATGAACACTTCGGCACTCGGTGACCCGATAGGTCTTTTGTCAGGAATAAATGAGATTTATCTTCCTTGCGACAAGAAAATGATGGATACACTTAAAAAGTGTCTCGATGAAAAGCAGAGAAAGTATAAAGTGGGAACTATTGCTACAGGTGACATGTTTATGCATGACAAACATCAGAAAGATAAGCTTCATGAGCGTTTCAATGCTATAGCGGCAGAGATGGAGGGTGGAAGCATAGGTCATGTATGTTATGTAAATAAAGTTCCATTTGCCATACTTAGAACAATTTCTGACGGTGAGGGCGGTGCAATGGATTATGCAACATTTGCGGAGAAAGCAGCCCAGATAGGTATTGAGATTGTAGTTGAATTTATTCAAAAAATCGCATAAATTATGGGGGAATAATGATAAAGATAGACTTGATTACGGGGTTTCTTGGTTCAGGCAAGACAACTTTTATCAGAAAATATGTGAAACATCTAACAGATAAAGGTCTTAAAATAGGAATCCTTGAAAATGATTACGGTGCCGTCAATGTTGATGCAATGCTTCTGCAGGATATACTTGGTGACAAATGTGAGCTTGAGATGGTTGCGGGTGGATGTGACGCCGACTGTCATAAAAGGCGTTTTAAGACAAAACTCATTGCAATGGGAATGCAGGGATTTGACAGGGTTTTGGTAGAGCCATCGGGTGTTTTTGACATGGATGAGTTTTTCGACACACTTCATGAGGACCCGCTGGAAAGGTGGTATCAGATTGGAAATGTCATAACCATAGTTGATGCACATCTTGAACTTGATATGTCGGAACATTCAAGATATATTCTTGCGTCAGAGGCAGCGAATGCGGGAAAAATTCTTTTTAGCAAGACAGAAGGTGTTTCTGAAAGCAGGATAGAGGAAGTCACAGCATATATAAATAAAAGTCTTGAGGAATTTCATTGCTCAAGAAAAATTGACAATATAGTTATGGCAAAGTCTTGGGATGAGTTTGACGAGGATGACTATAAGAAGATTGAAAATTGCGAATACACAGGTGCAGGGATAGAGAAAAGGTATCATGCGGATGATGTGGAATTTTCATCGCTTTACTATATGAATAAACAGATGACTGTTGATAAACTCAAAGATTGTGTAAATAAAACATTTTCTGATAAAAATTGTGGAAATGTTTTTAGAATTAAGGGATTTATGTCTGATGGCAGCGGATGGCTGGAGCTTAATGCAACTAAAAAAGAAACGGTGATTAAGCCTATAAAAGAAGGTCAGGAGATTTTTATAGTTATAGGTGAGGATTTAAATGAAGAGGCTGTAAACAAATATTGGGATTGATTAAATTTTGATTATATAATTTGTAATGCCTGATTGAATATAGCGTATAGAGAACGGACAGCTTATACTTATTCATGAAAATTAAAATTAGTATAAGCTGTCCGTTTTAGATTTTGCATTATGCCTGATATATCTGTTTGATTTTTTTGACTTTTTTTCCTGATAGAGTAATTCTTGCTGCCATGCCCCAGTAATATTTTATTTTTCCGTCTTTTGTAAGTTTAGGTTCGTAATATTTTATGGATTTTATGAATTTTGCTTTGCTTACACTATGTGTTTTTGATATATCGGTTGGTTTTAAAAGGTTGTAGGAAACTTTTGAAGCGAGTTTTATTGTATGTTTTTTTGGTCTGCCTACAATGTTTTCATCTTCCATTCCAAGTTCATAAGTCCATACAGCGTCGGCATAAGTGAGTGTGCTGCCCTTTATTGAAAGACAAATAATGTCTTTTGTTTTTTCTTCGGCTTTTGCGTATTGTGTGTTTGTGTGTGGTATGATTATTGAAATTAAAAGTGCTGTGATTAAAAGTCTTTTTAAAAACGTTTTCATTTTCTTCTCCATTCGTATATTTATATTATGATGTTGTGGTCAAAATGTATTTTGCCCCATGTATTATATTATTTTCAAGTATTTTTAAATTCTTTATTATCGTGGAAGTTCATCGGCACTGTGTTTTTTCTTTGTGGAAAAACTAAGTTCAGGATTTTTAACGCTTACTCTTGTTCCGGCAGGAACAGATTCTGTGATAAATGCATTTCCGCCAATGACCGACCCTTTTCCGATAACTGTTTCACCGCCAAGTATTGATGCACTTGAGTAGATGGTTACATCGTCTTCAATGGTTGGATGTCGTTTGATGTTGCGAAGAAGCTGACCGCTTCTTGTTGAGAGTGCGCCAAGTGTTACACCCTGATATATCTTAACATTGTTTCCGATTTCTGTTGTCTCTCCGATAACAACGCCCGTACCGTGGTCGATAAAGAAATATTCTCCGATTGTAGCACCCGGATTTATATCGATACCCGTGTGGTCGTGCGCATACTCAGACATTATTCTTGGTATGAACGGAACATTCATTTTATAAAGCTCATGTGCAAATCTGTAAACAAAAATTGCAAAAAGTCCCGGATAGCAAAAGATTATCTCTTCTTTTGTTTTTGCGGCAGGGTCACCGTCAAAAGCAGCATTTACATCTTTTAATAAAAGATTTTGAATGTGGCTGAATGATGCAAAAAAGTTTGAACATATTTCAGTTGTATGTTTTTCAATTTCAGCTTCATCTGCATTATCTTTTGCCTGCTGTAAAAATGCCGCTTTAATTTGGCAGTAAAGGTCATTGTAGATTTTTGTGATATTGTGACCTACAAAAAATTCAGGTACAGTTTTGTTCAGATTTTCATTGTCGAAATATCCCGGAAACATAAGCTGCCTGAGCCCCATTATGATATGTGTTATAGTGTCACGGTTTGGCATACAGTGCCCTGATTTTAAATAAAATAATTCCTCGCTGTGATAGTTGTCGGTAATCTCGTTTACGATATTGTCAAGAACTTCTTTTTCTAACATAATACACAACCTTTCTGATATATTTGGTATATTTCAATTTTATGTATTGATTTCAATTATAAAACAATAAATGTATCCATAATATAATAAAGGTAATTAGAGATATTTTCAAGTATGCCTTTTATAATCAGCAAACTTTAAGATAATGGGGTCAAAAGCAGTTATAAAGATTTAATTTTTATTAAAAGTTTATTAAAAAATGTCAGACAAATTTGACAGTTGTTATACAACAGAGGTATAATTTATTAATGACAAAAAAAGAGAAAGGGATGAGTGATATATGCAGGATGGAATATTTCAGGGAAGTCATGAACAGATGATGGAGGAATACACAAAGCGTTACAAAAAAGTATGTGTGGAGAACAATTCCATAGATGGAAAACTATTTGATGAATTTGGCGTTAAAAGGGGACTTAGAGATAAAAACGGAAAAGGAGTATTGTCAGGAATCACAAATATCTCTCTTATAAAAGCTACTGAGATGGACGGAGACAGAGTTATACCTTGTGAGGGTCAGCTTTTTTACAGAGGATACAATATATATGATTTGACAAAAGGTTTCAGAAAAGATAACAGATTTGGTTTTGAGGAGACAGCATATCTGCTTTTGTTTGGAGAGCTTCCTACAGACAAACAGCTTAAGGAGTTTCAGACTGTTCTTGCAAAGAACAGAAGACTCCCTACAAACTTTGTAAGGGATGTTATTATGAAAGCTCCTTCAAAGGATATTATGAATTCTCTTACAAAGAGTGTTCTTACACTTGCATCTTATGATGATAAGGTTACGGATAATTCACTTGAAAATGTACTTAGCCAGAGCATTATGCTTATAAGTGTATTTCCGATGCTTGCCGTTTACGGTTATCACGCTTACAACCATTATGAATGTGATGAGAGTTTTTATATTCACAGACCGTCAGATGAGCTTTCAGTGGCAGAAAATATTTTGCGTATGCTCAGACCGAATAAAGAATACACTGATGTTGAGGCAAAAGTTCTTGACCTTGCGCTTGTACTTCATATGGAGCATGGTGGTGGAAACAACTCGACATTTACAACGAGAGTAGTTACATCTGCAGGTTCAGACACATATTCTGTAATAGCTGCAGCACTTTCGTCACTTAAAGGGCCAAAACATGGTGGAGCAAATATTAAAGTTGTCGAGATGATGCAGGATCTCAAGGCACATGTAAAAGACACTACGGACGAGGATGAAGTAAGAGCATATCTTAAAAAACTTGTGCGTAAGGAAGCCTTTGATAAGAGAGGTCTTATTTATGGTATGGGTCATGCGGTTTATTCAATATCAGACCCTAGAGCAGTTGCATTCAAACAGTTTGTTGAATTGCTCGCAAATGAAAAACACCAGAAGAAAGAATTTGAATTATATTCAATGATAGAGAGAATTGCACCTGAAGTTATAGGAGAGGAATGTGCTATTTACAAGGGCGTAAGTGCAAACGTGGATTTTTACAGCGGATTTGTTTACACTATGCTTGGAATACCGCATGAATTGTTTACTCCTATATTTGCAATGGCACGTATAGTTGGATGGAGTGCACACAGAATGGAAGAACTTATAAATGTCGATAAGATTATCAGACCGGCATACCAGAGTATCATGGTTCCGAAAGTATATGAGTCACTTAAAGACCGTTCAATTCCTAAAATTGATACAAAAGAGAGAGAAAAACTTCAGCTTACAATGAGAGATGAAAGCTGTTAAGTTTTATACATATATTAAAAAAGATATACCGGCTCCAAAAAGTTAGAACTTAAAATCTAACGATTTGAGGTCGGTATTTTTATGATATAATGAGCACAATGTATACAAATATTAAGAAAAAAGTAAAGATTTAAGGACTGCGCATATGTTATTATTACAGTTGTAGAGTAAATGAATTACATATGAACTGTCCGGGAAGGAGGCTGATATGTCAGACGGAAATATTTTAGTAGTTGATGATGACCATGAGATAGCGGATTTGGTGGAAATCCATTTAAGGGGCGAGGGTTATCATGTTTTTAAAGCGTATAATGGGAGAGAAGCTTTGGAATTGTTTGACAGGGAAGAAGTAGACCTTGCAATTCTTGACATTATGATGCCGGGAATAGATGGAAATGAGGTATGTGCAAAGATACGGGAGACAAGCACGATTCCCATAATTATGTTAAGTGCCAAAGACAGCGAGAACGATAAGGTTTCAGGTCTTGTGAATGGAGCAGATGACTATGTGACGAAACCTTTTAATACAAGCGAACTTATAGCACGAGTTAAATCACAATTGAGAAGATACCAGAGCTTTGGGGGAGTAGAAGCAAAAACATCAGATGTTGTAAACATAGAAAATTTATGGATGGACAAGAAGTCACATGAGGTAAAGGCATATGATAAGCCGGTCAAACTTACACCTATAGAATTTGATATTCTCTTTCTTATGGCTTCGCATCCAAACAAGGTTTTTTCTACAGACGAGATTTTTGAGCGTGTCTGGAAAGAAAAAAGTTTTGAGATGAGCAACACTGTGATGGTTCACATAAGAAGACTCAGGGAGAAGATTGAGTCAGGAACGGGAAAAACGCAGATTATTAAAACGGTTTGGGGAGTTGGATATAAAATTGAAGCGTAGTTTATTCAAGAGCCTTAGGGCAGAACTGATATTTTATGTTGCATTAAGTATGTTTTTATCAGTCATCACAGAGCTTGTGTGTGGCTTTGGGCTTTATCTTTTGAGTACGGCACTCGGCATTTCGTACGGTGGGTATGGTCGTGGCGGCAGAATGATTGAAAAGTTTCAAAAAACGACAGGCGAAAGAGGAAGGATATTCAATTATCAGGCGATTAAAAGGTGGGACAAAAATACATTAATATTTTTGATGCTTGTAATATTATTTTTTCTGTTTTTGTTTTTTGTCATGTATTTCATGCTCATAACAAGAAAGCTTACAGCCGATATAGGCTATATATCGGGAAGTATAGCACACATGGCTTTCGGTGATGGCGGTGGCAGGATTGAAGTGAGAAGAAAAGATGAAATCGGGGAGATTGCGATACAGATAAACAGGATGTCAGAAAAACTGGATGCGCTTATGAAATCAGAGAGAGAAGCACTTCAGGCAAATAAAGATATGATAACATGTGTCGCACATGACCTCAGAACACCACTCACATCGGTAATAGGATATCTTCAGCTTGCGACTGATATGGAAAAATACAATCAGGAGGAGAGGCATAAATATGCAGAGATTGCCATGCGTAAGGCAAACAGGCTTCAGGGACTTATAGAAGAACTATTCAGCTATACTAAACTTATGAGTGGCGAGATTACGCTTCACAGAAGCGAGATAGATATAGTTAAGCTTGTAGAGCAGATGGTTGAGGAATTTTATCCGCAGTTTCATGACAATGGGCTTGAATATAATTTATCGCAGAATGTTTCCGGGTGTATTATATATGCTGACGGAGAACTTATGGCGAGGGCAGTTCAAAACCTTATAAGCAATGCGATAAAATACGGCAGGGATGGAAAGAGAGTTTTTGTAGAAGTAGAAAAGTTTGAAAAGGAAATTCAAATAAGGGTAACAAATTTTGGTCTTATAATTCCACAAGAGAGTTTAACGCGTATATTCGACAGATTTTACAGGGTAGAGGATTCACGTTCAGTTCAGACAGGAGGTACAGGGCTTGGTCTCAATATTGCCAGACAGATAGTGCTTCTGCATGATGGAGCGATAAAAGTAGAAAGTGATACAGACGGAACATGTTTTACGATAGCACTTCCGTTAAATATGCAGAAAAAAGAATTATTAAATAGTGATGAGCAGGTAAAAGATGAAATCAAGATATAAATTACGGATGATCAGACTGCTCATCTTATTTGCATTGTTAATTATTGCTGACAGGCATTATCAGTGTAATGTAGAAGCGGCAAATATAACAGAATTAAAAAACGGTGCAATGAGGATGAGCACAAAAGAAATCACAGCACAGGTTTCTTTTGGTTACAGAGGTTATACTAAATACGGAAAAGATATGAAAGTATCAGCGGTGATAAACAATGAGGGCAAGCCGTTTTCCGGCAAATTCAGACTGACATATCAATCGGGAGAAAACAGTGACATGAAAATGATTCAGAAATCATTTGTTGTCGGTATGCAGGAAAGTAAAAGAGTTCAGTTTACAATTCCGCTGCTCTCTGAAAGTCAGGAATATATAGTGTCTATATGTGATAATAGTGGAAATGTATATATGAGAGCACACACGAAAGTCGATGCGGATACAGACATTACAGGGATTTATATGGGGATTTTGTCGGATACACCGGCAAAACTCGGTTATGTATCTGACAGCCTGAGAAGAAAAGACGACATTGACAATGATAACAATGGTGTTACCGGCAGGGTGTTTGATATGAGTGCCTGTGATTTTGAGACAATTTCCATGCTGGACAGTGTAGACATTATTTTGCTTGACAACTATGATACCGGTAAATTCAGCAGAAACAACATAAGGGTATTAAAAAGGTGGATTGCTACAGGAGGTACGCTTGTTGTAGGAACAGGGAGTAATTACCAAAAGGAATTTGAAAAGCTGCACAGCACGCTTATACGGGGATATATAGGAAAGACAGAGAGAATTTCAACAAGTTTTGGCTGGAATGAGAAAGAGGAGACTGACACAGAAAGCACGAATGAGACTGACAGTATGGAAATAGATATTGTAAATCTCAGGCTTAATGAAGATTCGGTTTTAATAGACGATGGCAGAAAACTTATGATTTCAAAAGAACTTGGCAATGGAAGTATTATTGTTGCTGAGTTTTCTTTTAATATTCCTAAAAAATTCTGGAAAAGCTATGGGAAGGCATTAATTTATACCATAGAGAGTAATCTGAGTGAAGGCACGAAGAAAAAGTTATTGATGCAGAGTGAAAATGTTTCATACGGCAATATGGGATATTCATATATGGATGAGGCATTAAAAATAAATGAGAATGATGTATTACCGAACATGAAGTTATATGGCTGTATATTGGGAATATATGTGATAATTGCAGGACCAGGCATGTATCTTTTTTTTAGGAGAAGAAAAAAAAGAGGGTATTTATGGATAGCGGTGCCTATTTTATCAGTTGCTTTTTCGGCGATAATATACATAGTAGGAACAAGCACGAGAATACAAAGGCCATATATAAATTATCTTTCGCAAATCGTACTTGGTAATGATAAAAATGCGAAAGCAAAAGATATGAGTACATTATTCAGTGTTACCAGTATTTCAAATAATCCGTTTTCCATAAGCTTGAGAGGAGAATGTAATATCACTCCTAAAAATACGGATGCATATTATATTGACAGCAAAATAAAAGGCGACAATGTTTCTGACTATGAATATGGGGTTGAGTATAATGAAAATAATACAAGACTTCTCATGAACAGATTATCTTCATTTCAGGGAGCCGAATTTCTTATGAAGCAAAGAGTCAGGGATACGGGGACTGTATCAATAAATGTATCAGAAAATGATATGCGGCTTATCGGAACAGTGACAAATACATTGGGATATGCTCTTAATAACTGTATGATATATTATCAGGGAAATCTTCTTTATATAGGTGATATAGAGAAAGGGGAGACAATAGACGTAAACAAGTATGCCAAGTCGGGTACATACAATAGTTCGGATTATGGTAATTCGGTAAATTCGATGATTGAATCGGCTATGGGTGGAAATATGTACTCAAACAGTATGGCGGCAAGTCTCAGAAGAAAAGTTGGAGTTGTAGAAGAATATCTTGAGGATAACTCAAATGCAAAAGCATGGTTTTATGGATTTGTGAGTGATGATACAAAAACAGGTTTTAGAGATAAATTTAACTATGATTTGTATGGAGTTACAGGTGTGTGCAGAAATTTTGAGATGAGTGAGCAGATTGACGGATACGATGTCATAGAGTCACTTGAAACATATGCCGCAAATTATAAAAGTGAATATACAAACGGATATGACGTATATTCAGGTACACCGGAAAGATTTTCAGTAACTTACAAATTTCCGAAATCGTTCATACTTAAAGAGCTTTTGTATTCAAAACAGACAAGTGGTGGCTGTGAATTTTTAGAAAAAGGTAATAAATATTCTGATTATGGCTTTTTTGGAACAGTCAGTGTCAGAAATAAGCAGACAAATAAGCTGGAAAAATTGTTTAGTTCAGGTAAGGAAATAAAAATAAGAAACATGAATGATTATCTTGAACCTGATGGTTCACTTATACTTTATTATTCAATTGAACACAAGAGTAATAAGGAGGTTGGCAATATATGTCTTCCGGAAGTAAAACTTGTTGGAGAGTACGAAAAAGAAACGGAGAAATATTATTTTTCGAACGACAATACTGAGACGGGAGGGCAGAATGTATGGTAGAAGTTAAAAATCTTTGTAAAAAATATGGAGATTTTGTTGCACTTGATGATTTGAATTTTGATGTAGCTGATGGAGAAGTATTTGGTTTTGTAGGACCAAATGGTGCAGGTAAGACAACAACCATGAGAATTATGGCTGGTCTTAATCAGCCTGATAGAGGGAGTATAACAATTGCAGGAACAGATGCGGTAAAAAACAGTAAAAAAATAAAGAGAATTATAGGTTATATGCCCGATTTTTTTGGTGTGTACGATAATCTCAAAGTTATAGAATATATGGAATTTTATGCTTCAATATATGGTATAACGGGTTCGGCATCAGAAAAATTATGTCAAAATCTTTTGGAACTTGTGGATTTGGCAGATAAATCTGAATTTTTTGTTGATGAATTGTCGAGAGGAATGAAACAGAGGCTGTGTCTTGCGAGATGTCTGGTGCATGACCCGAAACTTCTTATATTGGATGAGCCGGCTTCGGGACTTGACCCGAGGGCAAGACTTGAAATACAGGATATTTTAAAGAGACTAAAAGATAAAAAAAAGACCCTAATTATAAGTTCTCATATATTGCATGACCTTACGGAATTATGTACATCTGTAGGCGTGATAGACCAGGGGAAAATGCTTGTAAAGGGAAAAGTTGATGAAATCATGCTTCATCTGAATGCATCTAATCCGATTCATATTCATGTAACAGAAGGAAAACAGACAGCGGTAAATTTGCTAAAAGCTGATAAAAAGGTGAGTAATATTTCGATATCGGATAACGATATTACAATAGGCTTTTTGGGGACAATTGATGATGAAGCGGAATTATTGAAACAGCTTGTTACAAACAATGTAGGTGTTGCATCATTTATAAGACAGTCGGGTAATCTGGAAGAAATATTTATGAAAGTTACCGAAAAAAGGGAGGTTCTTTTTAATGAAAATAAGGATAAATCCGGTTTATGGTAAAGAGATAAAGCTCAAGGTGCGCTCGGTTAAATTTGCAATAATAATATTTCTTTTTAATCTCATGCTTGGAATTATCGCAATAACAGGATTTGAGGTAATGTTTAATATGCATCTGAATCCGTATGTCGATTATTCGGGAGCCGCAAAGGTATTTTATATACTTATAAGCATGGAGATAATAGCAGTAATGTTTTTGGTTCCGGCATTTACGGCTGGAAGTATAGCTGGCGAACGGGAGAAGCAGACGCTTGATATACTGCTTACGACAGTGCTGACACCTGAAAAAATAGTTATGGGAAAACTGCTTTCATCGGTCAGCATGGTGCTGTTGTTGGTGGTATCAAGCCTGCCTGTTATATCTATTGTATTTACGATAGGAGGAGTTGGGATGGAGGATCTTGTACAGTTTATGCTTGCAATACTCGTCATATCATTCTTTATCGGAAGTATGGGAATGCTTGCATCCACTGTCTTGAAGAAAACCGTTCCGGCAATGGTCTGCTCAATGGTTGAAGTTATGCTTGTATGTGTAGGGACGGTTATAATAATCGGAGTTACATATATCATAGCAAAATTATATTATTATAATTATATGGGAGCTGTCGGAAACATGCCTGATGTCAGTGGGGCATGTCTGGTACTGCTTGTAAATCCTGTATTTACGGTAATACAGATGACAATGGAACAATGCGAATCAGTATCGGCAATTTCAAAACTGGCAGAAATTCTCAATGGCTCGGTTCCGGTTTTTATCGAGGATAACTGGTTTAAAATCAGCATGGTATCACAGGTGGTAATCACCATAATCCTGTTGAAAATGTCAGCATTTTTCCTGAAACCGATAAAAAATATTCACATACAATGAATGCAGTGATATACTTGTTGTTGGAAAATAATAACATGGATTGTGAGGGAGATTAAGATGAGCAAAGATAAAATTGAACATAAAGAGCATTTTCATGGGAGCGATTTGGAGAAGATAGAAAAAATATACGGCATAAAAAAAGAAGACATAACAAGTTTTTCTGCCAATGTCAATCCTTTGGGAATTTCTTACAAATTAAAAAAAGAGCTGGCATCACACATAGATGCGATTACATCTTATCCTGATAGAGAATATACGTCACTTAGAAAATGTATAGCGGATTATGTTGGAACGGATTATAAAAATATCCTTGTGGGTAATGGTTCAACTGAACTTATCTCACTTGTTATTCAGATTAAGAAACCTGCGAAAGCACTTATTGTAGGACCGACATATTCGGAATATGAGCATGAAGTTGCACTTGGCGGCGGACGCTCACAGTATTTCAGGCTTAAAGAAACAGATGATTTCAAACTTGATATAGAAGGACTGCAGAAAGCATTGACAGACGATATAGATTTGCTCGTGGTATGCAACCCGAACAATCCTACATCGTCTCAAATCGATAGAAAATCCATGAGAATAATTCTTGACACATGTAAAGAAAAAGGAATATTTGTTATGGTTGATGAGACTTATGTGGAATTTTCGGAGAATACCTCTGAAATAACATCTATTCCGCTTACGGGTTATTACAATAACATTATCATTCTGCGTGGAATATCAAAATTTTTTGCAGCGCCGGGGCTTAGACTTGGTTATGCAATATGCGGAAATCATGAACTTTTAAAAGAGATAGACAGCAGAAAAAATCCGTGGACTATAAACTCGCTTGCAGCAATAGCAGGTGAGATAATGTTTAAAGATACTGAGTATATAAATGAGACATGGGAACTTATATCATCCGAGAGGAAGAGAATATGTGAAATATTAGAAAAATGTCCTAACTTAAAATTCTATAAGCCGCATGCTAATTTTATTCTTGTGAAAATACTAAAAGAGGATGTGACATCGGAGGAACTTTTTGATACGGCTATAAGACAGGGACTTATGATAAGAGACTGTTCAACATTTCCGTTCCTTGATAACAAATATATCCGATTCTGTTTCATGAATCCTGAGGACAATGATAAACTGGTTAAAATTTTACTTGATAAATTGTCATAGACTTAAAATAAACAGCAGGGATTGAAAATTTATATCAATCTCTGCTGTTTGTATGTGTGTTCGTATGTGCTTATTTTATTTTTTATATCGAATAAATATTGTTCTTAATTTAAAATATTCAATCCGGTTTTTTACAGAAGAATGTACCGACAGTTTTACCGTCAAACAAATCATACAAAGTTTTAGGATGCTGACCGTTCATTAGAACCACATCTATATCTGAGTCATATGCAATCTCAACGGCATTTAATTTTGTAATCATGCCGCCTGTTCCGAGTTTTGTTCCGGCACCGCCTGCGAGTGCTCTTATATCATCTGTTATTTCATGTACGACAGGGATAAGTCTGGCGTCATCATATGTATGAGGGTCTTTGTCGTAAAGTCCGTCTATATCTGACATGATGATAAGTAAATCAGCTTTTGCAATTGCAGCTACGGTAGCAGCAAGCGAATCATTTTCGCCAACTTCAAGTTCAAGCTCATCTATGGCAACAGTATCGTTTTCATTGATTATAGGAATGACACCGTGAGCAATAAGTCTCTCCATAGCATTTTCAACATTTTTCCGCCTGTCCTCAAGAAGGATATATTTTGTAAGAAGCATCTGTGCGACGGTTATACTGTATTCAGCGAAAAGATTATCATAAAGGTACATGAGTTCACACTGACCGACAGCGGCACAAGCCTGTTTGCCGGGAGTATCCTTTGGGCGTTCCCTGAGACCAAGTTTACCCATCCCAAGACCGATAGCACCACTGGAAACAAGAATAACCTCATGACCGGAATTTTGAATGTCAGCAAGAGTTTTAACAAGCTGTTCCACTCTCCTGATATTGAGCATACCGGTGCGGTGCGTAAGAGTTGATGTACCGACTTTTACAACTATACGTTTTCTGTCAGATATATTTTTCATAATAATAAAATCCTTTCACTGTTAAAATCTTCATATGCAACCCCTTTATTATATCTGCTTTGCTGGGATACATCAAGAGTAAGAATAGATTTCGAGATTACGCGAAAATACAAGTAATCACGTCTCTTTACACAAAGAGCCGATAAGTGATATAATATACCCACTAATGCCATCAGTAAGAGTGGTAATCATTTTCCGGAGGGTTGTATGAACAAAAAGATAAATCTTTATGCAAATGGCAAATTTGAATATGAGCAGTCTGTTATACAATGTGACAGCTCAGAAATCTCGCTTGAAACGGAGGCAGGGGAAAATATTTCAGGAAATATCAGAGTGTGGACGGATAAAGGCTCTGTTATAAGAGGCATGGCAGTAACAGACTGTCATTATATGATGCTTGAGAATGACAGCTTTGAGGGAAAAGAGTGCGAGATAAAATATACATTTGTTGGAGAAAAATGTATTCCGGGAGAAGTGATAAAAGGCAGTTTTGATATTATATCAGACTGTGGAAGCCTTAAAATACCGTTTAGTATTTCAATAGGTGTTCCTGCATGCAATGCCTCCATTGGAAAGATAAAAGATATGTTTCATTTTGCAAACCTTGCGCGTGAAGATGAATCGGAGGCAGTAGCATTATTTAAAAATAAAAAATTTGAAGAAGTGTTTTTATATAAAGAACCTGGGAATATAGCATTGTACAGAGGGCTTCTTTCGGGTACGAGCAAGGGCATAGCAATGGAAGAATTTCTCATTGCAATTCACAAAAAACTTCCTATTCAATTTACACTTGATAAGACAAATTTTATTTATGATGACTGTGTTGAATCATTTGAGGAAGAGGTCACTATCACCAAGGATAATTGGGGATTTTGCGAACTGCATGTTGTCTCCGATGCAAAGTTTCTGCAGCCAGAGCACAAAATAATATGGACAGATAAATTTTCGGGAAATTCATATAAAATAAAGTTTCTTGTTGATATTGACAAGATGGCTGCCGGTATCAATTACGGAAGAGTGATGATTCAGACTGTAAGGCAGACACTTGTTATAGAGGTTATGGCACAGAAAAGAGGTACTGACCATGATATTGTTGTCAAATCTCTTGCGAGACAGACGGCGTATTATGATTTAATGAAGATGTATCTTGAATTTTCCATGGGAAGAATAGAAAAGAAAGATTACATTCTGAGTGCCGAGAAAAATCTGGCACATATAGATGGAAATGCCAAAAAACTTTATGATATACATCTGGGTATATTATCAGGTGACAACAGCAGAGTTAAAAGCGGATTGTCATATTTTGATGAGATAGAGAACAGATTATATGAGACAGAAAAGATAAATTACTGTGCATATCAGTATCTTAAAGCTTTATGGGCAGAAGAAAATGATATAAAAGACGAGTGCATAGAAAAAGTCAGGGCATGTTATGAAAGTGAGGATAACAGCTGGCAGATATTATGGTTCTTGCTTTATCTTGACCCGGTCTATGAATCAGACAGAAGAAAACTTGAGGATGTACTTGACTGTGTGGAGGGTGGATGCAGCAGTCCGGTTATCTATTTTGAAATGTGCAGTGCGTTAAATACATCAGCAGGTGCACTCAGAGAAATCACTCCTGCTATTATAAGATGTCTTCACTGGGGCTGTGAAAATGAATTCTTGTCAAAGGAACTTGCACTCAGATATGTTTACCTTGCAGGGCGTTCAAAAGAGTTTAATAAAGTCGTACTGAGAGATATGATAAGTACATATGCGAGATTTTCTGATGACGAAGTGCTTGCAGGAATATGCAGAATGTATATGAGAGGGCAGAAAATAAATCAGGAAGCAAATAAATGGTATGGTCTTGCCATAGAGCACAACCTTAAAATAACTGAACTATTTGAGTATTATATGGATTCGTTAAAACAGGACAGCAGTATAAAACTTACAAAATCAGTGCTGCTTTATTTTATGTATGACAATCATTTGTCGGTATCAAAAAAGGCGATGTTGTATGCATATATCATAAAAAATCGTGAGAATGACCCTGATACTTATGCTTCATACCAGAATATTATCGAAGATTTTGCATTTGCACAGATTGAGGCAGGAAGAATAAGTGAAAATCTTGCCGTGTGCTATGAGCAGTTTTTAAATGAGGACAATCTTACAGACGATGTGGCTCAGAAACTTCCTGACATTATGTTTGCTCATGAGATACAATGCTCGAATCCTGATATAGTCGGTGTGTATGTAAGACATAGGGAATTGAAGGATGAACAGTTTGTGCCGGTAGTGAACGGAAAGGCGGTTGTGCAGGTGTTTACTGAAAATGCACAGGTATTTCTTGCAGATGCACTTGATAACAGATATGCAATGTCTATTGATTACACATTGAACAAACTTCTACACCTCGATTATCTTGCTGACAAGTGCTTTGAGATGAACAGGACAAATGCATGTCTGTTGCTTTTCATGTACGACAAAATAGAACATTTCAGACAGATAAATGCGGACACTGTCGATGTGCTTAGAAGAGTTTATGAACTTGATATTGTAAGTGCATATCAGAAAAGAAAAATCTTTTCGGCTATGCTCAGATATTATTTTGACAACTTTGAGGGTGATTTGCTTGATGAGGCATTAAAGACTATTGATTGGAATGAAGTGAGTCCGGGAGACAGGAAACAGTATATAGAGTATTGTACTGTAAGACACTGTTACGATAAGGCAATGGAAGGAATAATGCTGTTTGGCTATCAGAATATAGAACCGAAGAGACTGCTGCAAATATCATCCGGTTATTTTGAAAATCAGAAAACAGAGGATGGTTCGCTTATAAAACTTGCATACCACATATTTGCAAATGGTAAATTCGATGAAAATATGCTTAAATATATGTGCCTGTTTTATAATGGAAATCTTGACAGCATGATAGATTTGTGGAAGGCTGCTGACGGTTTCGGAATTGATGTTAAAGAACTGGAGGAAAGGATAATAGCCCAGCTTGTGTTTACGGAGGAATTCAGTCCGGAGAGCTATAGTGTCTTTTACAGTTTTTATGAGCATGATTCAAACAGAAAACTTACGGTATCATTTATGAAGATGCTTGCTTATAAGTATCTTATAAAAAAATATCCGCTTCCTGAAAAGATTTTTGAATATTTTTACAGGGAAGTAAGGAAACAGGACAATCTTCCTTGTCTCATTGCTGTACTTAAATATTTCAGCACGCAGAAAGAACTCAGTCAGGAAAAACTGAATTTTGCGGATTACAATTTAAACAAGCTTTATAACAGCGGGAAAATATTTCCATTCTTCAAGGATTATTATGGAAAGTTCCCTCTTCCGGTGCACATACTTGACGAACATTATGTTGAGTATACGGCAAACCCTGAATATGATGTAAAGATACATTATTATATAGCATCCTCAAAAGAAGAAAAAGAAATAAACGAGGATGAGTATATTATAGAGACTATGCCGGATGTATTTGAGGGAATACGAGTGAAAGAATTTGTAATGTTTCAGGATGAAGTGCTCAAATATTATATAACGGAATTGAGAGAAGAGGGTGAAGTGGTTACCTGCAAAAACAGCGTTCATTTTGATGAGACAATGGATAATGAGAGAGCGGGCAGCAGATTTCATAATATAAACATGATGCTTATAGCACAAGAGATGAACGATGATAAAACTCTTGTAGACATGATGGCAGATTATGAAGCAGAGATAGAAAATGTCAGAAAAATGTTTAAACTTTTATAGATAACTGATGAAAGGGGCAGCTTATATGGAGATGGGGAGACAGCTTTTGGTTGGAGTTGATTTGGGCAGAGATTTTGCTCAGATTTCGTATTATGACAAAAAAATATATGAGCCTGTACCGGTGGGGATTCCTGAAGGAGAAGACAGAATTTATGAGATACCCTTTGCATTGCTTGTGAATCCAAACACAAATGAATGGCTGTGGAAAACAAAAAAGAATATTGAACTTGGAGGATATACACTCATAGACAATATTCTTGATAAAATTTCAGGTGAGGAAAAGTTTCAGGCAGGAAGTTATATCTTTAGAACAAAAGATGTAGTAAAAAAGTTTATGATTAAACTGTTGAGTTTACTAAAAGAATATTTTCCGAATGAGACGATATTAAAACTTGTGATAACCGTACCTAAACGGGAACCGGCGGTTGTTGATATGCTGAAAAGTGTCGGTGTTTCGCTTGGAATAGAAAATGACAGAATGGTGGTTTTTGGAAGAAAACAGAGCTATATGTACTATGCTGTCAGCCAGTCAAAAGAACTGTGGGCAAACAATGTAGGACTTTTTGAATATGATGAAGATGGTCTCAAATATACAAATCTCACTGTAGATAAGAGAACACTTCCATATATAGTGGGAACGGATACGCAGGATTTATCGCACATAATGTCATATGAGGCACTGGAAGAAAATCAAGATATAGAGTATATGTTTTTAAATACAGCAAACACGATTCTTCACAAAAAAATGGTTACGACGATATATGTCACAGGAAAAGGATTTGAGAAAGCATGGGCTACCGAAGCGTTGAGAAAATTATGCAACGGAAGGCGTGTGTTCAGAGGACAGAATCTTTTCACAAAGGGAGCGTGTTATGCCGCAAGAGCATTGACAGAGGAAGAGAAGTTAAAAGAATTTATTTTTCTTGATGATGATATGCTTACAAGTGACATATCAATTACAACATATCATGATGCAAAAATACATGATGTTGTGCTTGCCAGAGCAGGTACGCTGTGGAGTGACATTGATGCTTCAATAGATATTATACCTGACAATGAAGATGAAATTCAGATAACAGACAGGAATATTTTAAGCAGGGAGACAAGAGCACACATACTTTCGTTGAGTGGATTTGCCGCCCGTGAAAATAAAATGACACGATTTACTGTCAGAATAAGATTTGCGGACAGAAATACATGTATTGTAACATTAAAAGATAACGGATTTGGTGAGTTTTCTCCATCCACAAACAGGATATGGGAGCGTTATATAAAACTTGATGCACAGGACAATGCAAAACAGGGTTAAATATGGAGGAAAAATATGGGTAAGCTAATCGAGTGCTTTGGAAAGATAGCAGAGAAACCATATCATTTCAGATTGACAGATACGAATGTATATTCAATAGAAGAAGTATGCTATTATGTTTACAACAATATATACATAATACAGGAAGAAATATTTGATAGTGCATTTACGGTATGGCTTAGAGATGAATTAAATATGGATATTGTTGCAGACAAGATAGACAGTATGCGGAATGACAAAAATAATCTTAAAGATATAGTCGTTACAATATGCTGCAGTTGTGATTATTATGACGAAGAGCAGATAAATGAACTTATCGGGATAATGGATGCGATAGCTGACCTTTCAAAATGGGAGAAAGCTAAGATTAAAGCAGACAATTACTGCAGATTCGGTTCTTATGAAAAAGCAATTGAAGAATATACGCAGATACTTGGCACAGATGACATGTTAAATGCCACAGAGGAAGATTACGGGGCAGTATATCACAATATGGGTACGGCATTTTGCGGTATGGGTTCATTTATAAAAGCGTCGGACAGCTTTGAGCACGCATATGAAAAAAACAGAAAAGAAGAATCGCTTCGCTCATATTTTTATGCACTCAAACTTACGGGAGATAAAAAACTCTTCGATAAAGGGGTAAAAAAGTTTGATATTGATATTAAGATTTTAAACAATATAATGGAAGATTTCGCAAAGACTGATGAAGAGACAAGAAATTCAAAAGAAATACGCCGTATTATGAAACTTGAAGGAATTATGAAAGCGGGTTATGTGGAAGAGTATTATGAAAAGGTAGGAAATTATATAAATCAGTGGAAAGAAGATTATAGGAATGAAATTGTTACCGGTATACGGTATAAATGATTTTCAGTTAAATAACGCAGTGACAATGATACATTAAACTAATGTACATTAGGTTGAAAAGGGGGATATATGTTTTTCTTAGGAAAAAGAAAGAAAGATAAACAGAGAGAAAATGTATCAGAGAGTATACAGGAAAACACGCAGACAGTTGTTGAACCGGAAAAGAGCAATCATAAAGCGGATTTAAAAAAAGAGATTCTTGAACCGGAGGTTACAAAACAGGATGTGCCTGTAACTGTTGATAAAAATGATACGGTAAGGTTTGTAAGAGAAAACTGCGAGGCAATAGCCGAAAATGAAAGGCAGATAGCGGAAGCAAAGAAAGAGTATGAGAAAGTAACGTCATATCTCACGGATATTCAACGCATAGACATGGCTTCTGATGCTGAGAGAAAAGAAATAGATGATGTCTGCAAAAGCATTCTGACACTGACAAGTGAGAGAAACAAGTACAAAAACAGAAATCTTACTATAAGTGATGCACAGATGAGAAAATTTGAGCCGTTTGAGGATGAACTTGTAGATGAGATAAAAAAGATGTACAATGCAGAGTTTTATCAGACAGCTATAGAAAGTGATATATCGAACCTGAAAAAAGAAAAGGAAAATTTGTATTCGCAGAAAAAAGAAGTTGTTAATAAGCAGAATGCAATAAAAGGAATGACAAAGATACTTGCACTACTCATCATTTCACTTATAGTCCTTCTTATAGTAATCTTTTATGCGTTAAAAGCTGATATGACGCTTCCGTATTTAGGAGTTGTATTTCTTGCGGCTGTTTCAGCGGCGGCACTTATATTTGAGTCACAAAAAAACAGGCGTGATGTCATATTGATAGAAAAAAAGATAAACAGGGCAGTCACGCTCTTAAATAAAGTAAAAATTAAATATATCAACAATATAAATGTTCTTGATTACAATTGTAACAAATTCGGAGTAAAAAATGCCAAGGATTTTGAGCAGAAGTGGAACGAGTATTGCAAGATGCGTGAATATGAAAAAAAATTCCGTGAAAATACTGAAATGCTCAATGCGAACAATGAAAATCTGGTTATTATGTTAAAAGACGTAGGAGTGGTTGATACAGACATCTGGCTTAGCAGATGTGTTGCGATAGTTGACCCTAAAGAAATGGTTGAAATACGTCATGAACTTAATCAAAGGCGTCAGATGCTCAGAGAACGCATAGAAAATAATGAACAGTTAAAGGAAAATATAATAAAACAGTTAGATTACGTTATAAACGAATCTCCGCAGATAAGAGATGAACTTATACAAATCGTAAAGGATTTTAGTAATAATAAATGAATCATAAAATTAAAAAGAATTGTGCCAAAAACACTTGACACAGTTCTTTTTATATGATAAAGTAATGTTTGTTGTGTAAACAATGACGAAGTAGAGTTATCCACTCTCACCTTAGCACAAGCGAGTGACTCGGGTTCTGAATGAGTACTGAATATAATTTATATTTATTATATATTATTGATGAATGTGGATAGACTTTGCTATTCACTTTTTTTTTACTATTTTAGACATTGTATATAGCTTATAATTATTTGGAGGTGCACTACAATTAGCGATTTAATGATTAATGAAAGAATCAGAGACAGAGAAGTAAGATTGGTAAGCGAAAGCGGAGAACAGCTTGGTATTATGTCATCGAGGGAGGCATTAAAGCTTGCAAGAGAAGCAGATTTAGATCTTGTAAAGATTGCGCCAAATGCTAAGCCACCGGTTTGCAAGATAATCGATTACGGTAAGTATAGATATGAACTTGCGCGTAAAGAAAAAGAAGCAAAGAAAAAACAGAAGACTATGGAAGTCAAGGAAGTGAGACTTTCTCCAAATATTGATACAAATGATTTGAATACTAAAGCAAATCAGGCAAGAAAATTTATTACAAAGGGAGATAAAGTTAAGGTTACACTTCGTTTCCGTGGAAGAGAAATGGCACATGTAAATTATAGCAAACAGATACTTGACAGTTTTTATGAAAAACTTGAAGATATCGCAGTGATTGATAAGAATGCTAAAATGGAAGGACGTTCTATGGTTATGTTCTTGTCACAGAAGCGTTAATAAAGCTTGTCTAAAAGACATTCTTTAAATGGAATTAATAAAGTTCCGATAGATAAACATATGTTAAGGAGGAAATTATCATGCCAAAAATGAAAACCAAAAGAGCTGCAGCTAAGCGTTTTAAGACAACAGGAACAGGTAAGCTCATGAAAATGAAGGCTTATAAGAGTCATATCTTAAATAAGAAATCTACAAAGAGAAAGAGAAATCTTAGAAAAGCAGTAGAGGTTGACGCTACAAATGCAAAGATGATGAAACGTATTTTACCATATTCAAAATAATTTAGGAGGATAGACGAATGGCACGTATTAAAGGCGGTTTAAATGCAAAAAAGAAACACAATAGAGTATTAAAGCTTGCAAAGAGTTATAGAGGAGCAAGATCTAAGCAGTACAGAGTTGCAAAGCAGTCTGTAATGAGAGCTCTTACATCTTCCTTCGCTGGAAGAAAGGAAAGAAAGAGACAGTTCAGAAGACTTTGGATTGCTCGTATAAATGCAGCAGCAAGAATGAACGGACTTTCATACAGCAAATTTATGTATGGTCTTAAACTTGCAAACATCGATCTTAACAGAAAGATGCTTTCAGAGATGGCAATCAGCGATCCTGAAGGATTTGCAGCACTCGTAGAAGTTGCAAAATCTAAGCTTGCTTAATTAAAATATAGCATTTAATATACAGGAAGTTGTTACATTGTAATCAGTGAGCAGCTTCCTTTTTTCAAAAATAAACGGATTTAATAGTGAATTTTGAAAAATAAGAAATGGAGATTAGATTATTATGGGAAAGTTTCAGATTGAAAAATGTGAAGATATTGAAGGATTATATTTGATTCAGCCAACAGTTTTTGGTGACTCAAGGGGTTACTTCATGGAAACATATAACTATGAGGAATTTAAGGAAGCAGGACTTGATATGGTATTTGTACAGGACAACCAGTCAAGTTCTACAAAAGGTGTTTTACGAGGATTACATTATCAGAAAAATCATACACAGGGAAAACTTGTCAGAGTTCTTTCAGGTGAAGTTTATGATGTAGCCGTAGATATCAGAAAAGGTTCAAAGACATACGGAAAGTGGTTTGGAGTTACACTTAGTGCTGAAAAGAAAAACATGTTTTATATTCCAGAAGGATTCGCACATGGTTTTTATGTGCTTTCTGATACGGCAGAATTTGCTTATAAATGCACTGATTTTTATGACCCTTCATCAGAGGCAGGAATAAAGTGGGATGATCCTACTATTGGAGTTAAATGGCCTATTCCTGAGGGTACAACACCAAATATTTCAGAAAAGGATGGAAAACATCCGGCATTTACAAGTGAAATTTCATTGGATTATTAATATAAAAACAGAAACGTAATTGTTCTACGAAAAAAAGCGGTACACTATTGTGTATCGCTTTTTTTGCAGGAGCATTCACTTAAATCAAAATATCAATTTTAAGTGTCTTTTTATTGAGCAGTTTTGTTTCTTACTATAACTTTACACTTGGCGGTCTTGCCATTTGATATTTTGGCAGTAATAGTTACAGTACCGATACTCTTTGCATAAATTCTGCCGTTCGTATCAATTTCAACGATTTCGGTATCTGATGACTCAAATGTTGCTTTTTCTTTTGATATGCTTGGTCTTGTCGTAAGTTTAAGTTTTTTCTTTGTTCCGGGTTGTACTCTGTACTTTTTTTTGGTAAATTTAATGCTTACGGCTTTTGGAGAGACCGTAACGTCACAATGAAGATATACATTATTCGGAACAAATAAAAAGCCCGGCTTTGATACTTTTACTCTTATTTCAGCAGTACCGGGACGTACACCACGGTATTCGCAAGACGAAGAAGTGCTTTTAGTAATTTTTAAAATACTTTCATCTGAACTTTCAAAATAAGCAGTCCATTTTTTAGCCATATTATTTACTGATAAAGTATTTACCGTATCAGTCAGAATAGTATCTTTTCTATGGCTGAGTGTAATGGAGTCTGTTTTTTGAGTTGAGCGTCTTGACTTGATAATATTTGCATGATTTTGGGTTGTACCGGTGTCTGCAGCACCTTTTGAAGCTGCATGTGAAATGCTGCCTAAAGCAGATGTTGCAATCGTAGATGAAATAAAAAAGACAGCCAGTAACCGGGCGGCTTTTTTCCTGTAACACCATTTTTGATTCTTTTTAAACATATATGCTCCCTTTCCTATTTGTCCCATAAATATCCAATACACTAATATACCTCAAAAAATATGTTATCATCGGTAAATGGCAATTTGTTGTCATTTACATTAAAATTGCAATCTTTATTCTGACACATTTTGGTGGTATTATAAAAATAAGTAAATTTGTGATATTAAACTTATAAGTAATTTGTACAGAATGGAGGATGTTTGAAATGAGTTATATTTTGATAGCAGATGACAATAAGGATATAACGGACATTTTATCCGTGTATGTTAAGAAAGAAGGATATGAGCCGCTTATAGCTACAGATGGCGTTATGGCTGAAGATATGTACTTTAAAAATGAGCCTGTAGCAGTACTGCTTGATGTTATGATGCCGTTTAAGGACGGATATGAAGTCTGCAAAAGTATAAGACAAAAATCAAGTGTACCTATTATTCTTATCACAGCGAGGGGGGAGGACTATGATAAGATTATGGGACTTGACATAGGTGCTGATGATTATATTGTAAAGCCGTTCAGTCCGAGTGAGGTAATGGCAAGGCTGCGTGCCGTTTTAAGACGTATAAACAGGGATGAAATTTCTAAAGATTCTGCCTCTGTATTAAAGGTCAACAACATGGAAGTAAATCTTGAGGAATATTCATTTATGATAGACGGCAGGAAAATTCCACTCACGAAAAAAGAGATAGAGACTATGTGGACACTCGCCGGCAATCCAAACAAGGTATTTACTAGGGACAATCTTTTGGACAGCCTTTGGGGATATGATTATTATGGCGATAGCAGAACAGTTGATTCACATATAAAAAGACTGCGTGCAAAGATTGATTCGGTTGAGCATCCTGCGTGGAGCATAAAGACAATTTGGGGAGTTGGATATAAATTTGCAATCAATGAAGAAGATATTTAAAAAATTAATCGGAAAGATAAAGGAAAATGACATTTCTTTAAGAATTTATTTGTCTTTTGCGTTTATTCTTGTTTTTACAAGCATACTTACGGGTGCGATTTTTATCAAAATATATGAGAAAAATTATATACGTTCTTATACATCACTGTTGACGAAACAGGGAAAAACAATAGCAAGAAGAGTTGCAAAGTTTCAAGATGGAAAAAGAGAAAATCAGTTTCAGAAATACAGTGTTTATATTGATGAACTTGAAAGAGCAGAGAAAACGGATATCTGGATAGTAAGTAATAAAAATGCTAAAGAACCGCTTAGTGATGATTATACAAATTCTGAAATATCGAGAGATGTGATTACAAATAAGATGAATGATGTGCTTGACTGTGCTTATGATGGGAAGATTGCGTCAAATACGGCATATGACAAAGTGTATGGGATGGTTATTTTGTATGTAGCTGTTCCGATAAAGAATATCCGGTCAACAGAAGTATCTGGTGCCGTTATGATGGTTTCCATGGTAGACAGACAGACTATGGGAATAAATGAGGGAAAATCCATTATAAGTATGAGTGTGCTTTTATCTGCATTTATTTCACTTATCGTAGTAATAATTTTGTCGAGATATCTGACAAAACCTCTTGATAAGATTGGTAAAGATATAGGAAATATTGCACTTGGAGACTATTCTGGAATAAATGTAAAACATCCGGAGAGCCAGATAGGCAGACTTGAAACAAATCTTGACAATTTGACAAAGAAGCTGGAAAGTGCGAGAGTAGAGAGAAAAAATCAGGAACAGTTAAGGATGGATTTCTTTGCAAATGTATCACACGAATTGAGGACACCGATAACGGTAATGCGTGGTTATGCAGAGACATTAAATGACGGCATTGTCTCGGAAGAAAATGTGGTAAAAGATATTTACCAGAAAATGCTTATTGAATGCCGTGGCATGGAAAGGCTTGTAGGAGATTTATTTATATTGTCAAAAATGCAGAACCCTGATTTTTGTATAGAAAAAGAACCGGTAAGCATAAGGCAGATATTTGGAGATGTGATACGCAGTGCCAAAGAAATAGGAAAAGAGAAAAATATCAAAATCACTTTAAATCTTACGACTGATGAGGAAGATCCGTGTATGATACTTGGAGATTACGAGAGGCTTAGACAGATGTTTATGATAATCATAGATAATGCTGTCAAATTTTCAAGTCAGGATGGAGAAATCATAGTCTGCATAGGAAAAGATGACAGGATAAATGTGTCTATAGAGGATTTTGGTGTCGGAATTTCTAAAGAGGCATTACCGTATATATTTGAAAAATTTTATAAATCAAAGCTTAAACAAAATCAAAAAGGAACAGGTCTTGGTCTCATGATAGCCAAACAGATAGCAATGAGGCACGACAGTGACATCAAAGTGCAGAGTGAACCGGGAAAAGGTACAAAATTCTCTTTCTCATTTTATGAGTGTACCGCCATGGATGATTATGAATAGAGAAAATAAAAATTACAGTTGTATTTTTAATGGAAAGTGTATATACTATTATTAACAAAAGCATACATGCCTGGGGTGTTCGATACTCCTGATATTTTGAACCTACACTTTTGAATTGGGATTCCTATATTTATGTGAGGATGCCAAGCCGCCACATATAGCAGCGGAAGGCAGAATTACATGTGCGGTTGCCCACCTAGCGCTTGCTAGGACTCAAAATTCGGGACACGGCACTTTGGGTATGCTTTTTTTAAGTATGGGAAACTTGTATTTCCTAAAAAATACTGTACAGCAGTTAAAATGAAATGGAGGAAACAAAAGTGGCACAGAAAGGTGATTTATTATCATTTCGTCCAGATATAAAAGTTTTGGACGCAACAATTCGTGACGGAGGTCTTGTCAACGATTTCTATTTTACAGATGAGTTTATCAGAAATTTATATCTTGCAAATGTAAAGGCAGGAGTAGATTATATGGAATTTGGTTATCGTGCCGATAAGGAAATGTTCGATGTAAACAAGTTTGGAAAATGGAAATTTGCTGAAGATGAGACAATCAGGGAAATCGTTGGTGATAATAATACAGACCTTAAGATTTCCATTATGGCAGATGTCGGAAGATGCAACTATAAACAGGATATACATGACAGAGCAGACAGCCCAGTAGACCTTGTCAGAGTTGCAACATATGTAAACACTATGCCGGCAGCACTCGATATGATAGAGGATGCTCATAAAAAGGGATATGAAACTACATGTAATATCATGGCTATTTCAAACGCAAAAGAGTCTGATATAAATACAGCACTTGAAATGCTTGGAAACAGTCCTGTAGACGGAATTTACATAGTAGACAGTTTCGGTTCTCTTTTCCCGGAGCAGATTAGAAAAATATCAGAGCAGTACATGGAAATCGCTGACAAATATGGCAAATACATCGGTATGCATGCACATAACAATCAGCAGCTTGCTTTTGCAAATACTATAGAGTCATGCACCCAGGGTGTATCTTATCTTGATGCTACAATGGGTGGAATGGGAAGAGGTGCGGGAAACTGCCAGATGGAACTTTTACTTGGATTTCTTAAAAATCCACAGTATAATCTTTTCCCAATTATTAAATTTATTGAAGAAAACATTGAACCGCTTAGAGCAGCGGGAGTTGAATGGGGATTTGCTATTCCATATCTTCTTACAGGTCATTTAAACCAGCATCCTCGTACAGCTATAGCAGCCATGAAAGCCGGAAGAAAAGATTACACAGAGTTTTATCGTGAGATTATTGATAGAGATGATTGATAAGCAATCATAAAATATTCATATGATGATATTACAGGGGAGTGTCAGTATTCTTTAAAATAAGAAAACTGATACTTCCTTTTTGTTTGAGATTATAATAAAAATGTTGTATTATAAAATTTAATGATACAGAGGTCAAAATACTTTTTGACACTAATATCATTTGATAAAACAGGCACTAAATAATGATTATATTAAGGGAGATTTAAAAGTGAGTGTTAAGACAGACAGTGAAAGTCCGATAGGAGTATTTGATTCAGGGGTTGGCGGCATAAGTGTACTTAGAGAACTGGTTAAAATTATGCCAAATGAAGATTATCTTTATTTTGGGGATTCAATAAATGCACCTTATGGTACAAAGGAAATAAGCAGGATAAGGGAACTTACCATAAAGAATGTTGAAAAGCTTATGGAGATGGGGGCAAAATCCATTGTTGTTGCATGTAACACGGCAACGAGTGCAGCAGTCAGAGTGCTTAGGAAGATGTACCCGGATATGCCTCTTGTCGGGATAGAACCGGCGATAAAACCGGCGGTAGAATACAAGGAAAACTCAAGAGTGGTAGTTATGGCAACACCTATGACATTGAAACAGGAAAAGTTTCAAAAGCTGATGGAAAAATATGACGGGCAGGCAGAAATAGTTCCGTTACCTTGTCCGGGACTTATGGAATTTGTAGAGCGTGGAGACTTGGAGGGGGATGATCTTTACAAGTATTTAAACATACTTTTCGGTTCAGTAAATCAGAAAAAAATAGATTCAGTAGTTCTGGGGTGTACACATTATCCGTTTGCGATAAATGCGATAAAAAATGTTGTTGGCGATGATGTAAAAATATTTGATGGGGGAGAAGGAACAGCCAGAGAGATGAGAAGAAGGCTTGCTGAAGCAGGTCTTATAAATAACAGTGGTAAAAAGGGAAAAGTGAAATTCATAAACAGCAAAGATACTGAAGAAGAGAAAAAATTATGTGAATTTTTATTAAATCTTAAAATGCAGTAATAAAGCTGATAGGAATACAGCAGGTGTGAACTGTAACGCAAAAAAGTTCAGAGAGGAAAAGAAAAAAGGGAATATGAGTAAGAGTAAAGAAGAGGTTGAGGAATGTTTTTTTAAGTGTTCAATGGAAACAAAACAGTCATTTACGGCAGCATTGCAGATAATATACGATGAAGTATTTGAGATAAATCCTTATGAAGATTACATATACATATTAAACAGCCAGTATGACAAAAAAGTATGTGGACTTACAATATGTTACTCATCATTTTTTTGGGAGTATGTAGATGCGAGAGTATATCCGCATGATTGTGATGATTTTATATCTTGTTTTGAACCGAAAGCATTAAGAAGATTTATAGAATCGGGAGAGGAAAAATTTGAAAAAAAGTTTATCAGGCTTCGTACAATATCAAAAAATAAAGCGTGGTATATAGTTACACTTATAAGAAATCCGGTTGATTCCAGAAGACTTATTTTTCTTATGAAAAATGAGGATGAAGCATGTGTAAATGAAATGCAGAAAAAAGCTATTATGGAAGATTATGATTATGTAATCGGAATAAATGCATCCAATAGAAAAATAAGTGTATATAACTATAGTTATAATATGAATCGTGTGCATAAACCTATATTTTTTAATATATTTTATGATGATTTTCTGAGATATAGAATAAAAAAGTACGTTAAACCTGAGAGTGTTGACAAAACATATAAAAATATGGATTTGGAAAATATCTTGATTCAGTTAGAGAAAAAAGAAGCATATAATTGTTATACTTCTCTAATTATACGCGGCAGGTTATATCATAAAAAATACAGGTTTGTATATCTGGATGATAAAAAAGAAACTATTCTTATGTCTCAGATGGATGTTACTGACCAGATAGAAAAAGAAGAAAAAAAGAATGATATGATAAAATTTGCATATCAGGAGGCAAAAAGAGCAAGTGAATCCAAAAGTTATTTTTTGTCACGGATGAGCCATGATATGAGAACACCGTTAAATGCAATAATAGGTATGGATATGATAGCTGCTTCGCATATAAACGAGAAAAAAGTTGTAATGGACAGCTTAAACAGCATTTTGTATTCAAGTAAGAATTTATTGGAATTGGTAAATGATGTACTGGACATAAATAACTTTGAACATGGAGCATTGGTGTTTAAAGAGAGTGCTTTTTCCTGGAGGAGTGAACTTGATAAGATAATACATGTGATAAAGCCATTAGCTGCAAAGAAAAAACATACTTTGAATACAGATTTTTCGGGAATAAATTGTGATGTTGTGATAGGTGATGCGAAACGTATAACACAGATGTGTCTGAATCTGTTGAGCAATGCCGTAAAATATACGGAAGATGGTGGAAATATCTTTTTCTCTATAGCAGAAAGAGGTGCACATAGAGAAAAAGAAGAGGCAGATACAGTTGATATGGAATATGAGATGGTTGTCGAGGACAACGGAATAGGAATATCAGAAGAATTTATTCCTCATTTATTTGAACCTTTTGAGAGAGATAAAAAAGTACATAGCGGAACAATACCGGGGACAGGACTTGGAATGCCGATTGCGAGAAATCTTGCAAGACTTATGGGCGGAGAAGTTTATGTTAAAAGTGTTGAGAATGAGGGAACCAGATTTGATGTTACATTCAGGCTTAAATTGCCTGATACAAATGAAGATATAAAACCGGATGAAAATGAAATTTCAGATGGAATTGTTAAATTTTAGGGAGGTTGTGACTGCATGGGATATTTTCCTTTTTTTGTTGATTTGTCAGGAAGAAAATGCCTGATAGTGGGAGGCGGAACGATTGCTTTAAGAAAAGCACAGTCAGTGCTTGAATATGGAGCCGTTGTTAAGGTGGTGGCACCCTGTATATGTGATGGTTTTGACAAGCTGAAAGAGAGATATAAAGAAGCTGTTGAACTTTTGGAAAGGGAATTTGAAGAAAAGGATATTGAAGATAAATTTTTTGTTGTAGCCGCTACAGATGATGAACAGGTAAATAAAAAAGTGTCTGAGATATGTTTCAGGAAAAATACTCTTGTAAATACTGTTGACAGAAAAGAATATTGTAATTTTTATTTTCCATCAATAATAAAAGATGGAGATATAGTGGTTGGGGTCAGCAGTGGGGGAAACAGTCCGGTGCTTGCAAGAGAACTTAGAAAAAAAATAGAAGGTGTGATACCGAAAAATCTCGACAACATAAATAGATGGCTTGGCGAAATCAGACCGTACATAAAAGAAAAAATATCAGATGAGATAGAAAGAAAAAAGTATTTTGAAAAAATTTATGCGGAATGCGAAAAAAAAGGAGATGTGCTGTATCAGGATGAATTGGAAGAAATCCTGAAGCGGGAAGTATAATAAGCTTTTTAAAGCATACTTGACCGATAGGTTATATCAGAGTTATTATAAATAAAATTATAATAACTCTGCTATATACAGAAATGAGGTCAGTATGATTAGGATAGGAACAAGAAAAAGTAAACTTGCTTTAATTCAGACGGAGCTTGTCAAGGCTCAGATTTTAAAATATTTTCCAGATGAAGAGATAGAGATTGTGCATGTGGTTACACATGGCGATAAAGTTTTAGACAAGCCGCTTGGCGAGATTGGCGGTAAGGGCGTTTTCACGAAAGAGATTGAGGAAAAACTGCTCGATAAAACGATTGATATTGCTGTTCACAGTGCTAAAGATGTTCCAATGGAACTTGCAGGCGGGCTTTGTCTTGGTACAGTTCTGCTTAGGGATGATAACAGGGATGTTATTCTTAAAAGAAAAGAAACGAAAAAAATAGGTGAGGGAAGTATAATCGGAACAAGCAGCCTGAGAAGGGAACTTCAGATAAAGCAGATATATCCGGGTGTTTTGATAAAATCTTTGAGAGGTAATGTAGGAACGCGAATTGATAAATTAAAGTCAGGAGAGTATGATGCGATTATCCTTGCAGCAGCAGGTTTAAAAAGACTTGGTCTTGATAATGATGATGCACTTGATTATATTTATACTGACAATGAAAAATTTGTTTCTGCGGCAGGGCAGGGGATTCTTGCAATTGAATGCAGAAACGGAGACTTGAAAGAAGTAATGGAGGCTCTTGACGATAAAGCGGCAAGAGTGTGTCTTGAAGCTGAGCGTGAATTTTTAAGAAGCCTTGACGGAAGCTGCAATGCCCCTTGTGGAGCGCATTGTATTATAAGTAGAGAAAACTTTGAGTTTAGGGGAATGTATGCCGCAGATGGGGAAAATCCAAAGTATGCAAAAATAAAAGAGAGGAGAGAAGCAGCTGGCGTAAACATCAATGATGATGATTTAAAACAGGCTATTAGTCTGGCGGGAAAACTTGTCAACATTTTAAAATCAGATGATGATAGCTCAGATAAAAATAATGATTCAGAAAAAAAGCCTGACGAGGTCGGAAAGGGGAAAGTTTCGCTTGTAGGTGCAGGTCCCGGAAAAAGAGATTATCTGAGTGTCGAGGCTCTAAGATGTATTAAAAATGCGGATGTAATAATTTATGATGCACTTATTTCGCCATCAATATTAAATGAGGCGAAGATGGATGCAGAACTTATTTATGTAGGAAAAAGAGCTGACACAATTTATAAAAAGCAGCCTGAGATAAATAAACTTTTAGTGGGATGTGCATCACAGGGAAAGTATGTTGTTCGTCTTAAAGGTGGTGACCCGTTTATATTTGGCAGAGGTGGTGAGGAAGCACTGGCACTTGCAAAAGCCGGTATAAACTATGAAATAGTATCCGGAATTTCATCATCATATAGTGTGCCGGCGAGTGCAAGCATTCCGGTTACACATAGGGGAGCCGCATCGTCAGTTCATATAATTACAGGTCATGAACATCCGGGGAAGCCTTCAGAAGCAATTGATTTTTCAGTGATAGCGAAAGAGGAAGGAACATTAGTATTTATGATGGGGCTTAGAAGTCTTGGAAATATATGTGACAAACTCATAAAAAACGGCAAGGATGCGGAAACACCTGTGGCAGTTGTCTCAAAAGGAATGACTGCAAAGCAGAAAACCGTTTTTGGAAATCTGTTGACTATTGAAGCTGAAGTGGGAAAAAATAAAATAGAAGCACCTGCAATAATAGTAGTCGGTGATGTCGTAGAGGTTGGACTTCATATAAACGAATGGCAGATTAAAAATGATAAAAAGCTGCTTAGCGGAAAACGCATACTCGTAACAGGTTCAAGAAATATGGCTTCCTGTCTTGAAGAAGAATTCAAGAAATATGGTGGCGAGACAATTGCGATAAGTCTTGTTGAGACAATACCTGACTACAGCAGTTGTGATGATAAACTCAATGAGATAGAAAAGTATTCATGGCTTATATTTACGAGTGCAAATGGTGTTAATATATTTTTTGAAAGACTTAGGGATTTAAAAACAGATGTTAGAAAATTGGCGAATATCAAGTTTGCCGTAGTGGGTACATCGACCAGAAAAGCACTTGAAAAATATGGTTTATATGCTGATTTTGTTCCTTCAAAATTTACATCTAAAACATTAGCCGATGAATTAGCGCAGATATTGACAGATAAGGATAGAGTACTTATTGTAAGAGGAAAGCAGGGCAAAAATTTTATTGAGGATAAGTTTACTTCAATGGCGGTTGATTTTGATAAAATCTGTATATATGAGACAATACAGGATGAAAGACGTGCTGATGAAGTTAGAAGAATATGCAAGGATGTTGATTATATTGTTGTCACAAGCGGTTCAGGAGCGAGAGCCTTAAAAGATATGGCAGGCTGTGAACACGAAAATATTGTTGTGATAGGTCCGGTGACAAAAAAGGATTGCGAAGAATTGGGACTTTCAGTAAAACTTGTTGCAAAAGAGTTTGATGCAAAGGGAATTTTAGATGTTATAGCAGGTGATGTTTTTGAATGTGAGAAAAATGGAGATAGTACAATTACAAAACCAGACAAGTGATAAAGTCAGGTTGATTAAAAGCCATTTACAGTAGGTATAAAATTTTTAAATGGAAAATTATAGATATGGAGGTACATTTTGCTATGGATATAAGGTCGAATATACAGAAATCTAAGGTTTTGTTTGAGAAGTCGTTAGAGAAAATTCCGGGAGGAGTAAACAGTCCGGTAAGAGCATTTGGAAGTGTCGGCGGTTCACCGCTTTTCATAAAAAATGCGAAAGCATCCCATATTTATGATGTTGATGGCAATGAATTTATTGATTATGTATGTTCGTGGGGGCCCGGAATACTCGGGCATGCACATCCACAGGTTATAGAGGCAGTGCAGAGAGCCTGCACAGATGGTCTTACATTTGGTGCACCTACTGAAAAAGAACTTGAACTGGCAGAGCTTATAACGGATGCAATGCCGTCAATAGAGAAAGTGAGATTAGTAAATTCGGGTACGGAAGCTACAATGAGTGCAATTCGTACTGCAAGGGGTTATACAGGCAGAGATATGATAATAAAATTCAGGGGAAATTATCATGGTCATTCTGATGGACTTCTGGTAAAAGCAGGTTCAGCGGCACTTACAACTGCCGTTCCGGATAGTGCGGGTGTGCCTGCCTCATATACACAAAATACACTTGTTGCAGAGTACAATAATAAAGAGTCAGTCAGGGAACTTATGGAGCAGTATGGTAGCAATGTTGCTGCAATTATAGTTGAGCCTGTAGCTGCAAATATGGGTGTTGTTCCACCGAAAGAAGGCTTTTTGGAATTCCTTCGTGAGATTACCTTAAAATATGAGACAGTTCTTATATTTGATGAGGTTATCACGGGATTTAGGCTGGGTTTTGGCGGAGCACAGGAATATTTTGGTGTAAAACCTGATATGACTACACTTGGAAAGATAGTCGGAGGTGGTATGCCGATAGCAGCATATGGCGGAAGAAAAGAGATAATGGATAGGGTTTCTCCTACAGGACCTGTTTATCAGGCAGGTACATTATCAGGAAATCCTATTGCAACAACAGCCGGAATTGAGACACTTAAAATATTAAAAGCACATCCTGAATATTATAAAAAGATAGACGAGAGTGCAAAAAAAATTGCGGATGCATACAGAAAAATGGCAGAAGAAAAAAGTATTCCTCTGCATGTAAATCAGATAGGTTCGCTTTTATCGGCATTCCAGACAGGTGAGACTGTGGATGATTATGATAGTGCACTTACATCCGATACAAAAGCATATACAGAGTATTTCTGGAAGATGCTTGACCATGGAATTTATGTTGCACCGGCACAGTTTGAAGCAATGTTTGTGTCTGTTGCACATACAGAGGAAGATATTAAAAGAACTTGTGAGGTTATCGGGTTATGAGTATACAATTGCTCTGTGTAAGCCACAAAACGGCGGATACAAAGATAAGAGGATTGTTTGCATTTGATGATGATGCCAAATTAAGAATAATGGACAGGCTTATCAAATCGGCTGACATAAATGAGATGGTACTGCTTGCGACATGTAACAGAACCGAGCTTTATTGTGAAGTAGCAGAAAAGACGGAAAAAAACGTGCTTTATATGCAGCAGGTGCTTTTAGAAGAAGCCGGGGTATCTGACAATTCAGAAATTCAGGATGTAATTTTGAGATATGAAGAAAAAAAAGCTGTACATCACCTTTTTATGGTAGCGGCAGGTCTTGATTCTGTTGTGCTTGGTGAAGACCAGATTTTAGGTCAGGTAAAAAATGCTTATCTTGAAAGTGACAAAAAGGGTTATATAGGTCAGGTGTTTCATTCGCTTTTCCAGGCGGCGATGGCAGCGGCAAAGAGAGTTAAGACCGATACACCTATGTCAAAAACTTCCGTGTCAACGGCAAGTCTTGCATTAAAACAGGCATGTGAGGAATTTGGTTCATTATCAGGGAAAAATATTATGATAATAGGTGCATCAGGAAAAATCGGGAATATTGTTATGAGAGATGCACTTGACATAGAAGGTGTAAATGTTTATGTTACGACAAGAAATCATATTCCTGAGAAGAATGCCAGATGCAGGATAATAGACTATGCGGACAGATATGAACATATGCCTAAAATGGACGTAATTATAAGTGCGACATCAAGCCCGCATTATACAATTACAAAAAAACATTATGAAGAAAAAAAGGATAAAGAAAGAGTTGTATTTATCGACCTTGCAGTACCGTTTGACATATCGCCGGATATAGAGAAAATACCCGGTGTCGTAAGATATTCAATGGAAGATATGGATAGGCTTGCAGCAAAGAATAATGAATTAAAGAGAAGTTATCTGTGCGATGCAAAAGAGATTATTAAGACATATGAACAGGATTATCTTAAGAATGAAATATTCAGGACAAACCGCAGTCAGATAGATGGTTTTATAACATATATCAAAAAGAATGCTGAGAAAAAATCATTGGATGCGGTAATCTATAAAATGATATTTGATATAAAAGAAAAAAGTAATGCACAGGAATTTGAGAGTTTTGTTGATATAATTTCAAATATTAATGCGAATTGTTGATATAAAAATCAGAAATTATTGATAAATAAATTATTTACAAAGAACGTAAGCAGAAAAGAGGATAATATGATTCAGAGAGCACGAAGATTGAGACAGAATGAGATATTAAGAAAGATGGTAAGAGAGACAAGAATGGACAAATCGTCACTTGTTTATCCTATGTTTGTCAGAGAGGGAAAAAATATTGTTGAGGAAATTCCGTCAATGGAGGGACAATTCCGTTATAGTGTTGACAGGATGTCTGAAAAACTTGAAAGCTTGAAAAAAGCAGGAGTGAACAGTGTTATTTTGTTTGGTATTCCTGATGTGAAAGATGAACTTGGAACAGGTGCTTATGATGATGAGGGAATTGTGCAAAAGGCACTTAGAGCTGCAAAGAAAGATTTTTCTGATATGTATTTTATAACTGATGTGTGCATGTGTGAGTATACATCACACGGACATTGTGGTGTACTTTGCGGTCATGATGTGGACAACGATTCCACACTTGAACTTCTTACAAAGACAGCAGTTTCCCATGTGAAAGCAGGCGCAGATATGGTAGCACCATCTGACATGATGGATGGAAGAGTGCTTGCAATCAGAAATGCACTTGATGAAAATGGATTTAAGAATACACCGATAATGTCATATGCCGTAAAATATGCGTCCTCTTTTTATTCTCCGTTTAGAGATGCCGCAGGTTCAGCACCGTCATTTGGTGACAGAAAATCTTACCAGATGGATTACCATAATAGAAAAGAGGGCATTAAGGAGGCTTTGCAGGATGTAGAAGAAGGTGCAGATATTATAATGGTAAAGCCGGCGATGAGTTATCTTGACATTGTAAGAGAAGTTGCGGATATAGTAGATGTTCCTGTAGCTACATACAGCGTAAGCGGAGAGTATGCGATGGTAAAAGCGGCAGCAAAAGCAGGATGCATTGATGAGGAAAAGATTGTGTGTGAGATGGCAACAGCAACATACAGAGCGGGCTCAAGCATATATCTTACATATTTTGCAGAGCAGATTGCAGAATATATGGATAAGGGTTTGATTGGGTAGACATAAACAGAAGAGGGAAATACATGACAACAAGAGAAGAAGCATTAAATTTTGGACTTTCGTTTCCGGACACATACAAGAGTGCACCGTTTCATGATGAAAACTGGCAGCTTGTGCGTGTGAAAGGAAGTAAAAAAGCTTTTCTGTGGACATATGAAAGAAACGGCTATATAAATTTAAACGTGAAAGTAAACAGTGAGTGGCGTGATTTTTGGAGAGATGCATTTGAGTCTGTCATACCCGGCTGGCATCAGAACAAAGAAAACTGGAATACCATAATCCTTGACGGTTCAATTCCGGATGAAGATGTTAAAAGGATGATAACGGAGAGCTATGAGATTGTAACTGACAGTCCGACAAAAAGGATTTATGAAGCGGTCAAAAAAATTCCAAAAGGAAAGGTTGCGACATACGGACAGGTTGCAAAGATGGCAGGAAATCCTAAAATGTCGAGAGCGGTCGGCAATGCTCTTCACAAAAATCCGAATCCGGAGGAGATACCATGTTTTCGTGTGGTCAATTCTAAAGGGGAACTTTCGGGAGCCTTTGCATTTGGCGGTGAAAATGAACAGCAGAAGAGACTTGAGGCTGACGGAATAGAGGTTAAAAACGGAAAAGTAGATTTGAGCAAATATGGGATTGACACAAAAATAATATAAAACTGACACAAAATTTTCGTTCTAGTGACATGAATTTTTTTTAATTTAGTTATAACAAGAGAAAAAGGAGTCATTAGAATGAAAATTAAGAGTCAGATAAGTGATGCTATAAAAAAGAAATTATTTAACACATTTATTATAAACGAAGATGTATTTTCTCTCATGGCTGAAAAAGAACAGCTTTCAGATAAACAGGAAAAATACAGATACGAAACAAATATTGAAAATGTTCAGCAGTCTTTGGCGGTGCAGACTTATAAAAAAGAATTGGTCATAGAGCATATGCTTGATAACGGGACTTATGATTTCAGAAATTCTCTTTTAATATTAAATCCATATAAAATATCATTATTAACAGCACTTTTAATTTTCAATACGGATGTTGAGTGCATGGTTAAATACGAAATTAAAGGTATTCGTGGTTCTAAAAATTATTCTATGTGTGACAATATCTGTACGACGAGACATCGTGTTCCGATAATGGGGCTCTATGAAAATGCATATAATATCGTTCAAATATATCTTTTAGACTCACATGGGCAGATAATCGACATGAATAAGATTATGATACATACACCTAAGTTAAAAGGAAAACTTGAAACAGAAGTAAAAGTGATGGGACAGGCAGAAAATAAAGTCAATAAATTTATGCTTGTAACAGGCGGTTATGGTGGGTCAACATATGCTTTTGATGAAAACGGAAATGTACGTTTTATACTTGGAAGACCGTCTCATCCTTATGGAATACATGACCTTGGCAACGGGAAATTTTTGTATGCAGAAAAAAGCATGCGTCGTCCAAATTTCGGAAATGCACATTCAGTCGTTATGCATGAAATGGATTATATGGGCAGAGTATACAAAACATTTCTGCATCCAAACGGATACCACCATTGGGCTGTCAGGGAAGAAAACAGCGGAAATTATCTTGTAGCATCAAGTTCTGTTCAGGATTTATCATGTGAAAATATGATAATTGAAATAGACCCGGAAACTGGAAATGTTTTAAGAAGTATAAATGTAAATGATTTGTTTGATAAGACATACGTTACAAGAAGTGACTGGGCTCATATAAATGCATTTGCGTATATACCTGAAGAGGACTGTGTTATAGTTTCGATGAGAAATATTCACACTATCGCGAAGATAAGTTTAAAGAGTAACGAATTAATCTGGATTATTGCAAACCCGGAATTTTATAAAAAAACAGAGCAAAAAGATAAAGTTTTAAAACCGGATGGACATATAGACTGGTTTTTCCAGCAGCATGCAGTATCAATACTGGAGTGTGACAGTACAGCACATACTTACAAAATTATATTATTTGACAATCACACGGCGAACAGAAGACCCGTAAAATATTTTGATAAAGTAGAAAAGTCAAATGTGCTGATATTAAATATAGATGAAAAAAGCGGAAAGGTTTCACAGGAGAAAAGGATACCGACTTCTTTAAGCATTACCCGTTCAAATGCATTTGTGACCGACAAAGGTGATTATATATTTGCAATGTGTGGAAATTTAAAAGAGCAGATTGACGGATATAGGGCTAAAATATACAAATATGATTATAAATCAGGAGAATGTGTAAACGAGATATTGTGTAAAAAAGATTTTTTTAGTGGAATGGAAATGGAATTTGACATTAGAGGATTATCAGAACCTATTCTTGGGGATAAACCTATAGTAGTTGGAAAATTAAAAAATCTGAACCGAAGTAAAAGGATTTTTGGACAATTTGAAAACGCCATTGATATAAGTTTATATAAAGAAAAGAACGAAGAGGATTGTTTTGAGAACGGTCTGCCGTTTATACCGCGTATAACCGGAGATATACTTCAGATTTACAGCAGGGATCATTTAATAAAAAAAGTATACTTATATAATGAAAAAGAATTTTATGAACAGGATTATTCTGACACAGAACAAAAAAGCGAAATATTCGTAAAACATAAGTATTACATAAATGTGCCATTAGATGAAATAGAAAACGGAAATTATAAAATTGCTTTTAAAATTGGGGAGTATAATTATACAACAGATTATTGGTTAAAAAAGACAATATTTATTTGACATAAAAATAGAAATTGTGTATTGTAGTTAGTGTATGGTATATTGAGGTGCCTTAGAGATACAGTACACCGGAAAAAGGTGTTTAATCAATGAGATTGCAGTGTGCTAAGGTTTTTATAATACCATATGGATAATATATAATACAGGAATGGGAATTAAAAGGAGGATATGAAGTGAAAAAATCAATTAAATTTCTTATGACAACGGTAGCACTTACCGCAGGGGTGCTTGCTTTTTCAAAGGCAGAAAGTAAAGCTGCTGTTGTAGATGTTGCACAGACAGATGCCGAGGACACAAAGATTACTCTTCAGTGGTCAGCAGCCCTTGGAGCACAGTCATATGCGATACAGCTTAGCGAGGATGGAAATTCAAACTGGGTTACTATGGAGACAACATCAAGTACAAATGAAAGTATAAGAAATCTAGCATCAGGTCACACTTATTATGTGAGAGTTGGAGGATTTAATTCTTATTCATGGGACATTGATAAAGAAAATACTCCGGAAGCAGTTACAGGATGGTCTGATCCGGTCGAGATGGTTACTGCACCAAGTGTAAATAATATGACGCTTACTCAGATTGGTGCAAGTACAACTTCAATTACAATGAAGTGTTCAGAAGTTCCGGGAGCAAACTTATATCAGCTTAGCAACGATGCCTATAACGATTTTTCTGTAATAGGTGAGAGCAATACTACAATCATCACAACATCTAAAGATAAAGCTCTCACACCGGGAACGTCATATTCAATATACTGCTATCCTTGTCGTGTAGCAAAATCTACAGGATTTATAGCAAGAGACGGTCATACAAGCCAGTATGGCAAAAAGACATTGACAAAGAAAGTTGCAACAAATAATTTTGGTTTTACAAGCATTTGGTACAATATCAATTCATATAGTGTGGGTGTTTTAGCAAGTGATGCATTAGGTGATTTCGATGGTGTACAGGTACAGCTTCAGACACCGGCAGGTAAGGTTAAAAAGACATTGACAAGCAGCGGAACTTCAACAAGTGTAAATAACACTAACGGAACTTTCTATCGTTATCGTATTCGTACATATGTAGACTGCGGAACAGAGGGAAAAGCTTATAGTGCATGGTCAGGATATCGTTACTTTGGTGCTATCAAGACTAATGGTCTTAGTGTTACATCATCAAAAAAGAAGATTAAAATTAACTGGTCAAAGGTTGCAAATGCAAACGGTTATACAGTTTACATTTCCACAAATGAAAATGCAGGTTTCAAGAAGGTTAAAACAGTAAGCAATAAGTCAAGAAGTCTTACAATCACAAAATGCGGAAAAAATAAACTTAAAGCAAATAAGCGTTATTATTTAAGAATATGCACAAATGCAAAAGTCGGAAAAAAGACATATAAGAGTGAGTTGTTTAATACGACAAGTGTATATGTTTCAAAATACTAATGTATCACCGAATTTCGGCTAAAAACTAAAATGAGGATATTTGAATTGCATTAAAAGATTTAGAACAGATTGTTATGGTTTGTCTTATTAAAGATAGACCATGGCAATCTGTTTTTTGATAAAAAATATATAATTCCTATTGACATGATAGGAAAAGTAGGGTATAGTTATAGCCATGAACTACTAAAACATATAGAAAAAGTAGGAGATACGAAAAATGAAGGGGGTTGCCCAATGGATTTTAGAGAACTGACAACCGATGTGTTAATTGTCGGCGGCGGTACAGCAGGCTGTTATGCTGCAATTACACTTGGACAGGAAAAGGATATACAGGTCCTTATCGTAGAGAAAGCCAATATTAAGCGAAGCGGCTGTCTTGCAGCAGGCGTAAATGCCATAAACGCTTATATAACTGAAGGACATGTTCCACAGGATTATGTGGACTATGCGAAGAAAGATGCTGACGGTATAGTCAGAGAGGATTTACTTCTTTCCATGTCAGAAAGACTAAATGAAGTTACAGCGCATATGGAACGTCTCGGTCTTGTTATTTTAAAAGACAAAGATGGCAAATATGTTGCAAGGGGAAACCGAAATATAAAAATAAATGGTGAAAACATTAAACCTATTCTTGCCGATGCGGTAAAAAGCCTTGAGAACACAACAGTTATAAATCATGTAAATATTACAGATTATATAGTTGAAAACGGTGTCATAAATGGTGCTTACGGATTTGATGTAAATGATAAAACGGCATATAAGATAAATGCAAAAGCAGTTATCTGTGCGACAGGTGGTGCGGCAGGTCTTTACAGACCAAACAATCCGGGATTTTCAAGACACAAAATGTGGTATCCTCCGTTTAATACGGGAGCAGGATATGCTATGGGAATCAAAGCCGGTGCAGAGATGACAACATTTGAGATGAGATTTATAGCACTCAGGTGTAAAGATACGATAGCTCCTACGGGAACTATTGCACAGGGAGTTCATGCAAAGCAGTTAAATTCTGACGGTGAGATATATGAAGATAAGTATGGTCTTACAACATCACAGCGTCTTTACGGTACGGTAACAGAGAACAAAGAAGGCAGGGGTCCATGTTACTTAAAGACGGATGAAATATCAGATGAACAGCAAAGTGATTTGTATAAAGCGTATCTTAATATGGCACCAAGCCAGACACTTAAATGGATTGAATCGGGCAGAGGACCTAAAAATGAAAATGTTGAGATAGAAGGTACTGAGCCATATATAGTAGGAGGACATACAGCGAGCGGTTATTGGATAGACAATGACAGAAAGACAACGATTACAGGGCTTTATGCAGCCGGTGATGTTGCAGGCGGATGTCCGCAGAAATATGTGACAGGAGCTTTGGTTGAGGGCGAGATAGCAGCACAGTCGGCTGTTGAATATATTAGGGTGATTAAAGATTCAGAAAATAAAAAAGCTGATTACGGCAATGTTTCCAAAAACAGTGATAATGCGGTCAATGGATTATCATCAGCAGATAAAAAAGCCGAGTATGAAAGCTATTTTTCAAATCCAAAAGGATTTATCGATACAGAACAGCTTGAAGAAACGATGCAGAAGATTATGGATCAGTATGCAGGCGGTATCAGTACAAATTACGAATACAATGAGAGTAGACTTGAGATAGCAAAAAGAAAAATTGATGATATAGAAAAACTTTCAGTAAATCTTCATGCAGATGATATGGACGATTTGCTCAGAATTTACGAATTAAAAGAGAGATTAGTCGTATGTAAAGTCTTGATTGAGCATTTAAAAGCAAGAAAAGAGACAAGATGGCACAGTTTTGCCGAAAATTTAGATTATCCTAATAAGAGCGACGATTATCTCAAATATGTAAATTCAAGATATGAGGATGGAAAAATAAAAATTATTTACAGAGATTTGGTGACAGGAGGTAAGGTTTATGAGCATTCGGATAAATGATGAAAAATGTGTCGGATGCGGACTTTGTATAGAAGCCTGTCCGGGAAATCTGATTAAAAAAAATGAACATGGGAAAGCTCTTATTAAACATGAAAAAGATTGTTGGGGGTGTACATCCTGCATAAAAGAGTGTAAAATAAAAGCGATTGACTTTTTCCTTGGTGCTGACGTTGGAGGTGCAGGGAGTGTTCTGTCAGTATCTTCTAAAGGTGATATAAATACATGGACTATCACGAAGGCTGATGGAAGCGTAGAGGAGATAATCATAAATAAGAAAGATGCTAATAAATATTGATAAAAGAAACAGGAGGTTCGTTATGGGAAATTTATCTCATCTTGATGAATTAGAGGCAGAGGCAATCTACATAATAAGAGAAGTTGCGGCAGAATTTGAAAAACCGGTAATGCTTTACTCAATCGGTAAAGATAGTTCAGTAATGCTTCATCTTGCAATGAAGGCATTTTATCCGGAGAAGCCGCCATTTCCGTTTCTTCATGTAGATACAACATGGAAGTTTAAGGAAATGATAGAGTTTCGTGACAAAATGGCAAAGAAACTCGGAATTGACCTTATAGTATATACAAACGAAGATGGAGTTAAGAAAGGAATCAATCCTTTTGACCACGGTTCAGCTTATACTGATATCATGAAAACACAGGCTCTTAAACAGGCACTTGACAAATATCAGTTTACGGCAGCATTTGGCGGCGGCAGACGAGATGAAGAAAAATCACGTGCAAAAGAGAGAATTTTCTCATTCAGAAATGAAGCTCATGCGTGGGACCCTAAGAACCAGCGTCCTGAGATGTGGAAACTTTTCAACAGTAAAATATTTAAGGGTGAGGAAGTAAGAGCATTCCCGCTTTCAAACTGGACAGAAAAAGACATCTGGCAGTATATAAAGAGAGAAAACATAGAGATTCCTTCGCTTTATTTTGCAAAAGAGCGTCCTGTAATTGAGAGAGACGGAAATATTATCATGGTTGATGATGACAGACTTAAACTCAGACCGGGTGAGAAAATCGAGTACAAGAAAGTTCGTTTCCGTACACTTGGATGCTATCCTCTTACAGGTGGTGTTGAGTCAAATGCAGAGACACTTGATGAAATCATTGAGGAAACACTTAGTGCGGTAGAGTCAGAGAGAACAAGCCGTGTAATTGACCATGAGGCAGCAGGCAGCATGGAAAGAAGAAAGAAGGAGGGTTATTTCTAGGATGAAAGGATTATTAAAATTTATTACATGCGGAAGCGTAGATGATGGAAAATCTACACTTATTGGACATATATTATATGATTCAAAATTACTTTATGCCGACCAGGAAAAATCACTTGAGCTTGATTCAAAGGTTGGAAGCAGAGAAGGAAAAATTGACTACTCACTTCTTCTTGACGGACTTATGGCAGAGAGAGAACAGGGTATCACTATAGACGTTGCATATCGTTATTTTACGACTGACAACCGCAGCTTCATCGTTGCAGATACACCGGGACATGAAGAATATACAAGAAACATGGCAGTAGGTGCATCATTTGCAGACTTATCGGTTATACTTATTGATGCAAAGCAGGGTGTGTTGGTACAGACAAGAAGACATGCACGAATCTGTGAACTTATGGGAATCAAATACTTTGTATTTGCCGTAAACAAAATGGATCTTGTAGATTACAGTGAGGACAGATTTAAAGAAATAGAAGCACAGATTGCTGAACTTGCAACAGAACTTAATCTTGCAAACTATGTTATTATACCTGTTTCAGCAACAGAAGGTGACAATATCACAACAAAATCAGAAAACACACCATGGTATACAGGTGTACCTCTTCTTGAGTATCTTGAGAATGTTGACGTAGAAGAAAAGACAACAGAAAAGGGCTTCTATATGCCTGTGCAGCGAGTAAGCCGTCCAAATCATACATTTAGAGGATTTCAGGGACAGGTTGAAGCTGGAACTATCAGCGTAGGTGATGAGATAACAACTCTTCCAAGCAATGAAAAGGCACATGTAAAGAGCCTTCTTGTAGGAGACAAAAAAGCAGACACAATTGAAAAAGGTCAGCCTGTTACAATTCAGCTTGACAGAGAAGTTGATGTATCAAGAGGATGCGTACTTGAAAAAGATACAGATATAAAAGTATCATCATTAATTACTGCAACACTTCTTTGGATGGATGATGATATTCTTGAGAATGGAAAGAACTACTTTGTAAAACTTGGAACAAAACTTATTCCGGGTATCGTAACTGAAATTGTTCACACAGTAGATGTGAATACAGGTGAGGAAAAGAAAGCTGATAAACTTTCAAAGAATGAAATTGCACTTTGCACAATCTCACTTGCAGATAAAATAGTAGTAGATGAATTTAAAAATCATAAAACACTCGGAGAGCTTATCCTCATTGACCGTGTAACAAACATGACATCAGCATGTGGTGTAGTGGAAAAGGTAAATGAAGGCGGCGAGGGACTTTTCGCAGGAAAAGTTGACAGAAATGTGAGAGCAGCATTAAACGGTCAGAAGGCAGTTGCAGTAGCATTCCCGGTTGAAAGACAGGGCGTATCAAGAAGTCTTCTTGAGAAAGTTGAAAAAGAACTTTCAATTCAGGGTAAGCATACATACCTTTATGCTCCCGGTTCAGAGGAAAATATTTCAGATGTTATCAAACATCTTCATCATGCAGGCGTAATCACGTTACTCCTTGTAGAAGAAAAATATGCATCTACAGTAAGAATAGCAAGCGAAGAATATTACCATGTACTTCCTGAGGACTTAAAAGTTGAGACAGACGAAGTAGTTAAATATATTGATGAGCTTTCAGCATATGATGTAAGAGTAGCAGGAAACGGTGAATTTATTTGAAGTGAAGACAGATAGTAAGATTGAGGTAAGAAGCTTGAGCTGAAATCAGAAACATCTGTCAGAAAAATTATAAAAGCAGTAAAAATATGGAGGGTTTGTTAGATATGAAATTATCCAAGAGAGGCAGATATGCGTTAAGAGCATTGGTTTATCTTTCGCTTAACAGCGACAGGGAAAAAATGACATTGAGCAAGATTGCAAAAGAAAATGATATATCTACCAAATACCTTGAGCAGATTTTTTCAAATCTAAAACGCTCCGGTATTGTAAAAAGTGTGGCAGGTATAAATGGAGGTTATCTTCTTGCGAGACCATCAACAGACATAAGTGTGGAAGATGTCTTAAATGCAGTTGAAGGTGACTACAAAATCGAAGATGAGGAAATTTCCGAAAACTGTATGGTAAAAGGTATTTCCAAAGCACTTCAGAGACTTGTCATTGACCGCATAAATGCTGAGACAGGAAAGGTTATCAAAAACGTAACTTTGAGAAAACTGGCTGATGAGTATTCAAATACGGATAGAGATGCTGATGAGATGTATTATATCTAGATTTTAGAAAATAGAATATATTCAAAAACAAATTATCAGCTTGTAACGCCCCCGAAAATCAGATGGATAAAATCTGATTTTCGGGGGCGTTTGAGTTGATGGTTCTTTTTCTTTAAGATAACTATAGTCAGTGTTAATATATTTGTAATTATAGCTTAAAATCGGTGCTTGGAGGGGTGTGTATGGCGAAAGTAGTAGGCATTGGAAAACAAAGATTTGACAAAATAGTTGAAAATGTTTAAGTCGTGGTTTAACAAAACACTATCTGCTTATAACGGTTTTGTAAAAGCATTACTCGTAGGTGATATAGAAAGTATGAATGAATATATGAATAGGGTAACAAGAGGTGTAATAAGTTATTTTGATACAGGAAAAAATCCATCTGATGAAGCACCAGAAAGGTTTTATCATGGGCTGGTAATAGAGTTTAAAGTTTTTAATGCAAAAAAGGAAAAAACATTAGATGAAACAGTGGAAAATGCATTGAAACAAATAAAAGAAAAGAAATATGATACATTACACTAGACTTTCTGTGATAATTTATAGATCTGTATTGTTCGTTATGATAATACAGACCTTATTTAAAAATAAAGTTTTCTTATTTAGTCATTAAACATATGCTCAAAATATACTTCTTTAAATGCCACATAATTATTCCTTGAGATAGGAATGTTTTCTTTATTATATGTAATTATCTGTGATTTGGTAAACTGTTCCACATACTCCATATTTACTATGTAGCTTCTATGACATTTAAAGAAACCATTATCTATGCTGAATATATTTTCGCACTTTGAAAAAAGTTCGCGGATTTCTATTGTCGTAGAGTTGATAAGATGTACAATAACGGTTTTATTCTGTGCTTCAAGATATTCAATATCTTTTATTTTTATTCTGCTGAAACCTGTCTGAGTTTTAGCTGTAAAATATTCATCCTTTTTTTGATATTCTTTTCTGAAATTCTCAAGGACATCAAACATTCTGCTTTCATCAACGGGTTTCAGAAGATAATTTAATGCCTTTACCTCATATGATTCTACTGCAAATTCTCTTGATGATGTCAGAAACACAATAGGAACATTATGATTTTCACTCCGCAGCTCTTTTGCGGTGTCTATTCCGTTAAATAAAGGCATTACAATGTCAAGAAATATAATATCCATACATTCTTTTTTGTGTATATTTATCAAATCATCGCCATTATCAAATCTATATAATTTGACATGTATATCATGTTTTTTTGCCCATTTCAAAATCATTGAACAGGCTGAATTTAAAAATTCTACCTCATCATCACAAACTGCTATTTTCATATGTATATCTCCGATTAGTACAATGTTCAATATATCAATTATTAATTATATGTTGCACTAATATTTAAATAATTTTTAGTTGAATGTCAGTTTCTTATATAATTACACGGAGTACAAAGATATTTCCCGACATAGAAAAATGCCACTGTCCATTTAAACGTTCAACATAATAAATTATGCTTTTGACTCCGATGCCATGTCCTTTTTTTTCAGATACCGGTATTCCATCGACAAATTTTGGATTATTGGATGCCGGATTTTCTATGCAGAGTAGTACACTGTCTCCTTTATTGGCGATAGTAAGTTTTGCCCACTTTTCACCATCTTTCCCTGATTGAAGCGCATGAAAAGCATTTTCCAAGGCATTTGACAACAATGTTGAAAAATCTCTTTCTGAAACTACCACATCATTGCAGGATATATCACATATAAGGTTAAAGCCTTTACTTCTGAATCTCATATCATACATAGAAATTACAGAATTGATTATATCATTAGAGCAATATTCTTTAACTACTGTATCATCATATGAATCGCTTATACCTTTTATATAATCTATTGCCTTTTCTACATTGTTATTCTGTAAAAAAGTGAGGATTATATTAAGATTATGCCGCATATCATGACGAAGTATAGAGAGGGTACGTTCACTGTTTTTTACATGGTCAATCTCATTTTGAAGCGATTGAAGGTGAAGTTCCATCAAATCACTATACTGCCTGAATTCCTGTTTTTCCTCGAATTCCTTAAAGTATATAATAAGAAATACAAGATATGCAATACAGAATGCAAATCCCATAAATTCTACAATTACCCTGTTTCCTGTATAGAGCAGATTTGAAAATTTAGTAAATGCATAATCAAATATGTAGTAAATAAGTGGAAGAAAACCTATTATGCATAGTTCACGCTTTCCTTTGGCAAAAACGGCTGACGTTGTACTGCATACATATTTGCATAGGATTATAAATGTTATTATTGTTACAGTTATTCTTGTAAAATAATAAGCCCATTCATATTTTGTTATGTTCATGATAAACAGTCCGCACCAGTTGCTTATCTGGCAGCATAGGTATGCAGAGCAGATTGAAATCATACATGACAGCAGCGGAAATTTGTAATAAAAAAATAAATATATGAATAATGGTACATGTATCAAAAACGGATACATATTGTTTGCTGCCTGTTCTCCTAAAATGAACATGGCAGTCAGATAAAATATTCCTTCGAGACATGAAAATAAAGCCAGTTTTGTAATATTGTTTTTATTTTGTTTTACTCCCAGAAAAAACGCTGAAATATATATTCCAAACAACATAGTTGTTATATTATGTATCCATGATAATATATGAACAAACATATTGTCTCCTCTGTTTTATAAATCTTTTTGTTGTTTTGTGATTTAATATTGCTATTATAAAATATTTTCTGGCAAATAACAACTCACACCATATATTTACCATTCACGCAAATTTTCTTGATTTTTCCGTAAACACAGTATAATATTCGTAAACTTATTAGAAAAAATCAAAAAGGGAGGATACTATCATGAAAAGAGCAAAAAAAATCCTGAGCGTAATGCTTGCAATGTGTCTGACAACTATTATGATTTGTGGAAACACAGCGGATGCAAAGACTACATATGTAAAATCGTTTACAAAAACAATCACAGTTAAAGCGGGTTATCAGTATTACATTAAGATGAATTTCAAAAAAGCATCTAATGTCAGCGTTAAAATAACACCTGTAAAAGCTCAGAAAGACAGGTCACTTGCTGTAGTAGTCGGAGATGAGACAAATTCTTTATTCATTACACCTAATATTGAAACGGTTACATTAAAAGGAAAGTATAAAAAAGGTGATGGAAATCTGATTTTTGGAAACCATGCCACAAAAGCTACAAAAGTTAAAGTTACCGTGACATCTAAGAGTGCAACAGTTGGATATGTGTCTGGTGATCAGTCAAATGGAGAGGAAGAGGCAGGTTGATTATATTAAATAGAATCAACATTTACAGCACTATCTGATTGATTTATGAAAGCAATTGTTAGCAAATTGCTAAAAATTACATTTTTATTGCCAAAAGTTACAATTAAATATTTCCATGGAAAGACTTTGTTACACTAAATTTAAGAAAATGTTTAGTATAATAAAGTCTTTTTATTATGTTTATAATAAAAAATTGCAAGCTGGGTTCTGTCACGCAGTCCAAGTTTATCAAGGATGGTACTTAGATAATTTCTCACTGTACCTTCGCTTAGATAAAGGTTTGCAGCAATCTCTTTATTGCTGTGTTTTTCTATATTTGTCAGACTTTCTTTTATTATAGTTATAAATGCATATTTTACATCATTTGGAATGTGGTCTGTCATGTCATAGGTTAAATTAATATTGCAAAATTTGAAATCGTCTACAATTTTTTGCACGGTATTTTGAAGGCTTATAGAATTATTGTGGAGATTGTGGACGCTTTCTCTTATGTTTGTCATTGCGTTTGACAGACATTCTTCAAGGTTATCAATTGAGTTGTATAGATTTTCATTTTTATTTACAACTTTGATAGCTCCTGTTATCATGATGGCTCTTGAAAGCATATGTCCTACATTGTCATGAATTTCTCTGGCAATACGATTTCTTTCAGTAAGAGTAGCATTGTTTATTTCATAATTCTGATAATGCATCGGCTGTCAGCCTGAAAAATCAGAATTTTCAAATACTCTTGATATTTATAATATTTGGAATTGTAATATGGTTGTTAAGTCTTGTAATTGCATTTTTTATGTATGGAAGAATGGATTTATTAAGAGCACCAAATATATCCATATATATATTAAATTCTTTTGTGATGACTATAACGGCACTTGCGATAGCCTATTTTATGGGAATGTTAATAAAAAAGGCAAATATGATTAGTCTCATTGTTACACCGGTATCTCTTGGAATAAGTTTTATGTCAGGAGTGTTTGTACCACTTAGTATGCTTGGAAGTACAGTGAAGAAAATAGCGAGATTTATTCCGGTCTATTGGTATGAAGATTTAAATGATATGCTTTCGGGATTTAAGCAACTGAGTAAAAATCAGCTGAACACAGTGTATACAAATCTCTTATTGCAGCTGCTTTTTGCCGTGGTACTTATCGGAGGAGCACTCTTTATCGTGAAATATAAGAGGGAATTTCAGGTTTAACGCTGTTATTGATTATACCTGTTTTGGAAATACGAAGCCCGTTGTCATTTACGGCGCTGATATTGGGAGGGATTGTCTTTGAAATTAAGATGGATGCAGGCTGCTAAAGATGTGACAGAACAGCAGAAAAAAATTGCGGCAGAAGCAAAGGCATCCGCCGCCGCTGAAGCGAGAGCAACAGCAAAAGCACAAGCTATAGTAACAGCATCCGCAAGAGCTGCCTGCAAATAAACATGCCGCCATACTTGAAAAAATGGATGTAAATGTGGCTGCACAGGTTACTGAAAATATGCGTATAAATTAAACATTTAATACAAAGAAAAATTATAAAATAAGTGCACTGATTGCTCCGAATACACCTGCAGATGCCAATCCCATAATGATGCCTGCAAGCATAACACCGAGCATAACAGCGATAACGCTTGATTTAAAATCCATATCAAGGAAACTTGCAGCAAGTGTGCCGGTCCATGCCCCTGTACCGGGAAGAGGGATGCCTACAAAAAGTAGCAGAGCAACAAATAATCCTCTTCCTGCTTTTTCCTGAAGTTTTTTTCCGCCTTTGTCACCTTTTTCAATACAAAATGTAAAGAAACCGCCTATAATCGGCTTATCTGCGCCCCATTCAAGAACTTTTCTAGCAAATAAAAAGATAATGGGAACGGGAAGCATATTTCCGATTATTGATATAATGTAGGACGGAACAAGAGGAAGTCCCTGGGCAACTGCATAGGGAATAGCACCACGAAGTTCAACTAACGGAAACATTGAAATAAAAAAAACAATAATAAACTGCATTAAAAAATCCTTTCTTATATATGGTTGTTATACAAATAATATGTGATTATTTTCGATTTTTGACCACAACATCAATATATTTGATTATAAGACTTTCGATAAAAATTCTTTCAGTCGTGCATTCTGTGGATTTCCAAAAAGTTCAGCAGGTTCATTTTCCTCCATAATAACACCTTCATTAAAGAACATGACTCTGTTTGCAACTTCTCTGGCAAATCCCATTTCGTGTGTAACTATAACCATAGTCATACCGTCTTTTGCAAGTTCTTTGATAAGTTCCAATACCTCACCGACCATCTCAGGGTCAAGTGCCGATGTAGGCTCATCAAAGAGCATAACGTCGGGATTCATGGCAAGAGCACGAATAATTGCGATACGCTGTTTCTGACCGCCTGAAAGAACAGAAGGATATGCGTTTTCCTTGTCTTCAAGTCCGATTCTTTTAAGTAATTCTCTTGCTTTATTTGCAGCTTCCTCTTTTGTCATTTTCTTTCTTTTGACAGGTGCAAGCATAATGTTTTCAAGTACTGTCATATTTTCAAAGAGATTAAACTGCTGGAAAACCATACCGATTTTTTCACGTATTGTATTTATATCGACAGAATCATCTGTAATATCTGTGCCCTCAAATAATATCTGTCCGTCAGTTGTGCTTTCAAGAAGGTTTAAGGAGCGCAGAAATGTTGATTTACCGCATCCGGATGGGCCTATTATGGCTACAACATCACCTTTTTTGATTGTCGTCGAAATTCCTTTTAAAACCTCATGTTTTCCAAATGATTTGTGAAGATCATTTACTTTTATCAATGGTACATTTTCGTTATTTAAAGTATTATTAGTTTCGCTCATTTGCTCTAAGTCTCCTTTCAAGTGCATTTGCAACAGATGTGAGTGCAATAACTATTACGAGGTAGATTACTGCGACAGTTATAAGAGGAAGGAAAGCATCGTATGTATTGCTTCGTATGATGTCACCTGCTTTAGTGAGGTCAACGATAGCAATATAACCACTGATTGATGTTTCTTTTATAAGGCTTATAAACTCGTTGCAAAGTGCAGGAAGTGCATTTTTGAATGCCTGTGGAAGTACGATTGAAGTCATTGTCTGTCTGTAGTTAAGACCGAGACTTCTGCCGGCTTCAAACTGTCCGTGGTCTATTGAATTGATACCGGAACGTATAACTTCGGCAACATATGCTGCTGAGTTTAATCCGAATGCAATAATTGCGACAAGTATTTTTGAATTTACTGATACAAGTATAATATAGTAGAAAATCAAAAGCTGTACCATTGCAGGTGTTCCACGGACAACTGTAAGATAAATCTTACATATAAGATTAGGAATAGGCAGTGTGCCGTTGTTGTCGTGTGTTGTTCTTATAAGTGCGATAATTGCACCGAGGATAATTCCCATGATAACGGCAAATATTGTAATTACTATAGTATTTGCAAAACCTTTTACAAGGTAGTTGTATCTGTGGTCTGATATGAAATTATCGTGAAATCTCTGTGCTAAAGACTGAGCTTTTATCGCTGCTTTGTAGTCTTTTACGATAATTACCTGTTTTGCTGTTGTGTATGAATCTGTGAAATCGACATTTTTAAGACGATCCTCAGTTACGGTCATTCCGGCACATCCGACATCAACTTTTCCTGATGTAACAGCGGCAATGATTGAATCAAATTCCATATCTTCAACTTGAAGCTTCATATCAAGTTCGTCACATACAGCCTGCATCATGTCTATATCAAGACCTGTAATCTGATTGTTGTCATAATATTCATAAGGTTTAAATGCGGCATTTGTACCGACTTTTAAAGTGCCGTTTTTGCCTGAGACATTTTTCTTTTTATAAGGAAACTTACCTTTTTCTTCATCTTTACCTGTATAGTTTTTCTTTATGTCTGCAAGAGTTCCGTCTTTTTGAAGCTTAGCTAATGCGTCGTTTATTTTGCTTTTTAATTCGCCGTTTGACTTATCTATACATATAGCATAATCTTCAACTGCAAATTCTTCTTCAAGAATTTTTAATTCAGTGTTTTTTTCAGTGTATGCAAGGGATGGCTGTTCATCAAGGATAACACAGTTTATTTTGTCATCTTTGAGTGCCTGTATGGCATCAGTACCTTTATTGTAACGTTCAACAACAGTACCTTCTTTGTCACCTTCATAATCCGATGCATATATGTCACCGGTTGTACCGATTTGAACACCGATTTTTTTACCGGTTATGTCATCGACACATGCAATGGCATTTTTCTCGGCTTTTTTAAGTTTCTGTTCGTTAGAATAGTTTTTGTAACATATTCCGGCGATGATAATGGCAACGCAGACAACTGCAAATACCACATAGCTGATTAGATTTTTTTTCTTTCTTGTCATCATCGTAGTCCTTTCAATATTTGTAAAATGCGTTTATATTGCAATCAGTGGCAGGTATGAAAAATGCTGATACATGTTTACCACCGATTGCAATGGAACATATAAATTTTATAATATCATATATTTATTTCAGGGTCAAAAAAATATAATTGAAAACCAGCACTACGAAAAATAAATCAATTGTTAAAATAAGTAAACAACAGCCACAGCGAAAATAATTCAAATGCGTATATACTTGACTTTACATTCCAATCATGGTTTACTTAATTATGTTTATGATATTATGAAAGATGAGGACACAACATGAAAAAGAAATTACTTTTATTGCTTACGGCTGTACTTGCAATTTTATGTATGGCAGGATGTGGTTCAGACAGAAATTCAAAATCAGGAAAGAGCGATGATAAATCAGGGTCAAAGACATACAAAGTAGGTATTGTTCAGTATGTAGACGATGCATCACTCAATCAGATTCAGAAGTCGGTTCAGGAAGAGCTTGATAAAAAAGGAGAGGAACTCGGAGTAAAGTTCAATTATAAAGATTATACTTTCAACGGTCAGGCAGACCAGTCTACTTTAAATCAGATTATGACAGAACTTGTAGCTGACGGGGTAGACCTTATTATTCCTATTGCAACACCGACAGCGCTTATTGCACAGTCAGCTACAGAGGATAACCAGATACCGGTTGTATTTTCAGCCGTGACAGATCCGGTTTCGGCAGGACTTGTTTCAAGCATGGATAGTCCGGGAGCAAATATTACCGGAACAAGTGATGCGATTGACACACAGGCTATTATGAAGCTTATACTTAAAGCCAACAGTAAGACAAAGAAAATCGGTTTGTTGTATGACAAGAGCCAGGATTCATCAAAACAGGCTATAGCGGACGCTAAGAAATTCTGTGAGGAAAATAACATTGATGTGGTTGAAAAGACAGGTACTACAAATGATGAGGTAGCTCTTGCAGCAGATGCACTTGTGGCTGCAAAGGTTGACGCTGTATTTACACCGACAGACAATACCATAATGAAAGCTGAGCTTGCAATTTATGAAAAGTTTGCAGATGCTAAAATACCTCACTACACAGGAGCCGATTCATTTGCACTTAACGGAGCGTTTGCGGGTTATGGTGTAAATTACAAAGAACTTGGTACAGAGACAGCCGATATGGTAGTTGATATTCTTGTAAACAGTGCAAAACCGGGAGAGACAGCAGTAAAAACACTCAACAATGGTATCGCAACAGTAAATACAGAAATTGCTGAGCAGATTGGTCTTGATTACAGCGGTTTTAAGGATATGTGTGAAAAAGTTGTTGAGACAAAAACAGCAAAAGAATTTGAATAAAATTATGCAATGGAGCAATCCGTGGCATTTATAGAAGTATCTAAAATTTATTAAGATAACCCATATCAAGCACGCTTAGGCGTGCTTGATATGGCATGGAGGAAAAAATGGGCTCTATTTTTACTATTTCAATATTACAGAGTGCTTTGGAACTGGGCTTTATATATTCGCTTGTAGTTCTTGCACTTTTTGTGTCTTTCAGTATATTAAATATCGCTGACCTTTCGACTGACGGATGTTTTACGCTTGGATGTGCGGTCGCAGCCTCAGTGACTATTTCAGGTCATCCGATACTTGCGTTGTTTATGGCTATGGGTGCCGGAATAATTTCAGGTTTTATCACGGCATTTTTACAGACGAGAATGGGAGTTGAATCAATACTTGCAGGTATTATTGTAAATACGGGATTGTATACAATAAATATTGCTGCAATGGGATTTTCGTCAAATATGAATCTGTTTAAATGTGACAGTATATTTACACTTGTGAGAGATTTCATACAAAATCACATGGGTGCAGGTGCGGTTGAGATATTGGTAAGAAAAGGCTGGTATAAGCTTATTCTTGTTGCAGTTATAGTAATTATAGTGAGCGTGCTCTTAAGCGGATTTTTAGGGACGAGACTTGGTTTGTCAATAAGAGCGACAGGTGATAATGATGCGATGGTAAAGGCTTCAAGTATAAATCCTAAATTTACGATAACGGTTGGACTTTGTCTTTCAAGTGCCATGACGGCATTATCCGGAGGACTTCTCGCACAATACCAGAAATCCTGTGATATAAATCTTGGAACAGGTATGGTAACTATTGCCCTTGCCAGTCTGATAATCGGTGAGACACTTGTCGGAAAAGGTACAATGCTTAGAAGAATAATAGGTGTTGTATTCGGAAGCTGTCTTTATAGATTTATAGTTGCAATAGCAATAAGAATAAATGTTCCGGCAGAGTGTCTTAAACTTGTGTCTGCGATTATCGTAGCTGTTGCAATAGCATTTCCGTACATAAAAGAGAAGGCAAAGTTTGCAAAACATAAATATGCTGAGATTGCCAGAAGAAAGAAAGAAGGTGCTGTATAATGGAAAAGATGCTGGAATTAAAGAATGTATGCAAGACATTTAACCCGGGTACGGTTAACGAGAAAAAGGCATTGACAGGACTTAATCTTGTACTTGAACATGGTGATTTTGCTACCATAGTCGGAAGTAACGGGGCAGGAAAATCTACGATGTTCAATGCGATAACAGGTGCATTTTTTACTGATGAAGGCGCTATTATTCTTGACGGTGAGGATATAACATTTAAAAAAGAGTATTTCAGAAGTAAGGATATAGGTCATCTTTTTCAGGATCCGCTTCTTGGAACGGCACCGCATATGACTATAGAAGAAAATATGGCACTTGCCTATCTGAGGGCGTCAACTGGAAAAGCTGCATTTTTAAGCAGGATTTCCAAAAAAGAGAAACAGAAATTCAGAGAACATCTCTCATTACTTGGCATGGGGCTTGAGGACAGAATGAAAAATCCTGTCGGACTTTTATCGGGAGGACAAAGACAGGCACTTACGCTTCTTATGGCGACAATGGTAACGCCGAAACTGCTTCTTCTTGATGAGCATACGGCAGCTCTTGACCCTGCGACGGCGGAAAAGGTGCTGAAATTGACAAAAGATATAATAAAAGAAAGAAATATAACATGCCTTATGGTTACGCACAATATGCATCAGGCACTTGAACTTGGAAACAGAACGCTTATGATGGACACAGGACACATAGTCTTTGATGTGAAAGGTGAGGAGAGAGCAAAGCTGACTGTTGATGACCTTCTCAGAAAGTTCAAAGACAATGCAGGAAAAAGTCTTGACAATGACCGTATTTTATTATCAAGTGCCGAAAATGAGTGAAATGGTGAAAAATGTCGAAAACATATCGAAAAGGGAGGTCATATATAGGATATTATCTTTGAAAAAAAAGTTATTTTTTGGTAAAATTAACTATATGTTTTATTTGGGGTAAAAGGTACAGAGAGTTGTACTGAAAATGGGAAAGAGAGTGATGGGATGATAAAGATTGCGTTATGTGATGATAATGAAATCGAGAGGGGCATCCTGAAAAACGTCATTGAGGGATTATTGAAGGAAATCGGATATGGAGTACAGATATTTGAGTTTTCTTCAGGTGAAAAATTGCTCAGAAATTATTCAAGGGGCGATTATGAACTGATTTTTTTAGATGTCCAGATGAAACAGCTAGATGGCATTGAAACAGGAAAGGCAATAAGAGAAAAAGATGCACAGGTTGAAATCGTATATGCGACAAGCAGTGGGCAGTATATGAAAGAGGGATATGATGTTCATGCACTGGCGTATATGCTGAAACCGTATATGCTTGAAGAAGTCAGGGAAACGCTTGTGTATTATCTGAAAAAGTATGATGTTGAAAAGGAAAACAGCACAGCAGCGATGCTGGAAGTCACTATTCAGCAGAAGAAGATTTTTATAAGACAGAGAGATATTTATTGTCTTGAATCTATGGGAAGGGTTGTAAGTATTTTTTGCAAAAATAATGTATTTAAGGTATATGCCAGACTTGGAGAACTGGAAGAAAAACTTGATTCCGAGATGTTTTTAAGGTGCAATCAGAGTTATATTGTTAATATTCTTTGGGTAAAAGATATTGTTGATTATGATTTTTATATGCCGGACAATAAACTTGTTCCCATAAGAAAGAGAGACAAGAAGGAGATTATTCAGAAGTTTTATAATAAGCGCAATGAGACCGATACGCATATGGAAAAAGTTTTCTGATTCGTGAAGGTTAAAAAATACGCTTTGAAAGGAGGAGGCAGAATGTCAGAGAAAAATACAATACTTATCGTTGACGATAAGGAAGTAAATAGAGAATGTCTGATAAAGCTGTTGGAAGATGATTACAATATTCTTGAAGCGTGTGATGGGGAAGAAGCTATTGAAATTCTTGACAAAAATAGGGATATCATATCTGCCGTGGTGCTTGATATAATTATGCCGAAACTTGATGGTTACGGTGTACTCAATGAGATGTCATACAGGAAAATGCTGCCAAAGATACCGGTTATAGTGACTTCAGTTGACGGTGATGAAGCATCAGAGTTAAAATCGTTGTCACTTGGAGCAAGTGATTTCCTTGGCAAGCCGTATAATCCCATTATTGTTAAAAAGAGACTTCAAAATATAATACACCTCAAAGAAACAGCATCGCTTGTGAATTACCTTCAGATGGATACTTTGACAGGTGTGTATTCAAAGGAGACATTTTCTAAAAAAACGAAAGAAATTTTAAAGCATAGTAAAGATAAGAAGTATGCAATTGTGTATTCTGATATAGAGAACTTTCAGCTTTTAAAAGACTTGTTTGGAGAAAAAACAGGCGATAACCTTTTGGTGTTTATGGCGAAAGTGCTTAAACATTATGTAAATGACAATGAACTTTGCGGAAGAATAGAAAATGAACATTTTGTTCTTCTGAAAGAGTATGATAAGAAAAGTCTGCACAATGATCTTGACATCATAGTAAAGACGGTAAACGATTTTCCGGTAAATATGAATCTCAGGCTTAGATTTGGAATTTATCTTATTGATACCGCAAAGATGTCAATGCATGCGATGATAAACAGAGCAATACTTGCAGTTGACACGATAAAGGGCAGATATGGAAGGTATATCGCATATTATGATAAGGAAATCTGGGAAAAGCAGGTTCATGAACAGGAAATATTAAACTGTATGGAAGATGCGATAAAAGAAGAACAGTTTAAGGTATATTTCCAGCCGAAGTATGACTTGAATTCAGAAAAGGTTGCCGGTGCAGAGGCATTGGTCAGATGGGTACATCCGGAAAAAGGCTTTATGAATCCGGGAGAGTTTATACCATTGTTTGAAACAAATGGCTTCATAACGGAACTTGACAAGTTTGTATGGGACAAGACATGCAGTTATATACAGGGATGGAAAGAAAAAGGTTATCCTATTGTACCTGTGTCGGTAAATGTATCAAGAACGGACATATACAATCCTGATTTTATTGATATTATTATGGGAATTATCAATAAACATGGTCTGAAACCTGAGAATATACATCTTGAGATTACAGAGACGGCGTACACGGAAAATCCGCATCAGATAATCGAGGAAGTTAAAAAGTTAAAACTTCTTGGTTTTGTGATTGAGATGGATGACTTTGGCTCCGGATATTCATCACTTAATATGCTCAACGAACTTCCGATTGACATCTTAAAACTCGATATGGGCTTTGTTCAGGGTGACCTCAGCATGAACAGCAACAATATATTGAGTTTTATTATAAGTCTTGCAAAATGGATGGATTATGCGGTAGTTGCAGAGGGTATAGAGACAGAAGAACAGATACAAATGCTTAGAAACATGGATTGTAATTTTGTTCAGGGATACTATTATGCAAAGCCGATGCCACCGGAAGAGTTTGAGAGACATCTTGTTGAACACAGTATTTTAAACAACGATATGGAAGGTCTTGAGATGAACTTTTCTGATACTGAGTTCAGAAAATCTCCGGGAATTATGCTTATAGTTGATGACCTTGTTTTAAACAGAAAAATATTAAGTTCGTCATTTAGCAGATATTTTAAGACAGTCGAAAAAGAAAATGGTGCAGAGGCACTGGAATACATAAAAGAACATGCGGATGAGATTGATGTTATCATGCTTGATTTGGTTATGCCGGTTATGGATGGATTTACTCTCATGAAGCAGTTGAAATTGGAAAATAAATATTCGCATATTCCTATTATCGTAACATCGCAGGGAAATGACAAGAGTGTTGAAAAGTCATTTGCTCTTGGTGCAACGGACTTTGTTGAAAAGCCGTACAACCCAAGGATTATCATGCACAGAGTACAGAATGTCGTTATGGCATACAAGAACGCAAGAGCTGAGGCAAAGGAAAATGAGAAAAATGACAGTGTATCATAGTATGATGCAAGGGTCAAAAGCAGATAGCAATGAAGCAATCCGTGGCGTCAGTTGGGAGCAAAATATAGGACCGTTATACCATTATGTGATATAGCGGTTCTTTTTTCTGTAAATTATACATATTATACATGCAATCTCAAGATTTTACTGCTTTTAGCCGAAATAAAGAATAGGTGTTACTGTCATACAAACAGTGTGAACGGCAACGGATAAGTTAAAAGTTAAGATGAAAGGTGAGAAATCAATGAATGTTAATATAAGAGACATATATAACCGTTCAACAAATGTATCCGGCACTATGGCAGGAGTTTTAAAAGGTTCAATGCTTGCCATCGGCAGTAAAGGACAGGTTGTTCAGGGTGTTGTTTCAAAAGTTTCAAATCAGATTTCCATCAACTTTAACGGTGTTGAGGTGGCAATACCAAAGACCGCAGTACAGAATGCCAGGGAGGGCGAAACAAGAAATTTTAAGATAATGGATGTATCGAAAGATAATATCGTGCTGAAAGAAGTTGGAAACAGTGGTTTGACATCAAAAGCAGCAGTCGTTAGCCATACGACAGTGAGCTCAGGTGTAAACTCGGGAACTTACGGTTACAGGACAAGTGTTTCGGGAAACTCCGGCAGTTCAGACGCAGCATCGACAAAGTCTGAGATGAACAAAAATCTGGCGGTTCTTACAGGTGATGATTACAAATCAATGGAGGAGTCAGCAGGTTCCGTTGATAAGTGTGAGGAAGAATATGTTGACAAAGCTGTAGAGAAGATTAAACAGCAAAAACTTGACAATGAAACAAACAGAGAAGAAAACAGAAAAGCTGTTGATGAATTTGAAGAAGAACTTAAAAAAATTCAGGCTACAGGTATTCTTGATTCAAAGGCAGAAGCACAGTTGAAAAAGATTTTGGAAAGTTCGGATATTCCAGTTACGTCAGAAAATATTTCAAGAATTGTATCTGCCCTTCAGATGAGCAGTTCAGCTTTGAATATGTCTGATGATACAAAGGCGTATATTGTTGGAAACGGACTTACCCCTACAATAGAAAATATATATCATGGTCAATATTCGGGAAGTGATGCTGTAGATGGAAGTATATACGATACTGAAGTCTGGGAGCAGATTTCGTCACAGGTTGAAAGACTTATAGATGCAACAGGTCTTGATAAGGAAAGTACAATAGCTGATGCAAAATGGCTTTTTGCAAACGATCTTCCTGTTACGGCTGATGCACTTAGAACAATGTCTGTATTAAATGATATAAGTTCGGATATGTCAGTAAAAACGTCATTTGAACAGATATTACAGTCTGTAGCGGCGGGAGCAAGTCCTGAGCAGGCATCACTTGATATATCAGAATTTGTTATTGCAAGAAGCATAATAAACAATTTTGCAGTTATCACGGATGCTGATATATCGACAGCGGTAAAAGCAGCGGCTGGTGATATTGCTTTTACAAATGAAAAGTATTCAGGAAATGGTGTATTAAATCTTGAACTTTTAAGAATGGCGGCAGCCTACAATAAGACAAATTTGGCAGCAGCAGACATTTCTTCAAATAACATTCCGACTACGGTAGTTGAGGGAATGAGTGACATGCAGGTGGAACAGGTCATGGCAAAAAGATATATCGCAGAGATATGTCTCAAAATGACATCACAGTCTGTTATGAGCATGAGGCAGAAAGGAATAGATGTAAATACTGCACCGTTAGAGCAGATAGTAGAGGCGTTGAGGGATGAAGAAAATTCTGTATATACTGCAGGCATGACGGCTAAGGCAAGTGAGGGTGAACTTAGTCTGCTGCATGAGACAATGCAGAAGAAAACCGATATAGCAAATGCACCGGCATCACTTATCGGAAGAACGGTAAGACAGCAGAATCTGCTCACATTAAATGAACTTCATGCAGCGGCTTCAAGTGAGACGTATGGCAGACAGCAGTATGGACAGATTTATGAGATGGTTTCAACGCAGGCAGATGCATCTTATGGGGATTCTATTCAGAAAGCGTTTGCAAGTGTTCCAAATCTTCTTAAAGAGCTTGGCATGGAAGATACAAATGCGAATGAGAGAGCAGTAAGAATATTGGGCTATAACGGTATGGAGATTACTGAGGAAAATGTACTTTCAGTCAAGGAATATGATACTGTTTTAAACCGAGTTATTGATAATATGAAGCCGTCAACTGTTCTTGAAATGATAAGACAGGGTGACAATCCACTTGATACTTCGATAAATGAACTTGACAGCAAACTTACGGCTATAAATGCATCTAAAGATTTGAGTTCAGAAGAAAAATACAGTAAATATCTTTGGCAGCTTCAGAAATCAGGTGACATATCTGAGCAGGAAAGAGAAGGTTATATTGGCATTTACAGACTTTTGAATAATATTGAGAAATCCGATGGTGCAGCTATAGGTGCTGTGTTGCAGACCGACAGGGAGATGACGCTTGGAAATCTTCTTACAGCGGTAAGAACGATGAAAAACCAGGGAATAGATAAAAAGATTGATGATGATTTTGGAGGTCTTAAAGAACTTAATTACATGGCTTCATCAATAACAGAACAGATAGATACCGGATTTAATGCGGCGGATATGTCAAGTGACAGTTCAAAAGATGGGACTGACAGCAATGCATCACAAAAGGATAATACTGCGGGAAGATATTTTGATACACTTGTGTCCGATACATTGGATGAAATATCACCGTCAAAACTCAGTGAGATTTCAGATGGTGATGTTGAAAAGATGCTTGATACATCACTTGAAATGTTTGCACAGCAGGTAAAAGAAGCTGATACGGATAAAAATACGGAAAAAGCATATTATGATAAGAAAGCCGAAGATTTAAGGAATGTTGAGAGTGAGAGTGCCGAAGCTAAAAATATGCTTTCGGAGCTTGAGATACCTGCTACGATAGAAAATATTGAGGCGGCAGTGAATTATATAGAGAATTCATACAGTCCATTAAAAGAAAGTTATAAGAGGAAAAATGTGCTTGATGATGACGAGCAGGCAGAGTTCGATGAAGTTATAGACAGTGTGGCAGATGCACTTGGTTCTGAAGAAAGTATTCAGAAAAAATGCAAACAAGCCGAAAAATATATGGAAGATATATTAAACAAGTCATATGAAAAGCCGGATGCAGATTATGAAGATTTAGAAAAACTTAGAACACTCTCTAAGGGAATAAGCTTAAATATGTTTATGACAGAAAGAAGAAGTTATGATATTCCTATCAAAACAGGAGATACCATAACAAACATGAACGTTACACTTATAGCAAACGGTGATGAAAAAGGAAAAGTGAAGGTTAGTATAAGCGGAAATGATACCGACAGTGATGAATTCTCAGCTTTAGGTGATGTTAGTGTAGAACTTAAAGTGACAGGAGACGCATTGAAAGGTTATGTTTTTGCAGGGGAAAGACATGGCTATGAACTTTTGAAAGATTCATCAGAGATGCTTTTAGAGGGATTAAAGGCTGGTGGATTTGACGTAAAAAACATATCATATGGAATGAACAGAGTTTCAGGAACAGGTGGATTTGCAGTAGGTGAAAGTGATGCAGATACATCAAAACTTTATAAAGCGGCAAAGATTGTTACGGCACACCTCGTATCGGTGATTAAACAGTAAAAGATTGGTGTGACAGTGGGATATATCAAAGAAAGGAAAGGGAAACTTCATGAAAATAAATCATAATATATCAGCTCAGCTTGCAAATGTAAATTTAAAAAAGAATAATGACAGATTGTCATTGAGTATGCAGAAATTGAGTTCAGGTTACAAGATTACAAAGGCAGCAGATGATTCGGCAGGTCTTGCTATTTCAAATAAAATGCGTACACAGATACGTGCACTTGATCGTTCTGCACAGAACGCTGAGGATGGTGTTTCTATTATTGAATCAGCAGACGGAGCACTGGCAGAAATTCACAGTGTATTACAGCGTGTGCGTGAGCTTTGCGTGCAGAATGCAAATGATACATATACATTGGAAGACAGAAAGACATCGCAGGAGGAGATAGACCAGCTTATGGATGAGATAGATCGTATCTCAAGTACAACTGAATTCAATGGAAGAAGTCTTTTTGACGGTTCAGCATCAAGAACGGTAGCGAGTAGTATTGATGGAGTAAAAGCTTTGTCTGTATCGATGGAGGCAACAGCAGGGACATATACTATTACAAAGGCTGAAAGTGGAACATGCGGTAAAGTGGCTGGAGTTTTGAAAGGGGTTACATTCCCGGCTGCCGCTGATAAATCAATAAGCATAAATAGTGAAACAATTGCAATAAATAAGGGTGATTCGAAAGCTGATGTTGAGAAAAAGATTGTTTCAGCATGTTCCAGCATGAATCTTTCTTACGACACGGCAAAAGAAACTGTGACCTCTAATGTTGCAGGTTATGATTACTATGTACAAGTAGGATTTGCTGACGGAAGCAAATCTAAACTTGATGATGGAAGAGGAACGGATGCAAAGGTGGAATTAAAGACTGTACAAACCGGAGTGGGATTTACAGCAAATGCAAAAGTAAGCGCATCAGGAAATAAAATAAACATCATAGATAATGATGGATTTGAGATGAATGTTGAACTTCCGACAACTGATGGAAGTTCTAAGACATACAATAACATTGCTTTTGATGTCTATGATGCCGGATTTATGACAATTCAGATTGGAGCAAATGAGCATCAGACACTTGATATGGATCTTCCGACAGTTTCATGTGATGTTCTTGGTCTTAGAAATGAAGATGGTAAAAATTTGTTAAATGTTTGTACGAATTATGGTGCATCTACCGGAATTGCACTTGCCGATTCAGCAATCAGACAGATATCGTCAGCCCGTGCAGAGCTTGGTGCATATCAGAACCGTCTTGAGACGACAGTTTCAAGTTTGAATGTATTTGGTGAGAATATGACAGAGTCAATGTCCAGAATTATTGATACTGATATGGCAAGTGAGATGACAGAATATACGCAGCTTACAGTATTGCAGCAGGCATCAACATCAATGCTTTCACAGGCAAACAACAGACCACAGACGATTATGAGTCTGCTTCAGGGAATGTAGAATTGAGATATTCCCGGTGTACCGGTACAACGAAAATTAAATTTTTGCTATATTATGGTGTTTCAAATTATTACCGACAGTGTAAAAGCTGTCGGTAAAATTATATAAACAAATATAAAGCTGTTGGGGCCAAAAGGTATTTTGAGCCCTGCAATCATATAAAAAGAGAGGGTGATACAAAATTGACAACAGAAGAAAAGAGACGATTTACGGCAAGAATATCACAGGCAAACAAAAGCGAACTTGTAGTGATTGTTTTTGAAATGTTTGATTATTGCATAGAGCAGGCGGAGGATGGATTTAAAAGTGGAGACTTGCAAAAAGCAGAGAAGTATCTGAAAAGTGCAAAAGGCTGTGTAAGTGAACTCAGAGGAAGTCTTGACCTCAAATATGAACTTTCCTACAATTTGCACAATATATACTCATTTGTAAATAAACAGCTCACGGCATCAATAGTTAAGAGAGAACCTGTAAATTTGGATAATGTCAAAGAAAATATGGGAAAACTTTGCAAGGCATTTGAAGAGGTGGCAAAACAGGATACGTCGAAATCAGTAGTACAAAATTCACAGCAGGTATATGCCGGACTGACTTATGGAAAAGGAACACTCAATGAGGTGTTTATGGATAATGAGGCGGCAAGGGGCTTTAAGGCTTAGTGGGCTTTTGATAAGTGAATAACGGACGCATGAGTAACGCAGGAAACGGTTATATATTTTTGCCCGGGGACGGCTCTCGCCTTGGAGAATGCCAGTAGCAGTACATAAGTCAGCATAAATACGCTGACTAAGTACTGACTGCCATTCAACACCCCTTGTCAAAGATATATAACCGTTTCCTGCTGTTTTCTCATAAGTATTCTACAGTATTACATTCATTTATCAAAAATCCCTTATTTATTTGATAATCGTTTTAGAGGTATAATAATTGTTTTATCAAAAATCTCTTATTTATTTGATAAGCATTTTAGTAGTATAATAAATGTTTTATTAGAAACAATTTTTGCGTTAAGATAGTTTTATTTTAATATCTTATATATGCTTTTTAATTTCTTCTGCAACTGTTTCTCCGTCTGTGCTTTCTCCCTGCTGCCAGTTAATGTTGATTTTATCGTCATTCATTCTTGGAATGAGGTGTACATGGAGGTGGAATACTGTCTGTCCTGCTGCCTCGCCGTTATTCTGGAGTACGTTTAAGCCGTCGTAGTTATATGTTTCTTTGATAGCTTTTCCGCATTTTTTAGCTATGGCAAATATTTTTTCACCGTATTCCTCAGGGAGTTCAAAGAGGTTTGCTGCATGTGTTTTTGGAAGTATGATGGCGTGTCCTTTGGCTGCCGGTGCGGCATCAAGAATTACTTTAAAGTCATCATCTTCATAGATTGAGTTTGTTGGAATCTGTCCGTTTGCAAGTTTACAAAAAATACAGTTGTCGTCGATATGTTTTTTCATTTTAAAAGCTTCCTTTCTTATTTTTTATAAAATTATAAAAGTTAAAAATTAAATATTCTGTCAAATGATTTGAGTATGTTAAAGTTGCCTTTAGCTGTGAGTGAACCCGCCATAAATGCATCCTGAAGACTTACCTCACCGGAAATTATTCTGTCTATAACAATGTGGTTTGATTTTATTGTGGCTGTGGCGTCCTCTTTTTCACCGTAGTAGCAATTTAGTTTTGAATTATCCATATCAAGGACGAGTGTACGATTTTGGTCTGATATAGATAGAGCAAATGATAATGCCATGCCTGGGATAGGATTAAAATGCGATTTAAATGCATTTATATATTCATCATCGCTGTTTGCTTTGTTTAAAATGTTTGAGATAAGAGCAGAGGTGTCAATATCGGACTCCTGATTTTCTGTACCTGAATTAGAGAAAAGGCTGTCTGAGCCGTTTTTTTCTACATCTGCCTCATTTGCTGAGTCATCGTCCATGAGATTTTTAAATAACTGAGTAAGTTCTTCAATATCTTCTTTCTGCTTTTTTACATAATTGTCATCAGAGACATACATGGAAAGTTCCTCACTTTCCTGAGGTGTGAGTGTCATTGGTTTTACAGTCTGTGATGTCTCTATAACGGCATTGCTGCTTGACGGAAATGTGACTAATTTTTTAGTAAATGTGCGGTAAAAGTTCTCTGTTTTTTTCTCTATAAGCATTCCATAATTTGGGTCAGTCTCAAAATCTACTGAATTGCTGACGTATGCACATATACCGTCGCAAGCTATACCGCCAAGAATTTCCCAGGATTTTGTGATACTTTGCTGTGCTTCTTTTTCACCGTATGTAGTGGAGAGAACAACAGGCATCATATATATTTTTTCAATGATTTCTTTGTCTCCGTAAAGCCAGCAGGCATCGAGAAACTGTTGTAAAAGTCCGCCGATTCCAAACCATTCCACTGAAGCTGCAATAACTATGGCATCGGCTTCTTTAAGAGTTTTTGGAAGTACGGATATTCCTCTTTTATCTTCATATAAATTGTATTTATTTACATTTACATTCAATTCATCAAAAACTTTTGAAATTTTGTCCATGACATAAATGGTAGGGTCATCTATAAGACCTCGTCCACCGTAATAAATATTTATCGTTGTCATAATTCTCCTCATTTCTATATATTAGGCAGTTATTTTGAAACATTTCTTTTTTCTTTGACTGTCCGTATTGAATAAATTATAAAGGAAATCAAAAATCCCGAAATAAAACCGCCTACATGTGCTGCATTATCTACACCCTGGCTAGAAAAACCACTATATAAGCTTAAAAATGCAATAAATATTATTTTTTTCAGATCAAGGTTATGCTTGTGAAAATATTTGACTAAAATAATAGCAGTCATGCCGCCTATTATGCCAAAAATAGCACCTGATGCTCCAACTGACTGAACATAATTGTTTTTTGACATATTATAAAACATTGAAGTCAGACCTGCAATAATACCTGATGAAAAATAGACTATAATATAATTCATGCGTCCGATTGCAAGTTCAAAATAACTTCCTATAAATAAAAGAACAATCATATTATTGTATATATGGTCGATTCCTGCATGTACAAACATACATGTCAGGAGACGATAAAATTCACCGTGGTTTATGACAAGAGTCCAGTCAAGTGCCAGTTTATCACTTATGTCATCAGAACCGGGAGGCGATAAGATTGATATGACAATAAATATTATGACATTGAGAACAATAATTCCAATGTTCATAACAGCCAGCCGTACATTGACTTCTTTGTCAAAGATAGATGTGCTGTCATTTAAATCTGATTTTTTTGAAGTTTGAAGGAGCATATTTTCGATGGGTTCTCTAAGTACAAGAAAATCATCACATGCAGTTTCAAATATCATAAGTCTGTTTGCACACGGAACTATCCGCCAATAACTTACATCATTACTAAGTAGTCGTTTTATACAATTGTCATCATCACTTATGATAATGTATAAAAAACGGTATCGTAAACAATTATTGTTTTGGATAAAGTTTCTTATCTGTAAAGAAATATTCTCAAATTGTTCTTTGGTATATATATTTCCGGATTGTTCATCTACGGTTACTATAGCGAGTGTGCTTTCAGCACTCGTTTTTACGTTTAGAAAAATTCCGGGTATATTTAATGTTATTTTTTGATATTGCATCAGACTGAAAATTTCATTCAGTGAATTTATCATAAAAACAAAACGCTCCTTATCATCAACATATTATCTATAATAGCATAACAAACATGTATGGTCAAAAATATTATGGGACTTAACGCTGTCACTATTTGTTGATAAGCAGACGCAAATTGTCGAAAAATTAAGCTATATGACGCATGATTAAGGTGGAAAAGCTATTAGCGGCGGTTTAATATATATATGGTACCAAAATTGAAGATTAACATGATTGGAGGGAAAACATGACGTATTTTCTAAAAAATTATGATGGTGTGCTTCTGATGCTTATAGCAGGAGGAGTGACTATACTTATAAAAAGTGTAGTTGCATATATATATACGGGGCTTTTACATCAGGCACAACAGATTTCTACGACAAAGAATAAATGGATGCGCAATATGGTGTGCAAATATGAAACTACATATAAGATGAATCTTAAAATAAATGATACTAAAAGTCTGGTTCTTATGCAGATGAAAGATGTAAAATACGCAGGGATAAGTCTTTATAATTTGAAGAACACAGGAATTTACGGCTTTGCATTTACGGGAATAATCTATGCTGTATATATGATAGGCGGATTTTATGAAAAATTTAACAGAGAGTGGTACATAAAAATGTCTGCTGTTATGCTCATAGTAACCTTTGCAATATGGGTTTCTGAACTGTTTTTACAGTTAAATCAAAAGGATGAGCTGCTTGAGGCACAGTTATATGATTATCTGGAAAACACACTTGAACCACATCTTAGCAGAGGAGTTTTACAGACTAAAAATCAGAATGAAGCAATATCACAGATATCTGACGATAAAGCGGTTAAAGAAAGCAGAGCAGAAGAAAATGTTGAAATTTTGGCAGGAAGAAATAATAAAAGTGAAAATAATGAATACGGGCAGGAAGAACTTGAGCTGTTCAAAGAAGTAATGGAGGGAATTTATGGAGAAGAAATATAGCATTTCAGATGCTTCAAGACAGGTTGAGGTTGAAAATCACGTTTTAAGATATTGGGAGGAGGAGCTTGGATTAAATATACACAGAAATTCCAAAGGGCATAGATTTTATACCGACAGAGATATAAAGGTGTTGAGGGATGTGAAGGATTTAAAAGAACAGGGATTTTTGCTTAAAGCTATAAAATTGATTGTACATGATATAGATAATATAAGAAAGATGAATCCAAATGAGTTGTACAAGCTTAGGGAGGAATTGAATCAGAAGGTACAGGAAGAAGAAGAAAATGTACCACGGAAAAATGCAAATGATAACGTCGTGGTTGCAATAAATCCATCTGCGGTAAAAACAGTGAGAACAAATGCAACGCATGAGATTTCGGCAGACTCAGAGGAAAAAATTAGAAAATTCGAGATGTTTTTGAGAAAAATGATAACGAAAGTAGTAGAGGAAGGGCAGAAGGAATCTGAGGAACGAATATCAGAGAATGTATCAACAAAGTTAATGAAAGAACTTAACTATATAATGATGCAAAAAGACGAGGTATCAGTACAGCAGACAAAACTGCTTGAGGAAATTCTGGACAAGCTTAAAAAGCAGGGGGTAGAAGAGGTTGCGGCAACATGCCAGATAAAGCAGATTAAAACGAAGGAAAAACCGGACAAAAAGAATAAAGAAAAAAACAAGACAAAGAGAGGGCTTAGAATTTTTGGATGAAAGCTGCATGGAAATAAAACAGTAAATAGTATCAGCCGGGGCAAAGTTTTTTGACCCCGGTAAAAAAGATTATCAGGTCTTCGTTTTTAGTGTATAATAACCTGAAATCAGGCAATAAAAAAATAAAATAAAAAAGTTGAAAAAAAGTGTTGACATATGTAAATCTGTTTGATATAGTATAGAAGTCGCGTGAGACAAGCGAGACAAACGAAAGGGATCTTAGCTCAGCTGGGAGAGCATCTGCCTTACAAGCAGAGGGTCACAGGTTGGCTAGAGCACACGGTTCATACCCGTGGTGTCGTGGGTTCAAATCCCTCTCCCGCTACTTCAAATCCTCTGAATATTTTCAGAGGATTTTTTGTGTAACAGGAAAAGATGTGAACTGCAAATAGTTTTTAATAAAAGGAGTTAAAATATGAGAGTTGGAATGGGATATGATGTTCATAAATTAGTTGAAAATCGTGATTTGATACTTGGCGGCGTAAAAATTCCTTATGAGAAAGGTCTGCTTGGACATTCTGATGCGGACGTTTTACTTCATGCCATTATGGATGCATTGTTGGGCGCAGCGGCACTTGGAGATATAGGAAAACATTTTCCAGATACGGATGACAGATATAAGGGAATTTCAAGTATTAAACTTTTAAGTGAAGTCGGAAAACTTCTCGATGAAAAATGTTATATTATAGAAAATATAGACGCTACCGTAATTGCTCAGCGTCCGAAATTAAGAAATTATATAGACGAAATGCGTAAAAATATCGCACAGACACTCGGAATTGATATAGAGCAGGTCAATGTCAAAGCAACGACAGAAGAGGGGCTTGGATTTACAGGAAGCGGAGAGGGAATATCTTCTCAGGCAATATGTTCATTGTCTTCTATGTATGACTATTCTGTTGATATGACAAAAACGCACCCGACAGGATGTGCCGGGTGCAAGGGCTGTACTAACAAAAATTAGTCTATTGCATTATTTAATATGCGTCTGAAAACAGGTGCAATCTGGGCGGCAACAATGGCTTTTATCGTGTCAAGCACTATGAATGGTAAGAAGCCTGCGATAAATGCCGCCTTTAAATTTATTCCGCCGATAATCATTATCCATATAGAACCAAAAACATCAACAAATACAGCCGATATAATTGCTGCTATGGTAAATGAAATTCTGTTATATTCGCGCTTGCAGAATATAGGTAAGAGAATTGCAATAATAACAAATGCGAAAGAGTATCCGCCGTACTGGCCAAATAAATAACCTATACCGCCCTGACCGCCTATAAAGACAGGAACACCTACAGCACCGAGAAGAAGCCATACAAGAGATATTAGGAATGACTGTTCAAGTGCAAAAACCAGTCCAATCAATGTTACGACAAAGTTGAGTGCCGTGATATGTGAACCGTTTGGAAGTGGTATGCTTATGTAGGCAGATACACAGAGTACTGCGGCAAAAAGTGCCATAAGTACGAGATTTTGAGTTGCAAATATGTTTTTGTTTCTGGTAATAGAATTGTTCATTTTTATCCTCCGTTTTATACAATTATTTTTAACTGCAAATGAAAGTATATATTTAAAAAAAAGAGTTGTCAACCTATATTTGAATATGGTTGACAAACAAGGCGAATCAAATATATACTGTTATAGTAGGTTTTTTAGAAAAAGAAATGAGGTTTATCGTGCATAAAAATTGTGGAAGAATAAGAAATTACTTTGCTGCTTTGTCAAAGCCTGACGGTTTTGAAAATTGGGTGATAGCAAAGGTAGAGATAAAAGCGGCTGTCACTGCCGATGAATTGGATAGCAATGTAAACAGTAATGAAATTAATGTACAGATAAAAAAGAAGAAAAAGAATTATGCATTGATTATTGTTGAAGATAATATTGTAAGTTTTGAAGTTTATCTAATCAGAATAATGAACAAAAGCAATGACAGATTTAATACGTCATCATCTGAAAGCGGTAAAAAGAACAAAGCAGATTTTTTGCAATATCTCTCTGATGAAAATATGTTTTTGGATAATACAATTTCCTTTAATAAAGATGAGATAACGGAATTTGTGTGTGATGTCGGGGACGGCAATCCGATTCACAGAACCGAAAATGCAGTTGTTCCGGGACTTTTAATGTTTGATGGGTTATTAGAGTTATACAGTGTATTATCGTGTGAAATTAAATATATACTGCCTGTTTTTGAGGGGGAAAAGATTGAAATTTACAGGAAAGCTGACGGACTGGAAGCGTGGATATGGCGTGATGCCGACAAAAAAGATGCGGGATATGTAAAGGTGTTTGAGACAAAATATTAGGCAGAATGTCAACAGTTTGGCACACAAGGTATAAAAGATAAAATTCAGAATAGAGGGTTAACTTATTATGGCTTATATATTAGATGGATTGAGAAGTTATATAGGAATAGAAAACAGTATGTATCGTCATGTATCTGCTGAAGAACTGGGAGTAAAAGTTCTTGATGCGTTGTCTGATAAAACAGGGATAAAAAAGGCAGATTGCATAATAGCCGGGAATGGTGTCGGTGCAGGAGGAAATATATCAAGAGTAATGTCATTATCTTCTGTTTTTGGTGTCGGGACACCGGCATTTACAATAGACCTTCAATGTGGTTCGGCTTTGGAGAGTATTGCAGTTGCGGCGGCAAAGATAGATTCAGGACAGGCGGACATAATAATTGCGGGAGGATTTGAAAGCAGTTCTACTGCACCTAAGAGAGCATACAATGAGAATCATCCTGACTATGAAAAATATGGGGACGATTGGTATAAAGTTGCCAAGTTTGTTCCTGATGAACACAGGCAGCAGGCTATGTTAGAAGGTGCGGAAAGAACCGCAGTATCAGAAAAGATTACAAGGGAACAATTAAACAGGTGGGTTTTAAGAAGTCACGGACTTGCAAAAAAAGCAAGGGAAAGAGGTGTTCTTAGCGATATAACCGTGGAAATTCTTGAAGGATGTAACAGGGATGAGGGAATAAGAGACAGAATGAGCGAGAAACTATTAAACCGTCTGCCGGCAGTTTTGAAAGAAGGAAAGATAATTACGGCAGGTAATGCCTGTCTTACAAATGATGGAGCAGCTTTTCTTGTGTTATGTTCGGAGAGATATTTGA
>PVML01017230.1_pt1 | contig 159242 bp, 133 predicted proteins | sample 1853371 | NCBI WGS metagenome assembly PVML01 (sample SAMN08533508, study PRJNA380276) | Human gut metagenome, whole genome shotgun sequencing project. | isolation source: participant 1, chromium library | host: Homo sapiens | collected 2017 | reverse complement strand
AATACCTGAATGGCCCGGTGGCTCAGCTGGTTAGAGCGCCGCCCTGTCACGGCGGAGGTCGTGGGTTCGAATCCCATCCGGGTCGCGCATACATTTAGGTTTCCAGTATGTATGTAAGTATTATTTAAAATTTGGGGTCTTAGCTCAGCTGGGAGAGCATCTGCCTTACAAGCAGAGGGTCATAGGTTCGAGCCCTATAGGCCCCATTTTTAGACAGTACATGCCGATGTGGCTCAATTGGCAGAGCAGCTGATTTGTAATCAGCAGGTTATCGGTTCGAGTCCGATCATCGGCTTTAGTTTTAAAAACTAAATAATTGTTATGGGCGGATTCCCGAGTGGCCAAAGGGGACAGACTGTAAATCTGCTGCAACTTGCTTCGGTGGTTCGAATCCACCTCCGCCCATTAAATAGGTATTGATTTTTCAATATTTATTGTGTATAATTTAAAAAGCATCGTCGCGGGGTGGAGCAGTCTGGAAGCTCGTCGGGCTCATAACCCGAAGGTCGTAGGTTCAAATCCTGCCCCCGCAATTATGCCCAGATAGCTCAGTTGGTAGAGCAGAGGACTGAAAATCCTCGTGTCGCTGGTTCGATTCCAGCTTTGGGCATTACAACTTCATAGTTGTATGGGATATTAGCTCAGTCGGTAGAGCACTTGACTTTTAATCAAGTTGTCCGGGGTTCGAATCCCCGATGTCTCATTAAGTTGCGGAAGCCGAGAGGTTTCCGCTTTTTCGTATTCTAAAGTTTGCTAAAAAAGAGGTTGCTGCACATTCACACAGCAACCTCTTTTTTAGGTTAAAGTATATGTTGTTGAAAGTCGAAGATCAGTTTGATTTTGTCGGAATAAACTGTGCAATGCGTCCGGCGAAATCAGCGATATTCTGAGTCTGAAGGATCACACGGCCAGGACCGGTAAGCTTTGTGAGGAAGAGACCTTCGCCGCCGAAGAAGATGTTTCCAAGGCCTTTGATCGTCTCAACTTCATATTTTACGGTTTTCTCGAACGCAACGATATTTCCTGTATCAACTTTGATCACTTCGCCCGGTGCGAGCTGTTTCTCGACAACATCGCCGTCGATTTCGAGAAAGGCCATTCCGGAACCGGAGATGGATTCAAGGATGAAGCCTTCGCCGCCAAACAGTCCGGAAGTAAATTTCTTTGTGAAGGTGACATCAAGATTTACAGAATCCTGTGCGCAGAGGAATGCACCTTTCTGGCAGATCATGCCGCCGTTTTCTGCCGCGTCGATCGGAAGAACCTGACCAGGTACAGTTGACGCAAATGCGATCGTGGCACCCGGAGCATCCGCACGGTAGGTAGCCATAAACATGGATTCACCGGCAAACATGCGGCCAAGACCTTTCATAAATCCGCCGCGTGTGTTTGTGGACATGGAAATCCCTTCAGACATCCAGGACATTCCGCCGGACTGTGTGTACATAGTTTCGCCTGGAGCATCAAATTTGATCTCAACTGCAGGGATAGTTGTGCCAATAATTCTGTATTTCATAGGATCCTCTCTTTCTGGCGTATTGAACGATGAAAATACGCTTGTATTGCTGTATCCAAAAGATACACAAGGGTGAACAAATATATTATATCATACTCTGCCGATAGTTACAAAAGAGATGCTGGAATGAAATTTACAGTGAAAAATCCTGTTTATGAAAATAACAAAATGATAACATGTTTACAGTTTCCTTAAATATGGGGGTGCTCGCTTGTGTGAAAAAATTATGAATGATAAAATATCGGTAACAAGTTCAGTGACAGGTGAATTCAGTTTGGGGAAAAGAAGGTGGCAAGGTGAAAAAGATTTGGATGATGACGGCAGCTTTAGGGTTGGGAATATGGCTGACAGGGTGTTCGCCGGCTTTTGTTCCGGTAGAAGATCCGAGTGAGTCACAGACAGAGGAACGAAATAGTCCTGAAACGGAAAAAGAAGATCAGAGGAAAGATCTGGCCTTTCAGCCAATTTCGGAAGAAGAACGTCGGCGGATCGTAACGGAATTGGAATCGTTTGATGGAGATCATAAATTTTCGGATATGGATCCGGAAAAGGCAGCATCCTGCGGCGGAGAGATCCGGGATGCGTATGATTTTATCGGACGGGAGACGGAAAATGGTTACGGGTATGTCTTGGGATTTCGAAAAGGCAAGGAGGATCCGTTGCAAGATCTCAGCATTTATAGCATTGATGATGTGATCGAGGCTGAAAAGTGGAACGAGGATGAAAGTATTTTTGAAAAAGTATATACTTTCGAAAATGTTTATGAAATGTATTACACGGAAGCAAAGGATGTTCTGTTTTTTGTTCCGAGCGGAATGGAAGAACCGGAAGAACTCAGAAAAGCGTTTACATACAGCCTCTGTGACGGTGACGAGGGGGTCCGGTATCTGGAGACTGTAAAGGAGCGCGGCGTGCGGATGTCATCACCGGAGGACGGCGGATATCTTACCGTCCGAAGATTTGAAGATGCAGAGGTACTGGAGGAATATATTCCTTTGACTGAGGATCAGGAGAAAGAGATCACCGGCTCGGATGAGATCATTGATCCGGTAATGTATGGAATAGATGGGATCACATATGCGGCAAGCCAGGAAATTTATGAGTCAGAAAACCCGGATCCGGATGAGATCACGGTTCCGGCATTAAAAATTGCAGAGGAAAAATGTGAATTTCAGACGGTCGGAACGGAAGACATGAAAGAAATTACAAGTGCGGAACTTGAGGTGGTCCCGATTTCCAAAGAGCCAGAGAAAAACACCGATTTGGCGCGCAAAGATTCTGCTGACTCGGAGGTCGTAGGGATTTCCGAGATGCTGCAGGATCCGGAATTGTTAAAAAGGCTGGAGGAGATCCTGGCGGGGGCATCTTTTGATGAAGCGAAAGAATGTCCGTATAACGGGATCCTGACGCTGACAAAGGCGGATGGGACACAGGTAGTGGTGAGACTGGCATCGGACGGATGCGATTCGATGGTTTATGGCAGCTATAGCTTTTATCAGGCAGCTGGGGGTGAAGTTGCGGAAATTTGGGATATGTTTCCGGAGGTAAAAGCGGAGATTGTAAAGTAAGCCGGCATTTGTAGCATTGACATTTCTTATGGAATACAGACAGATATTAGACTGGGTGAACAAAGAAGACTGGAGTGCATTATTGGATGTAGGACAGTCGCAGATTGAGAAACTTCTCTCGGAGCAAAAAGAAAAAAATATTTTATAACGAATGCGGATGCGAATTTGACGGACAACTCCCAGTTCATTTGCAGGCAGATGGGAAACAGGAGAATAAAAATTTTGAATTACAGAAAAGAAAAACAGCCGGGACTTTTAGAACGGCTGACAGAATATGCGGGCTCGGATGCGTATCCATTTCATATGCCGGGACATAAAAGACGGGAGATTCCGGATGGGATCCCGGGGGGATTTCCGGACCCGTATGGGATCGATATCACGGAGATCGATGGGTTTGACAACCTGCATCATGCGGAAGGAATTTTGAAGGATGCCATGGAGACGGTGGCTGCGATCTACGGGGCGGACCGGTCCTGGTATCTTGTGAATGGGAGTACCTGCGGTATCTTAAGTGCGGTTTTTGCAGCCACGGAAAACGGCGGAAAGATCCTGACAGCGAGAAACTGTCATAAGGCGGTGTACCATGCGATCTGCCTGAACCGGCTGGAGGCGGAATATCTGTATCCGGAGGAGATCACGGAATTCAGGATCAATGGAGGAATCCGTGCGGAGGATGTGAGAAAAGCGCTTGAAAAGGATGCGATGCGCTGTGCGGGAAATTCGGGGGATGTGAGAGGAAAAATCACGAAAATCCAGGCAGTGCTCATCACATCCCCAACCTATGAAGGCGTGGTGTCGGATATCCGGGCGATCGCGGATGCGGCTCATGAATACGGGATCCCGTTGATCGTCGATGAGGCACACGGGGCACATCTGGAGTATGCAGATCAGTGTCACAGTTTTCCGAAATCGGCGTTAGAATACGGGGCGGATATCGTGATCCAGAGTCTTCATAAGACGTTGCCATGCTTTACCCAGACGGCAATCCTGCATGTGAAGGGAAAACTTGTGGATCAGGACAGAATTTCGAGGTATTTGTCCATGTTTCAGACATCCAGCCCGTCATACCTTTTTATGGCTGGGATGGAGCGGTGCATCCGGTATATGGATGGGGACGGAAGAAATGAGATGATCCGGTATGAGAAAAGACTGGAGCGCTTTATGGAGCGGATGGAAGGACTTCAGGTACTTGAGGTTCTGGACCGGGAAATCTGTGGGAAATATCGGACTGTGGCCGGATGGGATCCGTCGAAGATCGTAGTTTCCACGATGCGCGCAGAGGATTTTCACGGGGAAGAGCTGGCGGAGACACTGCGGAGAAAATACCATCTTGAGATGGAGATGACAGCGCCGGAGTATGTGATCGCGATGACGTCGCTGATGGACACGGAAGAAGGATTTGAGCGGCTTGGAACGGCGCTGCTGGAGATTGATGGGGCGCTGAGACGCCGCATGGAGTCCGGGCGAAAGGAGAAAGCAGCTAGTGAGACTCCAGAAGGCCTGGAATCTAAACTTTCTCACCCGGTCAGGAGAATGCTCATCTGTGAGGCAATGGATGCTGATACGGAGCGCACAGCGTTTCAGGATACGGTCGGAAAGGTATCTGCGGAGTTTGTGTATCTGTATCCGCCGGGAATCCCGATCATCGCGCCGGGAGAGGTCTTCACGGATGCGATCGTGGAGAAGATCATGGCGTACAAGGCAGCAGGACTTCTTGTCCAGGGACCGGCTGATCCGGATGCGGACGTGATCTTAACATGTCAGACGCCAGGGTTTGTTCATAAAGGATGCTGATGAAAAAGGAAAACGTTAGTAATTCAAGTGCATAAGAGGTGGCTGCATCCGAAATGAAGAGGCTTATCATGTGAGAGTATTTCCCAGGAGAGAAACTTTTGTTACTTTAAAAAAATAAGAATTTGATGAACTGAAAATTCCATGTCATACAGCAGTCTTCACAGATTTTTCCAAGCAGGAACAGGAATTCTTACAGTGTATAAGTGGGAATGCGGATCCCGTGAAATTATCGAGCGAGGATGGAAACAACGGTTGCACGGGACCTCTGATTTTGATACAATGAAAAGATAGAACCTGAAAAGTGGTTGTAAAAGTTCGATCGAAAAGTCTTATCTGACAGGGATAAAAATTATAATACAGAAGGCTGAGAGAAACAAATGGGCAGGATATATTATCTTCTTGGAAAGAGCGCGACAGGAAAAGATACACTGTATAAGGAAATCCTGAAAAGGAGACCAAAGCTGCGGACGGTGACGATGTATACAACAAGACCGATCCGGGAAGGCGAGACGGACGGAGTGGAATATTTCTTTACCGGTCGAGAGGAGCTGGAGAGGCAGCTGGCTTCCGGAAAGGTGATTGAGTCGAGAACTTATCAGACGATCGCCGGTCCGTGGACTTACTATACGGTGGATGACGGGCAGTTTAATGTTGCCGACGACGAGTCCTGTCTTATGATCGGGACACTGGAATCTTACGAGAAGATGTGTACCTATTTTGAATCGGGAAAGATGGTCCCGGTCTATATCGAGGTCCCGGACGGGATCCGGCTTCTCAGGGCCGTCAAACGCGAGGAAAACCAGAAAAAGCCGAATTACCGGGAAGTCTGCCGGAGATACCTTGCAGACGAAAAAGATTTTTCAGAGGAAAATCTGGAACGCCTGGGAGTTACAAAGAGATATCAGAATACGGATATGGAAATCTGCGTGGAAGAAATCCTAAGGGATTTGGATAAATAACTTTTTATAGGCGCTATTTTGTGGTAAGATAAAATGGAAACACCGTTATCGGGAACAGTTAAATGTTCTGTTTGAACCGGGAAGATCCGGCGAAAAAGGCAGTGCCGGAACTAACAGGATGAGGAGGGATGCGGCTATGTCAGAAGAAAAGATCATGGGATTTGAAGAGATCCTCGGGAATGAGATGGTGAAAGATCACTTTAAAAAGGCGATCCAGAACCATAAGATCTCACATGCTTATATCCTGACGGGAGAAGCCGGCATGGGAAGAAAATCGATCGCGAATGCGTTTGCAATGACGCTCCTGTGCGAAAAAGGCGGAAGTGAGCCGTGCATGATGTGCCATTCCTGCAAGCAGGTGATGAGCGGAAACCACCCGGATCTCATCTATGTAACACATGAAAAGCCGGGAAGCATCGGCGTGGATGATGTGCGGGAACAGATCAACGATACGATCATGATTCGTCCGTACAGCAGTTATTATAAAATCTATATCGTGGATGAGGCGGAAAAGATGACGGTTCAGGCGCAGAACGCCTTATTAAAGACCATCGAGGAGCCGCCGTCCTATGCGGTCATCATTCTGATCACGACAAATCAGGAGGCGTTTTTACCGACGATCCTCTCCAGATGTGTCCAGATGAAGTTAAAGCCGCTTAAGGATTTCACGATCAAGAGTTACCTGACCCAGAATCTCCATATTGCGGAGAAGGATGCGGATATCTGCGCTGCATTCGCAAGGGGAAATCTCGGAAAGGCGATTCATCTGGCTTCGTCGGATGAATTTAGGGAACTTTTCCAGAAGGTCATGGTTCTCGTGAAAAACGTGGGAACTATGGATATTTCGATGCTTCTGGATTGTATCCGGGAGATGAAAGAGCAGAACTTTGATATCGGTGAGGTGCTGGACTTAATGCAGCTCTGGTACCGGGATGTGCTCATGTTCAAGGTCACGAAGGACATGAACCTGCTGATTTTCAAGGATGAATATAAAATGATCAACGAGACGGGTGAGAAAGTCGATTATGCCGGGCTGGAAGCAATTTTGGCGGCGATCGACACGGCAAGAACACGTTTAAATGCGAACGTAAATATGGAATTAGCGATGGAATTACTTCTGCTGACCATGAAGAACCCGTCATAAGGAGTAAGGCATGACGAAAGTAATTGGGATCCGCTTCCGAAAAGCGGGAAAAGTATATTATTTCAGCCCTGGCGAGAATGAGATCAAGACCGGTGACCATGTGATCGTCGAGACGGCCAGAGGCGTGGAGTACGGATATGTGGTGCTTGGAACCCACGAGGTGGATGACAAGAAGGTGATCCAGCCGCTGAAACCAGTGATCCGCATGGCGACACCGGCGGACGAGGAGACGGAGCGCCGCAACAAGGAGAAGGAAAAAGAGGCCTTCAAGGTATGCGTTGAGAAGATCAAGAAGCACAATCTCAGTATGAAGCTCATTGACACGGAGTATACCTTCGATAATAATAAGGTGCTGTTTTATTTTACGGCAGACGGAAGAATCGATTTCCGTGAGTTGGTAAAGGATCTGGCTTCCGTATTTAAGACAAGGATCGAGCTTCGCCAGATCGGTGTCCGCGATGAGACAAAGATCGTGGGCGGAATCGGTATCTGCGGAAGACCGCTTTGCTGTGCGTCCTATCTTTCTGAGTTTATTCCGGTATCCATCAAGATGGCGAAGGAACAGAATCTGTCCCTGAACCCGACGAAGATCTCCGGTGTCTGCGGAAGACTGATGTGCTGCTTAAAGTACGAGGAAGATACTTATGAGGAGTTAAACGGAAGACTTCCAAATATCGGCGACTATGTGACAACAGACGACGGTTTAAAGGGCGAGGTCCACAGTGTGAGCATTCTGCGCCAGCTTGTGAAGGTCATTGTGACCGTGAACAACGATGAGAAGGAGATTCGTGAATATAAAGTGGATCAGTTAAAATTCCGCCCGAAAAAGAGACGGGAAAAGCAGTCCACGAACGATGCGGAGCTTAAGCAGTTAGAGGCTCTTGAGAAAAAAGAAGGGAAATCAAAACTCGATGGCGATTGAGTTAAAGGAAAATGAGCGTCTGGATGATCTTCAGAGAAATGGACTGCAGATCATCCAGAAGACAGATGGATTCTGCTTTGGTATGGACGCGGTGCTGCTTTCCGGTTTTGCGGCTGTAAAGCCCGGGGAGAGGGCGCTGGATCTTGGAACCGGGACGGGGATCATTCCGCTTCTTCTTTCCGCAAAGACGGAGGGAGAACATTTTTCGGCACTTGAGATCCAGGATGAGATTGCCAGGATGGCGGAGCGGAGCGTAAAATTAAACCATCTGGAAAATAAAATTGAGATCGTACATGGAGATATCAAGGAAGCCAGCCGGATTTTCGGAGCGGCTTCCTTTGATGTCGTTACGACAAATCCACCGTATATGAATGACTCCCACGGACTTAAGAATCCGACGGAGGTGAAGGCAATTTCCAGACACGAGGTGCTCTGTACGCTGGAGGACGTGGTACGGGAAGGCGCAAAGGTGCTGAAACCGGGCGGAAGAATGTATATGGTGCACCGCCCCCACAGGCTGATCGAGATCTTAGGGACGATGAAGCAGTATAAGCTGGAACCGAAGCGGATGAAGATGGTGCATCCTTTTAAGGATAAGGATGCGAATATGGTCCTCATCGAAGCAGTCCGCGGCGGCGGCGCCTGGATGAAGGTGGAGGCGCCGGTGATCGTTTATAAGGAGCCGGGGGTGTATACGGACGAGATTTACTCAATTTACGGATACTAAAAATTTGGAGCAAACGGGGAATGGGTCCTGTATACACGGAAGATGTTGATAGATTAAGGTAAAGCAGCTGACGCCAGTTTACGGAATGTGGCGTTCGGCAGCAGGAGGAATTGGTCATGCAGGGAAAATTATATTTATGCGCAACGCCTATCGGGAACTTGGATGATATCACGCTGCGGGTGCTAAATACGTTGAAAGAGGTGGATCTGATCGCTGCGGAGGATACGCGGCACAGCATCAAGCTTTTAAACCATTTTGACATCAAGACGCCGATGACCAGTTACCATGAGTTTAATAAGGTGGAAAAGGCGAGAGTTCTCGTTGAGAAGATGAAGGAAGGCACGAATATCGCACTGATCACGGATGCCGGGACACCGGGGATCTCGGATCCGGGCGAGGAGCTTGTAAAGCAGTGCTATGAGGCCGGAATCGAGCTGACTTCTCTTCCGGGACCGGCGGCATGCATTACAGCGCTCACGATCTCCGGAATGGCGACGAGACGGTTCGCGTTTGAGGCGTTTCTGCCGTCGGATAAGAAGGAAAAGCAGAGAATTCTGGAAGAATTAAAGTCTGAGACACGGACGATTATCCTCTATGAGGCGCCGCACCGTCTGGTACGGACCTTGGAAGAGCTTCTTGAGGCGTTAGGGGACCGGAGGATCACGATCTGCCGGGAACTTACAAAGAAGTATGAGACGGCATTCCGAACCACGTTTGAGGGGGCATTAGATCACTTTGAGACGGAGGAACCGCGGGGCGAATGTGTCATCGTGGTCGAGGGAAAGAGCCCGGAGGAGATCAAAAAAGAGAAGGAACAGACATGGGAAGCCATGTCGATCAAGGAGCACATGGACGTCTATCTGTCACAGGGAATCGAGAAGAAAGAAGCGATGAAGCTTGTGGCGAAGGACCGCGGAATCGGGAAACGGGATGTGTACCAGATGTTATTGGAAGAGTAAAGAGTCATGCAGTTTAATTCAGTTGATTTTATGATATTTTTTCCCGCAGTGGTGGCGGTATACTTTGTGATACCGCGAAAGCTGCGGGAATACTGGCTTTTAATTGCCAGTTATTATTTTTATATGGGGTGGAATGCCAAATATGCGCTTCTGATCGGCTCATCGACAGCGATCACATATGTAAGCGGACTGCTCTTAGATCGGGCGGATCATACCAAAGAGGAACGTGCCGGAAAAATTCAGAAGAAACTGGTGCTAGCAGCCTGCATGGCGGTCAATCTGGGTATTCTGGCAGTTTTTAAGTACGGAAATTTCGCAATCAATTCTGTCAATTACATATTGTCAAAAATTCATGTCTCGGCGGTGGAGCGCCGGTTTGATCTTCTTCTTCCGGTCGGAATTTCCTTTTACACGTTTCAGGCACTGGGATACATCATGGACGTATACCGGAATGACGTGGAAGTGGAGAAAAATCCGGTCCGGTATGCGCTGTTTGTATCCTTTTTCCCTCAGCTCGTGGCAGGACCGATCGAGAGATCAAAAAATCTATTGAATCAGATGAGATCCATCGATCAGATTCAGGTGTGGGATGCGAAAAGAGTGGCATCCGGTGGGATTTTCATGGTCTGGGGACTCTTCATGAAGATGGTCATTGCAGACCGGATCGCGATTCCGGTGGATACGGTATTTAACAATTTCCGTATGTACGGGGGAACTGAGATCGCACTGGCGGCGGTGGGATTCGCGATCCAGATCTACTGTGATTTTGGCAGCTATTCCATGATCGCCATCGGGGCGGCAAAAGTCATGGGATTTCAGCTGATGGAAAACTTTAATACGCCATATTTTGCCGTCGGAATCCGGGACTTCTGGGGACGGTGGCATATTTCTCTCAGCACCTGGTTCAGGGATTATCTCTATATCCCGTTAGGCGGCAACCGCAGGGGAAAATTCCGCAAAGCGGTCAATATTATGATCGTATTTCTGACGAGCGGCCTGTGGCATGGGGCGGACTGGAGCTTTGTGCTGTGGGGCGGTATTCATGGATTTTATCAGGTGATCGAGGATGTGACGGAGAAACTTAGAAATAAACTCTGGAAAGCCATGAACGTAAAAACAGATTGCTTCAGCTGGAAATTCCTTCAGATGGCAGTGACATTTGTTCTGGTGGTGTTTGCGTGGATCTTTTTCAGAGCCGATTCGATCCGGGACGCGCTCGGTGTGATCAAACGGATCGTGATATGCCAGACTCCATGGGTCCTGTTTGACGGTGAGATCTACAATCTCGGTCTGGACCGGATCGAGATGAACATTCTGATCGTCAGTCTTGTGATCCTGTTTCTGGTGGATCTTGTGCGATATCTGAAAAAACAGACGCTGGACGTATTCCTGATGAGTCAGAATCTGTGGTTTGAGTGGTTTGCTGTGATCGGACTTATCGTGATGATCTTCATTTTCGGGGAATATGGACCAGCATTTGATCCGCAGCAGTTTATCTATTTTCAGTTCTAGGAGGGGAAAAGTGAAAAAGACGGTAGTTCGGATCACAGGTTTTTTGCTGATTCTGCTCATGGTGCTGGCAGGAATCAATCGCGTGTTCAAGATGAAGTACGGGGACGGCATCTACAGCCTGACAAAGTTTTACGAACAGAAGAAAGACAGCGTGGATGTGCTGGTTTTAGGCAGCAGCCATGCGTTTGAAAATATTAATACGGGGACACTGTGGGATGAATATGGAATGGCATCCTATGTATTGGGCGGCTCCAGGCAGCCGTCCTGGAATACATACTATTATCTGAAAGAGGCGTTGAAGACCCAGCGACCGGAGTTGATCGTTTTAGAAGGTTATATGCTGCTCTATGATGCGGATTATGAGGAGAGCAGCAGGATCATAAAGAACAATTTTGGGCTGAAGTGGTCGAAGGATAAGATTGAGTCTATTAAGGTCAGCGCACCGAAGAGTCAGTGGGCAGAGTATTTTCTGGAATATACGCAGTACCACACCAGATACCGGGAACTCAGCCGGGAAGATTTCCTGAAAAACCAGGGATATCGCTACTATGATAACTGGAAGGGGTTTGGATGTAATCTTGATACGGTTGTGGAAGTGGGGACCGATGTGAAGCAGGTGGATGAGGTAAGCCCGCTTTACGGAAAGACGGAGGAGTATTACCGGAAGATCCTGGAGCTGGCCCGGGAGGAGAATATACCGGTGCTTGTGACGATCGCACCGTATTTCCTGGTGGATGAGAAGAGTGAAAGGTTGTTCAACCGGGTTGGGGAGATCGCAGGGGAATACGGCGATCTGTTTCTGGACGGTAATAAACTTGTGGATGAGATCGGTGTGGATTATCAGGTGGACAATGCGGATGATGTGGGACACCTGAATTATCTGGGAAATCAGAAATACACAAAGTATCTCGGAACATACATAAAGGAACATTATACGGTGAGTGACCGCAGGGCGGACGCGGCTTATGAGAGCTGGCAGAAGAATGCGGACTATATCAGGGAGATGATCGTAAATCAGGAGCTGAAGGAGAGCGGGGATATGGAAACGATATCCGAAAAGCTCCAGAACCCTAATTATTGGGTGTTTATCTCGGTGGATGATTCCTGTAATGGAGAAGATCAGGAACTGCAGAGGTTTCTTGGCGCGGCAGGTCTTGGGGATGCACTTCAAAACGGCTTTCCGGCGGGAGTATGGCTGACATCTCAGGGGAAAATCTTAAATGCCACTGGGGCAGGTACCGCTAAGATCTATATCCGGAAGAAGCCGAAGGAATTTTGCATTCAGAGAATGGCCGGTGCTGACGGGCAGATGGAAAACCAGATCATCTGTGACAGGGTCTCTTACCGGAAGGTGGATGCCGGCATCAATGTGGTGGTTTATGATCTGATGACGGAGGAGATCGAGGATCAGTTTGGAATTGATGTTTCTGATGGGTGCAGGATCGTGAGATAGGGAATTGTTGAGAAAATAGATGGGTGAAAAATTACAGATAAATAATGAAAAAATAACGAATATCTTAATAATATGGCGAAGAAATAAAAAATAGTTGAAAAACAGGGGGGGGGGGTAAATGATATAATTCAAGTAGATGAAACGGAAACAATCAGCATAGCGGAGGGCGATCTATATGAAGAAAAAAATGTGGTTAACATTATGTAACATAGGTGTTTCAGTAGTGTTTTTATTATCGTTATATAGCTATACAAAGGGTATGAGATTGTTTTCGCTGGGATTAGCAATGGCACTTCTTATAGAAATAGGTATAAGAGGGCTTATTGAGCAGAAATTTGCGCAGGAAGGCGCTGAGGTAAATGGAAATAAGATTTATCATGTATCTGAAATATTAAGATATGCCTGCGCTATTATTTTGGCAATAGCAGTGTGGCGCAATGGGTTTAAATGACAGTGATTAAAATAATAGTTTTAATATAAAATGCTTCTTTTTCCCAAAGCAATAATGCAGTTGGGAAGAAGAAGCATTTTCTCATATTTATCTGTGGAGTTTTGTGTCGTTTCGGAGTATGATTTAAGAAAATGGTTCTTCTGAACGATAAAATCTGAGGTGTTTTATGCTTAAGATAACGATTCTTCTCTTAGGGCTTTTCTGGTGCCTGAGACTTTGGATAGAGGGGCGGGATGCGGCGAAAAGCCGCGCGACCCTGCGTCACGTGGTGCATGTAAACGGCACACGAGGGAAATCTACGGTCTGTCGGCTGATCGAGGCCGGCTTGCGGGCAGGCGGCTTGCGGGTATTCTGCAAAACTACAGGTACGGATCCGATGACAATAGATGTTTCCGGCAATGAAGAGCCTCTGCACCGCAGAGGCAAAGCCAATATTAAAGAACAGGTCGGCATTCTGCGCCGTGCTGCCGCCCAGAATGCGGAAGTTCTGGTGATCGAGTGCATGGCATTGCAGCCCGAATATCAAAGATGTGCGCAGCATCGCATTTTGCAGGCCGATGTGGGCGTGATTACGAACGTGCGGCACGATCATGCCGATGTGATGGGGGATAGTCTTCCGGAAATTGCGGATACGTTGAGCAACACGATTCCCAGAGGAGGCGTTTTATTTACGGCCGATGAGGCCATGGCAGCCCGTCTCAGGAGCCATGCGGAGGTGCTGGGCAGCCGCTTCGTTCTGGCACGTCCCACTGGGGATGAGCCGGATTTTGATTTTGCCGAAAATATTTCCCTGGCACTAGCTGTATGTGAAGATCTGGGCGTTTCGCGGGAAACAGCTCTTGCGGGCATGGCACATTATAAGCGCGACCCTTATGCGCTGGCACTATATAAGATGGGGCAGGGGATTTTTGTGAATGCCGTTTCGGTAAATGATTCTGATTCCACCTGCATCGTCTGGGAAGATCTACAGAAAAAACTTGGAGAGAAGGCCGGAAAGCTTATTTTGATCGTATGCAACCGGGCTGATCGGGGAAGCCGCACCCGGGATATGCTGACTGTATGTGAGAGACTGGCTCCGGCCGAGGTCTGGCTGGCAGGTTCGCATAAAGACTATATGACTGCCAAACTGCACCGGTTCTTGCCTGATTGCGCCGTGCGCAGTTTTTCACAGGCTGATGATATGCCTCTAAACGATACAGCACCGGGTACAGTGCTGTTTGCAGTCGGCAATTTGTATGGAGCGGGGCGCAAACTGATCGCCCGTGTCCGCGAGGAGGGAGAGCCTTATGTATAATCAAATCATTCTGTTAGGTGTAGTGGTGAGTATGATCTTTACCGAGATTACCGGGCTTTCGGCTGGACTTATCGTACCCGGTTATCTGGTTCTGGCGTTACATAGCCCCGGTCGTATTTTTACTACGCTGATTATGGCATCCGTGAGTGTGCTTTTATGCCGTCTGGCATCGCAATGGCTGATTTTATTTGGTCGACGCCGGTTTGCCTTTCTGATCCTGCTGACCTTTGTGCTGAATTGTGTACTTTCCGCATGGAGACTGCTTCCCTTCAGTGTGATTGGCATTTTAATGCCAGGTATTCTGGCGCGGGAAATCGATAGACAGGGATTCTTCGATGCCTTTCTGGCAATTGCCACCACTACGCTTTTTACGGCGCTGATCTTACTGCTTATCGGGCAAAAGCTGCCCGGCGTGTGAAAGGAGGCGTTTTCGCATGAAAAGTTTGCAAAAACGCCGAAGCACGGCACTTATCCTGGCTGTGGTCTGGCTGGCCGTCTGCCTTGTCCTTACATTGGCGATGGGACAGACGAAAGCCACGGAAGACTATGAGATCAAACTTTTGGCTGCCCAGAAGCTGCAGGACTGGATGGATGATATCCGGGATTATAAGCTGGAAGCAGGACTTTCCCTCACTCCTTATGATACGCACAAGACCGGAATGATCGGCGATGAATATACGCCAATTACCACCAGCCTTGGCTCGGAGGAGGCGAAGCGGACCACAGCAAACCCGGACATGGCCGCACTGCTGGTGCAGATGCTCACCGAGGCCGGGGTAAAGTCCGGCGATAGCATCGGCGCGGGCTTTTCGGGTTCCTTTCCAACGTTGAATCTGGCTGTGCTGGCCGCCGGTGAGGCGATGAATGTGAAGGTGATCTATATCGCTTCCATGGGAGCGAGCACCTTTGGGGCAAACCAGCCGCAGTTTACCTTCCCGGACATGGTCTGCCGCCTTTATCTTGACGGCAGGCTCCAGACACCTCCGGCTCTGATCACACCGGGCGGTGATTATGACTGCGGAGGTGAAATGTTTGAGGAGGAAAAAGAGGAGGCACTTGCCCGCATTGCGTCCTATGGCGTGGCAGATATCATGCAGGAGCGCGATTTCGCGGCAAACCTGAAGGCGCGTGAGGACCTGTATGAGACGTTAGGTCCCATAAGCTGTTTTGTCGGTGTGGGCGGAAACATTACGACCATCGGCCTGGAAGAGGACAAGATGAAGGCCGGTGTGATGGTTCCCTATACGGTTACCAGTGTGCGCAGTGATGACGGACTCTTGCAATATTATAATGCACATGGTCTGCCGGTTCTGCATCTTTTAAACATCAAGCAGCTGGCTGCCCAGTACGGTCTGCCGTTTGATCCAGAGACGATCGTCCCGCCAGGCCAGAGTGCCCTGTATTACCACACGGTATATCCACATCTTCCGGCTCTGGTCGGGGTCCTTGGAGCTGTGTGCATATTAGTTTTTGCCTTTAAAAGGAGATCCATGAGTGATGACAGGTAATATCAAACTGGCGGGGTTCGAGATCCGAAAAATAGACCGCAAAGAAATGATGATCGGTCTGGCGTTGATCGCGCTGAGTTTTTTAATGCCGGTTTTATTTACGGTACAGAACTTTCAGGTGCGGGAGTATATGCATCTTGCGTTGGAAAAGCAGGAGAATACCGATCTGATGGTGGCTGCTTTACGCCTGGTGATGTTAAATGCCCTGCGCGCTGCTCCGCATTATATCGGAGCATATTATATTGCCGAGTCAGTGGAACTCTACCGGAGAGGGAAAAAAAGTTGGATACCCAATGCATGCATGATTTTACTGATCCTGCCGCTTGTATATGAGGGCATTGGTCTGGTGCACGGTATTCGTTACGACTTTGGTTTGCCTGCTCTGCTTTTGGGTTCATCCGTGGTACTGTTTCGGCGTCTGGATTATCAATACATATCATTAACAAAAAAGAACCTGATGCTGCTGATTTTTACTATAGCTTTTCAGTTCCTGGACATCATGCCGCTGATGAGTGGTCTGCCCGTGGGACGCGGTGAGACGAGTTCTGATATCAAGCTATTTGCTGATGTGCTGGAGGCCAATTCTCTCTTAAATGCCATCGGTGCGGTGGGAATTTTAGTTGTGACCCTGTTTGCAACGATTATTCTCCTGCAGCTGCGGGATGAAAATAATCTTCTGCGTCTGTCGGAGGAAAAAGAAAAAATGCAGACCGTGCAGAGCCGTGCAGCACTGCTGGAAATGAAAAACCGTACCTACCGGGAAATGAAGTATCTGGTGCACGATTTAAAATCGCCTCTGACCAGTACTCAGACTTTGGTGGGAATTTTAAAAATGCAATGCGAGGTTGACGGAAGAAACAGGGAAATCGAATATCTGAGCCGCATTGAAAGCCAGATGGATCGGATGAGCAGCATGATCTCGGAAATCTTATATGAAAACAGATGCAGTCCCAGCGACACCAAGCACATTTTAGATATGGCACTTGCGCAGATATCGGTAGAGGATTACGCATCTAACGTGCATATTGACAATGAGGTACCGGAGCTTCAGGTAAGCGTAAACAGTATTTTGTTTACGCGCGTGTTAGTAAATCTGATCCACAATGCCGCACTGGCGGTTGAGAAGGAGCGGGAGCTTGCCATCTGGATCCATGTACGGGCCCGCCGGGTGGATGACCTGCCGTTTATCACTTTTTCTGTTTCAGATAACGGCTGCGGTATGACCGAGCAGCAGCAAGCCACCATGTGGGAGCAGGGAATTTCCGGCTTTGGCTCCAGCGGTCTGGGACTTGCCTTTGTGAAACAGACCGTGGAAGCCATGGACGGCTCGGTGATATCGGAAAGCCAGCCGGGCAAGGGCACACGGTTCATCATATTTTTACCGGAGGTAGTAAACCATGGAACGAAAGATTACGATACTTTCCATTGACGATGAAGAAAATATTCGCTTTGCCTTAGGCGAGCTGTTTCATTTTCAGGGCTGGGAGGCCTGCAGTGCCCCAAATGTAAAAAAAGGCCTGGAGCAGTTTCGTTTACACAAACCTGACATTGTATTAATCGATTATCACATGCCCGGCATTAACGGCGTGGAAGGAGTGCAGATGTTGCGTGCACTTTCACATACTGTGCCAATTATCGTGTTTACAATTGATGAAAGTCAGGAGGTGGCTGACCAGTTTCTTCAGGCGGGTGCCAGTGATTTTGCCTTGAAGCCCATCAAGGCTCCAGATATTATCAGCCGCATCAAGCTGCATTTACGCCTTTTAGAACGAGAGCATCAAAAACAGGCACCTTTGGACAAAGGCTTAAGTGAGGCCACGATGCAGCTGGTGCTGGATTCGTTAAAAGAAGGTGGGGATTACATGACAGTAAATGAGGTGGCTCGCAGCAGCGGTCTTGCATATCAGACGGTATACCGTTACCTGCAGTATCTGATTCAGAATAAGAAAGTGGAAATGGTGAGCATTTACGGCAAAGTCGGCCGCCCGCGCCAGTTATTCCGCTGGGTTGAAAATATGTAAGCGATCTACAATAAAACGAAAAAAGTTTTACCTTGAGAAAACGAGGTAAAACTTTTTTCGTTTAATATGAAACCCAATTTAATTGATCAAAGGACATTATTACATTTTTGAGAAAAATATGAGAAAAAATAGACTTGAATAGAGTGATTTTGTATAATTTACACAGTTCATACAGAACTTCGACACAGTTTCTACATAAATATTACTATTATCCTGGGGATCAGCTTTCACCCCGACTTGAGATGTGATGGTAAAGCTTTCGCTTACTAATAAAAGACACCATAAAACAGAGAGGAGTTGCCGATGGGCGGCGAACCTCTCAAACAAAAGGAGGATGACAATGAAAAGATCAAATCGTCTGGTTGCAAGATCGGCAGTTGCACTCAGTCTGGCAGCTTCGTTGACTGCCTGCGGAACTGCTTCTTCAACGACAACGACAGCGGTGAGCAGTGAGGCTGCTACCGAGACAGCTTCCGAAACAGAAGCTGCTTCTACGACCGAAAACGTTGGTGAGGATGTCTGGCTGCCTTACAACGAAAACCTCGAGAAGAAGCGTGATGACCGTGACGCTACCGGTAAAAACGGCGCGGTTGCTTCCTGTAACTGGTACGCCAGCAAGGCAGGTCTGGAAATTCTAAAGGAAGGCGGAAACGCCTTTGACGCAGCGGCTGCTGTAGCCTACACTCTGGGCGTGGCTGAGCCGTACTTCTCCGGTCTGGGCGGCGGCGGATTTATGACTATTTACAGTGCCAAAGATGACAAGGTGAGTGTCCTTGATTTCCGTGAGACTGCTCCTGCAGCTGCTAATGCACAGATGTGGTTGGATGAAAACGGAAAGATGGAGCAGTTCAGCCTGGACGGCGTGAACAATCTGGGTGACAAGAGCGTGATCGGCGGTCTGTCGGTAGCTGTACCTGGAGAAGTTGCTGGTTTTGAGTATCTTCTTGATAACTACGGTTCTGATGCCGTAAGCCGTCAGCAGATCTTCCAGCCTGCTATCGACACTGCCAACAACGGCTATGTAGTGGGAGTTACCTTTAAGGAAGAGCTGGACAGCGAGTATACCGGTATTGCTGCAAACGAGACTTTGAGCAATATCTACCTGGATGAGAGCGGACTGCCGTATGAGGTTGGCGATGTGATCAAAAACCCGGATCTGGCAAAGACCCTGCAGCTGATCGCTGATGGCGGTAAAGATGCTTTCTATACCGGCGATATGGCACAGGCTATGGTAGATGCTGTTGCGGCTTGGGGCGGCAACATGACCATGGAAGACCTTGCAAATTACGAAGTAAAGGTTCGTGAGCCTGTCGTTGGTCACTATAAAGATTACACCATCTACTCTTTACCACCGGCATCCTCCGGCGGTACACACCTGGTTGAGATCCTGAACATTCTCGAGAACTACGACGATATGGACAAGATTGGTGTAAACAGCGCCGAGTATGTACATCGTTTCTCTGAGGCTTTCAAGATCGCCTTCGCAGACCGCGCGCAGTATATGGCAGATACTGACTTTGCTGATGTTCCGCTAGCTCAGCTGACAAGCAAAGACTATGCTGCAGAGCGTTATAGTGAGATCACTGACAAGAGCGGCAGCTATGTGGCTGTAGAGCCGGAAGAGTTAGAGCATTATGCAACTACAAGCTTTTCCGTTGTTGACCAGTGGGGCAACATGGTAGCCTGCACAAAGACTATCAACTACGGCTTTGGTTCCAAGGTTGGTGTTCCTGGCTATGGATTTATTATGAACGACGAGATGGATGATTTCTCAGCTGATCCTGAGAGCGTAAACTGCGCAGAAGGCGGAAAACGTCCGTTATCCAGCATGAGCCCGTCTATCGTTTTATATCCGGATGGATCTCCGTACATGACAATCGGAAGCCCGGGAGCTACCCGTATTTTCCCGACGATCGCTCAGGTTATCGAGCGCATGATTGACTACAATATGGATATTCAGGACGCGATCGATTGTGCACGTATCTACGACAACGCATCTGAAAATATCTGCTATGAGTCCGGCGGTGTGAACCCGATCACTCCTGAGGTTGCTAAAGAACTGCAGGATCGCGGACATGAAGTTACCGATAAGGGAGAATGGCAGCTGTTCTTCGGCGGTGTACAGGGAATCTCGATCGGTAAGGACGGAACCCTGCGCGGTGGTGCGGATCCTCGCCGTGATGGTAAGGCTCTGGCATATTAATTTTCATTTCCAGTAATACATGAACTATCAATGCTGCCCGCTTCCCGATAACGGGGCGGGCAGCTGTAAAATAAGAAAAGGAGATATACGATTATGAAGAAACTTGGTATTTTTATTGCGGCTAGTGCTTTGACATTATCTTTGGCTGCTTGTGGCTCCGGCGCTTCCGGCACAACAACTACCGCAGCGGTTGCAGAAACCACAGCAGCAGCTTCCGCAGAAACTACAGCGGCAGCAGGTGCTGCAACTGAACTGACTGAGATCAGCGCAGGTATGTGCTCTACTCCGGCTATCCTGACCAGTATTGGACAGAGTGCTGATGTAGACATTGCAAATACACTTTGCACAAAGGCTGGCATTGAAGTAACAATGAATAAGAACATCACAGGCGCAGATCTTCCGGATGACTGCAAAACTCTGATCCTTGCAGTCGGTGGATCTTCCAAGGGACTTGGTGCTGCCGGTATCGATGCTGACCAGGAGCTTGCACGTACTGACGCTCTGATTTCCGCTGCAAAGGAAAAAGGCATCATTGTTCTTGCTCTGCACACCGGCGGATCCGCTCGTCGCGGTACCTTATCTGACAGCTTTATCACTCCGGCTTTCCAGGGCTGCGATGCTGCTATCGTAGTTTCTGAGGGAGATTCCGATGGTCTGATGTCTGGTATCTTATCCGGCAACGGAACTCCTGCAATCTATGTAGATAACACTGCAGGTACTCTTGACGCTTTAAAAACTGCATTTGGTCTGTAAATCTGAGTTACTAAACAAACAAACTAACCTGCGGCCTGGCTGAACGGGCCGCAGTGATTTTGAAGAGGAGAACATCATTATGACACCTTACGTGATCACTTTTATTGTGATGGTCGGTGTTTTCATGATCGGCTGCTTTGCATTCAAACTGCCTGTTGGCGTATCAATGCTGATAGCAGCGCTCTGCGGTGCTCTTGAGGGCGGCCTCGGCACCGAGACTATTCGTATGATGGTAGAGGGCGAGTTCGGTTATGTAGATACCATTCTGACTATTGGCTGTGCCATGATTTTCATGAAGGTCATTGAGGGATCCGGTGCTCTGGATGCTTTAAGCAGCCTGATTATTGAGAAATTCCATCGTTTCCCTGCTGTTTTACTGGTTTTAATCATGCTCATCATCATGTTCCCCGGCATGATCACCGGTTCTTCCACTGCAGCAGTTCTTTCAGCAGGTTCCATTATGGCTCCGGTTCTTGCATTAATGGGAATTGATGCCGTTACCTCAGGCTCCATTATCGCTATGGGTGCTCTGCTTGGTATGATCGCACCTCCTGTAAATACCGCTGCATTAATTATCTGCGCAGGTATCGATGTTCCTTATGTTGGTTTTGAGGGTCCGCTGGCCTTAATCACTTTCCCGTTAGCGATTCTGTTCGTGCTTTTACTTGGCTACAAGCAGGCACGCCACATGGACTATGAAAAACTGAAACCTGCTCTTGAAAAGCAGGATGCGATCCGCAAGCAGTACGGTGTGCGCATCTACATTCCGTTACTGGTTCTGGTTGCTTTAATGGTTATCTTTAAGGTTCTGAAGTTAGGCGAAGACATCGGTATGCCACTCATGTTCCTTATCAGTGCTGCCGTTGGTCTGTTCACCGGAAAGAAGATCAATGTACTGACTGCTGTACCGGAAGCCATCCGTACCGCAGCACCTGTTATGGGTATTCTGATGGGTGTTGGTATGTTCATCGAAGTAATGACAGCGACCGGCGTTCGCGGTCTGGTAGTTATCAGCTGTCTGCGTCTTCCGAGCACATTGTGGCTCTTAGCCTGCGCGATCAGTATTCCGCTGTTTGGTGCAGTTTCCTCTTACGGCGCATGCTCGGTTTTAGGCGTTCCGTTCGCTTACATTTATGCTTCACTTTTAGGCGGAAATTCCGTTGTGGTTTTAGCTGCTATCAGCCTGATCGCTGCTGTGGGTGATATGATGCCTCCTACCGCTTTAGCGGGTCTGTTCGCTGCACAGGTTACAGGTGTAGAAAAATACACTAAGATCCTGAAGCGTTGTATTGTGCCTATCATCATTCTGCTGGTTTACGCTTGTTTCTTCCTGGCAAATTCAAAACTGATTGCCGGACTGTTTTAAAGGAGGGACTGAATTATGAGTATTATCACGATCATTTATTTAGCCATCGCCCTTCTGGTTTTTGTAAGCACACTGTACAACATGATTTTTAAGGAAGAACGCCTTGTTGATCAGATCAACGCAGCTATGATTTTAATTCCTCTGCTGCTGCGGATCTTCCTGATCAAGTAAGGAGGGTGAATGAAAATGAAGAAAACGTATCTGTCCGCCGTTGCCGTTCTGGTTTGCGCGGCTCTTGTTGGCGGTATTGCCGGTACGAGCTTTTATACCAAGCGCCATTTCAAGGAAGACATCGTGACTGGTCCGAATGTGACCGAGGTATTTAAGCTGAGCCGTTATAATCCAAACCTGGAAGGCACCATCGGCGATTCCGATGTATATGTACTGAAAGGTGAAAAAGAGGGAGGTTCCCTTGTTGTTCTGGGCAGCACTCATGCCAACGAACCTTCTGGTCATATGGCCGGCATTATTCTGGAAGAGAATGCAAAGGTTGAAGCGGGAACCATTTATGTGATCCCGAACATCAACAATTCCGCTTTGACCCACAATGACCCGCTGGATGGTTCCCCGCAGTACATGCACTTCACCACAAAAAATGGTGAGACCAGAACATTCCAGTATGGCTCCCGTGCAACCAACCCGATCGATCAGTGGCCGGATCCGGATATTTACACACATAAGTCTTCCGGTCAGACACTTTCCGGTTCAGAGACTCGTAACCTGAACCGCTGCTATCCGGGAGTTGAGGATGGTACTTTATCTGAGCAGGTTGCTTATGCGGTAACCAACATGATCAAGACCTTAGATATTGACATGGAGATCGACCTGCATGAGTCCAGCCCGGAGTATGCCGTAAACAATGCTACCGTAGCTCACGAGCGCGCTTCTGCTATTGCATCTGAGGGCGTTCTGAATCTGGAGTTAGAGGGCATTTCCATGAGTCTGGAGCCGTCTCCGGTTTCCTTGCATGGTCTGACTCACCGTGAGTTAGGTGATTATACCAATACTTATGCACTGTTAATGGAGACTGGTAACCCTAGTCAGGGTCGTCTTCGTGGCTATACAGATGAGGATCTGGTAAAGACAGGTGAAGATCCTTGCTATGTGATCGCCTATGATCTGGGGCTTCTGTATGTTGACTACAGTTCCGGCAACTTCCCAATCGAGCTGCGTGCTGGTCGTCATCTTGCTGGTATCAGCGCTTACATCGATGCGTTCAACAATAACAGCAGCGAAGATAAGCAGATCATTGTGGAAGGCATTCCGACCTATGACGAGATGATCAACAGCGATTTAGGTGATTTCCTTCTGTAAAAATTTTATACAGACCCAATGAAAACTCCGGTCTGCAGTGCATGAACATTGCGGACCGGGGTTTTTGTTACGCAAATTTTGCCTTTAATGTTCGGATCGCCGGGGACTGTACAAGGATCGTGTAGACCACGCCTCCGAGGACGATTCCTGCGATGGTCTGCATGGACAGGGTGAACATTTCACCGAAGGCAACAACGGTGCCGTAGAGCGGGATCTTTACGAGCGTGTAGCCGATAATATGGGCGATGCCGCCGACGATAGCACCGACAAGCCAGGAATACTTAAAGTTCGGCAGAAGCTTGTAGGCGATAGTTCCGGCGATGAACGCCCAGAGACCTTTTAATAACATGGTCGGGAGAACCCATACCGCGTAGCCGCCAAGAAAATCGGAGAGACCTGCGCCGATGGCACCGGCGAGGACGCCGCGTCTTGTGCCAAATAAGCAGACGGTCAGGATGATCATGCAGTCGCCAAGGTGGGTGTAGCCAAAGGCGGAAGGAATTTTAAAGAAATAGGTTCCGACAAATACCAGAGCGCTCATTAAGCCAATGATGGAGATATCGAGGGTGGTGTCCTGAGATGAATGATTTTTCATGGGGATGTCCTCCTTAAATACAATATTTCAAAATTGTTCAATAAATTCAAATATGTAACCGTTTTTTTTACAGCGGTATACAAAAATCTTTATTTCAATCCCATAAATTTAGCAGCGTTATGATAGAAAATGTTCTCCAGTCCTTCATCATCCACGCCGCATGCCATGATCTTCTGGATCTCAACGGTCGGGGCATGGAACGGGGAGTCGATGCCGAACATGACTTTCTCATGGCCGACGGTGTTGTAGGCGTTTGCGATCTGGACACTCATGGAGGTTCCGGAGGTCTCAAGCCAGATATTGTCGTATTTTTTTGCCATGGTGATCGCTGCATCGACGTAAACACCGTGGGCATGTCCCATATGGATCATGACGATCGGGAGATGCGGGTGGCGTTCAGCCAGAAGTCCGATCTGCCACGGAAGGGAGAACGGCGGATGACCGGAATGGATGAATAACGGTTTTCCGTACTTTTCGCAGATCTCAGCGACGGGATCCACGCAGGGATCATCGGCACAGTAGCCGTCAAAGAGGGACTGAAGCTTTGCACCGGCGAAGTGTTCGTCACGGATATAATGCTCTAAGGCATCGTAAGCCGGTTTTCCTTCGGCACAGTTGATCCACATGAGCGGGATGATCTTATCCGGGTGAGCCTTGAAGGCAGCAACAGTCTCTTCATTTGTGTGCGGACCGTCGGAACAGAGGATCGTCTTTTCAATATTGAATTCTTCCATCTGTTTTAAGAGAAGGTCTGCATTAAAGTGGATATTGAACGGACTGCCGAAGGTGCCGATATGGCTGTGGGCATCGATTTTTTTAAATTTGCTGAAATCGCTTGTAATACTCATAATATCGCTCCTTTTATCTCAGTCAGATAAGACTCCCACTTTTTCTGGTGGTGAGCCATAGCAAATTGTCGGGAAAATTTCGCATGCGGTAAATATGTGATTATCATATCTGAGATATGGCATTGTTAAAATATCCAATTTTAAATAATTTGACCAGTCCAGATGCGGCAAATACTGAGCTTAAACAGGTGAAAAGGCGGCATTCCTTCTTTGCTGCGTGGAACCACAAGGGTACGGAATGGTTGCAGGTTTACTTAAACGGCAGGCGGTGAGAAGGAAAAACAAAAATTCACTTGACAAAACAGCAGACATCTATTACCATTAGAATCAAACATTTTGAATATCAAACTATTTGAAATTAAAAACTACTGCGGGGAATAAAATTCCTTCCGCATAAACGAAATGGCAGGATTTAGAAGATGATGACAGCCAGAATTGCTGGAATCGGCGCGTATGTGCCGGAGAATTTGATTACGAACGACGATCTGTCGAAGATCGTGGACACGAATGACGAGTGGATCCGGACACGGACCGGAATCCGGGAACGCCGGATCTCCTCCGGAGAGGGAACGCGCCATCTGGCGGCGAAGGCAGCTGAGCGGGCGCTTGCGGCAGCAGGAGTTGCCCCGGAAGAGCTGGATATCATCATTCTCGGGACTTCGTCCCCGGACCGGAATTATCCCAGCGATGCCTGCAGTGTTCAGGCGGCCATCGGGGCAGTGAATGCAGTTGCCTTCGATATCTCGGCGGCATGCGCGGGATTTATTTTCGCCATGAATATCGTGGAAGGATTTTTTAAAGCCGGAATTTACAAGACGGCGCTGATCATCGGGGCGGAAACCCTCAGCAAAGTGACAGACTGGAGTGACCGCGGCACCTGTGTCCTCTTTGGAGACGGAGCAGGGGCAGCCGTTTTAAAAGCGGAAGAGACCGGAATCATCGACATGATGATGGGAGCGGACGGAACAAAGGGTGATGTTCTCGCCTGCACCTCGAGAACCGTCGGAAACTTTCTCACAGGGACAAAGCCGGAGCTCGGATTTATGACCATGGATGGACAGGAAGTTTTCAAATTCGCAGTGCGGAAGGTGCCGGAGAGTGTTATGGAGCTTTTACAGCGGACCGGGACAAAAAAGGAAGACATTAAATATTATGTTCTTCATCAGGCGAATGAGCGGATCATTGAGGCAGCGGCCAGACGTCTGAAGGAGCCGATGGAGAAATTCCCGATGACGATCGGTCAGTTTGGAAATACATCAACGGCATCGATTCCGTTACTGTTAGACGATATGATCCGGAAAGATATGCTGAAGAGGGGCGACAAGATCATCATGTCAGGCTTCGGAGCCGGAATGACCTGGGGCGCAGTGCTCATGGAGTGGTAGATATCTGATATTTCCGGAAAGCAGGAGAAATTATCCACATAACAAGAAATAATTAAAAAACAAAAAATTGCAAAAATTCATAAAATATAAATAATAAGAACATTTAAAGGAGATCAAATCATGTTAGAAAAAATGAAAGAAATCATCGCAGAGCAGTTAAGCACAGACGCAGACAGCATCACAGAGGCAACCTCCTTCAAGGATGACCTTGGTGCAGATTCCCTTGACTTATTTGAGCTTGTTATGGCTCTTGAGGATGAGTATTCCGTAGAGATCCCGGCTGAGGACCTTCAGAATCTCGCAACGGTCGGCGATGTTATGAAGTACTTAAAAGATAAAGGTGTTGAGGAATAATCAAACCGAATAAACCAGAGTAAAAACGCGTCTATGACGCGTTTTACTGATATAAAGATAATTCCGGGCAATACCCGACAGATAGATTTCAGGAAGTGAGAGCAATAAAAATGAAGACAAGAATTACAGAAATGCTGGGAATCGAATATCCGATCATTCAGGGCGGTATGGCCTGGGTCGCTGAGCATCATCTTGCTGCCGCTGTTTCCGAGGCAGGAGGTCTTGGCCTCATCGGCGGCGCAAATGCACCGGGAGAGGTTGTCCGTGAAGAGATCCGTAAGGCGAAAGCACTGACAAAGAAGCCGTTTGGCGTTAATGTGATGCTGATGAGCCCGTATGCGGATGATGTGGCGAAGGTGGTTGTTGAAGAGGGCGTGAAGGTTGTTACGACAGGAGCCGGAAATCCTGCAAAGTACATGAAGATGTGGAAGGAAGCAGGGATCATCGTGATCCCGGTCGTTGCTTCTGTGGCTCTTGCGAAGCTTATGGAGCGCGGCGGCGCTGATGCTGTCGTTGCAGAGGGAACCGAATCCGGCGGACATATCGGTGAGGCGACCACCATGACTCTCGTTCCGCAGGTTGTTGATGCGGTATCTATCCCGGTCATCGCGGCAGGCGGCATCGGTGATGGAAGAGGAATCGCGGCGGCCTTCATGCTGGGCGCTGAGGCAGTCCAGATGGGAACAAGATTTGTTGTCGCAAAGGAATCCATCGTTCATGAAAATTATAAGCAGAGAATCATTAAAGCAAAGGACATCGATTCTGCGGTAACAGGAAGAACCCACGGACATCCGGTCCGCTGCCTGAGAAACCAGATGACAAGAGAGTATAACCGACTTGAGGCAGAAGGAAAATCCTTTGAGGAGCTTGAGTATCTGACACTTGGAACCCTCAGAAAAGCCGTTCAGGAAGGCGATACCACAAATGGAACCGTCATGGCAGGTCAGATCGCAGGTCTTGTAACGAAAGAGCAGACATGCAAGGAAATGATCGATGAGATGATGGAGCAGGCAGATAAGCTGCTTGGCGGATGTCAGAAGTAAGGAGAATCATGGGAAAGACAGCATTTATTTTTCCGGGACAGGGCGCGCAGGTATGCGGCATGGGCCAGGATTTTTATGAAAATTCGGAGACTGCAAAGGCAGTATTTGACCGTGCGACGGAGCTTTTAGGTTTTTCCGTTCCGGAGTTATGTTTTGAGAAAAATGATCGTCTGGACATCACGGAGTATACGCAGGCGGCAATGGTGACCACGAGCGTTGCCATGATGAAGGTTATGGAGGAGCGCGGCATCCATGCGGATGTGGCGGCTGGTTTAAGCCTTGGCGAGTACTGTGCACTGGTGGCAGCAGGCGTTATGACGGCGGACGACGCGATCCGCACAGTCCGGGAGAGAGGAATCCTCATGCAGGAGGCAGTTCCGGCTGGAGTCGGTGGAATGAGCGCTGTTCTCGGCATGACGGCAGATGAGATCAATGCCGTTGTGGACGAGATTCCGAATGTGCAGGTCGCAAACTACAACTGCCCGGGTCAGATCGTGATCTCCGGTCTCAAGGAGGCGGTGGAGACCGCGGCGGTGAAGTTAAAAGAGGCAGGTGCAAGACGTGTGATCCCGCTTAATGTCAGTGGACCGTTCCACTCCTATCTTTTAGAGGAAGCCGGGGAGAAGCTTGGAAGGTTTCTGGAGAATATTCCGGTATCTGAGCCAAAGATCCCGTATGTGGCGAATGTGACAGCCGCTTATGTGACAAAGGCGGAGGACGTAAAGCCGCTCTTAACACGCCAGGTATCTTCTTCTGTCAGATGGCAGCAGAGCGTGGAGACTATGCTGGCGGACGGTGTTGACCGTTTTATTGAGATCGGACCGGGAAAGACGTTAGCTGGATTTATCAGAAAGATCAACAGGGAAGCGACAGTCATCAATATTGAGAAATTTGAGGATCTGGAGAAGCTGAACTAAGTAATCGAAAGAGAAATTAGTAAATAATGTCGTCAGAGACAAAAATCTGGCGGCTGACTGATAGAAACACGGAGGGAAACATGAATTTAACAGGGAAGGTTACTCTTGTGACAGGCGCAAGCCGCGGAATCGGCCGTCAGATCGCTTTGACACTGGCTGGATACGGCGCGACCGTCATCGTCAACTATAACGGCTCCGCAGCAAAAGCAGAGGAAGTCGTAAACGAGATCACAGCAAACGGCGGAATGGCGGAGAGCATGCAGTGCAGCGTCAGTGATTTCGAAAAATCCAAAGAAATGATCGATGGGATCGTAAAGAAATACGGCCGTCTCGATATTCTTGTGAACAACGCCGGAATCACAAAAGACAACCTGATCATGAAGATGTCCGAGGACGATTTTGACGCAGTTATTGCCACAAACTTAAAGGGCGCATTCAACTGCATCAAACATGTCTCCCGCCAGATGTTAAAGCAGAGAGGCGGACGGATCATCAACATCTCCTCCGTTTCCGGAGTGATGGGAAATGCAGGTCAGGCAAACTACTGCGCATCTAAGGCCGGCATCATCGGACTCACGAAATCCGTTGCGAGAGAGCTTGGAAGCCGCGGAATCACATCGAACGCAGTCGCACCGGGATTTATCCGTACAGAGATGACGGATGTGCTGCCGGAGGACGTAAAGAAAGCCATGGGCGAGCAGATTCCGTTAAAGCATTTCGGTGAGACAAAAGACATTGCGGAGGCAGTCGCATTTCTTGCTTCCGATGAGGCAGCTTATATTACCGGCCAGGTTCTTCATGTGGACGGCGGCATGGCGATGTAAAAGACAGTTGGAAAAAGCGCCTGTTCCGGCCACACAGCCGGACAGCGGATGTTTCGGTTATCATCTGCGCGGGGCGTGGATGATAGCATAATTAGAACAGGAGAACGAAAAGCATGAGAAGAGTTGTAGTAACAGGAATGGGCGCGATCACCCCGATCGGAAACGATGTTGAGACATTTTGGAACGGATTAAAAGAGAAGAAACTCGGATTTGGACCGATCACCTATTTTGACACGACCGATTATAAAGCAAAGCTCGCGGCAGAGGTCAAGGACTTCGAGCCGAAGGACTATATGGATCCGAAGGCGGCAAGAAGAATGGAGCGTTTCGCACAGTTTGCGGTAGCGGCAGCCCGTCAGGCGCTGGAGGATTCTTCCCTCGACATGACAAAGGAAGATCCGTTCCGTGTCGGTGTCTGCGTGAGCTCCGGTATCGGAAGCTTACAGATCATCGAGAAGGAATATAAGAAGCTTCTGGAAAAAGGACCGAACCGCGTAAACCCGCTTCTGGTGCCGCTCATGATCAGCAATATGGCAGCAGGAAACGTGTCCATCCAGTTTGGCTTAAAGGGAAAGAACATCAACGTCGTGACAGCGTGCGCGTCCGGTACGAACTCCATCGGTGAGGCGATGCGTGCGATCCAGCACGGCGAGGCGGAGGTCATGGTCGCAGGCGGAACTGAGAGCTGCATCACACCGTTAGGCGTTGCGGGATTCTCCGGACTTACCGCTCTTTCCACTTCTGAGGATCCGGAGCGCGCCTCCATTCCGTTCGATCTTGAGAGAAACGGTTTCGTCATGGGCGAGGGCGCAGGTGTCGTTGTCTTAGAAGAATTAGAACATGCAAAAGCCCGTGGAGCGAAGATCTACGCGGAGTTAGCCGGATACGGAGCGACAGGCGATGCTTATCACATTACTTCTCCGGCGGAGGACGGAAGCGGTGCAGCAAAGGCAATGGAATACGCAATTGCTGACGCGGGAATGAAGCCGGAGGACATCGATTACATCAATGCCCACGGAACAGCGACCCACCACAACGATTTATTCGAGACAAAGGCCATCAAGCTTGCGCTTGGCGATCATGCATATAAAGTAAAGATCAACTCCACAAAATCCATGATCGGCCACCTCTTAGGCGCTGCCGGCGGCGTTGAGTTCATCGACTGTGTAAAATCCATCCAGGACGGCTTCGTTCATGCCACAGCAGGATTAAAAGTGGACGATCCGGAATGTGATCTTGATTATACAAAGGGCGACGGCGTTTCCATGGAAGTAAAGACAGTTTTGACGAACTCTCTGGGATTCGGCGGACACAATGCGTGCCTGCTTGTCAGAAAGTTTGAGGAGTAAGGAGAACGGCGATGGAAGTAAAAGAGATCATTGAATTAATGAAGGCAATGTCAGAGAACGGCATGACCGGCTTCGAGCTTGAGGAAGGCAACTGGAAACTGAGCATGAAGCGGGAAAAGAAAATCGTTGCGGCGGCGCAGACGCCGGTCGTTATGCAGGTCCCGGGACAGGGTTCCATGATCCAGACCGCGGATGTGACCGCTATGGAGCAGGTCTCCGGTGAAAATGCGGAAAAGAAAATTTCCGGAATCTCCGAGAAAGTGATCACCTGTCCGCTTGTGGGTACGTTCTATTCCTCCCCGGCACCGGACGCAGAGGACTATGTAAAAGTCGGAGATACCGTGAAAAAAGGTCAGGTCATCGGAATCGTGGAAGCCATGAAGCTGATGAATGAGATCGAGAGCGAGTATGACGGAATCGTGGAGGAGATCCTTGTGAAGAACGAGGAGACGGTTGAGTATGGTCAGCCGTTATTCAGAATTCGTTAATTAATAAAGATAACCGTTTGGCGGCCCGCGCATTGCCGCACGGGCTGTGAAAGATTGGATAGAGGATAAAAATTATGTTAGGAATCAAAGAAATTCAGGAAATCATTCCCCACAGACATCCGTTTCTTCTCGTGGATTGTGTGGAGGAGCTGGAGCCGGGCGTGAGAGCCGTCGGATATAAATCTGTGACATACAATGAGCCGTATTTCGCGGGCCATTTTCCGCAGGAGCCGGTGATGCCGGGTGTCCTGATCGTTGAGGCGCTGGCACAGACAGGCGCTGTCGCGATCTTAAGCGTTGAGGGAAATAAGGGAAAGACTGCGTATTTCGGCGCAATGAACAATGTAAAGTTTAAGAAGAAGGTAGTTCCGGGCGACAAGCTCCGCCTGGAGTGCGAGATCATCAAGCAGAAAGGACCGGTCGGTGTTGGAAAGGCGGTCGCTACCGTGGACGGCAAAGTCGCGGTATCTGCGGAACTCACATTTATGATCGGTTAGGACTGGTGAAGAGATGTTTCAGAAGATTTTAATCGCAAACCGCGGCGAGATCGCCGTTCGGATCATCCGGGCATGCCGGGAGATGGGGATCAAGACGGTTGCCGTCTACTCCGAGGCAGACCGGGACGCACTGCACACACTTCTTGCGGACGAGGCGATCTGTATCGGACCGGCGCCGTCCACGGAGAGCTATCTCGATATGGAGCGGATCTTAACCGCATGCGTTGTCATGAAGGCAGATGCTATCCATCCGGGCTTCGGATTTTTGTCCGAGAATGCCCGCTTCGCGGAGCTCTGTGAAAAGTGCAATATCCGCTTTATCGGACCGTCAGCTGAGATCATTAACAAGATGGGAAATAAGTCCGAGGCAAGAAAAACTATGATGGCGGCGGGCGTTCCTGTGGTTCCGGGAAGCAAAGAGCCGGTCTACACTGTGGAGGAAGGCCTTAAGACCGCGAAAGAGGTCGGCTTTCCGGTGATGATCAAGGCGTCCAGCGGCGGCGGCGGAAAGGGAATGCGCGTTTCGAGGTCGGAGGAAGATTTCGAGGCGAACTTCTTAAATGCCCAGATGGAATCCGTCAAGGGATTTTCCGATAATACCATGTATATCGAGCGGTTTGTGGAGAATCCGCGCCACATCGAGTTCCAGATCTTAGGCGACCGTTATGGAAATGTGGTCCATCTCGGTGAGCGCGACTGCTCGATCCAGAGGAGACACCAGAAGGTTCTTGAGGAATCCCCGTCAGCGGCGATCTCCGGGGAGCTTCGGAAAAAGATGGGTGAGACGGCAGTCCGCGCGGCAAAGGCGGTCGGATATGAGAATGCGGGAACCATCGAGTTCCTTTTAGATAAAGATAAAAATTTCTATTTTATGGAAATGAATACGAGGATCCAGGTGGAGCATCCGGTGACGGAGGCTGTCACGGACATGGACCTCATCAAAGAGCAGATCCAGATCGCGGCGGGGGAACCGCTCTCCGTGAGCCAGGAGGACATCAGGATCTCCGGCCATGCTATCGAATGCAGGATCAACGCGGAGAATCCGGAGAAGAACTTTATGCCATGTCCGGGCATGATCACAGATATCCATCTCCCGGGTGGCAGGGGAGTCCGTGTGGACACGGCGGTCTACAACAACTACAGGATTCCGCCGAATTATGATTCCATGATCTTAAAGCTGATCGTGCGGGACAAGGACCGGGAGTCCGCCATCGCGAAGATGCGCAGCGCCCTCGGGGAGCTTGTCATCGAGGGAATCAATACGAATCTGGATTTCCAGTATGATATTTTAAGCGATCCGGATTTTCAGGCGGGAAATGTGGATACAAACTTCATTCCGTCGCATTTTCCGGAGTACACCAAAGAATAGGATTATACCAGTTCAGCCATGCACATAGTTAGGCATAGACGTGTGTTGCAAGCTTGCTTGCATAAGCACGTTTATGACTAACTATGTATATGCGGAACGCCACGAGCTTCTTGTTTTCATGGAACATGAAAACAAGAAGACTGCATGGCTGAACGTGCAATTTTCACAGTCTTGAAAGGAGCTTTTATATATGCTAAGGGATATGTTTAAAAAAACATATACGAAGATCGATATGAAATACCGTGCGGGAGAAAAGGAATCTGCCAGAACGGCAGAGGAGGACGCGCCGGTGATTCCTGCCGGGCTGTGGAAAAAGTGCAATAAATGCGGAAAGCCGATCTACACGGACGATGTAAGGGCGAACTTTTATATCTGCCCGAAGTGCGGCGGATACTTCCGTGTCCATGCGTACCGCCGGATCGAGATGATCGCGGATGAGGGAAGCTTTGAGGAGTGGGACAAGTTCATGCAGGTCTCCAATCCGTTAAGCTTCCCAGGATACGAGAAGAAGCTTGCAGCAGCCCGTGAAAAATCACAGCTCAATGAGGCCATCGTCACCGGATCATGCACGATCCACGGACAGAAGACCGTTGTCGGTGTCTGCGACGCGAGATTTTTGATGAGCAGCATGGGCCACAACGTGGGTGAAAAGATCACGAGAGCCGTGGAGCGCGCCACGGAGGAAAAGCTTCCGGTGATCCTTTTCGCCTGCTCCGGCGGCGCGAGAATGCAGGAGGGCATGGTCTCCCTGATGCAGATGGCAAAGACTTCTGCGGCTTTAAAGAGACATCATGAGGCGGGACAGCTTTATGTGAGTGTCCTGACGGACCCGACAACGGGCGGCGTTACGGCAAGCTTCGCGATGTTAGGAGATATCATCCTCGCGGAGCCGGGGGCACTCATCGGTTTTGCGGGACCCCGTGTCATCGAGCAGACCATCGGGCAGAAGCTGCCGGAAGGTTTCCAGAGAGCGGAGTTCCTTGTGGAGCACGGCTTTGTCGATAAGATCGTGAAGCGTGAGGAATTAAAAGAGACGCTGGCGATGATCTTAAAGCTTCATAAGAAGCCGGAGAGCGGATGTCTTGCGGACTGGAAAACGGAAAACACAGTTGACAGGGCGGCTTTTGAGGAAAAAGAGCAGAATTCTTCTGCGAAGAGAGCGCATCATGGTTCCGGAAAGGCAGCAGGAGCAATCCGCAGCGCATGGGATTCCGTCCTGCTTTCCAGAAAGGCGGACCGCCCGGTGGCTACGGATTATATCCGTGCGATCTTTGATGATTTCATGGAATTTCACGGAGACCGTTACTGCAAAGATGATGGTGCCATCGTCGGCGGAATCGCTTCCTTCCACGGAATGCCTGTGACAGTGATCGGGCAGGAAAAGGGTAAGAATACAAAGGACAACATCAAGCGCAACTTCGGAATGCCGTCCCCGGACGGATACCGGAAGGCGCTGCGTCTCATGAAGCAGGCGGAGACATTTGGACGCCCGGTAGTGTGCTTTGTAGATACCCCAGGAGCCTTCTGCGGACTGGAAGCCGAGGAGCGCGGACAGGGAGAGGCCATCGCGAGAAATCTCTTTGAGATGTCAGATCTCACCGTTCCGGTGCTCTCCATCGTGATCGGAGAGGGCGGAAGCGGCGGAGCGCTTGCCATGGCTGTGGCGAACGAGGTCTGGATGATGGAGAATGCGGTGTACTCTGTTCTCTCCCCGGAAGGTTTTGCATCGATCCTCTGGAAGGACAGCAAGCGTGCGGACGAGGCGGCGCGGGTCATGAAGATGACCGCGGCGGAATTAAAGGAACTCGGAATTATCGAGCGTGTGATCCCGGAGCCGGAACCGGCAGACCCTGAGACGCTTCCGGAGATCGCGAAGACTATGGAGAATGCCATGGAGGAGTTCTTTGAAGCGTGGACACAGCTTGACGGGAAGACGTTAGCAGAGCGCCGGTATGAGAGATTCCGGAAATTTTAGGCAGCGCTTCAGCAGCGTGCGGACCAGCATATGGTCATGTTAGGGATGGAACAAATACGGGGAGTTATAATTTAGGAGGAAATATGGAGGCAGCAATCGGTCTGAAACCATTAAAAATAGGGAACCTCGTGGCGAAGCACCCGGTGATCCAGGGAGGAATGGGGGTCGGCGTGAGCCTTTCGTCCTTAGCCGGAGCAGTCGCGAAGGCGGGCGGAATCGGAATCATTTCCACAGCCCAGATCGGATTTAAGGATCAGGATTTCGGAAAAAATCCGATGGCGGCGAATCTGAGAGCGATCCATTCCGAGCTTAAGAAAGCCAGGGAGAAAGCGCCCCAGGGAATTCTGGGCTTTAATATCATGGTCGCAACGAAGGAGTACGCGTCCTATGTGAAAGAGGCGGTGAAAGCCGGAGCGGACGTGATCATCTCCGGCGCCGGTCTCCCGATCGACATGCCGAAATTTGTCGCGGAGGCGGAGAATGAGAACGGAGGTTCTGAAAAGAAAGAGCGGCGTACCATGATCGCGCCCATCGTTTCCTCTGTGAAATCTGCTCTTGTGATCTGCAGGATGTGGGACAGAAAGTACCACACAGCACCGGATTTCGTCGTAGTGGAAGGACCATGCGCGGGCGGTCATCTCGGATTTTCCAGGGAACAGCTCACTGAGCTTGGAGCTGACACAGATCATGTGGCGGAGACCTTCGATGAACCGGCATATGATAAAGAGGTCCGTGGGATCATCGAGACGGTGAAGAGCTTTGCGGAGAAGTACAAAAAACATATCCCGGTCATCACGGCGGGGGGGATTTTTGATCATAAGGACGTTCTGCACCAGTTTGAGCTTGGCGCGGAGGGCGTCCAGGCGGCGACGAGATTTGTAACGACTGAAGAATGTGACGCGGATATTGCATACAAAGAGGCATATATCAACGCGAAAGAGGAAGACATTGTGATCGTTAAGAGTCCGGTTGGAATGCCGGGCCGGGCGATCAAAAATAAGTTTTTAGAGCGTGTTGCTCAGGGACCGGTGAAGGTGGAGCGATGCTTCCGGTGTCTGGAACACTGTAATCCGGCGGAAACACCGTATTGCATCACGAAAGCGCTGATCAACGCCGCAGAAGGAAAGATTGATGAGGCGCTGCTGTTCTGCGGAAGCAATGCATACCGTTGTGAGAAGATCGAGACGGTGCCGGAGGTTATGGCGGCGCTGTGCGGAGAGTAAAAAACTCAGAGAGGCTGTTGTGCAGATCATGTGAATCAGCCAGAATATAAATTTTCAGGAAAGCAGTTTTATAAAGTTCATAGATCCCGTATTTCTGTCATAAGATAAAGAAATTCAGGTGGTGGTTTGGCGTATCTGCGCTTCGAGTGCAGGCAGCCGAAACGTCGCCGACTTTGACAGAAATGCGGGATTTTTTATGTTAAATATGCTCTGGGCAGGAATGATGGCAGCCGGGATCTTCTGGGCGGCGTTTCATGGAAATATGGGAGAAGTGACGAACGGGCTGCTGGACTCGGCGAAGGAGGCGGTGACTCTGGGAGTCACAATGCTTGGGATCATGTCATTCTGGTGCGGGATCTTAAAGATTGGGGAGAGAGCGGGACTCATCGAGGCGCTGACAGAGAAGATGCGGCCGGTGATAAGGTTTCTCTTTCCGAACCTGCCGGACGGACATCCGGCGGGGAGATATATTGCGACAAATATGATCGCGAACATGCTGGGGCTCGGCTGGGCGGCGACACCGGCTGGGTTAAAGGCGATGGAAGAGCTGGGAAAGCAGGAGGAAGAGCGACGGGCGGAAAAAGCGCCGGATAAGAGGAAAAACACGGCAGGGCAGAGCAGTCTGGCGAGACAGTCGGGCACTGCCAGCAATGAGATGTGCACGTTCCTGATCGTAAATATTTCCTCACTCCAGCTCATTCCCATCAACATGATCGCCTACCGCAGCCAGTACGGCAGCGTCAATCCGGCGGCCATCGCAGGTCCCGCGCTGTTGGCAACGATCGCCAGTACAGTGGCGGGAGTGGTGTTCTGCAAGGTCATGGACCGGAAAAAAGTTGATTTTTGAAAAAAAGTCTACTATAATATTACTATTATGTGGCTGAAGCCCATACTCATAAAAGAGTTCCCCGCCCAAGGCGGTTTAAACCGAGAAATATTTACTGCCGCATGGCATCGGAGCCAGATGCACAGTCTATAGAGACAAATAATACAATACCAGGAAGGTTGATGCATACAGAAAGTATGCCTCTTTCTGGTATTTTTAGTTGTGTGAGGCTTTGGATATTTTTAGGTACTAAAAAACATAGAAACGGGGATAAATTCATGAAAAAACAAACAATAAAGACAATTGTGACGGCTTTGACCGCCGCTGCTATGGTATGTTCCCTGACGGGCTGTGCCGGAAATAGTTCGGGAGCAACAGAAACCTTAAACGAGGAAAAGTCGTCTGCGGCGGAGAATACAGAAGCAGCTGCCGGGGTGGAGCAGGATAATGAAAAAGATTCTGTTATCGTTGTAATGGGACCGTCATCTGAGCCTGAGGCTGGATTTGACCCGGCATACGGATGGGGTGCGGGGGAACATGTCCATGAGCCGCTGATCCAGAGTACGCTGACGGTAACAAAGGCAGATATGACGATCGGTTATGATCTGGCGACAGATATGAACGTCAGTGATGATGGCATGACATGGACCGTGACGATCAGGGACGATGTAAAATTTACGGACGGGGAACCGCTGACAGCGGAGGATGTGGCATTTACCTACAATACACTGCGGGATACCAGTTCTGTCAATGACTTTACGATGTTAGAAGAGGCAAAAGCCCTCGACAATACCACTGTGGAATTTGATATGACCCGCCCGTATTCCATATGGCCATATACGATGGCAATTACCGGAATCGTCCCGGAACATGCTTATGGACCGGACTATGGTTCCAATCCTATCGGCTCCGGCCGCTACATCATGAAACAGTGGGATAAGGGGCAGCAGGTGATCCTCACGGCAAACCCGGACTACTACGGGGATGAGCCGGAGATGAAGACGGTGACAGTTTTATTTATGGATGAGGACGCCGCCTACGCGGCAGCGCTCTCCGGGCAGGTGGATCTCGCCTACACTTCCGCGGCGTACTCGGATCAGACCGTAGACGGATTTTCCCTGTTGGGCTGCAAGACCGTGGACAACCGCGGCTTCAACCTGCCGGCGATCCCGGCGGGGGAGACGGATGAGAACGGAGTGCCGCTGGGAAATGATTTCACCAGCGATATCAATGTGCGCCGGGCCATCAACCTGGCGATCGACCGGGATGAGATGATCGAGCATGTGTTGAACGGATACGGAACAGCGGCCTACAGTGTCTGTGATCAGATGCCGTGGTACAATGAGGCAGCGGAGGTGGATTATGATCCGGATATGGCGGCAGCAATCTTAAAGGAAGCCGGATGGCTTGCCGGAAGTGATGGAATATTGGAGAAAAACGGTGTCCGCGCCGAGTTCAACATGCTCTATCCGACAGGGGATTCCGTCCGCCAGGCACTTGCGGAGGACACCGCAAACCAGTTGAAAGAGATCGGAATCAAGGTGACGACAGAGGGCGTCGGCTGGGATACGGCCTATGACCGGGCACAGTCCACACCGCTTATGTGGGGATGGGGTGCTCACACACCGATGGAGCTCTACAATATTTACCACACGGCTCCCAGAAAGCAATATGCGGAGTATTCCCCTTATGGAAACGAAAAGGTGAATGGATATATGGACGCGGCTCTGGCGGAGAGCGACCTTGAAAAGTCCTATGAACTCTGGAAAAACGCCCAGTGGGACGGAACGACGGGAATCACCCAGGACGGGGATCTTCCGTGGATCTGGCTTGTAAATATTGATCATTTATACTGGGTGAAGGATGGTCTGCAGGTGGCAGAACAGAAACTTCACCCACATGGACATGGCTGGTCGATCGTAAACAATGTCGACCAGTGGACATGGAAATAAAGAAAACGGGTCTGTGGTTTGGCAGACAGGCAGTGCGGATGTGTCTGATGGTGCTTCTGGTAAGCATTCTGGCGTTTGGGCTCCTGACGGTCTCACCCATAGATCCGCTTCAGACAAATGTCGGACAGACGGCTCTGGGCTCTATGAGCCCGGAGCAGATCGCAAAGCTGAAAAGCTACTGGGGAACAGATCTGCCTCCGGTGGAGCGGTATCTGAACTGGCTGAAAGACTTTCTCCACGGAAATATGGGAACATCCCTTTTATATCGCCGTCCGGTGGCAGAGATCATCGGGGAGAAGGTCATGAATTCCATCTGGCTTTTATTCACGGCATGGTTGTTTTCTGGTATTCTTGGCTTTTTCCTCGGCGTTCTCGCAGGAAAAAAGCGCGGTGGGATCATGGACCGGATCGTGACGGGATATTCCCTGTTTGTGGCCAGCACCCCGGCATTCTGGGTGGCAATGGTGCTGCTTATGGTATTTGCGGTGAAGCTTCACTGGTTTCCCATCGGATTCAGTGTGCCCATCGGCATGGATGCCGGGCAGATCTCCATTGCGGACAGGATCCGCCATGCGCTTCTCCCGGTGGTGGCTCTCAGCATCACGGGAATTTCCTCCATCGCCCTGCACACGAGGGAAAAGCTCATCGAGGTCATGGAGAGCGACTATGTGCTGTTCGCGAGAGCCAGAGGCGAGTCGGACTGGTCGATCTTACGTCGTCATGGACTTCGGAACATTCTTCTGCCGGCCATGACGCTGCAGTTCGCGTCGGTGAGTGAGATCATCGGCGGCTCCGTCCTTGTAGAACAGGTATTTTCCTATCCGGGATTGGGCCAGGCGGCTGTGACGGCAGGACTTGGAAGCGATGTGCCGCTTCTTCTGGGGATCACGGTGGTTACAGCGGTGATCGTCGCGGCTGGAAACCTTGCGGCGAATGTTCTCTACGGCGTGATCGACCCGCGGATCCGAGAGGGGGCGAAGCACTGATGAAGAAAAATCGCAGAATGAAAAGTTTCGCTCTGTTGATCCTGGCGGCTGTGCTGCTGGCGGTCATTGCAGTACTTGGAGGTTTCTGGCAGGAAGCTGCCATTGCGACGGATTTTACGAGAAAAAATCTGGCACCGTGTATACAGTATCCTTTTGGAACAGACTGGATGGGGCGTGACATGTTCATGCGGACGGTTGCGGGACTTTCTTTAAGTATCCGGATCGGATTTCTGACGGCTGCGGTCAGCGCAGTGATGGCGCTCGTGCTGGGACTCAGCGCGGCGGTCTTTGGGAAATATGTGGACGGTGTGGTGCAGATGTTCATTGATATCGTCATGGGAATTCCCCATATGCTGCTTCTGATCCTGATCTCCGTTGCCTGCGGGCGGGGATTCTGGGGAGTTGTCTGCGGAATCGCGTTTACTCACTGGGCCTCCCTGGCGAGATTGATCCGTGGTGAAGTTCTGCAGTTAAAGCAGAGTCAGTATGTGAAGATCGCGGAAAAGCTTGGAAAAGGGAAATTTCACATTGCGTTTTCCCATATGGCACCGAATCTTGTTCCGCAGTTTATCACGGGTCTGGTGCTCCTGTTCCCCCATGCGATCCTGCATGAAGCCAGCATCACGTTCCTGGGCTTCGGTCTGTCTTCCGAGAGTCCGGCCATCGGAGTTATACTCTCTGAGAGCATGAAATATCTGGCCATGGGAAAATGGTGGCTGGCGCTGTTTCCCGGACTTTTCCTCGTTGGGACCGTGCTGCTGTTTCATTATATCGGACAGGAACTCTGCAGACTTTTAGATCCGGGCAGTGTTCATGAGTAAGGAGGCGGGGAAGATGAATGATACGATTTTGGAAGTTAAGGACCTCTCCGTCACCTTCACCCAGTATGAACGGGGATTTTCCAGGCGGACGCTCCACGCGGTGGAGAAGATGGACCTGGAAATAAAAAGTGGTGAGATCGTCGCGGTGGTGGGATCCAGCGGTTCGGGAAAAAGTCTGCTGGCCCATGCGATCATGGGAATTCTTCCATACAACAGTGAAATGGACGGAGAGATACGGTTTCTTGGGGAGCCGCTTACGGAAAAAAAGGTCAAAAGCCTCCGGGGACATGAGATCGTTCTGGTGCCCCAGAGCGTTTCTTACCTGGATCCGCTTATGAAGATTGGGGATCAGATCCAGAACGGGAAAAAGGATGTTTCTGTGAAGGAAAAATGCCTGGCGGTGCTGAAGCGCTATGGCTTAGCCCCGGATATCCGGGGAAAATACCCATTTCAGCTCTCCGGCGGCATGACGCGGCGTGTCCTGATCTCCACGGCGGTGATGGAGAAGCCAAAGCTCGTCATCGCGGATGAGCCGACACCGGGACTTCACCTGGAGGCGGCAACCCGCGTCATGGGACATTTCCGGGAGATGGCGGACGATGGGGCAGGCGTGCTGCTGATCACCCACGACCTGGAGCTGGCGCTCCTGACAGCTGACCGGGTCATCGTGCTCTACGGCGGCAGAGTCGTCGAGGAGACAGATGCGGCGGCATTTCAGGATGAGAGGAATCTCAAACATCCGTACACGAAGGCGCTGTTTCGGTCCATGCCGAAGAACTGGAAGAAGGATGGGGAACAGCTCTGCGATATGGGGGAGATCTTAGAGGACATGCGAAAGGAATACGGCAGATGAGGCTGGAAGCGAGAGATATTTCTTTTAAATATGGAAAAGGGACGAGACAGATCCTGGATCATGTGAACCTTACGGTGGAACCCGGAGAGAGTGTGGGGATCATGGCACCCAGCGGATACGGGAAGACGACGCTCTGCAAGATTCTGGCGGGGTACGAGAGGCCGGATTCGGGGGAGGTTCTTGTGGACGGGATGCCGGTTCTTGAGCTTCGTGGCTACTGCCCGGTGCAGATGGTATGGCAGCATCCGGAACTCTCGGTGAATCCGAAGAGACGGTTGAGTACGGTTCTGGAGGAAGGCGACTGGACCTTTGAGAATCCCAGCGAGCGGGCACGGATCGAGGCGGGACTTGGGATCCGGGACGATTGGAAAGACCGGTTCCCAGTGGAGGTCTCCGGCGGCGAGCTTCAGAGATTCTGTATTGCGAGAGCGTTGGGGCGACGGACGGAGCTTCTGATCGCGGACGAGATGACGACGATGCTGGACCTTATTACACAGGGACAGATCTGGGATTTTGTCTTGAAGGAACTGAAGCGCCGGGAGATGGGGATGATTGCGGTGAGCCATTCGCCGGAGCTTCTGGAGAAGGTGTGTGACCGGGTGGTGCGGCTATGAGTCGTACAATACAGTGGTGGTAGTGGATTTGCCGATTTGGAATGCGAAGCAACGGCGAAGATATTGAAAGTAGACCGTCTGCGGACAATACATTGACAAGTTTTGTAAGATTCCGTAAAATAACATTATAAAAATATTGAATAACATCATAAAAATATTGATTTTACACGGTGCAGTGGATAACTGCGCCGTTTTGTTTTATCGCAGGCGACTACGCCCAGCACGGAAATAGGGGGGAAAGCTTTGTATGAAAAAGCGTAAAAAGCTTGGAGCAGAAAGGCTGTCGGAGTTTTTCAGGCAGTTTTCTGTCCTGGTGGAGTCGGGATTATCAATTCCGGAAACATTGGAGATCATGCAGCAGGATGATACCGACCGGGAGTTCTGCCTGGCGTGTCGAAAACTGGGAGCGTTCATGACTGAGGGGAAGACCGTCGGGGATGCCATGGAAGAAACCGGGCGGTTTCCGGAACCGGCGATTCAGATGATCCGGGCAGCGGAGATGAGCGGCCAGCTTGTCAGGACGACGGTACGGCTGGCGGTCCATTATGAGAAAGAACACAGGACAGAGGGAAAAATCCGCAGCGCGGTTTTGTATCCGAAGATCCTGGTTCTGATGATGATCTTTCTAATGCTGTTCGTATTTCTGGAGATCCTGCCGACGTTAGAGCCGATCCTGGTGGATGTGACGCTGCCGCTTCTTACAAGAATCCTCATGGGGATCAGCCATTTTCTGTATGCGTACCGCTATTTCCTGCCAGTGGCGGCTGTTATGATCCTGGCAGGATGGAAGATCCTGACGGAAAGAGTATGGTTTCGTTACAGCTATGACCGGGTAATCTGCAAATTTCCGGTGGTCGGACGGCAGATAAGGATCATCTGTACGGCAAGATTCTGTGAGAACATGTCCAGCCTTTATTCCAGTGGACTTCCGATCACATCCTGCCTGAAATATACGGAAGGAACGACCGGAAACATGTATCTGGACCGGGAGATCAGGACGATCATGGAGCGTGTGAGCAGCGGAATACTTTTGAGCGAGGCAATCCGGGAGAGTGGTGGATTTGAAAAGAAACTGGCGGCGGTGATCGTTACAGGAGAAGAGGCGGGTCACCTGGATAAAATGCTGGAGCGGATCGCGGGAAGCTATGAACATGAGTCGGATCTGGCGCTGAATAAGCTGGTGAACCTGCTGGAACCGGTAATGATCCTGCTGATCGGGATCTTTACCGGAATCCTGATCCTTGGAATCATGGAGCCGATGTGGAACATGTATGGAAGTATTCGATAAGGAGGGAGTGGCGGTGAGAAAGAACCGGAGCGAAGGATTTGTGATGGCGGAGGTTCTGGTGACCGTGCTGTTTGTCACGGTATTTACCTCACTTCTCTTTTCGTCTGGGGCAAGGCGCTATCGTTCAGCATTGAACTTTGCCGCAGGAACGGAAGCGAGGCTGGCAGCCGAGGCGGTGGTGCAGATCCTTGTGGAGAATATGTGTCAGGAGGAGCCGACAGGAATCCTTGAAAAATTACAGGGACCGGAGGGACTTCCGGAGACGGAGGCGGCAGTGTGGGCAGAGACTGGAAATGGGGAGAAAAAGAGGATCGAGACAGTCATCTCCTCCTATTGGAAAGAGGACGGTTCAGGACTTGTGTTACAGGCGGTCTGTACTGTAAATGACCGGAAGGAAGGTGCGTCGAGACTGATCCCCATGGCACCTGTTTTCGTGAGTACGCCGTCTTCGGCGGAACGGAGCGGGGAGGAAAAGCCATGAAAAAGAGATGGAAACGGAATGAGAATGGCTCAACACTGGTGGAGCTGATGACGGCGTTTCTGATCCTTCTTCTGGTAGCTGAGGCGATGCTTCTCAGTGTCTCCGGCTATTCAAAGACCGTGAAACGGTATCGGGAGATTTATGAGGCAGGAAACAGACTGGAACGCCATATGGGAGATGCGGAATACGGGGAACCGGCAGAGATCCATCTGGCGGTTGATGGAGAAGAATTTCTGGAATCGGGATATTTCGCGGAAGAAACGTCGGATACCGGAACCGTCCAGGTCTCGGGATTCTGGGTGTCCATGACTTCGGAAGAAGAGACAGGTGAAAGGAAAGATTAAAGATGGAGAAGGGTCATAGACGGGGGTTTACACTGGTTGAGGTTATGATCGTCATGCTGCTTTTCAGTATGCTGCTCCTTATGATCTTTCCGATGCGGCGGATGGCGGTGTGGGTACTGGATCACGCAAGGACACAGGAGCAGGCAGAAATGCTTGGGGACGCGGCATGGAGATATGTGGCGGACCGGCTGGAGACAGGTGCTGTGGAAGTGGAAGAACTGGACGGACTGTCCATGGACGCGTTTCATATCGATACGCTGAAACCGGAAATTGAGGTGGAAGAGAGCCGGTCTGGCCGCGTCCTTGTCACGGTACGGGTGATGGATGGAAAAAAGGACCTGTATGAGAGGAATGGCAGTGTGCAGACCGGAGATGGTGCTGGATACAATCCCCGGCAGCCGCGGATCCGAAGTACAGACAGCAACTCACGAACCGTCTGCGTCAGCGAGAGGGGAATGAGTTATGATAGAAAGAGGAAAATGGGATGTTGGGCATATTAGGCGGAGAAGGAAAACAGGAAAATAAGAATGAGGTCCAGGAGATGGAGAACTATGGGGCAGAGGCCGGATCTGCGGTGAAGCTCCTTGAGGAACTTTTAAATCTGGGATACCGGAAAAATGCCAGTGACATTCATCTGGAACCGCAGGAAGACCGGATGGTTGTCCGGATGAGGCTGGACGGCATGCTGCTCCATGTGCGGGAATATGACAAGGAAATGCATCAGCCGTTGGTGACGAGGGCGAAGGTCCTCAGCGGAATGGACATTGCGAAAAAGAGAGTGCCGCAGGACGGGCATTTTAAGGAGATGATCGACGGGATCTGCCTGGATGTGAGGACCAGCGTGGTCCCGACGATCTTTGGCGAGAAGATGGTGCTGAGACTCCTGAATATGAAAACGGAGATCGATCATGGCAAAACCTTTGGAATGCGTGAGAAAAATTATGAGAAGATGAAGAGGATCCTCAGAAGTCCGGGCGGGATCCTGTATCTTACAGGACCGACAGGATGCGGAAAGACTACCACATTATATATGATCCTGGAATATCTCGCGAAACAGCCGGTGAATATCGTGACCATCGAGGATCCTGTGGAGCGATATCTTCCGGGGATCAGCCAGATGCAGGTGAATGAACAGGCGGGGATTACTTTTGAAGCAGGACTCCGTGCCGTTTTGAGACAGGATCCTGATATTATCATGGTCGGCGAGACGAGGGATCCGGAGACAGCGAAAATCAGTGTCCGCGCGGCAATCACCGGTCATCTGGTGCTCTCGACTCTGCACACGAAAAGCGCGGCGGGCGGAATCACGAGAATGGCAGATATGGGTGTCGAGCCGTATCTCACGGCGGACAGTTTATGCGGCATGGCGGCACAGAGACTGGTGAGAAAGGTATGTCCGCACTGTGCGGAGACGGTGGAACTTACGAATGAGGAGCAGAAGCTGTTTGGAAGAAAGATCCGGAGCGCAAGGCGCGGACGCGGATGTGAATTCTGTCGGAATACAGGATACAAAGGAAGAACTGCGGTTCATGAGATATTTGTGATGGACCGGGAACTGAAGAAGATGATTGCGGAAAACCGGCCGGAGTGGGAGATCGAGGATTATGTGGTGAAGACACAGGGGATGCGGACCATGCGGGAAGAGCTGGCGGATCTTGTGTGCGCCGGAGTGATTTCGATGGAGGAATTTTTGCGGACGGTGGAGACGTGGTAAGACAGGTGAAAGGCAGGACGTGCGCGGCATGTCCTGTCTTTTTTGACATCGAAAAATGCTTATAAATAATGCTTTTATTGGCATCGGTGAAAAAATGGTATGGTAAAAGTGACGAAAATGCAAAAATATTTTCGTGAAACTGGCTAAATAATGGGGCTTTGGTTTTACGGATCCGATATGGATTCCGGGTATGGCCTGTGATATAGTTATGGACAAACGGAGGAACGAACCGGTTGGGGAGTTCCAGTCAAATCTTAAAAATCTTTGGAGGCAGATATTATCTGCTTTATCGAAAAGCCGCCGGCGGCTTTAGCCGGAATATCCAGGAGGAAAAATGAATCGAAAGAAAGTGGCGAAGTGGCTTGCTGCGGCCGGTTCTCTTGCTGTACTCACAAGCTGCCGGGGAGAACTCGTTCCCTACGCGGCGGAGAGAACGTCAGAATTTCTGACAGCAGAACCTGTGATCCTGAGGGATCGGGAAGCGGGCAGGCGGTTTCTGATGGAGACGGTATCTGCCGCAGAACGGGAAGGGCGGCAGGAAATTGTGGTAACGGGAAAAGACAGCTCGTTCGATACGCTGGTGATCGCGCAGATGTTTCCCGGAGTGGTAAATATTTCAAAGCTGGATCTGGGGACCAGGAATGTGAACGGTGAGACGGTTACGGACTGCCGGATCGGCTTTGAATGGCGGGGGCGGGCGCCGGATTCCGGGGAAAATACCGTTCCAGGAACGGGAGACAAGTTCGGGGAGGAGGAAGACCGGGCTGCATGGAGGACCGGGGATGTGGTCTCGCGGGAGATTGCGGGAAAAGTATGCCGGTTTCGATGTATCGATGATGATTACCAGGACGGCAGAGGCAGTTATGGGAAACGTGCGCTGTTTCTGGCGGAAAACGTGATTCGGTCCGATGTGGACAGTACTTATGAGGAGCGGATCTTACTTCCGTTTGGAGAAAACAATAATTATAAGAAATCCCGGGTGAGAGAATGGCTGGGGGAACAGGCGGAGACTGCGGTTCCAGATGCATCTTTTGTATACACGGGAGCTTTGACGGCATTTACAGGGAAAACAGGGGATGGTGATTTTGCTGACAGCCGTCTGGATGGTCTTGAGAGCCATTTGCTGCCATACCAGGACTGCCGGGACAGATTCTTTCTGCTGTCTTTGGAGGAAGCATACCGGTATCGGGATGAGATCTGGAATCCGGAAGGAAAGGGAAGTTCTTACAGCCGGGGGTTCTGGCTTCGGACACCGGCTTATGAGGTGGATGAAAGAGGCAGTTTTGTATATGGAAACAGGGAGTATGTTGTAGATCTTGAAAATGGATGCTTCAGACAGGCGGATGTGTCAGATGTTGGGATCGGGATCTGCCCGGCATTCTGTCTGCCGCAGGCATAGAGGGGAGAAAAGAAATGAAGAAGAGCAGAAAAAACAGAGGCAGAAAGAGCCAGATGATGTTAGCAGGGTTAGGACTCTGCATGGCGCTTGGAACACCGGTAAGAGGAATGGCAGTTTTGAGAAGTGTGGAAACAGCGGCGGAGAGAACGGCGACGGCATCGGATGCCGTGGAAAATATTGCTGTGCTCGCTGCGGATGAGGAGATCTGGGGCGCTGATGTGGGCGATATGAGCTTTTTAAGTGGAAGAACTGGGGATGGAACAAAGGAAAAGCCGTACCAGATCACAACGAAGGAGCACCTCATTGGGCTCGCTGTCCTTGCGTCCATGGGAATGGAGGTTGGAAGTGGAGAGGGCACTTATCCGGGAAATTATAAAGGTGCCTGGTTTGAGTTAGGGAAAAATATTGATCTCGGTGGAATGAACTGGATCCCTATCGGATTCTATCACACTGGGGCGGATATGCGGGCCGGAAGAGTATCGCCGTTTGAGGGGCATTTTAGCGGAAACGGAAAAACTGTGTCCAATTTCCGCATGTACCAGCCGTCCTGGGACTTTGGGGGACTGTTCGGCGCAGTGGAGAACGCGGAGATCACAGAGCTCAAGGTAAAGCCGGGGCATGTGATCACGGTAAAGGAGAATGGGGGAATTCTCGCGGGCCGTGCGAAACATTCAGTGATCCGGAACGTGACAGTAAACGGTACATTGAGGACTACCGGTACAGCCGGTGGAGTTATTGCGGATGTCCTGGAAGACTCTGTGGTGGAAAACTGTATTTCCGACCATGTGGCTATCGATACGGGAAGCGGAAAGGAGATCTTTGCCGGGGGAATTGCCGGACGGGCGGCAGAGTCTTTGATCGCGGATTGTGAGGTGAACACAGGGGACAGTCTGAGTGCCAGGATCCAGGGCGGCGGCTATGTGGGCGGAATCGTGGGATTCCAGAATTCCGCGGATATTTTCAATACGCATGTGATGGGAACCATCGGCGGAAGCGGCTCTCAGTCCATCGGCGGTATCACGGGAAAATACGCTTCCGGAAAGATGAAGGTGGCACGGTTTGAGGGGACCATCGCATCTTCCGGGCTTGGAAGTGCGGCGCGCGAGGGAACTTTTATTGGAACTCATGATACTGGCTTCCACTTCCGTTATGGGGTTGAGGACGGAGCGGATGTGGCGTACCTGTTCGCGGATACAGAGGAGAAGATTGCAGCCGGTGTCTGCGGCTCAGGTGTCTCGGATGACAATCGGTTCACCTACGATGCCCATATTGGCTTCTGGAACAAAGGAGATAATTTCTACACATTGGTGCAGGGACAGAACACGAAGAAAGAGGACGAACTCTATTTCTATGAGGAACTCGAGAACGGCGTTCTCCATGTAGTGGATACCGAGGCTGCGGCGAGACAGGATCTCTATACTCCGGATCATTTCGCGCCGAATTCCGTGGGACGACCAATGCGGGGATATCTGCTGTCGGTCCTTCAGGTGGATACAGCGGCAAATTCAGGGAATTTCTATGATGTGGCGGTGTTGACGGCGAGAGGTCCGTCTGCCTACAGCAAGGAATTCCACAAAGCATACCGGGGCGCGGTGGCTGCCGGAGATACCGTTACAGTCCTCACGGCTCCGAAGAACACAGAGACAGAGAAATTCCAGATGGATGGTGTGCCGACCTATACAGATTCTCTTGGGCGCAGAAGGAAGACGACCTATCAGACAGGAGGTTCCTACCAGTTTGTGATGCCGGAACATGATACGGAGGTCTCTGCGGTCTATAAGAAAGTGGCAGCAGGTGTGCGGGTAGAGCCCCAGGAATTTGGTTTCCGGGTCATCGAGGAGCGCACCGGGGACCGGATGAACCCGTCGATCACCACGGAAGTGAGGGATACCGCGGGGAAATTGCTGGCGAGATATTTAAACGGAAAGCTGGAGTCGGGAACGAAGGTCCAGGACGTGAAGATCCAGGCTGTGGTCGATAAGAACAACGATGTCGCCGATGAGGCGGTGAGATGGAGTGTGGATGACGATGAGTTGATCATCTTAAAGAAAAATGATGATGAGGACGAGTCCGGATATACGAAAAAGAGCGCATCCATCGAGTTGAACCTGAATGCAGGATTCTTTAAGGATATTGTGGAGAAAGCGGAGACAGAACAGGCGAAGAAACAGTACCGGTACCCCATTGAGGATACGGTCTACGGAAACGGTACCCAGGGCGGACTTGCGGTTCTGACAGCAAAGACGAGACCGGCATCCAGCTTTGAGGAGAAGTTTGTGACCGCAAACTGCAGGATCCCGGTGACATTCCAGATCAAGGACCGGACGAAGATCGCAGCGGAAGGCGCGACTCTCGACAAAGCGGCATTGAATTTTATGGTGACAAGAACATTGACCGGTGACAGGAAAAAGCCGCAGGAAACGATCACGGTATCCGCACCGCAGATCCTGTCAGGATCCTTTGCACCGGACTATTTCGATAAAAAAGATATCAGCTGGACCGTCGGCGATAATGCCATTATCCAGGTGGACGCCGGTTTTGTGGAAGAGGGAATCGCGGACGGAGATTACCGGAACGCAAAGGTGATGGCGAAAAAGGATACGAGATGGATCCTGGATCTCATAGAGGCGGATGAAGCGGCTCATAAGGAACATATCTATGAGAAACGTACTGGGTGTGGAACAAGAAGCACGGAGGTAGTGATGGCGGCAAAGGATGCCCTTGGAAATATCCAGTCGGCAGTCTGCAGCGTGAAAGTGGATTTTGTGACAGATGACAGGACTGTGGTGATGCCGGAGGAGATCAAGGTGGATCAGGGAGAGCTGGTGTTTGACCTGATACTCACGAAAACGGGATCGAGATATAACCCGGCGGTCATATGGCAGGGCGCGGATGCACAGAAGATTACGGCAAAGCTGATACCGCAGGAAGCGCTAAAAGGAAATGGGGACGGTAGCTTCGAATTTAACTGGAACGTAAAAAATAGTGCTGTAAAGGTAGAAAACGGTGCGGTATCAGTAAATACGGAGGCATTCTGGATCGCGGAGGGGATGAAGAAATATCCGTATACGGCGGAATATGAGGACGAGATCACGGTCAGTGCTGGGGCTTTGGAGAAAAAGATTCCTGTGAAATTAAAGTTTAAGCTTGTGGATAAGACCTGGTCCGGCAGCTCAGGAGGACGTTCTTCCGGCGGCGGAAGAACGGGAAATGTGCTGAAAAAGGCCCAGAACATAGGGGAACAGCCAAAGGGCAGTGTCACCGGTGAGTGGAGAAAGCAGGAGGATGGAAGCTGGAAATTTGTTTCCGGCGGAAGAACGTATGCCAATGAGTGGGCCTGGATCTACAACCCATATGCGAAAGAAGGACAGGAAAAGACTTCCTGGTTCCATTTTGCGGCTGACGGCAGGATGCAGACAGGGTGGTTTCTCGATGAAAAAGATGGAAGCTGGTATTATCTCCAGAAGACAAATGACGGAAGCCAGGGGAAAATGCAGACTGGTTGGATAAAAGAAGGAGAAGCGTGGTATTACCTGGGACCGACCGGGCGGATGACGAAAGGCTGGAACTGGATCAATGGAAAATGCTACTATATGGACCAGAAAAACGGACATATGCTGGCGGACTGTGTGACGCCGGACGGCTACACTGTGGATGAGACAGGCGCATGGTGTGTCAGAGGTGCGGTACAGACGATTGGAAAGAAATAATGGCGGGGGATCAGTATGGAAGAGAAAAAAAGAAGGCGATGGTTGGCTGGATTTCTTGCAGTCATTATGACGATCACGGGAGTGGGGATTCCACTCCCGTTCCCGTCCGAGGCATCGGATGTGTGGCCGCAGAAATCGACGGCCCCGTATTACTGCCTCGATGGGGGAAAAGGCTGGAAGAAGGTCGACCGGTATGATATGTATAAGTTTGATACAATGCCGTCTCCGCTTACGGAAACGCAGGCGAAACGGTTATTCTGGGCATATCCGGACAACTGGTCGGCACTGAAGGACGCGGCAAAAAAGTTTGATCCGGGTCTTTATGCGGAGATCGCGTCTACGACGTCCAGTGCCAATATCGTAAAGTATGTGAAAGACGATGCAGGGACAAAATTTGCCTGGGTGGCTGACAATCCGGAAATTGAAGACCGCGCGATCGCTGTTATGGAGCAGGCGTCCTCCGTCGGGCTGGCGGCGGGAAAAGAAGCTCCGGATGCGATCAGGGGAGCAACTTCGGAAGATACGGCAGTGCCATTTCAGGTACTGCCTTTTTCTGACGGACCTGGCGCCCTGGATACGGAGTTTGTTCTCGGAAAAGAGTTTATCCGGGATATCGCGAAGATCGAGCCCCAGAGTGTGTGGGACAATGGATCCACAGGGGGAAACGTGGGATGGCTTGACGCATCCCAGGATAAAAATATCGCGAAATCGGTGATGGGACAAAATCTGTATGAGGTGACCTGGAGCGGGGATGCGATCCGGATCCACAATAATGGTTCGGTGACCGCAAATGAGAATGCTGTCGGAAGCAATATGACAGATGAAGAGAAATACAACAAGACAACGGTGCGGTATAAGATCACTATGAAAGGCAATTCCGGCTGGTATACGGAAGGCAGCTGGAATCCGGAATATCTCAGGGAGTGGATGGACTTTAAGGTCTGCATCAACGCGCCGGAACATCAGAGACTCTATAAGGCGGATATGAGGATCATTCCCTCTGATATGGTGTTTTATCTGGTGATTAGCCAGGATGGGGAAGGCGGCGGATCAGGCACTCTGGGTGACGGGGAAATACCGGAATATGGTGTGGAGACGCCGACGCTTGAATTTCAGATCTATCGCCATAAGGAGACATTTTCAGCGGATTACAATGTCAGGCTTGTAAAACATGACGGTGAGACCGGAATGCCGCTCAAGGGAAGCCAGTTCTATCTGTATGAAAGGTTTGAGGACGGAGGAAAGATCTCAAAGACGGACGGCGAGGGAAAACTTGCGGAAAAGAACCTGAGCTTTCGCCCATGGAGCGGCTTTCAGGTGTTTTCGGAAGGAACCACGAACGAAAAGGGGGAGATAACCTACAAAGATACCAGAAAGTATGCATATGAAAAGACATACTGTGACGGACATGCCGCGCCGTCATGGGCAAATATGCCGGAGGACCAGGAAGATGGGGATTCCGGGGATAAGGACGGGAAAAAGAGCGATGCTTATGAGGAGGCCGCGGAACAGACCAGGGATAATAACAGGGCTGCGGCAAAGCAGTGGATGGAGCTGATGGAAGCCTGTGAGGCAGAGGCGGAAGGCGGCTGCCATTTTCACTGGCTCGCGGATGAGAGCGTTTATGATGAGGTGCAGGAGGTACTGGAAAGCGGAGAACCGGATGGGAGAAGCCAGAAAAGTGCTGGAAATGAGCGAAAGCTCCGGGCTGCATCCGAAGACGCATTAGAGGAATCCGGCTGCAAGGCGGACTGTGAGGAGACATACCGGAGGTTTATCGGACTGAGGTTTACCTATACATGGAAGGAGATCCAGGCAAGAAACGGATATATCCTCCATGACCTGCACCTGGATGATATCCCTGTGGAGATGATCACGACGGATTCTTCCCAGGCGGGAGTAAACGCGGAAAAACGATCCGGAAGCAGTCGTGAGATCACGGAAAATATCTGGTATTCGGGAAATGGAGTGACAGGTGGGAGTACTGTTTCGGAGAGAAAAATACCGGTGGTAAAAAGCCACGCGGGAACAATTATGAAGAGAACGGCGTCTAATGCGGAAGCAGATACTAAAGAAGCTGCGGTTAAGGCAACGGCGTCCAATGCAGAAAAGAAGAGTATTTTTGATCGGTTTTACGACTGGTTTATGGGAAGAAGCCGGGATGAAGCTGATGATGGCGAAGAATCCGATGGCTGGGGAGAGTTTGAAGGCGTTGGGGACTTTGAGGATATTCTGGCGGATGCAGAGGAGGATGGAATCCGGCATCTGGATCCCAGGGATTCCGAAAAGTATTCGCACTGTAATGGCGCTGAGGACTGCGGGGATGCCTGGCATGTGTATGACCATCGAACTGAGGGGCGGATCCATATCACGAAAAAAGACAGAGATCTCTTTAGGGGAGAAGCGGATGATTATTCGTCCTACGGGGATACGGAAGGAGACGGAACACTTGAAGGGGCCGTTTATGGCCTTTTTGCGGCGGAAGACATCGTTCATCCTGATGCGGAGGTGACAGGAAACGGAATTCTGACCAATACCGGCGTTGTCTATAAGAAAAATGATCTTGTGGCAACGGCAGCAACAGATCAGGATGGAAATGCGGATTTTCTGTGTTATACGGAAGCACCGGGGGTGGAGTACGATTATACGGCCGGAAAGATCAGAAAAAGGACGGATATCTCCTGGAACGGGCCGGGAAACCTGTATCAGGAGAACATGGAGAAGAACGGAAACTGGTGGATCGGGAGACCGCTGATTCTGGGAAAATATTATATAAAAGAACTTTCCAGAAGTGAGGGATACGAGCTTTCGGTAAACGGAATGGATCAGGAGATCACCAACCGGGGAGCAGGCTTTGAAACTCCAGGATCTGTGACGGACGCAAATGGAACGGCTGTGGTCACGATGCCGGAACTCACAGCGGCAATGGAGGGAGATGATGGAAGTGGAAAAGGATATGATGAACTTCCATTTACGGTCACATCAGCGGGGACAGCAGGGGAAAATGGAGATGGAGGTTATGAGATCTTTGCCTATGGTTTTTCGGAAGGAACGAAATTCTACCGCGTTGATACAGGGGAGGAGCTGGTGACAGGACCTCACGTGACGGGAACAGAAGAGGTGATTGTAAAAGATGGGGCCGGGAGAACCGTATGGAAACGGGCGGAGAGCGATACCAGTGATCTTCTCTATCAGCCGGAGCGGGATGCGGCGGGAAATATTACCGGACAGGAACCGGTGAGCCGGATAGAACCGCAGATCTTAAAGGCAGAACAGATTCCGGAAAAGATACCGATGAGCCTTTCAAATCTGTCTGTCAATGAGGAAGATGAGCGGTTTCAGGTGAAACTGGAGGACTGTGACCTTTCAGACGAAACGTCGGAGAGCTTTCTCTTCTTGAAGGCTCAGACAGAGGAGATCCTTGGAAGAAACGGGTATGAAGTTCCGGTTACGGCCGGAGGTATCCGCTCGCTGGAGGATGTGCCGGTCTATAGCCGGGGAGTAAAAAAGGGCCAGAAAGATCTCTGGGGAATGACAACAGATCCGGGAGAGCCGGCAAAAAAGACCGTGTATGGTGCAGCGGTGCAGGAAATTACAGTGCCTGTCGAAAAGAATTCCTGTGTTCTGGATCTTATGAGAAGCATTTTCACCTGGTATCAGGAACATCCCCAGTGGAACTTTTGCGGAATCGATGGGATCAGAAAAGAGGATGCTGGTTATCAGGTAACGCTGTATGCAGGTGCATCTTCTATTGGAAATCGCAGATTTTTTACCTCAAAAGTGGAAAATGGGAAAAAGACGCCGGACAGTGTCTATGCGGTGTACGAGGATCCGGTAAATCTCCGCTGGGTGTATCAGGAATATAAAAATAGCGGAAAATTCCGGTTCCAGACCGACAGACAGTATGTGATTGGGTCCGCTGGAAACAGAAGATATTATCTCGATGCGACGCTGACACCGGCTCTGATGCCGGGAACAGATGGAAAGCTGACAGAGATCATGCATCAGGTCATGGTTTATCATAAAGAGGGAGAAGAGGTGCTTGATTACCTGTCGGGAGATCCGGCACATGGATACCGTGTTCCGCTGACGAGAACGGAAGATAAGATCGAAATCACAACAGAAAAAGAACTCGTGGAAAAAGATGTGGAGATTCAAAGCGTGGTGAGGGAGAAGAATGGTGTATACAGAATTCAGGTTCGGACTTCCGGAAAAGATTCGTTCGGAAAGGAATTTACCGATGGAAAGACGAGCCTCACCTTAAACTTTATCGTAAAACTTCCGGAAAAAAGTCATGCTCTGACGGAAAAGGAGATCCAGAGGATCGGAAACGCGAATGTCTGGGGATACCAGGCAGGAGACCGGATCGGGTATGCGGAATATCTTGTGAAATTCTCGGGGGCAGCGCTTGCTGTGTCAGTCTCAAAAAATCAAGACGTTTCAGACACTTACATCATTGCAAGGCGGTTGGTATACCGCGGTCAGGATAAGATCAGCGAGGATGGAGATACGGGGCTCTCGCCTGCGCTTGTACTGGAGCGGCCTGTAAAGCAGAAGGTGCAGGTGGAGAAAAAGACGGATGACGGGAGAAACATCGGGAATTTCCGGTTTAAAATTTATCTGAAGTCTAATCTGGAACGGATCTTCTGCACAAAAGACGGAGAGATTTCCTGGGTAGATAAAAACGGGAAAACGGTACAGATCGAAGAATACCAGAAAAACTTCCCGGAGCTGGTCCAGAAGATCTATACGAAAAAGGCGGATCGCCACGTACTGGAGACAGTGGAGCAGAAAATAGATCCGGATCATGGGGAAGCCGGGACGGTTAAAGGGTATAACTATGAGAAATTCTTTGCAGCTATCCGGACGGCAGACACGGATTGCTGGAAGAGAAGGGGATTCCTGTGGAATACATCATTTAAACCGTTTGCGGCCAGTCTCATTACCGGAAAGCAAAATGAGATCAATACCTCGGAATACGCGAAGGAGAATGCAAAGCGCTCGGACGCAGTCCGGCAGTTTGCCGTTGACTGGTATCTGAAAGCGGAGCAGGAACAAATGAAACAGGGAGAAAACGCATATTCGGATGAGCAATATGATCATGCGCTCTATCTTGCGATCCAGAAAGCGGAGGACTATCTGCAGCCGTTTTTCAAGTATGATCTGGGAAAAATCTATGCGATTGCCTGGGACTGCGAAGAGAATGGCGGACTAGACGGGGATAGGATGACTCTGGCGGTCCGGAAGGAAAATGGACAGGCACAGGAAGAGGCAGCGTCAGCGGTATCGAAGTATCTTCCTTACGGAGAATATGTAATCGTGGAGGAACAGCCCCATGCGCCGGAGCTTCTTGACTTTAAGAATAGGCATTATGAGATCGATGCGCCGAAGGAGATATTTCTTCCAGTGGCAGGCGGACAGACTGAGGCTGGAGATGACTGGAAGGAGAAGTATGTATACAGGACTGCAGATTCTCCGTGGGATCTTGCAAAAAAATATATGATACGCTTTAACGAGGAGTCGGCGGAAAATCAGAAACAGGAACTTCGGGAGTATGTGATATGTGCCCACAGCAATGATGGGGATTTTGAAGTCTATCCGTATGGACTTTCTGAGAAAAAGAGAGCAGGGCATTACGAACCTTACGGGAATGAGAAGGTAAAGCAGTACTATCATTACCGGGCGGACAGTGAAAATGGAGCGAAGAGAGAGGGAAAGGAGATGATGACAGGCATAAAGACTGCCTATGACGGGGAATATGCGTCGATGCTTGTTCCATGGAGCATTGTGGATCCGAATGAGGAGAAGGAGGATACAGTCTGGGCCGGTTATGGGGAAAAGACATTTTTGAATCGAAAGTATTTCTCAAATCTGAGAATTGAGAAGCTTGACGCGGAAACTGGAGAGCCGATCCTTCATGATGACGCGGTATTTGGAGTCTATCGGGCGGAAAGAAATGAGGCGGACGACGGGGATGGTGCCGTGCGATGTTATACGGCGGATACGATGATCCTTGGAAGCCAGCATTTTCTTGAGGCGATGGGGGCAAAGGAAATCCGGACATTTGCGAGAAAGGCAGCCGGGGCCGGAGAGCTTTTCTATGGAACGGTCCCTGCCGGAACACCGATCTGTCAGGAGAGTGATCTGGTAAGCTTTACGGATAAAAATGGGCTGCAGACAGGAACACTCATGGCGATCCCGACGATTCGGGATATCGAGGAAAAGGGGATTCTCCAGGCAGTTGGATATGCAAAAACACCGAATCCGCTTCCCGCGGGGGTTTATGTGCTGGCGGAGGTGAAGCCGCCGGTCGGGTATGTGCGTTCAGGACCTGTGGCAGTAGAGATTTACAGTGACCGGATCCTGTATTCCGGAGGCTGGACAGAAGGAAAAACGGCGGCAGCAGTTTACGGGTACGAGCAGGATCCGGATGGAATCCACCCGGAAAATGTCACGGATACTGCCAGAATATATGCGGAAAATACCGCAACAATTCTGGAAATTTCAAAAACAAAGGCAATAGACTCAATTCGTGGAATGAAAGTATCAGGGCGAGTGGAAGGAACGATATCGGAACTTCGTGCACAGTACGGGCTTGAGAATCTAGATCTTGCCTACAATCATGCAGGTACATACCAGGGATTTGGCTGGAAAAAGGGGACTCTGGAGATGCTGGAGCAGAGGAAACGCGGCGGAGAACGGGTGGAGATTGTCTATGAGAATGGAATCTTTCAGGGTTATGGTTATGTGACGAGAAAACTGGAGGCGGCAGATCATCAGAATCCGTATGTAACAGGAGCCAAGCTTGCACTTTACGATGCGATCCGGGTCAATCAGACCGGGGATTCACAGGATCATGCATTTGAAGGTGTTGAGGTCACAAGGGACAGAAATGGAAATGTGACAGATATTGTTGTAAAAGAGGGATATGCCGGAGAAAAGCTGGAATTTTCCCGGGACAGAGCGTCAGTAGATGAGATGCGGGGAGAAGATACCTGGGAAATCAAGACAGTGAAGCGAAGGGATACACCGGTCTTATTCTATGATCTTGGAAATCTTGATGTGATAAAAAAGGGAAAAGACGGGACTTTCTACGGCTATGACCGGGAAGGACGGCAACAGAAGATCACCTTTGATACAGAATCGATCTATGCGTTGAAAAACGGACAGCCGGTATTTGAAATATCGGGAGGCGATTTTACAAAACTTGTGTATGACCGGAAATCGAAGGTATTTACTGCAACGGATCCGGAGACCACACTGTTTCATCTCGATGGATCTTTGTGCAGGGATGCGGAGGTTGATGCCTACACAGGCCTGGCATATGTGAAGAAGACAGAAATCGGATCAAATGGAAGAGAACAGCAGGTATTCTATGTATGGCCCGTGGTAAAGGAAACAGACACCGCGGGAAATCTGACTGGAAGAAGAAAAATACTGACGGGAAGACCGGCGGAGATCATGGAAGGAAGTGAGAATGCCTATATTACGGGAACATGGAACACGGAAACAGGGGTTTTTGAAAAATGGATGGAACCGGTTCTCGATGAGTTTGGCCTGGTGAAATATTATCCGGAGAGCGGAGCTCTGTATAAAAAGGGTGAGCCGGTCTATGACCGGGATGGGGACTATGTGACATACCGGTATGAGGAGCTTCTGGAGATGGAAAACCGGGCTGCGTATCATTTAAATGAGAGAGAAAAGCTGCTTGATGTGGGAAATCCGGAGAATGAGGCGGATGACGTGCCGCTAAAGCACAGGAAAGGAGAGTCCTATCTGATTCCAAATGTGTGGATCAGCGGCGAAAAAACGATTCAGGATGGACGGATGGATGAAAGTACGGACGGACAGCCGGACCTTTTAAGGCGGGTGATCCCGGGCAGCTATATCCTGGAAGAACTGGAAGCGCCGGATGGCTATGTCCGCACATTTCCGTCAGCAGTGGAAGTGAAGGAGACGAATGAGGTCCAGAGAGTACTCCTGTCGGATGAAAAAACAAAGGTGGAGATCGCAAAAATCGACGGAACGGAGGATTACCGCCAGAAGATAGAAAACCGCACAGATATGGAGACAAGTGAAACAGGAACAGAGATCCGGGGCACATACAGCCAGACCTTTGTAACAGGGGCGAAGCTTGCGCTGTTTAAGGCAAAGCGGGTAAATACTGCCGATCAGGATAAATATCCTAAAGGATATTATCTCGTGAAGGCAGAGGAGACACCGGCTGTGTGGAACTCGGAAGATCCTGTGGATAACCGTAAAGCTTCAGTCACTGCAATGTGGATAACGGATGAAAAACCGAAATATTTTGAAGGAATTCCTGTAGGTGATTATATTCTGGAGGAACTAGAAACACCGGGTGGCTACATTCCTGCATCCATGGAGATTACAGTGGAGGAAACAGGAAATCTGCAGAGCTTTGTTTTGAAAGACGATCATACGAAGCTGGAGGTCTTTAAGCTTGAGAGAATTGCATCCGGGGAGAAAGAGCCGTTATCCTGGCCTGCCGCAGCAGAGTTTGTCCTCTGTGAGGCAGTTCTGGATGAGAATGGGGGAGCAAAGACGGAAAACGGCGCTTATCTGTACCGGAAAGACCGAATCGTGGACAGCTGGAAGGCGGATGATCTGTCGGAATATGTTCCGGCGATTCCAGAGGCGTATGAAAAGATGTTTGGACAGTATGGAAATGAATTCCGGCAGTTCTCGTGGAAAAAGGAATTTCAGGGAAGAGTCTCTTCAGGAGATGCCAGACTTCTGGAGGATATGGCGACGGAAAACAGAAAAATCATCACACAGATCTGGGAATTATCGGATGGAAGCAGAATGCGGGTCTCAGTCACAGTTGATGGAGATCCGAAAAGATTAACATCCGACGGTCAGCTGTCACCGCGGTTTGAATACCAGTTCCGCTATCATGACAGATCATCCGAGAGGTATCCGGGAATGACCAGTTATGATATGAGAGCCGGTCTGCACCGAATTGACCGGATTCCGGAAGGAAAATATGTACTTCTTGAGACGAGAGTTCCGGACGGTTATCAGGGAGTGGAACCGATCCTTATCACGGTAGACCAGACGGAGAATATCGTCCGTTATGAGGTGGAAAACAGACGGGAACCAGAAGAAAAGATAGCATGTGGCAGGATCAGGATCCGAAAGACAGATGCGGAAGATAAAGAATTGAAACTTTCCGGGGCATGGTTTGAGGCGGTCTGCGTACAGACGGGAGAAAAGACGGTATTTATGACAGGTGCGGACGGAATTGCGCTGTCACCGGAGCTACCGATCGGTTATCTGAAAAATGGTGCCTGGGTCATGTACGAGTATGAGGTTCAGGAGATCCAGTCTCCACCCGGATATGGGTGTTCGGAAGAGACGTTTTCTATCGTATTTGACAGGGAAAAAGAAGCGGTGATCCAGTTGTATGAACTTTCGATTACGAATAAAAAGACGAGAGCACAGTTCAGCAAGTTAGATATGGCGACGGGAGAAGAACTGCCTGGAGCGTCCCTGGAGTTAAAAACGGTGGATGGAACGGTCATCGATTCCTGGATATCAGGAAAAGCTCCGCATTTTGTGGATGGAACGCTGACAGCAGGAGAGACGTATATCCTGACGGAAATATCTGCGCCGGATGGGTATGAGATCGCTGAATCCATCAAATTTACAGTGCCAATAGATGGAAGCTTTATAAAAATCGAGATGACAGACCGCAGAAAAACACTGGACGAACCGGAAAGACCTACTGAACCGGAGCTGCCGACAGAGCCGGCCGAATCTGAGACAACGGCGTCAGCGGAGACTCCGACAGAGCCGAAGGAACCGGAGACGTCTGAGAGACCGGCAGAGCCGGAACAGCCAACAGCGCCCACTCCGCATGACAAACCGAAGAAACCGGTGGAGGCAGAGTGGACAGAACCGGAATCGGAGGAGGAATCGAAACAAGAACGGGACCGAGAAAAGACGTATGGCAGGATTACAGTACGCTATGAGCGGGAATTTTCCGGCAGCACAGAGGGGCGAGTCCGTCAGAAGGACAGGACAAGTCTCAGGACCCCGGAGACTGGCGATACCCGGAGACCGGAAATTGCGGTATTTGGTCTGTTTATCGGATTCCTTGGTCTTTGGTATCTGCATATAAAGAAGGAGGAAAATGAGAGAAAAGAAGAACGTAAGGATAAAAAATGATGGGAGCCAAATATTCCGGCTTCCTGTCAAAAAAATTTCCGGTTTTTTAGGAAGTGTGATGTTTCTGTCATGTCTGGCATTTCCGCTGCCTACGTTTGCAGAGAGAATGTCGCAGGATGAAACTATACTAGAGAAGGAAATATCATCGGAAGAGGAGGCACTATCAGCGGAGAAAATATCGCAGACGGAGGAAACGAAGTTGGAAGAAGAAAAAGCATTTGCAGAGGAAACACTTTTCACGGAAGAGGCAGCATCTGGAAATAAAAAATCAGAAGAAAAAGAGACTTTGATCTATGAAAGCCCCATATTTACGGATGGAGGTGAGGCATTCATACCGGAAGAGACAAGGAGCGAGGGGGAAAAGGAATATCGGTTGGTATCAAAACGAATCAGAAATGCGAAAAAAGCCGGAGAAATAACATATGCCCAGGTGACAATTCCCTATGACCTGGAAGGTGATGATACGGTGCCGGAGACGGCAGACGTTCCGCTTATCGATGAGGAGTCCGGCGCAGAGTTTGAGCGGGAACTTTCTCTTGTAGATGTGGAAGAGACGTCGAGAAGCTGGTCGGATACCTTTTCCTTTTCTGTGACGGTATCTGGATACGGGGCAGATTCGTTCTATTTGGGAGATATGGAGATTCCTGGCGATGCAGATCTTGCTGATTATGGAGAAAAACTTTTAGAACTTGCAGGGTTGTCCCGGGTATATTATCGGGTGGACCGGGTGGAATGGGACGGAGAACCTTATATGGATGGGGAGGTGATGTTCAGAAATGCGACTGCAGGCGGAAGTAAGCTGATTCGAAATGTAAAAGCAAAATATGGAGGTCAGATCCGAACACCGGATCTGAAAGGAAAGCAGTATATTGGAATTTATGAGGAAGTTCTTCCAGAAACGGAAAATAAGACAGAAAACGCACCCGAGGCAGAGATCGTAAGTCGGGCAGAAGAAGAAACGGATCCCCCAGATCTTTTGAGAACCAGTCTGGCGGAGCGGATCATAGAATGGCTGGAGAGCCATGTCACAACGATAACGGTCAGTATCGGGATCCTGTTCTTTTTAGCAGCGGGAATCTGGTTATTCGTGAAGACAGGAAAAAAGCCAGGGCGTCAGTCACCCTAGCTTTTCCTGCCAGTCTTTTTCCTTAAAACCAGTGAGAACAAAGGAATCGCCGATAACTAACGGACGCTTTACAAGCATTCCGTCTGTTGCGAGCAAGGCAATCTGCTCTTCTTCGTTCATTGTCGGGAGTTTATCCTTCAATCCCATGGATTTATAGATAAGTCCGCTGGTGTTAAAGAATTTTTTCAACGGAAGTCCGCTCTTTTTATACCATTCTGTCAGTTCCTCCGCAGTGGGATTGTTCTCCTTGATGTGGCGGCTGGTATAGGATACATGATGCTCATCAAGCCAGCGCTTTGCTTTCTGACAGGTAGAACAGGGTGGATACTCTAGAAAAAGAATACTCATAGTGAAAAACACCTCCATGGGCTTAGTATAATGGATTTTTGCGGAGAATACAATGAGAAGGAAAAGAATTGAAGGGAGATTGCTGCGGTTCCCAGGATAGGACTGACGGGAAGAAGACATTCTGTAGAGTATGTGTTAATGTCGGGAAGTTCTAAAGAAACGGCAATCGCAGGGCATAGAAGAAAAACATGGATATATTGATTTTCCTCTCAGAATTCATGGTTCCGCTCACGGTATTTTATATCGTTGGTTCCGGAATCCTCGCAAAACGGCCGGTATTCGACGATTTCCTGGATGGTGCAAAAGAAGGAATGCGGACAGTGGCGGATGTACTTCCAACCTTGATCGGACTGATGACTGCGGTGGGAGTATTGAGAGCTTCCGGGATTCTGGAGGTATTATCAGAGCTTCTGAAATTCCCAGCCGCACTCTGCCATATCCCGGTTCCGGTAATTCCGATCATCCTGGTGAGGATCATATCCAGTTCCGCGGCTGTCGGTCTGATCCTTGATATTTTTAAAGAATACGGTCCAGATTCCTTGGTGGGAAATATGGTCTCGATCATGATGGGGTGTACGGAGACAGTATTTTACACCATGAGTGTATATTTTATGTCTGCCCATATCCGAAAGACCCGTTGGACATTGCCGGGAGCTCTAGTCGCGACAGCGGCCGGGATAGCTGCAAGTATCTTTCTGACGGATTTATTGTAAGACCGCCAGAATGCCAGGCAAAAAGCCAGGCGTTCTCAGCGGCGGAACAGCAGCAGAACAGCAACGGGGACATAGCAGGAGAAGAGGCTGTAAGTCCTGAAATTTCCCGGAAAAAGGTCGGAAACACTTGGAAATCAGTTGTGCCGTCAGTTGGAATCGGTTATAATAAAACCCATAAAAGACAAAAGATCCGGGCTGCCAGAAGAGATCAGACAGCCCAGGGAGAAAGAGGATTCCGCTGTTGGACGATTATAAGGAACTGAATGAGATCCTGGTGAGATTATTCCGCAGCATCATGGATGTTGAGGAGAAAGCGATCATTACCCGGGAATTCCAGGATATAACAAATAACGATATGCATGTGATTGAGGCCATTGGTATAGGAACGCCGAAAAATATGTCCTCGATCGCGAAAAAGCTCTCCGTCACGGTGGGAACCCTGACGATCGCAATGAACAGCCTAGTTAAAAAGGGCTATGTGAAGAGAGAACGCGGTGAGGAAGACCGCCGGGTCGTATATATTTCGCTTTCAGATAAGGGCAAGAAGGCGTTTGTTCATCATGCAAGATTCCACAAAGAGATGATCACATCCATCATGGATGAATTTGATGATGATGAGAAGAAGATCTTGATCCGGGGTCTTACGAAACTGGATAATTGGTTTAAGAATAAGGAAGAAGAGAATAAAAAGAATCGAGAGTAGAAACGATAGACTACCAGCTCTTGATAAGATGTGTAAAAGGCAGATGTTCTTCAAAAGGATATCTGCCTTTTTGAGTATGCGCACCATGGGCGCGCTCTAACGGTGAAGGTTCCGAACACGCCCAGATAGTGGGAAAGGCAGCGTGGGAAGACTTACAGGCATACTCCTGGGAGTACCTGCCACTCATCAATGCCGGACATTATATCGCAAACTATGCATGGAATGATCATGTAAAAGGCTTAAATAATTACAGCGGACTCTACTTCTGGAATGCGGGGTACGTAGAGTAGATCAGCACAAAGATCCGGATAAAAATACCTGGCAGAGATGGATCACTTCACTCTGACCAGGTATTTTTGTGTCTGTAACTGGATGTGTATAAAGACTGGCGCCGCGGTGGACAGCGGCGCCGGAAAGTTTTTGATTATTCGATATAGGCAACTTTTCCGATCCGCTCTTTCGGCTGGATCTCAGTATCCGGATCCGGATAGCCTAAAGCAGCCATCCCATAGACTACATGATCGGCCGGAATACCAAAATCATTTAAGATGTCACGGATCGCCGGAGTATCGCAGATATTCTGGAGCTGGTTGATCCATACGGAACCGACACCGTAGGAGTGGGCAGCCAGAAAAATGTTTTCAAGGGCGCAGGCATCATCCTCTTTTCCCCAGATGCTGTCACGGAGGTTCGAGGGCATGATGATTGCCGTTGGGCAGTACATGTTGTAGCCTGGGCGGTCTAAGGTCGTCTCGATCGCGTCTGCCAACCGCCTGATCGCTGCTTTATTTGTGATAACTGTAAATTTCCAGGTCTGTTTTCCACATCCGCTCGGCGCATGGAGCGCAGCCTGCACCAGATCATCCAGAATCTCTTTGGACACAGGTGCATCAGTGAATTTCCGGATGCTTCTTCTTGTCAGTATGTTGTTCATGATCTCATTCATTGAAAAGTCCTCCTGTTATGTTTGATTTATGTAATATGTTGTAACTGTTCAGTAGGTCTGCGCACTTGCTGCGCTGACCGTAAGAAAACATAGGCTGGAGGGCAAAAATCCCATCAGCGAAGCTGATATGGAATGGATTTTTGCGTGTAACTATGAAGGTACTGAATAGTTACAATATGTTTTGCAACAGGTTGCCGGGTGCAGCTATTCATGGATGATCCGATATACTTTCTGTGGTCTTCCCTTTGTTCCTTTCTGACGATGGTATAAGAGGGCGGCCATATGATAACGCACCATGTTATCCAACATTCGATTGGCGCTTCGAAGTGTGATATGGAGAATATCAGCCAGATCCTGGGAAGTAAAATCCGTATCGCCTAATATTTCCTTAGCTTTTAAAATTTTCTGAATGGTCAGGGTAGATAACCCTGTTTCTTCGGCCAGATTCAAAATCTGAGGGGAAACGTCACTTGAAAAGGCTACCAGCCTTCCATCTCCAAACAGACCGATCTTGTTTTTCTTCACATTGATCAGATAGCTGTTATAATCCACTGTATTCATGGATTCTTTTAATGCATACAGGCTGTTGGAAACGGCATCCTGGAGACTTTCTCCTAATCCGTATCCGATACTGACGCGAAAATCACATTTTTCCTCGAGATACGTTTTCAACGTGCAGGTCTGAAAGTCGCAGGTAAGCTTCTCCACGGAGTGGTGATTCGTAAACACCTGAATAAAATCATCCTGATCTTCCTGCAGGAAGTCACAGAGATATTTTTTACTGTATGACATCAGGCACTTTTGGATTTTCTGCCTGTTTTCTTCTGTATTTGGATAAGGCTTGATATCGATCACCGCAGGGCGGTTTTTCTTCAGATTCTGGATCGTAATGTCATGCATCAGAAGCTCGCTGCTCTTTAAAATATCGTCCTGATTACAGTTGACAAAGCGACAATTTACACCGGCCTTTAAAAGGTCAGGTACGATCAGGCTTCGTCTGGACAGAGTGTATTTGACGGTTCCGCTCTTCCAGAGTTCAATGTGCTTATTTCGTTTTGTCTCCAGAGAATCCCAGATTTCATTGGGCGGTACCTGATTTATAAACTCCTGATTCTTTTCAAACCATTCCTCAAATTTTCCCTGCTTCATTTTTTCAATCAGACTTTTTGCGTTATCCGGGCACATAACATCACAGAAATCAAAGTATCCATACTGCAGTGTAAAATCCTGATATTCGAAAATGACTCTGGTAATTTCGCGGTAGAAATTACTGATACCACATTCAATGTTCCGCATGGGCTTATGCTTCGGGTAGGATTTCTGAATGATCCGCATCGGGGCGGTTCCTCCGGCCAGAATTCCATCATACTGTTCGGAGATCTGACGATATAGATCTACAACATGTTCATATGTATAGTACACATAAACATCAATAATATCTGCGAGGTCAAGTTCCTTCAGCTCTTTTTTATAAAAAGATTCCAGATATGACGTTGATAGTAACGCTATTTTCATTTTTTAGTCCTTTCGCTTCCAGCGCTTCTTGCTTTGTCAAGTTATATATTTAAAGCGCTTGTGCCAATAGTTACGGTTCACCCTAACCGTTTGATCCCTATAAAAACCCGAAACATATACTGGTAACAGTTTATCATAGCCATTTTAAAAAGTCCAATCTAAGAATTGCCATCTCCCGGTTTATTTTTACACAGAAAATTGAAGCTTGAAGTCAGTGTATAATTATTAAAAGCTATTTTAAGACATTTATTGTGCTTTTTACTAAAAAACTATTGATTTTTATTATGATTTAGTATATAATTCCAACATACAGAGACGTCTTTTAATAGCCACAAATATTAATTATTCATTTTGCACAGGAGGAAGACAAATGCAGCTTTTATCTATCGCCATTACATTGGTTGTAGTAGTTCTTGTATCTGCCATGATACTCAAAAAGTACAAACCGCATGCAATTCTTTTGGGGGGCGGTATCGTTTTATTACTTAGTGCTCAGTTTCTGGGGATCAACAACATCATAACTGATGTAGAGAAGAGTACAGGTTTCTGGTTATTTGATGTTTTTGAATTGATGCGTACAACGCTGCAAAAGGATGCGGGAGCTACCGGAATGGTCATCATGGCTGCCGGAGCCTATGCAATGTTCATGAACCATGTGGGCGCGAGTGATGTTATGGTAAAGATCTGTACGAAACCGCTGAAACACCTTGGTTCTCCGTATATTGTCCTTGCATTGACGTACACAGTTGGACAGCTTCTTAATATTTTTGTTCCGAGTGCCGCTGGACTCAGCGTTTTGTTAATGGCTACCGTTTACCCGGTTCTGATCGCATTAGGTGTCAGTCACCTGTCAGCCGCTGCGGTTATTGCATCTGCTGCCTGTCTTGACCTCGGTCCGGCGTCCGGTGCCTCTAATATGGCTGCCGAGATGGCTGGTTTAGAGCCAATGACATACTTCATTAAGTATCAGGTGCCGATCATGGTAGTTGTTATCCCGCTTGTAACGGTTACTCACTATCTGGTACAGAAGTATTTTGATAAAAAAGATGGATTTGTTGCCAATAAAAATGATGCATCTGCGCAGGAAGATGATACAACAGCAGCTGGCGTTCCGAAGTTTTATGCACTTTTACCGCTGTTCCCGCTGGTACTCCTGCTTTTATTCAATGAGCTTGTTATTACTTCTATTAAAATGAATGTCGTAACAGCTATGATGATGGGTGTCTGCCTTACTATTATCCTTGAAGTCATCAGAAAACCGAAGCATGCCTTTGAGTCCGTTAAAATTATCGATGTTTTCTTTGGTGGAATGGGAAAACAGTTTGCTAACATCATTACACTGATCATGTCCGGTGAAATTTTCGCAGAAGGCCTGAAGCGCATGGGAATGATCGATCTGATCATTGAAGGCGCACAGAATATCGGATTTGGACCGATTCCGATGACGATCGTTATGGTTGCTATTATTATGATTTCTGCTATCATCATGGGTTCCGGAGCTGCACCGTTCTATGCATTTATCGCTCTGGCACCGACTGTTTCAGAGTCCTTTGGCATTCACCCAGTCATCATGTGTCTGGCAATGCAGCTTGCAACAGGAATGGGACGAAACATGTCTCCGATTTCTTCCTGTATGGTTGCTACCGCAGGATGTACAGATGGAAAGGTTCTTTCTGTTGACCTTGTAAAACGTACGGTGATCCCTATGTTTGTAGGTGCTGTCGGTCTGATCTTGGGAGATGTCATTTTCTTCATGTAACACGTGGTTTTACATAATAATAAATACAAACAATTTTTCTGAAAGGATATCGTGACTGATATGAAATATTTTGATTATGATGCGTACATCAAACAGTTAGAGGAGCTTGTTTCCATTGACAGTGGAAGCTTTGACCCGGAGGGTGTCGACAAAGTGGCAGAGGCAATGGCCCGCAAATACGAAGAGTTAGGACTTACAGTTACCAAAAAGCGTTTCGATGAGCGTGCCGGTTACTGTCTGGAAGTCAGAAACTATCCGGAGGAAGAGTCTATCGATATTTTAATGGTCGGCCACATGGATACAGTCTTCCCGAAGGGAACAGTTGCAAAAAGACCGTTTACCATGGACGAAAAGAAAGCCTATGGACCGGGTGTTGACGACATGAAGTCCGGACTTTTAAATATGTATTATGTTGTTAAGGAATTAGTAAAAGAGAACACAAAGCTTCATCTTTGCCTGGCTTTAAACTGTGATGAGGAGATCTCATCCCGTTACTCCAATCCGTGGATCAGCGAGCTGGCAAGACATGCGAAATGCGGACTGGTATTTGAACCGGCAAGAAAAAACGGTGCGATTGTCAGTGACCGAAAAGGTCTTGCCCGATATGTCATTGATTTTAAGGGAATTTATGCCCATGCAGGCGTAAATCCGCAGGATGGTGCAAGTGCGATCCATGAAATGGCTGAGTGGATCACCCGTCTGGTACCGTTAAATGATTACGAACATGGCACCAGCTTAAACGTTGGTATTGTAAAGGGTGGTATGGGAGCAAACACGCTGGCCGAGAATGCTCAGTGTGAAGTGGATATCCGCTTTACGAATATTGAGGCTTGCCATAAAATTGAAGCTGCGTTTGAAAATCTCAGAACCAACCCGATCATCAAAGGCGTTACCGCTACCGTAACAAGAGTAGGATTCCGTCCGCCTATGGCATCTACAGAACATTCCAGAAGCATGTTGGAAATCATGCGTCAGGAAGGTGAAAAATGTGGCGTAGACGTGAAATGGGTAACAACCGGTGGTGGATCCGACGGCAACTTCATGGCATTTGAAGGCTGCTCCGTTATGGATGCAGTTGGTCCGGTAGGTGACGGTGCCCACGGAGATAAGGAATTTATCTGGCTTGAAACCATCAAACCGAGAACAGAAATGGTTTACCGTACGCTTGTGAAGCTGGAAGAAAAGGGATATTTCGCTTAAGTTTTAGAACATCCGATTAAAAAGAACGTGTAAATAAAGTGTGTAAGTTGAGGCAAAAACTTACACACTTTATTTTTTGAGTAACAGGGAATTTTTTTACTGGTTATACCTGTCGAAGCCATAATTTGAAGTATTTCCGTGTCACCGAAAACGGCACGGGGCCAAGATCGAGAAGAAACTTATGGAATTCCTTCGCGGAAAATCGGTTCCCCAGCTTTTTTTCTGCTTCCTCCCGCATCTCCAGGATCTCCACATACCCGCCGGCATACTCCAGATAATTTGTGGGATTGTCGATCATGGTCTGCCAGAGTTCCTCCACCAGCGCGTCATCCGCGTCAAAGCAGGTGCGGACAAAGGCGGCAGCCCGGTCTTTTGACCAGCCGTCATAATTGATCCCGATATCTAAAAGTGAGTGAAAACAGAGAGAAAAGGACCGCATGGCGGCCTGATAAGCGCTGTTTTCTTCAGAAAGACCATTATCATAGAAGTAGGACAGCTGTTCTACATAAGTTGCCCATCCTTCATTTGCCCCGGAACAGGTGAGCAGGGCCGCCAGAGGATTTCTCGTATGTTCCCGGAAGTAAACAGTCTGATAAAGATGCCCGGGAAAACCTTCATGGGCAAGCGTGGGATACAGTTCGTCATCTGCGCTGGTGCTGCCATTGTTGATATAGATCACATTCCGGGTGGGATCGTCAAGGGGTGCAGTAAGATAAAACGCCGGACTTAACGTAGATTCCAGCTGCGCGGGAACGTACCGGATCTCATATTTTTTTGAGGATTCGGAAAGAACCGGGAAATCTCCGGACATCTGTGTCTGCAGATCAGCCAGAATCGCAGGTGGATCTGTAAGGCGGAAGGAGAGATCAGGACCTGTCTTTTTCGAAAGAGAAGAAATCGTTTCCAGATCTTTCTGCATCCGGTCAGACAGAGCTGCCTTTAATTCTTCTATATTATAGGAAAGCCCGGGACCGGATCGTAGAAGATATTCATAATACCGTCTGCCATTCCGGAATCCGCAGAGCCCACCTTCATTGATACCGCGTCCCTTTAATCCGGAGAGCCCATCGATTAGATGGCGGTAAGCGGGAAGAAACGAGTTCTTTATGACCTCAAGATGGCGGGAGCGGAAATTATTTTTCTGCCGTTCCGACAGGGAAATATCTGTGGAAAGAGAATTTAACCGTGTCTCAAAGGTTTCCGTGAGAAAATTGTTCACGGGATCTATGAGATAACTCTGACAGGATTCCAGGATCCGTTCGATCGAGGCGTCAGATGGTCCGAGTCCGGCAGCCGCCTTCTGCTCTTCAAAGAAGAGGATATCCCCATAATAGGAATCAAGCTGGGAGAGCAGAGCAAGATAATCTTCCACATCCTGAAGCGAGTGAAAGGAATACTCCGCCAGCAGGATCGGAAGCTGTGCCTGGATCCCGATGGTGGGAGCGAGAGGTTGATCATAAAGTTCTAAACCTTCTGCCATCAGACCGGTCTCAATTCTCTCGGAAAGGGAGTCATAGAGGATCTGCTGGTCATCGGACAGCATATGGGGATCAAACTCAGAGAGCTTTTCTTTCAGGTCATGAATCTCATGGCTGTTTTTTATGAGCTCCGACAGACGGTATGTACCGAGAGCAGCATCCTCAGCATCAATTCCATAATTTTCCGGGTGCAGAAGCGTATAGTGAAGATCCAGAGTGCCGGAAGATGCCATCTCCTTCCGAAACAGTTCCGTGCAGAAGGCGTCAAAATCTGCCTGAAGCTTTAGCACCTCTTTGGAATGACCGGATCGGGTAGAGGAAAGAGCATCAGAAGAATAAAATTCCCCGGTCTCCGGGGAAAGGACCCGGGAGATCCGGTCATTCTGGCAGGCAGTAATGAAAACGGTCAAAACTAAAGCGGCAACAGCAAGGCGGAATGTTTTAAAAGCCATAGATCTTCGGACCTCCGAAAAATATTGGCTGACCAGGCGCGGAAGAAACAGCCATTTGGTTCAATATATGCTTTGCCGGTAAAAACAGAACTATACAGCGATAAAAAATGACCGACCGGTGGAGGTGCCGGGACTTATTGTTGAGAAAGAGAAAAGGGCTTATTGTTATGCTTGTGATTTGTCCAGAAAATCATGGATGATTTTCAAATAAAACGCTTTACGCCCAAACATGGACGTATGGGTCGCCCCCTTGATCAAAACTAACTGCGCCCGGGGAATCAGCCGGGCCATAAGGCGGGAGTGGGAGACCTTCACCAGATCTCTCGTTCCGGCGATCAGGAGAACCGGCGCCTGGACATTTTCAAGCTGCTCCCGGGACATCATGGGAGAATTGCAGAGCAGGGAAGCGAGCTGCTGATGACGGAAAAGACATGAAAGGATGCAGGAAGCGGCAGGATTTTTTTTGCAGATTCCCCGGAACAGACTTGTCGCCGCTTTCAGACAGAAGTATTTCCCCACACAGAAAGCCCGGACAGGATGAATCAGCCCATTCGGTGAGACATTTCCACTAATAGCAATCACGGCACGAGTCCGATCCGGAAACAGGGATGCATATTCCAGGGCGATATTCGCCCCATCGCTGAATCCAAAAAGAATACAGGACGGGATATGAAGGATATCCAGAAGCGCTGCTGCGTCCCTCGCCATATCTGTGGTAGTGAACTCTGATTCCGCGTATTCCGGCTTGATCCGTGAGCGCCCGTGGGCGCGGCTGTCCATGAGAATGACACGGTAGTTCATGGACAGCTTTTTTTCGTAATAATCAAAGATCAGGTGCGTCTCCGCGTTTCCGTGCAGCATTAAGATGGGAGTGCCGCGCCCGCTTTCCTTATAATAGATCCACGCCTGAGACGTATCCGCCATTCCCTGACGGCAGATCATTTTTTCCATTTGTGCAGCTCTCCTTTTAGAAACGTCAGAATGTAACCGCGGATCCCGTGGGGATTCTGGATCTCGACAGCAGCGTAGAGCATGCTCGGCGTCGGATATTTCGGAAGGTACGCGTAATAGGACGGAACCCATTCGGTGGGACTGTACTTTTCTTTCGCGCGGTAAAGATCCCGGAATCCATAGCAGGCATTTAAGTGGTCATAGATAAACTGCAGAAGACGTTCCATCGGATTTTTGCTCTCGGCACTTAATCCTGCCAGAGGGGCAACACCGAGACTGCCATAGCCGATGCCTTCTTCCTTGAATACCTGAAATGCCTCGTATATGATCGTCTCCATGACTCCGCTGGGCGCGTCTTTCCCGTGCCTCGTCACATCTGCCATGTAGCCGTTTTTTCCAAGAAATGGAACAAAGACGATAAAGGCAACCATTTTTCCATCAGAATTTAATGCGTAGAAATAACGCTTATCCATCGGATCCTCAAGTCCTACGGTACCCATGGTGAACTGGAGCATGCCGCTCTTCTTGCCATCCAGCCATTCATCGGTGATCCGGTCGAATTCCCGGTCAAGAGCCGGATCGCATTTCTCAAGGACCTTGTATTCATGGACGGTGACACCGGCTTTCGTGGCATGGTTGATGTTCATTCGCATTTTCGCGCCCTTTTTGCCGCTGATCTCGTAATCGGCGAGTTTAAAACGCGCCTCCTCACCGCTCTTTACGAGACCAAAACCCTGTTTTTCATATTCCCTGAGATAATAGTCCGTCAGCCCGAGAAAGAAAATGTTGTGGGCGCTGTTCTGGCAGAATTCCTTAAATTCCGCGAGAAGAGCTGGAAAATCTTCATCCCTGCACACAGGATCACCGTTTACAACAATGGTATCTCCGACGGTTCCATAAGGAAGCACTCCATCGACAGAATGACCGAAATACAGACATTTGTCATCCTCCAGCGCGAGATAGGAGCATGGATTCTGACTGTAAAGGTTTAAAAGTGTTCTGGCATGCTGGATTTCCTGGGATCCGTGGGCCTGTTTCTGAATCCACGGGCGCACGGCACAGAGAATAGCGGCGAGAATACAGCCCCAGCTGAACCAGAACAGGATAAATTCCGTTCCGTGTCGGTCAGCCATAGACGCGGGAACACTTCCCATGCCGAAGATCATACTGATTCCCTGAGTGAAGCTGTCGGCAAAGGAGACAGAAGCACCGTCCGCGGTTCCGAGCCGCATATAGTGCCAGGTGATCCCTACATTTATGAGGACACCGATGATGGCAAAAAGTGCCAGAAACAGTGTTTGTCGGCGGTTTCCGCGTCCGGTCGGGCAGCAGAAATCTTTCCGCGTGATGAAAAACAGGATAAATAAGAAAAGGTCGAGAATCATGATCCCGTTGTGCAGCGGATGTCCCATTCCGATGAGTCCGCGCAGAAAATTGAGGACAAAGATCCCCACGGCGATTGTCCATGCGTTCCGTTTTCTCTTCCATAACTGCAGGGACAATACGAAAAGAACAATGGAAAAGGCACGCTGAACCATGCGCCCCATCTCAAAGGATCCCTGCATGGCCTTAGAGATCCTGGAAAACGGGAAAAAGGTTAAAAGGAACAGGAAAAAGGAAAAGACGGCGAGCAGAAGGATCGTGATATTTTCGCCCCGGATCCGGAGCTGTCTTGCGCGTTCCTGATTGTTAAGTAATGTATGATTCATAAGCTCATTCCTCCAGAGTTAAGAGATGCCGCAGATCCGCAGGATACCGATGCAAAGATCTGTGAAAAAGTTTTTTGGTAACCACAGTGTAGTCTTTTGCGGATAAAAAATCAATAAAAATATTAGAGTTCATTTATGCGATGGTTTGGATGAAGATGCATGGCTGAACTGCAACATAAAACGCCGGAAAAACAAACGATACCTTGACAAATTTATTCGAACAGGATAGACTAAAGGCATCATATGGAAAAAGCTTGGAAGGGAAGAGTATGCCGAAAGGAAGCTTTCAGAGACCCCGGTTGGTGAGAAAGGGGAGCAAAGAGGCGGCAGAAGATGGTCCCGGAGCTGTGCAGGTGAAAGCGGAAACCGTGTTAGCCTGTGCCGGAAGCGCCCGTTAGCGTGTCAGGCTGTTTTTGACAGCCGGTGAGGGCGATGACCGTGAGGCACCGCCGAATTTAAAGTGGTAACACGGGGAGACTCGTCTTTAATAATTAAAGACGGGCTTTTTTTATTTGACAGGAAACTCCGAAGGAACGTCCTGTTAAACAAAAGGCACGAATGTGCCCAAAACGCACACTTGTGCGAGGTGGCAGGTTGGCGTAAACGGCCGGGCAAGGGCTCTGAAAGTGCCAGGATCCATTTGTATAGATGCAGCAGCATAAAACACCGGCAGGAGAAAAGCCGTAAAAAGAGATAAAAAACAGGAGGAATCAATCCATGTGTACAAACTGTAAGAAACCATACTACATTTCCACAGCGATCGCCTATACATCCGGCAAACCGCATATCGGAAACACCTATGAGATCGTATTGGCAGACGCGATCGCACGCTACAAGAGAGAACAGGGCTATGACGTTTACTTCCAGACAGGAACCGACGAGCACGGTCAGAAGATCGAGTTAAAGGCTGCGGACGCAGGCGTGACTCCGAAGGAGTTCGTTGACAACGTAGCAGGACAGATCAAGGAGATCTGGGACCTCATGAACACTTCCTATGATAAATTCATCCGTACCACAGATGATTACCATGAGAAACAGGTCCAGAAGATCTTCAAGAAATTATATGATCAGGGCGATATCTACAAAGGACATTATGAGGGACTTTACTGCACACCGTGTGAGTCCTTCTGGACTCCGTCCCAGGTCGTTGACGGAAAATGCCCGGACTGCGGACGCCCGGTACAGCCGGCAAAGGAAGAGGCATATTTCTTCCGTATGAGTAAATATGCTCCGAAGCTCATCGAATATATCAACGAGCATCCGGAGTTTATTCAGCCGGTATCCAGAAAGAACGAGATGATGAACAACTTCCTGCTTCCGGGACTTCAGGATCTTTGCGTATCCAGAACCTCCTTCAAGTGGGGAATTCCGGTCACTTTTGATCCGAAGCACGTTACCTATGTATGGCTTGACGCGCTGACCAACTATATCACGGGAATCGGATATGACTGTGACGGAAACAGCGACGAGAAGTTTAAGAAATACTGGCCGGCAGACCTTCACCTGATTGGTAAAGATATTATCCGCTTCCATACCATTTACTGGCCGATCTTCTTAATGGCTCTCGGTCTTCCGCTTCCGAAGCAGGTATTCGGACATCCGTGGCTGTTACAGGGCGACGGCAAGATGAGTAAGTCCAAAGGAAACGTCCTCTATGCAGATACGCTCGTTGACTTCTTTGGTGTAGATGCAGTCCGCTACTTCGTACTTCATGAGATGCCGTTTGAGAACGATGGCGTGATCTCCTGGGATCTTATGGTTGAGCGCATGAACTCTGACCTTGCCAACATTCTCGGAAACCTTGTAAATCGTACTGTTTCCATGACAAATAAATATTTCGGCGGAATTGTCGAGAACAAGGGCGTTGCAGAGCCGGTGGATGAAGAGTTAAAGGCAACCGTCCTTGAGACGGTCAAGAAAGTAGACGAGAAGATGAACAAGCTCCGCGTTGCAGACGCGATCACAGAGATCTTCAATATCTTCCGCCGCAGCAACAAATATATCGATGAGACAACTCCGTGGACACTCGCAAAGGACGAGGCAAAGAAGGACCGTCTTGCAACCGTTCTTTACAATCTCACAGAGGCGATCACCATCGGTGCGTCCCTGTTATTCTCCTTCATGCCGGAAACTTCTGAGAAGATCCTCGCTCAGTTAAACACAGAGAAGAGATCGCTGGAGAACATGAATACCTTCGGTCTGTACCCGAATGGAAACAAGGTTACAGAGAAGCCGGAGATCCTGTTTGCCCGTATGGATATCAAGGACGTTATGGAAAAAGTTGAGGCCATGAAGGCAGCAGCCGCAGCAGAGAAACAGGAAGAGAAGAAGGAAGAAGAGAAGCCGGGCATGGACGTTGAGAAGAAGCCGGAGATCACATATGATGATTTCGCAAAGCTTCAGTTCCAGATCGGTGAGATCGTGAAGTGTGAAGAGGTTCCGAAGTCCAAAAAATTACTTTGCTCCCAGGTTAAGATCGGTTCTGAAACAAGACAGATCCTAAGCGGAATCAAGGCATGGTATAAACCGGAAGATATGGTCGGCAGAAAGGTTATGGTCGTTACGAACTTAAAACCGGCGAAGCTCGCAGGCATGTTATCGGAAGGCATGATCCTCTGCGCGGAGGATGATGAGGGCAACCTTGCATTAATGACACCGGCAAAGGATATCAAGTCCGGTTCTGAGGTCTGCTAAGTGAAAGTGCGCTTTTGCTTTTCGGCGGAACAGATAAAAAACATTGCCCTGGTCAGCATGGTCATCGACCATGCTGCCGTTGGGCTTATTGAACAGTCAGAACTGGCTTCGGGCGCTGCCTGGAGTCTCTGTGGGATAGCCATGCGCCTTGTGGGGCGTGTGGCTTTTCCTCTCTTTGCGTTTATGATCGCGGAGGGGGCGGTGCACACGAGAGACCGGAGAAGGTATGCGCTGAGGCTGCTTTTGCTGGCGGTTATTTCGGAGATCCCCTTTGATCTTGTGGCGGGGGGAACATGGCTTTTTCCGGCGGATCAGAATACGGTATTCACATTACTTTTGGGACTTCTGGCAGTCTGGGCTGGAGATCTGATCTGTGGGACTGGACCGGGAGTATCATACGGAACCCGGGAAAAAACAGGAGATGGCGGCAGGAAGGCGGTAGGCCAGAGGAGATTTCCGTTGGAATATGAGCGGTATATCCGGGTTCTGGCGGCGGTTCCTTTTGGACTGGCGGCTTATTGTCTGAAAACGGATTATGGTTTTATGGGCGCACTGCTGATCGTTATATTGTATACATTGCGCACAGAACCACAGCTTCGCACGGCTGTCTGCGCTGTATTTTTATTTTGCATGTATATGGATTTCTATGGCGCTGCGGCTTGCGTTGCAATTTTCCTGATAAACCGTTACAATGGAGAAAAAGGCGGTGGGAACGGAAGGATTTTCTATCTGTTTTATCCGCTGCATCTGCTGGTGATCCGGGGAATCAAGATGGCTGTGGGACTGTAGAAAATGAGATGGTGCAAAAAAGTCTTACGGATGCCGGCTCCGGATGAAAAAGAAAACGACATATGACTTGAGGACAGAAAGAATGGACTATATTTTTGACACACATGCCCATTACGACGATGAGGCATTTGACGCGGACCGGGAGGAAGTCCTCGCGGGATTAAAAGAACAGGGAGTCGGAACCGTTGTGAATGTCGGAGCGAGCATCGCGTCAACAAAGACAACGCTGGCACTGGCCGAGGCGCATCCCTTCATGTATGCGGCGGTGGGCGTGCATCCGAACGAGACGGCGGAGCTTACGGACGCGGATATGAAGTGGCTGGAATCCCTGGCAGAGAATCCGAAGGTTGTGGCGATCGGTGAGATCGGTCTTGACTATTACTGGGACGAGCCGGAGCGGGAGATCCAGAAACACTGGTTTTCGGCGCAGCTTGAGGTCGCAAAGAAGACGGGACTCCCGGTGATCATCCACAGCCGTGACGCGGCGAAGGACACGTTAGATATTATGAAGGTGGAACACAACGGTGCCACCGGCGGCGTGATCCACTGCTTTTCCTACGGAGTGGAGATGGCGAGAGAATATCTGAATATGGGATATTACATCGGGATCGGCGGAGTCCTGACCTTTAAAAACGCGAAAAAACTGATCGAAGTGGCAGAATACGCACCGCTAGACAGGATCGTTCTTGAGACGGACTGCCCATATCTGGCACCGGTGCCGAACCGCGGAAAGAGAAATCATTCCGGAAATCTGCCGTATGTGGTGGAGAAGCTGGCGGAGATCAAGGGCGTTTCCGCGGAAGAGATCATCCGGGAGACGGCGAAGAACGCTAGAGCGCTGTATCGGATCACAGAGTAGGAGTTTCGGGATGATCAGACCGATCGGACTGCGATATCGGAATAGTATCAAATTTTGTATACAAGATGCATCTCATGCAACAAAAGTACCTGCGCAAAAGCGCAGTCAAAAATAGAAAGAGAGAAATAAATGGCGAATCTGGGAAACCCAAAGAATACCATAGAAATCATACAGAAGTATGAATTCATGTTTCAGAAAAAGTTCGGTCAGAACTTTTTGATCGATACCCATGTACTGGAGAAGATCATCTCCGCAGCTGGAATCACAAAGAATGACTGCGTCCTTGAGATCGGCCCGGGAATCGGAACCATGACCCAGTACCTTGCGGAGAACGCCGGACATGTTGTAGCTGTTGAGATCGACCGGAACCTGATCCCCATCTTAAAGGAGACACTGGCGGATTACGACAACGTGACCGTCATCAACGAGGATATCTTAAGAGTCGATATCAAGGCACTGGCCGAGGAATACAACGGCGGAAAGTCGATCAAGGTCGTTGCGAACCTGCCGTACTATATCACGACCCCAATCATCATGGGGCTCTTTGAGAGCGGAGTGCCGATCGACAATATTACCGTCATGGTCCAGAAGGAAGTTGCGGACCGCATGAAGGAAGGACCGGGGTCCAAGGATTACGGCGCTCTGTCCCTGGCTGTCCAGTATTACGCGGAGCCGGAGATCGTAGCGAACGTACCGCCGAACTGCTTTATCCCGCGCCCGAATGTGGGATCAGCGGTGATCCGGCTTACGAGACATAAGGAGATGCCGGTGGAGGTGAAGGATCCTGCCCTGATGTTTAAGATCATCCGCGCGTCCTTCAATCAGAGAAGAAAGACGCTGCAGAACGGTCTCGGAAATGCGCCTGAACTTCCGTATACAAAGGAACAGATCGCGGCAGCGATCGCAGAGATGGGACTCACTCCGACGATCCGCGGCGAGGCGTTAAGCCTTGCACAGTTTGCGCAGTTGTCGGATATTCTTGGAGAGATGAAATAAGAAGCATGCGGATATCTGGTCATGCGGAGAATGAGTCTGTCCGCAGCATGGACTTTGTATACAAGCCAGAGCGCTATGGTGAAGCAGAAGAATAGAATATAGGACGGGAGGAAGCATTATGGGATTTACAGAACTGTCACACGCGTTTATCGCGGCAAAATATTATGTTTACCTGAAGGAAATCTTCGGTGACCGCGGCGAGGCGGCATTTTTGCATGCCACCCGATATTACGGCGAACAGCGTGGACGTCGGATGGCACAGCGGGCGATCCGGGACGGAAAACCTCTGACTTATGAGACATACTGCCAGTACGGTGAGTGGGTCAACACGGAAGAGGTGAAAGCACAGGGACTCGGAAACCAGTCCGAGACGACAAGCTTAAGCCCGGACTTTCAGATCCACATCCATGTCTGTCCGTGGCACACCCAGTTTAAGAATATGGGACTCCCGGAAGCGGGGCTTCTCTATTGTAAGGACCTGGATGCGTCCATTTCCCGAGGCTTCAACCCGGAGATTCGCTATGAGGTCTCCCAGACACTCCATGACCATGATTATTGTATACAGACGATCCGGAACGCCGGTTTGACGCCGGAGTCCAATATGGCAAAAAATCCGGCAGGCCTCAGATCTTTCGAGTACCACTGCGCTCACTCCTACTGGGCATACCGGGAAGTCTGTGAAGCAATCTTCGGGGAAGAGGGAACACGGATCGCTGAAAGAGTCCTTGATGATTTTGCCGCAGAGTATGGAAAAAAGATGGCAGACACGCTGGCAGAATATGCAAGGACGAATTTTAATATTGCAGACTAAGAAATCAGCAGCTTTGCAAAAAGAGCTGCTGAAATATTGCTGTTAGAAAGAAGAACAAGGTATATCGAAATACATTTTGAAGAATATTGAGGAGCAACACTTATGAAACAGATCAACATGCTGGAATCTCCGGTACGTCAGGTTTTTTTCAGTTACCTGGTGCCGTCCATCAGCGCAACACTCGTGACCTCCATTTATATTCTGGCGGACACGATGATGATCGGACGCGGAGTCGGTGGTTCCGGTATTGCTGCGATGAATATTTTACTGCCGCTCTACAACACATATTTCGGGATCGGAATGATGTGCGGAGTCGGCGGCAGCGTTCTCTTTGGGTTTTCCAGAGGACGCGGCGATGAAAAACGCGCCAGAAGTTATTTTACGGCGGCACTCTGTGTGGTGCTTGCTCTGTCAGCAGTCTTTCTGATATTGGGAAGAATCTTTTTCAACCCTCTGATTACTTTTATGGGAAATACCCCGCTCTTAAATGAATACACCGTGCCTTACGGAACTGTGCTCACAACAGCGGCTCCCATGTTTGCCCTGTCTTCATTCCTTCAGGCATTCGTCCGAAATGACGGTGCGCCGAAGCTTGCCATGGCGGGCGTGATTAGTGGAGGCGTCACCAATGTGATCCTGGATTATGTATATATTTTTATCATGAAATGGGGAATGGGAGGTGCGGCGCTGGCGACAGCCACCGGAACGACACTCACGGTGCTGATCCTCGCAAGCCATTTTTTCTCGAAAGATAACCACTTGAAGCTGGAATTTAGCGATGTGTGGAGACGGGTGCCGGAGGTGCTCGGAAATGGGCTCGCAAGCTTTATTCTGGAGATTTCCAACGGCTTCGTGATGCTGCTGTTTAACCGCCAGCTCCTCGCTTACGTGGGAGAGATGGGAATCACGGTCTATGGAATCATCACAAACACCGCGCTTGTGGCATCGTCCATTTCCAACGGTATCGCTCAGGCAGTACAGCCGCTGCTTTCCGCGAACTTTGGCGCGGGAAACCTGAAGAGAGTCGGCGAGGCGAGAAAACTGGGAGTCCGGACCGGATTTGCCGCAGGCTTCATATTCACTGCGATCGGCATGCTGATCCCGGTACAGTTGTCCTATCTGTTCTTGGACCCGACACCGGAGATCCTCACAATGGCGGTCCCGGCGATCCGGCTGTATTTCCTCTGCTTCTTAGTCAGCGAGTGGAACATCATCAGCGGAATGTATTTCCAGTCTACTGTGAGACCGCGGTTTTCTTTAACGATCACACTGCTCCGCGGAGTGATCTTAAACAGCGTGTTCGTGTTCCTTCTCCCGGCACTCTTTGGTGTAGACGGAATCTGGCTTACGGTGACTGTATCAGAGTTCATCACGGCGGGCGTTGCGTTTGTGCTTATGAAAAGGGAAAAACATTAATATATTAAAAAATATGTAAACAACGGACTCAGGGATCTTTGAGAAAAAGGATTTCGGATTCCGTTGTTTCTTTTTTCATTACCGTGTTCCCAGAAGAACCTTCCGGTGGCAGGTTTTGCAGGTGTATCTGGAAGAAACAGGAGACAAATTCGTTAAACTTATTTCAATTGACACTATAACGGCCTATTGGTAAAATGGAGATAGCGACATTAAATAAAGAAAGAAGAGGAGAACAATATGACGATCAGAATCGGAATTATGGGTTATGGAAATCTTGGACGCGGCGTTGAGTGTGCTATCAAACAGAATCCGGATATGGAGCTTGCGGCAGTATTTACAAGAAGAGATCCGAAAAATGTAAGGATCCTGACCGAAGGCGCAAAGGTTTACCATGCGGACGAAGCGAAACATATGACAGATAAAATCGATGTCCTGATCCTTTGCGGCGGAAGTGCGACAGATCTTCCGGTGCAGACACCGGAGTATGCGAAATATTTCACCGTAGTGGACAGCTTTGACACACACGCGAGAATTCCGGAGCACTTTGCAGCTGTCGATGCGGCGGCAAAGGAAGCAGGAAATGTAGCAGTGATCTCCGCAGGCTGGGATCCGGGTATGTTCTCCTTAAATCGTGTATATGCAAATGCAATTCTCCCGGATGGTAAAGACTATACATTCTGGGGCAAAGGTGTAAGCCAGGGACATTCCGACGCGATCCGCCGCATTGATGGCGTGAAGGACGCAAGACAGTATACAGTCCCGGTTGAGAGTGTACTGGAGAGAATCAGAAATGGCGAGACTCCGGAACTCACAACAAGAGAGAAACACACAAGAGAATGCTATGTTGTTGCTGAAGAGGGTGCTGATCTTGCACGTATCGAAAAAGAGATCGTAACGATGCCGAACTACTTCTCCGACTATGATACAACGGTTCATTTCATCAGCGAGGAAGAGATGAAGCGTGACCACTCCACACTCCCGCACGGCGGTTTCGTGATCAGAAACGGAAAGACCGGATGGAATCAGGAGAATACACATGTGATTGAGTATCGTCTGAAACTGGATTCCAACCCGGAGTTCACTTCCTCCGTGATCGTTTGCTGTGCCCGCGCCGCATTCCGCATGAAACAGGAGGGAATGAGCGGATGCAAGACCATTCTTGATATTCCGCCGGCATACCTTTCCGCAAAGAGCGGCGAGGAACTCAGAAAGAATCTCCTGTAATCATAAAAAGAACCTTTAAAGGCGGCGAAGGAGCCAGCCTTTGATCAATCATACTTCCGCCCTGTGTCCGCAGCCGACAGATACAGGGCGGAAGTATCAATTGCCATGCATTCAGAAAAGACTGCAAACGGGATCCATGCATGGCGGATTTTGTAGAGGGTGAAGATATGACACTTAAGAAGAATCATCCGGCAGGCTACAACGGGATCACGGACGGTGTGATCTGGCAGCAGCTTCTGCTCTTTTTCTTTCCGATCCTGTTCGGGACATTTTTCCAGCAGCTTTACAACACGGCAGATGCCATGATCGTTGGAAAATTCGTTGGAAAAGAAGCACTTTCCGCGGTAGGGGGTACGACAGGAACGTTGATCAACCTGTTAGTTGGTTTCTTCGTCGGAATGTCCTCCGGCGCGGCCGTTGTCGTATCCCAGTTCTATGGGGCAAAGGAAGACCAGCAGGTGCAGAAATCTGTCCACACATCGTTCTGTCTGGCGCTGGCCGGCGGTGTGGCACTCTTAGTGATCGGTGAGATCTTCACTCCGGCTGCAATCCGGGCTATGGGTGCTCCCGAAGAGATCCTTGGATATTCTGTGACATATCTCAGGATCTATTTTCTGGGTATCATCGGAAATCTGGTCTATAACATGGGCGCTGCGATCCTACGAGCTGTGGGAGATTCGAAGAGACCGCTCTATTTCCTTGTGGCGAGCTGCCTGACCAATATTGCTCTGGATCTTCTGTTTGTAGTCTGTTTCCATATGGAAGTTGCCGGGGCGGCGCTTGCGACGATCATGTCCCAGCTTTTATCGGCAGTACTCGTTATGGTAACGCTGATCCGGACAAAAGAATCTTACCGTTTTATCCCGAAGGAACTCCGTGTGGAGCCGGTATTATTAAAGAGGATCATAAAGATCGGTCTTCCGGCGGGACTCCAGTCCATGATGTACTCAATCTCCAATATCCTGATTCAGGCAAACATCAATGGATACGGAACGAATACGATCGCGTCCTGGGCGGTTTACGGAAAGATCGACGGTATTTTCTGGATGACTATGGATGCCATGGGAATCTCCGTGACGACCTTTGCGGGTCAGAACTTCGGTGCGGGCAAGATCAAACGTTTAAAGAAGGGAACCTATGTGGGACTTCTCATGTCGACGATCATCACGGCGGCGCTCGGCCTGTTTATGTTTACGGCGGGACCGGTCCTGATCAGTCTCTTTACGAACGATGTGGATGTTATGGCTGAGAGCATGAACATCCTTTGCTTCCTGGTACCGTTCTGGTTCTGCTATATCTGCGTCAACGTATATCCGTGTACTCTGCGCGGTGTGGGCGATGCCCTGATCCCGATGCTGATCATCTGTGTCGGAACCTGTATCCTGCGTGTGCTCTGGGTATTCGGCGCGGGCGCGGTTCATCCGGGGCTGTATACAACGCTGACGAGTTATCCGTTAAGCTGGAGTATCACTTCGCTGGCATTCCTGGTATACTATTACCGGTTTAGTGCGATGAGAAAGTTAAATAAACTGATTGAAGAATAAGCATAACTGTTCGGCAGGTCTGTGAACTAATTGTTCTGGTCTGCTGAACAATTATAATAAGTGTAACTGGAATATGGATGTTGAATTTGAATTTAAAGAGAAAAATGGGGGCGCTTGTGTGACAAAGCTTTTGGCACCAGGCGCCGTCTGCGTGGTACCGGAAAGTCTGGGCGGACTTCCGGTGACAGAGCTGGCAGACAAGGTGTTTTCGGGGAGCACGGTGGAGAAAGTCTATCTCCCGCGGACACTCACCCGGATCGGAAGATATGAATTTTATGGATGTGAGAAGCTTCAGGAGATCCATTTTTACGGGGCGCTCCGGGAAGTCGGCGGCGGTGTGTTTACGGGCTGCCGGAATATCAGGAGTCTGACTGTGCATATGGGGGTGGACGAAGAGTCGGCACTCAGGGATTTTGTGACGGAGATCAATGAGAGAGTCACAGTACATGTGTTTATACAGAGCGGACAAAAACGAATGCAGGACGAGAGAGACACGGACTCTGCACGAACATCGCTGGCTTCAAGTACTTTTGAGGAAGAGAATGGGGAGACAGAGACTGCGCGTGTGATCTTCCCGGAATACTACGACGAGGCGGTGGAAAATACGCCCGCCAGGATCACGGTATCCAATATCCACGGTGCAGGGCAGAAGTATCGCTACTGTTTTGAGGGACGAAAATTCCGATTTGACAGGTATGATAAAATGTTTGTGTATGAAAAAGCAGAGGAATCGGTTCTCATGGCATCGAAGATCGCGGTGACCCGGCTGCAGTATCCGAAAGGACTGTGGGAGAGCGCGAAAAAGGAATATGAAAAGTTTCTTATGGAGAATCTTTATGAAGTACTTCTCGGCAGCCTTGAGGACCCGGAGACCATAAAATGGATTGCGGGACAGTATTTAACACCGGAAAAGAATCCGCTGACGGCGGATAAGATGTCGGGGCTGATCACGGAGATCTCGAAAAAGCATCTGCCGGAGCTTTTGGGGATGTTTATGGAGATCCAGAGGAAGAAGTTTGGCGTAAAGAAGAAAAAGTTTGATTTTGATTTGTGAGGAGGTCAGAAATCGTCATGAGAGAAGATGCGGCATGGTCGCCGATCCTGAGAGAGCAGGGCGCGCTGGAAGAACTGGCGGCGATCGGCGTTGAGATCATACGGAACGCGAGGAATGAGCTGTATCTTTCCATGCGGTTTCTCGACGTGGCCTTAAATGGTCTGTTCCCGGTGGCGGACAACAGCATCAAGGGAATCGGAACGGACGGAACCTTATTATCATTTGAGACAGGATACATCTGCGGCTGGTACCGGAGAAATCCTGTTTATGTAAACCGCATGATCCTGCACGAGACTTTCCACTGTCTCTTTGTCCACCCATGGTCGAGAAAAAAGCGGACAGAGGAATACTGGAATCTGGCATGCGATATCGCTGTGGAGTCCCTGATCGACGGGATCCACAAGCCGTGCGTCCATCTGCCGATGTCCCCGGTGCGGGCGGAATTTTACGGACGTCTGAGGAAAAAGATCAAGGTACTGAACGCGGAGAGCATCTATCACACTATGCAGGAGATGGAGCTTTCGGAGATCGAATATGAGCGGCTCTGCCGGGAATTCTGCCGGGACGATCATTCCAGATGGGAGAAAGAAGACGAGAAGAAGTCCCCAAATCCCAACCGGAACCGAAAAAACGATTGGGATGACAAGCGGGAGAAGATGCAGGCGGAGATGGAGGCGTTTTCCAACGAGGCGGCGGATGACTCCAGGGAGCTGATGGATCAGCTGGCGGTGGAGAACCGGGAGCGGTACGATTATCGGAAATTTTTGCAGAAATTTTCGGTGCTGAAGGAGACAGTCCAGATCGATCCCGATGCGTTCGACTATGTGTTTTATCATTACGGCATGCAGTTATATGGAAACATGCCGCTGATCGAGCCCCTTGAGACGAAGGAAGTCCGGCGGATCGAGGATTTTGTGGTCGTCATCGACACTTCGATGTCATGTTCCGGGGAGCTGGTGAAGAAATTCCTGGAAGAGACCTACGGGGTGCTGGCTCAGTCGGAGAGCTTCTTTAAGAAGGTCAATATCCACATTTTGCAGTGCGACGATAAAGTACGGCAGGATGTGAAGATCGAGAGCGAGGAGGACCTTCGGAATTACATGGACCACATGAAACTCCATGGCATGGGCGGGACTGATTTCCGCCCGGCATTCCTGCATGTGGACCAGATGATCAAGGCGGGAAAGTTCAGCAGGCTGCGGGGACTTCTCTATTTTACGGACGGATATGGGACATTTCCGGTGAAAATGCCGCCATATGACACGGCCTTCGTGTTTATGCGGGATAATTATACTGACGCGGACGTTCCGCCTTGGGCGATGAAAGTGATTCTGGACCCGGAGTCGATGGAGGACGTGGGGAAAATATTAGATGGAAAATAGTAACTGTTCAGTAGGTCTGCGCATTTACTGCGCTGACCATAAGAAAACTTAGAATGGAAGGCAAAAATCCTATCGGCATAGCCGATTTGGAATGGATTTTTGCGCGTAACTGTTGGGGTACTGAACAGTTACGGAAAGTAAAAGGTTTGACAGGCTGGTTCACGGACTGTAAAAATTATACCGGAGTAAAAAGATATGAACATCAAGCGTGCAAAACAGGAAATTAAAAATACGATACAAGTGTATCTGACGAAGAACGCACACGGGGAATACGAGATCCCGTCCATGCGGCAGCGCCCGGTGCTGCTCATCGGTCCGCCAGGAATCGGAAAGACCCAGATCATGGAGCAGGTGGCGCGGGAGTGCGGGATCGGTCTCGTCTCCTACACGATCACACACCATACGAGACAGAGTGCCATCGGTCTCCCGTTTATCTCGGAGAAGACTTACAGTGGGAAGAATGTCCATGTGACGGAATATACCATGAGTGAGATCGTCGCGGCGATCTACAATAAGATCGAGGACACAGGACTCTCCGAGGGACTTCTCTTCATCGATGAGATCAACTGCGTGTCCGAGACACTGGCCCCGGCCATGCTGCAGTTTTTGCAGTATAAGACTTTCGGAAATCATAAGATCCCGGATGGTTGGATCATCGTGGCAGCAGGAAACCCGCCGGAATACAATAAATCCGTGCGGGAATTCGATATCGCGACCTTAGACCGCATCAAAAAGATCGATGTGGAGGCGGATTTTGAGGTCTGGAAAGAGTACGCGAAGCAGGCGGATATCCATCCGGCGATCCTGTCATTCCTCACCGCAAAACCGCAGTATTTTTACCAGGTGGAGACAACTGTGGATGGCAAGATTTTTGCGACACCTCGTGGGTGGGAAGATCTCTCCGGATTTTTGAAGGTCTGCGAGAAGGTGGATCTTATCTGTGACCGGGAAGTTGTAGTGCAGTACATTGAGCATCCCCGGATCGCAAAAGATTTTGCGAACTATCTGGAATTATATAAGAAGTATCAGGCGAGATACCAGATCGATGAAGTTCTGGAAGGAAAGCGCAATGAGGGCCTGATGGAGCAGGCGGCGAAGGCACCGTTTGACGAGAAGCTTTCCATTATCAGCCTGATTTTAGCGAAGCTTGATGTGGAGTTTAAGGCCTATGCGCAGAAAGAAGATTATCTGGAAGTGCTGTTTGGGGAGCTGAAAGCATTCAAGAGAAGCCTGGAAGATAAAACGGAGGCCGGAGAAACGATGAAGACAGTGCCGCAGACTCCGATCAACATTTTCTCCCATCAGATCGAGGCATTCACCGCGGCATCCGAGCAGAAACAGAAAGCCGGTCTTCTCACAAGACAGGAAAAATATCGCTGTGCCGATATCGCAGCGGATATGAACCGATACCTTCAGACTGTGAAAGCAGAGCTTTTATCGGATGGTGACGAGATATTCGACCGGTTCCGGGAGCTGTTTGGTGACGAACGGACAGAACTTGAGGATCTGTGCGCTCATGCCGGACAGACACTGGAGTATGCCTTTGATTTCATGGAAGGAACGTTCGGCAGCAGTCAGGAGATGGTGGTGTTTATCACGGAACTGAACTCCAGCGCCCCGGCCGTGCGGTTCTTACAGGAAAATGAGTGCGAACGATATTTTGAATACAATAAGAATCTGCTGTTTGATGAGAGACGGGCAGATATTCTGAGCAGGCTGGACAGACTTGGGGCATTTTAATTGGAAAGGAAAGTGATCATATGGAATACGAAGGAACCGTATACCGCCCGCCGAGCGAGGCGAGAAGCTTAATTATTCAGGTGACTGTGGGCTGTGCCCATAACCGGTGCACCTTCTGCAACATGTACCGGGTGAAAAAATTCCGAGTGCGGACAAAAGAAGAGATCATGAAGGATCTGGACGAATGCCGCGATTATTACGGACCGTATGTCAGCCGTGTATTCTTTGCGGACGGTGATGCACTGGTGGTAAAGACAGAACTTCTTTTAGAGCTTTTAGCCTATGTCCACAAAAATTTCCCGTACGTGGAGCGGATCACCTCTTACGGGACTGCAAAGGATGTTCTGGCAAAGTCTGAGGAAGATTTAAAAGCCTTAGCGGCAGCAGGACTCGAGATGGTCTATATCGGAGCGGAATCCGGCGATGACCGTGTTCTGGAGCATATCCATAAGGATGTGACGGCGGCCCAGATTGCGGCGGCGGGACAGAAATTGAAGCGCTGCGGCATCAAGACCTCTGTGACGCTGATCTCCGGCCTCGGCGGAAGAAAAGGGATCCGGGAACATGCCATCAAGTCGGCGGAGCTGATCAATCAGATGAATCCGGAGTATGCCTCCTTCCTGACATTGCGCCTCTATGAGGGGACCCAGATGAATGAGGAAGTAAAACGCGGGGAGATGGAGCTTATCACCCCGGACGAGATCGTGGAGGAAATGGAGCTGTTTTTAACACACATTGATTCTCCCGGAACGATCTTCCGGACAAACCACGCGTCCAACTATGTAGTGCTTGCGGGAACTTTTAACGAAGATATTCCGAAAATGCTGGCACAATTGGAGGACGCAAAGAAAAGACAGCGTTACCGCCTTGAAGAATGGCGCAGACATATTTAAGTAAGAAGAGCAGAGAAAACAGTCCCGCGGGCTTTCTGGACGCTTAAAACGGCAGAAAAATGGCTCGCGGGATATGCCTTTTCAGGGGCTTTCCGGGACGATCCCGGAGTGGACTCTTCTTGTAGATTGTATTCAAAAAACAACAAGATATAGTTTTGAATCATGAATTTTTCACCATATATATGGTTTTGGTATATCATATTTATATAGCAGTACTCCTTGCAATCCGGGAACAATACAGTTATAATAGAATCGTTCTCGCGTGAGTGACTAAAAATAACGTGGCGGGAATATGACATGACCGCCTTAGGAGACTCGTGGCGGTAGGTCCGACAGATCAATCATAAAATATCTAAATCAGATAAAATTTCTGTATAATTCTGAAAAAAACAAACTGTATATACAACCAAGAAAACTATCAGCAACTGAAATGTACATGCCTGAGGCCGGCCGGTAAATGCGCGGACCTGTAGGTCAGCTGTGTTTTTTAGCAGAATAGACAGAAGAGAAAAACAGGCAACGGCAGTTGTGCGTAAAACGGACAATTCTGCCAACACAATGAAATGAAACGGGGAATCAGGGATGAAGATCATCAAAAGAAACGGAGCGGAGGAAAGTTTTGACACGCTCAAGATCGTAAATGCGGTCCAGAAGGCATGCAACGCCACAGAAAATGCCTATCTGGCACCGGAACAGCTTACGGATATCGCGGATTATGTAGAGTACAAGTGCAATAAGCTGGGACGTGCGGTGTCCGTAGAAGAGATCCAGGATATGGTCGAGAACCAGTTGATGGCAATCGGTGCTTTTGCGATCGCAAAAAATTATGTGCGCTACCGCTATGACCGCTCTCTGGTGCGGAAAGCAAATACGACGGACAACCGGATCCTGTCCCTGATCGAATGCAACAACGAAGAGGTTATGCAGGAAAACTCCAACAAGAATCCGACGGTCAACAGCGTACAGCGTGACTATATGGCTGGAGAGGTCAGCAAGGATCTCACGAGAAGACTTCTTCTTCCGGAAGATATTGTTGAGGCGGATAAGCAGGGAATCATCCACTTCCATGACTCCGACTATTTTGCACAGCATATGCACAACTGCGATCTTGTAAACCTGGAGGATATGCTGCAGAACGGCACCGTGATCAGCGAGACATTGATCGAGCGCCCACACAGCTTTTCCACAGCCTGCAACATCGCGACCCAGATCATCGCGCAGGTTGCCAGCAACCAGTATGGCGGACAGAGCATCAGCCTTGCGCATCTCGCTCCGTTCGTTCAGGTATCGAGAGTGAAGATCCGTCAGGAAGTGATCGGCGAGATGAAGGATCTTGGAATTGCTGTGACAGAGGATCAGATCGATAAGCTCACAGAGGAGCGTCTCCGCAGAGAGATCACGAAGGGAATCCAGACGATCCAGTATCAGGTCGTAACACTCCTTACCACAAACGGACAGGCACCGTTCGTTACCGTTTACATGTACCTCGACGAGGCAAAGAATCCGCAGGAGAAGAAAGACCTTGCGATGATCATCGAGGAGACCTTAAAACAGAGATATCTCGGCGTTAAAAATGAAGCCGGCGTATGGATCACACCGGCATTCCCGAAGCTGATCTATGTGCTCGATGAGGACAATATCACTCCGGATGCGCCGTATTACTATTTGACAGAGCTTGCGGCAAAATGTACCGCAAAGCGCATGGTTCCGGACTACATCTCCGCGAAGAAGATGCGGGAATTAAAGGGCGATGTGTATACATGCATGGGCTGCCGTTCTTTCCTGACCCCGGACCGTTCCTATGTAAAAGGAAACCTTGCGAATGCAGGAAACTACCGGGAAGGCGAGCGCAAGTATTATGGGCGCTTCAATCAGGGCGTTGTGACGGTAAACCTTGTTGATATTGGACTCAGCGCAAGAAAAGACATGAACAGGTTCTGGGAGATCTTTGATGAGAGAATGGAACTCTGCCACCGCGCAATGCGCTGCCGCCATGAGAGATTAAAAGGAACCTTATCCGACGCGGCTCCGATCCTCTGGCAGTATGGCGCTCTTGCCCGCTTAAAGAAAGGTGAGACCATCGACAAGCTCCTCTATGACGGATATTCCACACTTTCTCTGGGATATGCAGGCCTGTGGGAATGTGTATACAGCTTAATTGAGAAGAAATTAACTGAGCCGGAAGGAAAGAAACTTGGTCTTGAGATCATGCAGAAGTTAAATGACTACTGCACGAAGTGGAAAGAGGCGGAGAATATCGATTACAGCATCTACGGAACCCCGCTGGAGTCCACAACCTACTCTTTTGCGAAGAGTCTCCAGAGACGTTTCGGTATCGTAAAGGGCGTAACCGACAGAAACTACATCACGAACAGCTACCATGTGCATGTAACGGAACCGATCGACGCCTTCAGTAAGTTAAAATTAGAGTCTGAATTTCAGGCACTGTCCCCGGGCGGAGCGATCAGCTACGTGGAAGTTCCGAACATGCAGGATAATATCCCGGCTGTTCTTCAGGTCATCCGCTACATCTATGACAATATCATGTACGCGGAGTTAAATACGAAGAGCGATTACTGTCAGGTATGCGGCTACGACGGCGAGATCAAGATCATCGAGGATGACGGAAAGCTCGTATGGGAATGCCCGCATTGCGGAAACCGTGATCAGAGCAAGCTCAACGTTGCAAGACGTACCTGCGGATACATCGGAACACAGTTCTGGAATCAGGGCAGAACACAGGAAATTAAGGAAAGGGTACTGCACCTGTAATGAATTACGGAGAGATCAAAACATGTGATATTGCAAACGGCGAGGGAGTCCGCGTGTCCCTCTTCGTGTCCGGCTGTACACATCACTGTAAAAATTGCTTTAATGATGTGGCGTGGGATTTCGGATATGGAAAGCCGTTTACGGAAGAGACGGAAGAGATGCTGCTTGAGGCGCTGGAGCCGGATTTTGTGGATGGATTATCGCTTCTTGGCGGAGAACCCTTTGAGCCGGAGAACCAGCGGGCACTTCTCCCGTTCTTAAAGAAAGTGCGCGAGAGATTCCCGAAGAAAAATATCTGGTGCTATACCGGTTATCTTTTCGATAAAGAGCTTCTCGGTGAGAGCCGGGCGAGATGTGAGTGTACCGATGAGATGCTGAGTCTGATCGACGTTCTCGTGGACGGCGAGTTTGTCCAGGAGCTCTACAGCGTGGCACTGGCATTCCGCGGTTCGGAGAACCAGAGGATCATCGATGTGAAAAAGTCTCTGGAAACAGGGGAGATCGTCTGGCATGCTCTGATGAGCCGGGGGATCTCGATGAAGTTTAATTAGAATATAAAGCTATATATAGAAAAGATCCGGCAGTTGGGTTGTTTTACAGGAATTTTTGATTCTGTAAGACAACTTGACTGTCGGATCTTTTTGATGTAATAGGAAATTCCGAGGAATTCCCTGTCACACAAAAGGCACTAACGTGCCAATGCTGCGCGCCTGCGCGAAGATGTAGATTGTCGCAAGCGCCTGCGCGAATGTGCCAAGGCACATCCTTTTTTATAAAATCTGTAGTGCAGGTAAGGACATCATGTGAAGAACGAGATCTGGATAAGGCACCTGGATAGGCTTAGAATGCTTAGAACTGTCGCTGCTCTTGACTTTTTAAGAATAGTCCTGTATACTAATATAGTTCTAAATAGAACAGTTCACTTTTGAACCAGAGGTGATACACATGAAATTTGTTGATTTTATGGCGGACAGCCGGGATTTCTATACGGGGCTCATTGATCCGGTCTGCAAAAAATACGGGCTGACCCAGATGGAATTCAATATCCTGCTGTTTCTCGCCAACAATCCGGAGTTCGACACTGCCGCCCAGATCATCAAGAAGCGGGCGTTCACAAAGTCCCATGTCTCCATGTCTGTCCGCTCATTAGAGGAGCGCGGACTGCTCACCGGGGAATATTATGGGACGGACCGGAGGACGATCCATCTGAAACTCACGGACGCTGCTGCGCCGATGGTCTCTGACGGGAAAAACGTCCAGAAACGGGCCGCCGAGATCATCTGCCGCGGATTCACCCCGGAAGAGCACCGGATGCTGTTCGAACTTATGAACCGGATCAATTCAAACATCTCAGATTACAGGAAAGAAGGAAAGCTGCATGAACAACAGTAAAGAATTTCTTGGGACAGAGCCGATCGGAAAACTCCTCTTTAAGCTTGCCGTTCCCTCTGTCATCGCACAGATCGTCAACATGCTGTACAACATCGTTGACCGGATCTACATTGGACATATCCCGGGAAGCGGAAGTCTCGCTCTGACCGGTGTCGGTGTCTGCCTGCCGATCATCATGGTGGTCTCCGCCTTCGCGGCCCTCGTCGGCTCCGGCGGTGCACCGAGAGCGTCGATCTTTATGGGAAAAGATGACATGGACTCTGCGGAGAAGATTCTCAGCGGCTGTTTTACGGTTCAGATCATCATTTCTGCGATCCTGACAGCAGTCTTACTGTTGTTTGGCCGCTCCATGCTCTTGACTTTTGGAGCCAGTGAAAACACTATCGGCTATGCCGTTGATTACATGAGTATTTACGCTGTCGGAACGATCTTTGTCCAGATGACGTTAGGCATGAACATGTTCATCACGGCTCAGGGATTTTCAAAGACCAGTATGCTGACGGTTACCATCGGCGCTGTCTGCAATATTATTCTGGACCCGCTCTTTATCTTCGGGCTTGGCATGGGCGTAAAAGGTGCGGCTCTCGCGACGATCATCTCTCAGGCAGTGTCCTGCGGCTGGGTTCTCGCGTTCCTGACCGGAAAGAAGACCTTCTTACGGATCAAAAAGGAGTATTTAAAGCCGGTTCCGTCTATCGTTTTCCCGTGTCTTGCGCTGGGACTTTCTACGTTTGTGATGCAGTCCAGCGAGAGTGTTATCTCGGTATGCTTTAACTCTTCCCTGTTAAAGTACGGCGGAGATCTGGCAGTCGGTGCCATGACGATCCTTACAAGTACGATGCAGTTTGCAATGCTGCCGCTTCAGGGAATCGGACAGGGCGCACAGCCGATCATGAGCTATAACTACGGAGCGAGAAATATCGACCGTATGAAGAAGACATTCAAGCTCCATCTCGTGATCTCCCTGATCTATTCCACGTTGTTCTGGCTCTTTGTCCAGCTTTTCCCGGCAACCTTCGCGGGAATCTTCAGCTCCGATCCAGAACTCGTTTCCTTCACCGCAGGCGCTCTGCGGATCTACTGCGGTGCGATGTTCCTCTTTGGAATCCAGCTCGCCTGCCAGATGACCTTCGTTGCCATCGGATATGCGGTATGCTCGATCATCGTGGCGGTTGTGCGTAAATTCGTGCTTCTGCTTCCGTTAATCTTCATCGTTCCGATGTTTGTCAGCAACAAGACCATGGGCGTCTACATGGCGGAGCCGATCGCAGATGCGATTGCAGTGACATTCACGGCGATTTTGTTCTCGATCCAGTTCAGGAAAGCACTCAGAAAGCTGGAGAAAGCGTGATAAAAATTATATAATAAAAATCCGGTAATCAGAGATAACCGCAATGTATGGCTGCGTGATATTCTGATTACCGGATTTTTGTATTTCAATGGGATGATACCGACAGATGCTCGATTTGCTTACAGTTGTCGACGCGTTTTTTCCTATTCCGGACAAACGATCTTACCAGCCACCGCACAAGCCGCAGCTGTTCTCGGGGAGGCGAGATAGATCTGGACTTTGGATGTTCCCATTCGTCCAAGAAAGTTACGGTTGTTGGTAGCGACAACACGTTCACCGTCTGTCAGGATACCGCCTGCGCGTCCGCAGCAGAGACCGCAGCCCGGGTGGGTGATCATAGCACCTGACTCGGCCAGAGTCTCGAGGATTCCGAGATCAGCAGCCTGTTTGTAGATCTTGCGGCTTGCCGGAGTCACGATGAGCTTTACAAATTTTGCAACCTGTCTGCCCTTTAAAACTTCCGCAGCCGCAGCCAGATCCTCAAGACGTCCGTTTGTGCAGGAACCGATGAATACCTGATCGATCTCTGTGCCTTCAAGTTCGCTGACATTGCGGATCTTGTCGACCTGGGACGGACATGCCATAACCGGAACGAAATCTTCCGCGTTGTATTCCATCACGCGGCAGTAAGCTGCGTCCGGATCGCCGAAAAGACTCTTCTGGTAGTCGTTTAAGGTAATATCACAGTATTCCGCCGTCTTTTCATCCGGTGTGAACAGAGCGCACTTTGCGCCTGCCTCGATCGCCATGTTGGAGATCGTCATGCGGCTCGCAACCGTCATGTTTTCAACGGCGCTTCCGGAAAATTCCAGCGCCTTGTAAGTAGCACCGTCTGCGCCGAGATCACCGATGAGACGGAGAATAATGTCCTTTGACATCACGTTCTCCGGCAGTTTTCCGTTGATGACGACCTTGATCGTCTCCGGTACGCGGATCCACATGGTACCAGTTCCTAAGATACTTGCCATCTCGGTATATCCGATCCCGGAAGAGAATGCGCCGACGCAGCCGTAAGTCGTTGTGTGGCTGTCGGTACCGAATGCGATATCGCCCGGCTTTACATATCCGGCTTCGGTCATTAACTGGTGGCAGATTCCGTCGCTTCTGTGTACGTGGGTCATGCCGTACTTTTCAGCGAATGCATTTCCGATGCGGAAGTGTCTCGTGTCGTCCTGCTGGCTTGCCGGAACGAGGTGATCGTAGATCAGAACGACCTTGTCCGGATCCCACAGCTTTTTAAAGCCCATTTCTTCAAATTTTTCAGCCACGAACGGAATAAAAATGTCGTGGATCATGACGCGGTCCACATTTACGATCGCGATATCGCCCGGCTTTACGGACTTTCCGGTATTATGTTCAACGATTTTCTCAATTACTGTCTTTCCCATTGTATTCTCCCCCTTTAATCGAGACCATTCAGCTTGCGCATGGCTTTTACAAGACCGCCTGCGCGGATAATGTCCATCAGGTTCTCCGGAAGAGATGCGATCGGGTAAGTTTTGCCGTTGTAGTCGATGTGTTCGTTCATCACAACGGATACGGTATCGCCCTCTTTGATGTCATCGTGAAGTGTTGGCTGTTCGATTAAGAGCAGGCCGTTGTTGATGGAGTTACGGAAGAAGATTCTCGCGAAGGATTTCGCGATCACGCATTGGATTCCCAGCGCTTTGATGATCTCCGGGGCCTGTTCCCTGGAAGAGCCGCAGCCGAAGTTCTTTCCGGCAACAATGATATCGCCCGGCTTGATCTGTCCTGCAAGCTCCGGGCGGAGCGGACTGAATCCGTACTGTTTCATATCGTCAATGGTCTTTAATGCAAGGTACTCGGTCGGGATGATGATATCGGTGTCGATGTCATCGCCCAGGACCCAGACCTTTCCAGTCATTTTTTCCATGTAAATATCCTCGATTTCTATACTAATATAGTGATCATATTCAAAAATGCATATTGCCGTATCATTCTGGCAAATACCAATAAGTAATTTATTCGTAACTGTTCAGTAGGTCTGCGCACTTGCTGCGCTGACCGTAAGAAAACATAGGCTGGAAGGCAAAAATCCCATCAGCGAAGCTGATCTGGAATGGATTTTTGCACGTAACTATGAAGGTACTGAATAGTTACATTTATTCTATGTATAGGGGCATTACTGGTGGAACGACACTTCTGCCTGTATAAAAGTACAGGCAGAAGTGAAAATAGTCTTTACAAATCTGTGCAGATTATAAATCACTCGCTAATGCAATTTCGCCCTTAATAGCAGATGCCGTAACCGTCGCAGCGGATCCAAGATATACCTTGGAGCTTGGATGACCTGCGCGGCCCTTAAAGTTTCTCGTACCGGTGCTGATCAGGACTTCGTTCTCGCCGATCACACCCTGGCAGCTGCCCCAGCATACGCTGCAGTTCGGGTTCATAACAATTGCACCGGCTTCCATAAAGATGTCGATCAGGCCTTCCTTCAGTGCCTGGAGATAGACAGTCTGGCTTGCCGGAACCACAAGGAAACGAACTTTTTCAGCGACTTTCTTTCCTTTAATAATAGAAGCGCCGACTCTCAGATCCTCGATACGTCCGTTGTTGCAGGAACCTAAGAATGCCTCGTCGATCTTCACGCCGCGGACTTCCTCAGCCGGAACAAGGTTGTCAACGAAGTCCGGTTTCGCCACTACCGGGCGGATCTTGGAGAGGTCAAAGGTATATTCTCTTGCGTAGACTGCGTCCGGGTCGCTTGTGAAGAGTGCCTTCGGCTTTCTTCCGTGAGCTTCCAGGTATTCGATGGCTTTCTCGTCCGGCTCGAAGATACCGGTCTTGGCACCTGCCTCGACAGCCATGTTGCAGAGGACCATACGCTCGCTGATGCTCAATGTCTTAGCGCCCTCGCCTGTGAACTCCATAACCTGGTAGTTGCAGCCGTTTGCGCCGATGGTGCCGATGATGGTCAAGATCAGGTCTCTCGCGTAAACGCCTTCCGGCAGCTTTCCGACGAGGTTGAATTTTACAGTCTCCGGAACGAGAACCCAGGATTTGCCTGTCACCATGCCGTAGAGAAGGTCGGTACAGCCAACGCCGGTACCGAAGGCACCGAGAGCGCCGTAAGAGCAGGTATGGCTGTCAGCACCGAAGATCAGTTCACCCGGACATACATAATGTTCCATCATGACCTGGTGGCAGACGCCTTTTCCCTCCCAGAAATCAATGTTGTTTTCCTTCGCAAAGTCGCGCATCTTCTTCTGGGATGCCGCTGTCTTCGGGCAGTCGGACGGGACATTGTGGTCTACAATGAATACCATCTTCTTTGTGTCCGCGATATGCGGATGTTTTAATTTATTGCGGTACATGTCAACGGTCAGATGGGTAGTTCCGTCGTTACTCATCATACGGTCTAATGTTACGGTATGGATATCTCCCGGTTTTACGTAGTCAACTCCGGCTGCCGCTGCAATGATCTTTTCTGCGATTGTCATTCCCATTGTCTTAGTCCTCCTCACGGTTTAAAGAGGCGATCAGTCCGCCCTGATTTAAGATGTTCTGCATGTATTCCGGCAGCTTTGTGCAGGAATATGTCTTTCCGTTTGCGTGGGCAGTTCCGTCAGACATGGAAAGTTCCATGGTGTCGCCGGTCTTTACATCATCCGGCAGGTCTTTACAGACGATAACCGGAAGTCCGATGTTGATTGCATTTCTATAGAAGATCCTCGCGAAGGATTTCGCAACAACAGCCTGTACGCCGAGAGCCTTTAAGACACCCGGTGCCTGTTCTCTGGAAGAACCGCAGCCGAAGTTCTCACCGCCTACTACGAAATCACCCGGTTTTACTTTTTTCGGGAAATCCGGGTCAAGAGACTCGAATGTGTGCTCTTTCATCTCTTCCAGATTTGGTAAGAGCAGATACTGGGATGCAATGATCTGATCGGTATCAAGGTCATTATGAAATTTAAAGATCGTTCCTTCTGCCATGACTTTATATGTTCCTTTCTTATCTAAGAAATATTAAAAGACAGCTGCAAAAATCCAGACCGTCAGCCGTCTTAACAGTTCATGAATTCTTTCGTTTCCTCATTATAGCATAGGATTAGGCATAAATAAAATGGCGCGTATTGATATGGCACATAACTTAAAGTTATAAAATTATGATGCTTTCCAACGCCGGGAAAAGGCCATAAAAATTGCTGCAGTTAAACTCTGTATTTGAACGGACATGACAGCTGTATTTTTACACTGCCGGTCGGATCATCACGGAAAACTGCAGCAAAAATGGAACTTATCGGTTTATTACAGCTTTAAAACCGCCGTCTGCGGTCTTGTTTCAGCCGTCAGGAGCAGTGCATTGGAATCGTACTCCACTACATTTCGGCAGAGTCCCGTAAATTCCTCGAGACGTCCGATCACCGGATAGCCAAAATGGTCGGAACGGTAGTGCATCGGAATCACAACGCGGGGCGCGAGGTCATCTGCCAGAGCTTTTGCCTGAACAGCGTCGATCGTATAGTAACCGCCCACCGGGATCAGGATCGCATCGAGATGCTTTAACATGTCTTTCTGTTCCCTGGTCAGAGGACATCCGATATCACCCATGTGGGCGATCTTAAGCCCGTCCGCCTCCAGGATATGGATCCGGTTCGGCCCGCGGAGCGCCCCCTGTTCCGGGTCATGCCAGGTGTCAATTTTCGTGATGGAAAACGGGTTCTTTGTCCCGCTGTGCTTTAAGGTCACTGCGTCCGTGTACCCGTGGTCACTATGTTCGTGGCTGCAGAGTACCATGTCCGCGGTGAGGGAGAGTGGAGCAAGCCCCGGCACCGTATTCGGGCCATATGGATCAAAAACAATGGAAAAACCATCTTTTTCAACGGTAAAACAGGAATGACCATTCCAAGTGATAGAAATAGAATTCATAATTATGTCCTCCTCTCGAGCTGTTAGAAATGATTGAGCAGATGACTATATTTTATCATGAAACGCAAGGAGATTCAATGGACGAAAAGCAAGGTCCCATCTGTGCCAGAGTGGGAAATTCATGTGATCAGTGCTTGAGAAATCAAGAGCAGCCGCGGTATAATAGTGGATATAATATCGGGAATAACAGGAGGAAATGACGATGGATGTTACACAGGTAAAGCACGAGATCGAAACATTGGCGGAGAAACACCGGGATGAGTTTGAGACGGTCAGTGCATGCATATTTGCTCATCCGGAGCTGGCATACCATGAAACGCTGGCGCAGGATCAGCTATGCGGGCTGCTGGAAAAGCATGGTTTTAAAGTACAGCGGGGAGCTGGCTCTCTGGAGACCGCATTTGTGGCAGAATACCGGAGCGGAAAGCCGGGAATGACCTTTGCGTTTATGTGCGAATACGACGCACTCCCTGAAATTGGACATGCATGCGGACACAATCTGATCGGCACCAGCGGAGCCGGAGCCGGTGTGATATTAAAAGAGATCATGGAAAAATACGGGATCGGCGGAACCCTGAAGGTTCTTGGAACACCGGCAGAGGAAAACGGAAGCGGAAAGATCACGATGCTGGACGAAGGAATTTTCGATGGTGTGGATATGGCGCTGATCATGCATCCGAGTGATATGTCCATGGCAGATGATATCTCATTTGCAGCCGTAAATAAGACCTATACCTTCACCGGAAAACCGGCACATACCGCAGCGTGCCCGTGGATGGGGGCCAGCGCATTAAACGGAGTTCTCCAGATGTTCCATGCGGTAGATTCCCAGAGACTTCATTTTAAGGATTACACGAGGGTTCACGGAATTATCCTGGAAGGCGGAACCGTAGTAAATATCGTTCCGGAGAAAGCTGTATGCCGGTTTAATATCCGGGCATTAGACGCAGGCTATTTAGAAGAAGTGATCGCAGTCATTGACCGCTGTGCAAAGGGTGCGGCGATTTGCGCCGGTGTAGAGGTTGAGATCAAACAGGACGGTTATCTCATCAAGGATGTGCGCAACAACCGGGAACTTGTGACGGCAGTGGAGAAAAATATGGACCTGATCGGAGAACACCACATTCCGCGGGATCTGACTCAGGGAATCGGATCCACGGATGTCGGCAATGTAACTCAGGCACTTCCGGCTGCCCAGTTCTATATCGGTGTGGGCGAAGGATTAGGAACCCATACAGCAGCATTTGCGGAGGCTGCAGGAGGCGAAGCCGGAAGGCGTGCCCTTACTGCCGCGGTAAAGGTGCTGGCAATGACAGGACTTGATATGATGTCCGGCCGATCATAAAAAATAACAAAGCATGAAGGTGATTGTTCATGCGATCGGGACGAAGATGAAAGAAATCTAAGAAAACGGAAGAATCGACAGAAATAAAAATCTCTGCCCGGACACGTCGAGGTGTGTCCAGACAGAGATTTTTGTGCACTGTGCGAAAATATAGATTGTCGCAAACGACCGCGCGAGATGCGAGTAACAAAAAACGGACACAGAATAGATATTTCTGTGTCCGGATGTTTTGCTGTATTACAGTGCCGTTGCCTTCGGCAGCGTAAAGATAAATTCCGACCCGACCCCCTGGGTGCTGATCACATCAATATTTTCCCCATGTGCCTGTATGATCTCTTTTACAATCGCCAGCCCGAGTCCTGTTCCCTTCTTATCCTTACCTCTGGAGAGATCCGACTTATAGAACCGGTCCCAGATCTTCTTGATACTCTCTTTCGGAATACCGATTCCCGTATCCTTCACGGAAACAAAGACTTTCTCGTACTTCAGTGAAGTCTGGATATAGATCACAGAGTTCTCACGGCTGAATTTGATGGCGTTGTCGATCAGATTGTAGAGCACCTGCTGGATCTTACCGAGGTCTGCATACACCATCTGGATATCCGCAGCGAAGGTGAGATCGAGAACGATATCCTTTGCATTGCAGGTTCCCTCGAAGGTTGCCGCGGTATCTTTAATAACACGATTGATATCGAAGTTGCTCCGTGTCAGGAATCCCTTGCTGTCGAGAGAGTTCAGCGTCAGCATGCCCTGAGTGAGTTTGTTTAAACGCTCTGTCTCAGAGATCAGGATACCGAGATACTTATCGTATAATTCCGGCGGGATCGTTCCATCTTTGATTGCTTCCAGATACCCCTTGATGGATGTCAGCGGGGAGCGGAAGTCGTGGGAGACGTTGGCGATAAAGGAATGCTGATATTCCTCCATCTTATTTAATTCACTGGACATATAATTTAAGGTGTTGGCAAGATATCCCATCTCATCGGCAGAAGTTACATTGATCGTATGACTTAAGTTTCCTGCCGCGTATTCCTTCGCACCCGCGGTGATCTTCTTTAACGGGACATATACGGTCTTTGTGAATACGAGAAGAATGATCAGGGACAGGATGAAAACCACCAGCGCTGTAATGTATACAATGTTCAGGATACGGTCTTTCCCATGTACGATCTGTTCGATGGGCATATGGATCACCACGTATCCGTACGTATTGAAATTTCCTGTGATCGGCGCAATGACGGACAGCATGTCTTTATCAAACATGCCGAAAAATCTGCCGGTCATATACGAGCGGTTTCCCGCCACGGTGGGATCAAAACCATCGATGGCGGTGCCGATATGGGAGGCTGGGGCAGTCTCCGCAACGACGCTGCCTTTCTGGTTGATGACCCAGGCCTGTGCCTTTAAGTAGGTGGCAACGGCCTGCAGCTGCGGGTTTGCCGTGGACAGGCTGATATTTTTGCCCTGATAGATATCGCTGTAGGTGGAGGCGAGAAGATTCGCCTCATCGTAGAGCGAGTCAGACTTTTCTTCTAAGAGATACTGGTAGGTGATCTCCGAGGACATGGTCGCGATGAAAATGAAACCGAGAAGACCAAATACCAGATATCCGAGAAGAAACTTGGTATAAAGAGAACGGGTCATCGTCTTACCTCGAATTTATAGCCGATTCCCCAGACAGTGGACAGCGCCCAGTTCTCGTCGTCGCGGATCTTCTCGCGAAGACGTTTGATGTGGACATCAACAGTCCGGGTGTCACCGATATACTCATAGCCCCAGATATGATCCAGCAGCTGTTCTCGGGTAAAGACCTGATTCGGAGAGGAGGCAAGGAAGTATAAAAGTTCCAGCTCCTTCGGCGGCATATCCACAGAGTGGCCCTTGTAGAGGACGGAATAGTTCGTCAGGTTGACGATGAGATTCGGATATTCCACATATTCTCCCTGCTGTTTTGTCGCAGCGGACATACTGACCGGGGCCGCCTGATAGCGGCGGAGAACAGCCTTGACTCTGGCGACAAGTTCTTTTGAATCGAAGGGCTTGATCATATAGTCATCGGCACCGAGCTCCAGACCTAAAACTTTGTCGAAGACCTCGCCCTTTGCGGACAGCATGATGATCGGTACCTGAGAGGTCGTGCGGATCTCCCGGCAGACCTGATAGCCATCCATGCCCGGCAGCATCAGGTCGAGAAGGATCAGGTTCGGCTTAAAGACCGGAACCTCCTTCAATGCGGATTCTCCGTCCCCGACGATCTTTGTATCATAACATTCTTTCATCAGGTACAGGGAAATTAACTCTGCAATATTCTCGTCATCGTCGACGATGAGAATTCTCTGTTTATCGACCATGGAGGTCTCCTCCTTCTAAAATTTATCGTAAAAATTTCGTTTTTTGCCTGTAAATCAGGGCAGGTTTCTATTTCCTATAGGATGATGGGTAAAATTGAAACCCTTGCGGTTAACATAACTTTAAAATAGTACTGTTCAGACAAAATCCGACGCAGTTCCTAATTGAAAGTTACTTGAAGGTTACGATCGTAACTCCCGTATCGCCTTCCCCAAACTCACCAAGTCGGAATTCCTTCACATATTTAAGCTTCTTCAAATGCTTATGAACCGCAGCCCGCAGCGCACCTGTTCCGCGTCCATGCACGACACGGACCTGCGGAAGATGGGCGAGATAAGCATCGTCCAGATACTTGTCAAGGACAGGCATTGCCTCGTCCGTTGTCATTCCGATGAGATTGACCTCCGGGGAGACGGAGAAGGATTTTGCCATTTTGATCTTTCCGCTTCCGGTGTTGTTCCGCTTCAGGGCAGCCGGATCGAGGCCCGGTCCGGATACGGACGCCTCGTCTAAAAGTTCCAGATCTTTGATATTTACAAGGGAGCGCAGGATTCCCATCTGTACATAGAGATCACCCTTTGCGTTCGGCAGTGTGCTGACCGTTCCCTTTAAGTTCATTGTGAGGACCTTAACACCGTCACCGATCTTTAATTTCTTCGGTGAGATTGTCTTTTTCGGCCCCTTATTGTTCTTCAGACTTAAGCTTTTATCGACTTTATCCAGCTTTTCGCGGAGCTTTGTTCTCTCAGCTTCCAGCTCTTTTCCGACACCGGAGCTTGCGGCAAGCTTGTTGATATTCCGGATCGTCTGGTCCGCGGTCTCCTTCGCCTCGCGTAAGATCCGCTGGGCTTCCTCGTTGGCGTTCTTTAAGAGCTTTTCTTTCCGCTCATCAAGCCGCTCTTCCTTCTGCTCGATATTCTTCTTTAAACGGGAGATCTCTTCCTTGTAGCTTGCGATCTCCTCCCGCTCTTTTTCGATGGTCACGCGGCTCTGCTCTAAGTTCGCAAGCAGATCCTCAAATGCCTCATCATTGGATTCCAGATGGGTCTTCGCATCATCGATGATGTAATCCGGCAGACCTAACTGTCTGGAGATCGCGAATGCGTTGCTCTTTCCGGGAATACCGATCAAAAGCTTATAAGTCGGACGCAGTGTTTCAACATTAAACTCACAGCAGGCGTTCTCAACACCCGGCGTTGACAGGGCGAATACTTTCAATTCGCTGTAGTGGGTGGTCGCCATGGTCCGGCACTTCATATTGTGAAGGAAGGACAGGATAGAGATCGCTAAAGCAGCGCCCTCGGTGGGGTCCGTTCCGGCGCAAAGCTCATCGAAAAGGCAGAGAGACCGGCTGTCTGCCTGATTTAGGATCTTAACGATATTTGTCATGTGGGCGGAGAAGGTACTTAAGCTCTGCTCGATGCTCTGCTCATCGCCGATATCCGCGAATACCTCGTCAAAAACGGAAAGCTCGGATCCGTCAAACGCCGGGATCTGCAGACCGGATTGTCCCATCAGGGTAAACAGACCGACCGTCTTTAAGGATACGGTCTTACCGCCGGTATTCGGTCCTGTTACGATCAGCAGGTCGAAATCTCTTCCCATCCAGATATTGATCGGAACGACCTTTTTTGGGTCAAGGAGCGGATGGCGGCCATCCTTGATATGGATATAACCTTTTCGGTTAAACTTCGGCATGGAACAGTTATAGATTCTTGAGAGAGCAGCCTTCGCGAAGATGAAATCCAGCTTTGTGAGGATCTCAAAATCCGTTGTGATCGGCTCGATATACGGGACGAGCTCGGTGCTTAAGGCAGCTAAGATCATCTCGATCTCTTTCTGCTCCTTTAATTCCAGTTCACGGAGTTCGTTGTTTAGCTTGATGATCGCCATCGGCTCGATAAAGAGTGTGGATCCGGTGGCCGACTGGTCATGGACCATTCCGGCGAACTGGCTCTTATACTCGGCGCGGACCGGGAGGCAGTAACGTCCGTCACGCATGGTGATAACGGCATCCTGCAGCATGGTCCGGCTGGAGTTTAAGATGGAGTTCAGCTGGGTGTGGACTTTATCTGCTGTGATCTTCATTTGACGGCGGACATGATGGAGTCCCGGGCTTGCATCATCGGCGATCTCATCCTCACCGAGAATACAGCGGGTGATCTCACTGTTCACATTCGTCAGTGGTTCCAGAGTGCGGAACATCTCATCGAGAGAGTCATCAGGAAGTTCCATATTTTCCGGATGGCGTCCATAATTCTTTGCGCGGGCCGCACAGGTCAAAAGTCCGCTGACGGAGAGAAGCTCCGTGATGCTTAAGGAGCTGCCGATCTCCAGACGTTTTAAGGAATCCCGTACATCACGGACTCCGGCTAAGGAGAGACTTCCTTTCTGGCGCACACGGGTCACCGCATCGGCGGTCTCGGTCTGGGTCTGGACAATCTCGTTGAAATTCGAGGACGGTGTCAGCTCCCGGCACATCTTCTTTCCCGGTTCGGACGCCGCACAGTCGGTCAGGCGGTCAATAATTTTATAATATTCAAGTGTTTTTAATACTTTCTGATTCATAGGTCGATCCTTTTTTCCTTTCAATACGCAGACATTCCGCAGTATGAAACATGCGGAGATTTTCAGTAAAGATGCCTGCCTGCACAGAAAAAGTATAACACAAACGTGTTAAATATCATAGAGATTTTTTCTTACGGTGGAGGTGTCCGATTTGGGAGGGAGAGCCTGTGGAAAAGGTTATCGAATGGTACGGAGAAACTTGTATACACCATTTTTTTGTTGCATAATAAGAAGAAAAAAATTATAATGAAAAGAAAATAGGCTAAACGCAAAGAATCCGCAAATGGAATCATATTTTGATGGATATTTGCCTGTAGCAGCAGGAGTAAGGGCTGCTGTAAGATATGAAAAGGAGACTTTTTTCATGTCAGATACACCTAACGAGAAAAAATTTATGAGGGAAAAGGTCGTAAAACCTCCGATCGATAAGCGCAGGGCCGCGGGCCGGATCCTGTGCTATGTTCTTTTTGCGGCCGTTTTCGGTGGAGTTGCTGCGGTGAGCTTTGTGGCATCACTGCCGACAGCGAAAAAGCTTTTGGGTAAAGAGCAGCCAGTGACCTCCGCACCGATCACGATCGAACGGGACCAGGATCCATCCGGCGAGCCGACACCGGTGGAGACCATGGCGGAGACCACAGGAGAGGGGATCCGCGCGGAAGATCTGAAGGATGAGGTGGATAAGATCGTTGGGGACGCCATGGAAAAGTTCCCATGGACGACGAAAAACCTCACCGAGTTAAACGACGCGTTCCGGAACATCTACCTGGAATCCGAGAAGAGTATCGTGACAGTTTCCGCAGTGAAAAACGACGTGGACTGGTTTGATAACCCTATTGAGACGACAGGACAGTATGCGGGAATCATCATCGCGGTGAATTCCAGCGAGGCGCTGATTCTGACAGGACAAAGCGCGGTGGCTGGAGCCGACTCCCTGCGGGTGACCTTTGGGGACGGATCCACGGCGGCAGTAGAACTGAAATCCCAGGACATCACCTCCAAGATGGCAGTTGTCAGTGCGAAGATCTCTGATATTGAAGAGCAGACCGTAAACTGGATGAAGGCGGTGGAACTCGGAAACTCCTATTCCGTCCGTACCGGGGACATGGTCCTCGCGGTGGGAAGTCCCTCCGGACATGTCCATTCCGTCAAGCAGGGGCTGATTGCCTATGTGGCAAAGGGAGTCCAGGCAGTGGATGGTCAGACGCGTATCCTGTATACCGAGTTTGAGAGCCATGCAGACGAGGGAACATTCCTCTTAAATCTTTCCGGCCAGCTGGTGGGCTGGGCAACCGACACTTATCAGTCCGGTGATAATGGACAGACGGAAGATAAGACGATGGCGATACCGATCTCGGAGTACAAGGGCGTGCTCCAGAAGCTCACAAACGGACAGTCCGCCCCGTATTTCGGAATCCGAGGACAGGATGTGACCTCCGTGATGATGGAGAGCGGAATCCCCAGCGGAGTATATATAACAGATTCCATTGCAGATGGACCTGCCTACAACGTGGGGATCCAGAACGGTGATATCCTGACAAAGATCAGGGACACGGAGATCCAGACGATCCGGGACTTCCAGAACCGGCTGGAGGACACGAAGACCGGAGATTCTGTAAAAGTTACGGTAAAACGGAAGTCTATTGATGAATATAAAGAAATAGAGTATCAAGTGACGATTGGAGCCAGGTAGTTATTACTGCCTGGCTTGTAACTGCTCAGACTTACTGAACAGTTATCTAGTCCAATAATAACGTTTCAGCCTTAAAACTGAAACGCTAGATGTAAAGACAGAAAACGTCTGTCGACGCAATGAATAGAAGGAGAGATTATGAGATTTATTGAAACATTCCGGGAAGGAAACCACATTTCGGATGTATACCTGTGCAAGACAAAACAGATCGCGCTCACAAAGAATGGAAAAGAGTACGGTTCTCTTGTACTGCAGGATAAAACAGGAACTGTTGACGCGAAGATCTGGGAGTTAAACTCTCCGGGAATCAACGAGTTTTGCGCACTGGATTACGTGTATGTTGACGCGGACGTGACTCTGTTCCAGGGACAAAACCAGTTAAATGTAAAACGGATCCGCAAGGCGGATGAGGGCGAGTACCATCCGGCAGATTATCTCCCGGTGACCACAAAGAACATCCCGACGATGCAGCATGAGCTCACCCAGTACATCACAACCATCAAGAACGAGTACTTAAGAAAGCTGGCATCCGGCTATTTCAACGACCCGGCGTTCATGAAGGCGTTCTCCTTCCATTCCGCGGCAAAGAGCGTTCATCACGGCTTCGTCGGCGGACTTTTAGAACATACCTTAAGTGTTGTAAAAATGTGCGATTACTTCAGTAAACAGTACCCGGTGCTGAACCGCGACCTGCTCTTGACGGCAGCGATGTTCCATGATATCGGAAAGACAAAAGAACTTTCCGCGTTCCCGGAGAATGACTACACAGATGACGGACAGCTTCTCGGTCACATTATCATCGGCTCCCAGATGGTAAAAGAGCGGATCGACACGATGACGGGATTTCCGAAAAAGCTGGAGAGTGAGCTGATCCACTGCATTCTTGCACATCACGGTGAGCTTGAGTACGGTTCCCCGAAGAAACCAGCCCTGATCGAGGCGATGGCATTAAATCTTGCGGACAACGCGGACGCGAAAATGGAGACCATGACAGAGATCTTAAGAGGTGCCGGGGACAACATGGGCTGGCTCGGCTACAACCGCTTCATGGAGACGAATGTCCGCCGGACGAGTGAAAACTAGTATGTAGAAAAATTGACCCGCGACGGATCATAAATCGTGCATAATTTTGATAATAATTTGTCATGGAAAGACAGATGACACAAAATGTCCGTGTGTAAAAGATATATGTGCGCTTTGCACTGATAAGAAACCGCAAAGATCAAAAAATAACGGTTGACAAAATCACTTTTGTGACTAAAATGAGTGTTGTTCATATTCAAATGCGATGAACGGGACAGGACTTTCTAACAGAACCTCATTCAGAGAGCTGCCGGATGGTGCGAGGCAGATAGGAAATTAGAAGGTTATCACCTGGAAGCAGCCGGGATGAACAGCTCAGTATAGTAATTCCGGACGGGAACCTCACCGTTAAAAGGGGACCGATTCATCTGAGAGTACAGCAGATACTTGAGGAGGATGGGATTGAGAGGCCGGTTTTCCGGCAACAGAAGTGGTAACGCGGAGAATGTTAGATCCTTCGTCTTCTAAGGGAGTGATCCCTGTGGAGACGAAGGATTTTTTGTTTTATACGTATATTCCACAGCGATTCCTGCCGTATTTTCAGGATCGTTTGAATATGGATGGACTACAGGGACCGGAACTTTCGACATTCCGGTATGACAAAATGAATTTACAAAGGAGCGAAATGACATGAACACATTAGTAATCGTTCTCATCTCAGCTGTGTGTCTGTTATGCGGATATATGGTATACGGACGCTGGCTGGCAAAGACCTGGGGTATCGACCCGAAGGCAAAGACACCTGCCTATACACATGAAGATGGACAGGATTATGTACCTACAAACGGCTGGATCGTTTTCTCACACCAGTTTTCCTCTATCGCAGGTGCCGGTCCTGTAACGGGTGCCATCCAGGCGGCTGCATTCGGCTGGGTTCCGGTTCTTCTCTGGATCCTTGTCGGTGGTGTCTTCTTCGGAGCGGTCACAGACTTCGGCGCTCTTTACGCAAGCGTAAAGAAAGAAGGTAAGTCCATGGGACTCCTGATCGAGAAGTACATCGGCAAGACAGGTAAGCGGTTATTCCTGATCTTCTGTTGGTTATTTACCTTGATTGTTATCGCAGCCTTTGCTGACATGGTTGCAGGCACATTCAATGCTTATACGGTTAAGGATGGCGTTACAGAGCTGGCAGCAGCGGCTCAGACAAACGGCGCCGCAGGCTCCATTTCCATTGCATTTATCGTATTTGCGATGGTTTTCGGTGTTCTTCAGAAGAAGTTCAACCTTGAAGGCAAGGGCGAGTTCTTCGTAGGACTTGCATGCACGGTTGCATCTCTTGCAATCGGTATGGCATTTCCGTTAATCGGCGGTAAGGACGCATGGACAGGATTCACATTTGCGTATATCTTCTTTGCATCTGTTCTTCCGATGTGGCTCTTAAAGCAGCCGCGTGACTACATGACAACATTCATGTTTGCAGGAATGATCCTCGGCGCTGTTGTCGGTATTGTTGTTGCGCATCCGAACATGAACCTTCCGATGTACACAGGCTTCACAAATGAGAAGCTCGGAAACATGTTCCCGATCCTTTTCGTAACCGTGGCCTGCGGAGCCGTTTCCGGTTTCCACAGCCTCGTTTCCTCCGGTACTTCCTCCAAGACCGTTGAGAACGAGAAAGATATGTTAAAAGTTGGTTACGGCGCAATGGTTCTCGAGAGCCTCTTAGCCGTACTTGCACTCTGTGTAGCAGGCGCCGCCGCAGCCGCTGACGGTACCGCAGCAGTAGGAACTCCGTTCCAGATCTTCTCCTCCGGCGTTGCTGGACTTCTTGAGATGTTCGGTCTTCCGATCTATGTTGCACAGTGCTTCATGACCATGTGTGTATCCGCTCTTGCTCTTACAAGCCTTGATGCAGTAGCACGTATCGGACGTATGTCCTTCCAGGAGCTTTTCTCCGTAGACGATATGGAGAATGCGGAGGGTTGGAGAAAATTCCTCTGCAACAAATATGTATCCACGATCATTACACTTGCATTCGGCTATATCCTTACAAGAGTCGGTTACTCCAACATCTGGCCGTTATTCGGAAGCGCAAACCAGCTGTTAAGTGCACTTGTTCTGATCACACTCTGCGTATTCTTAAAGGTAACAGGCAGACAGAACAAGACCCTGATCGTACCGTGCGTGATCATGCTCTGCGTAACCTTCACAGCACTGGTTCAGAGAACGCTTGCTCTTGTAAACGCATTCAGCGCAGGTACCGCAGTATTTATGGTTGAAGGACTTCAGCTGATCGTTGCGATCCTTCTTATGGTTCTCGGTGTGATCATTGTTGTTACATCCGGTAAGGAGTTGTTAAGCAAGAAGGCAGGTTCTGAGGCAAGAGCATAATCGAATCAGGTAAGCAGCAAAGTGGATTGCGAATACCCACTGGACATTGCGATTTACATAATGTTTAACGTATAGAGTTGATATGTTAAGACCGGTTTTCCGGTTCCGGGGACTTCTGAATGGGAGTTTTCGGGGCGCGGGGAGCCGGTTTTTTGTATTGACGTAAAAACGTGACTCATTTGAAAATGCGGATCGGATTCACTTTTTCACTGTTGTTTTGCCTGTATGCGGTATAGGGCAGAGATTTTCACGTTCGTTTATGTGATGGGGGTTGCAAATGCGGGAGTAATTCTTGTATACTTAAGAAAAACTGAGCATTGAGTCTTATTTTTAGGTCTGTTCTGCACTTTGTGTATTCGGTATATTCTCAGTACGGGATATACGCTATTAGTTTGGGTTAGTGAGGTGAAAGGACAGAGTGGGCTCAGCGATAAAAATGTACAACAAGAATATTTATTATAGAAGGAACAAATTATGGAAATCAAGAAAAACGATAAATTTACAGTGACCATCGAGGACATGGGAGAGGACGGTGCAGGTATCGGCCGCGTGGACGGATATATCTGGTTCGTGAAGGATGCCCTGATCGGGGATACGATCGAGGCGTCAGCCATGAAAATGAAAAAAAATTACGGCTTTGCCCGTCTTGTGCGCGTCATCACCCCGGCAAAAGGCCGCGTGGAGGCGAAATGTCCGGTGGCGAGAGCCTGCGGCGGATGCCAGCTTCAGGAACTGGACTATAAAGAGCAGTTAAAATTCAAGGAAAAGAAAGTATACAATCACTTAAAACGCATCGGCGGCATGGAAAACCTGTTCCTGCCGGAAGAGGCGGAACAGGCAGCGGGAGTGCCGGACGCGGTCGTCATGGAACCGATCATTGGAATGGAAGACCCGTGGAGATACCGCAACAAAGCGCAGTACCCGATCGGCCGCGAAAAAGACGGAAAACCGACGGCGGGATTCTTTGCCGGACGGACCCACTCCCTGATCCCGGTACCGGAGCTGGACTGCCTGCTTGGATGTGCGGAAAATAAAGACTATCTGGCGGCAGTGTTAAAATTCATGGAAGATTTTGGTGTGGAACCTTATGATGAGGCAAACCACAAGGGACTTGTGCGCCATGTTCTCTTAAGAAAAGGTTTCGCCAGCGGTGAACATATGGTATGTCTCGTGATCAACGGAAAGAAACTGCCCCATGAGAAAGAGTTCATCGGGCGGATGCGTGAAGCCGGCGCGGACAGTATCTCCCTGTCCTTCAATATGGAAAAGACAAACGTGATCCTGGGAACCGAGATCAAAAATCTCTACGGGCCGGGTTATATCACGGATAAGATCGGAAACATCGAATATCGGATCTCTCCGCTATCGTTCTATCAGGTAAACCCGGTCCAGACAGAACGTCTCTACGGAACAGCTCTGGAATTCGCTGATTTAAACGGCGGTGAGACCGTCTGGGATCTCTACTGTGGAATCGGAACCATCTCTTCTTTCCTCGCTCAGAAAGCCGGAAAAGTCTGCGGTGTCGAGATCATTCCGGCAGCGATCGAGGATGCGAGGGAAAATGCGAAGCGCAACGGCCTTGACAATGTAGAATTCTTCGTCGGCAAAGCCGAAGAGGTTCTTCCGGAACAGTACGAAAAGAATCACATCAAAGCCGATGTGATCGTGGTCGACCCGCCAAGAAAAGGCTGCGATGAGCTCTGCCTTGAGACGATCGTAAAGATGGCACCGGAGAAAGTAGTTTACGTCAGCTGCGATTCCTCAACCCTGGCGAGAGATGTGAAGTACCTCGGAGAAAACGGATATGAGGTAAAACGTGTCAGAACTGTCGACATGTTCGGAATGTCCGGGCATGTTGAAACAGTCTGCCTTCTGTCAAGAAAAGCCCAATAAATCAAAGGATTACGCCATTTTGGGAATAAAATAGATGTGTGTTTCTGTCTCCGTAGAGTGGTGATATAATCGGATGTTTACCCCAGGGGATAGGCTTTGGGGAATGGGAGATATACATTTTGGCGAAAGGATACATTTTGGCAAAAGTAAGGAAAGGGATTGGATATTCAATAATATTTGAATTAGCTTAGGAGGTGAAGTCAATGGACGAAAAATATTTATTTATGTTAGATAAGGAGGAAATGAAAACAAGAGTCAAAGCGTTAACAGGATTTGAAAAAGAAAGAGATGAAATTAAGACTCTTTCAAAGATTATATTTGATATGGACATAGAGAATATTGAGTATATGAAGTTCCTTAATATTAATGGAAATGTTCTGCTTTTTGGCAAGCCAGGTACGGGGAAAACATCTATATGCTATGATTGTATGTTGGAAAACACAAGTGCATCATACTATCAACTGAATATGGCAGCTTTAGTTTCTGAAAAATTGGGGAAAACAGCACAAAAAATAAATGAAGTGTTTGAAGAACTATTGAATGAATCAAAAAAATATCCTGTATATTTATTGATTGAGGAGATAGAGGCTTTTTTGCCAAATAGAAGAGAATCAAAAGATTTAGAAGATATGAAGCGTGCATTGACAATCTTTATGCATTATCTGGATAAAATCAATCCAAATCTGATGGTGATGTGTACGACAAATCATCTGGAAAGTTTGGATTCTGCCATTGTAAGAAGGTTTACTTATAAAATCGAAATAACTAATAACAGCATTGAAGATATGGAACATTTTTTGACCAATGAGGAAAATCCATTTCATATTTTCTTTAATGATGAACTAGTAAATCATAAGATTGCAGAAAAAATAATTGAGAAAAAAATGACATTTTCAGATGTGAAGAATATGATGAAAAGATTATTACTTAGAGATAAGGGGAAAAAGATTGAAAATGTTAATGCAAATAGCTTGTATGAAATGATTATGGAGGAAGAAAATAAATGAGTATGAGTTTATATTTAACAAGGTATTCTAAATTGGAAGAACAAAAATATAGCGAGGAAAATAGTTGTAATCTCGCTATAGTTGAAATGTCTGATGATTTGTATAAGGAGATTCTCAAAGAATATGTTTGTAAACAAGAATTTTGGGAGAAGGGAGAAGAAGAGTGTTATTTACAGGAGATTATTCTGAATGCAGATATAGATAAAATCTTAAAAAAATGTGTGCAAATGTCAAAAGAAATTATGAAGGAAATTATAGAAAAAGAGATTTCTTGTAAAGAAGAAAATGTGAAGCTTGATAGATTGCATGTCATTTTAGAGATTCGAAACATCTTGAATAAAAAGAAAGATAAATATGCACATCAGGATGAAGTTTTTGTTATTGTGGGGTAGACTGATGAGTAAAAAGATAAATGATGATAAAGGAAAAAAAGGCGAACGAGATTTGATGAAAACTATCTTTAAGATGGAAGAAGCAGGAGAAGATATTGATATAAAGAAGCCTACATATACAAATGAACCTGATGATGGATTAGACTTGGAGATGAAATGCGGTCATAATATTGGAGAATTAATGAATGCAATTATACATGACAAAGAGAAAAAACCTGTATTATCTCAGAAAAAAATTAAGGTTAGAATAGATGCAAAAAATTATGGAGGGAGAATTGGAAAACCAGTAGCTGATAAATTTGTTGCTGATTGTGAGAAAAATCCACAAGATGCAGAACACTGGCTAGTTGGTGGAGAAAGATTAACCAAAGGCGCAAAAGAAGTTATCGAAGATAGTGAACATGTTTGCCGATATTATAGTCAAGAAGATATTAATAAAGTGGATAATTACTATGAAAATGAATTAAGGAATATTGTGGATAACTGTAACGATGGGGGATAAAACCGTTACCCCACTTAAAAACCATATTGCATACTTTCGCTATGCAGTATAAAATCAAAGTTCAGGGGAATATTGAAACCGTTTGTCTGCTTTCAAAGAAACCTTGATTTTCTGCGGTTTGTTGGATATTAAGGGGAGAAAATGAATGTGTGTTTTCAGGTCTTTTGAATGAAACATTTGAATATTAAAACAGTGGGGTGTTTTGAGACTCTGCTGAATAATAGGCTTTTGCTAAAAGGTACTTTAATGATTACTAGCGAACATATTGTTCCTGAAACCGGTAATAGGATGAAAGTATTTCATATGATTTTTCAACTGAACGATAAAGAACGGAAAGAGGCGGCAGCATCAGCAAGAAAAAGGTAAAATGTATTTCGGTTGACATATTTTTAGCATATATTAAAAACTTCTGCCTTGTACATAGATATTAGGGAGGATTAGATGTCTGACTTGAAAAAAGAGATAAGATTCAAAAATTTACCATTATTGTTAAAAGATATGGAAATAAAAAAATGGGTTATTGATTCTTTTTTCTTTCCATATAAAAATAAGAATTATATTGTTATCTTAAAATTGTATAGAGAAAACGAAAAAAGACCTTCAAAGTATGCAAAGGCAACGGTTGAATTTATAAAGCAGGAAAATGTAAATGTATCAATTAAGGGATATATTGATTTTTATAATGTACATTTTGATAGTGCGTATGAATTCTGTGAATTTTTCGGCGTTGAAAAAGGTAACGCCAATAGAGATTTGTTTGAAGATTTTTCTGCTATATTTTCACGTTATATACCATCAGAAAAGGTGATTGTGAAGTCTTCAGAAGAGAGGCTACTTATTGGAAGAAGAACAGAGGGCAATAATCCTAATGCGATATATTGTTTTGATGTTAGAAGAAATGGTAAAAAAGAAGATGGGACGCCTAATGGAAGAAGTGTTGAAAATAGCAATAAGGCAGAAATATTAAGACCAGATTTGTACAAAAGATATTTTAGTGATACAAACTTGAGTTTTTTCTTTTCTGATGATCCAACAGAAGAAAGAACAGATAGAGAAATAATTGAGAGTTTTGCTAAAAGAAAATAATTAAAATTGTAGCATACGAGGTATATTGTTAATGATAATTTCAAAGAGGCTTGAAGATGCAGAGTTTATTATGTCGAAAGATGAACTGACATATTCTGCTGTTATCGAGGACTTTAAAAATGCAAGTCAGATACATATTTTGACGTATAATATTTCAAAAGACCAAAATGTCTTATTAAAAGCATTGAAGGATTGTGAAAAAGATACAGAGATATGTATTGTATCAAATATTCCGGGACGTTGGGAATCCTATTTTGGAAAAACCTATGCAGATAAGGCCAAAAGAAGCATTTCATTATATAAAAGTAAGTTGTCTCCACAAAAGATTGCGGATAAAGCAGAGGTTTATTTTTGTTTTTCAAATCATGCAAAAATTATTATGACTGATAATATTGCGTATGTAGGATCGTCAAACTTTTCTGAAGAAAGTGCAGACAATTTTGAGTCGGGCTTTATAAGCAGAGATGTTGATTTTATTGAATTTCTACAAGAGGAAGTGTTTCCGTGGATTATTGATAGTTCTAGCGAATATAAGACAGATGAAGAACTTTTGTTTTTAGAAACGGCAATACGAAAGAGTATTGCAATGTTTGGAGCAATGCATGAAGAGTATTATCAGATGTTTTATTTACTCTCAGATCATAGGGGAATAGAAAAATGGTATTATAATACTACAAGCAGTGTTTTACATACAAGAGACTTAGAGAAGGCAAAGGAGATATGTTATCAATACCTGGAATTATTAAAAAGAGTTAATAAAATATTTGACTTGCGTGTGTTCTATGAAAAGGGAATTGATAATTTGGATACTGTGATAGAAGAAGCAAGCCATACGATTGAAAATATGGAGATGCTTTTTACGGGAAGTGTCTATGATTTGGCTAAGTTTGATGAACAAGATTTCGAGGATGAATATCTTAGTGAATGCTATGCTGAGGCTTATGATGAAAAATTAGATTATTATGTAGATAAAGCTATGAGTGCAGCAAGTAACGCATTTGCTGAATTGGCGGAGGAAGCTAAAGATGAAGCTGATATGTTACTTAGGCAAATTGAGGAGTTGGAGACTTTAGCGAAAAAAGTACTGAAATTATTCAAATCATTACCATTGAATGATATAAGAATTGATAATACAAAGAAGTAAGTGGTTTTAGCTGGGGTAAACGCTATCCCCCTAAGTGGGGCATGAACTTTTTCGCAAAAGACTACGGTTTCGCTATTTAGTATAAGAAGTAACTTTCACCGCACGTTGAGACTGTGGCATTATTAACTAAAAAAGATATCACGGCTTGCTGACAAGAATTAACTACAAGTTCAGCTGTTGCAAAATTTGCAACAACTGCGGCGTATAGCAAAGCGTATTAGGTTCACGCGGTCAAAGGGCATGGGAAAATGAAAAACGCTGAGGCAAACAGACAGATGATCTGTCAGGGAGTATATTTGCCATATGTTATGCATAGAATACACTTGTGCCTATTCTATTATTCATGCCTAGCAGGTTGAAATCCTTCGATTTCTACTTGTATTTTGGCATGTTTTGTGGTAGAGTGTAGGCAGTGATCAGGTTCCAGATACTCGCGAGGACTGGGACCGGGGGAGGACCTGAGGGCCCTCCTTTTTTTGTACAGAAAGGAGACGGATCGGTTGGCAAAGCCATTTCTTACATATGATGAGCAGATAGAAAAGCTCATCAATGAAAAGAAACTTATAATAAATGATTCAGAGTCGGCGAAAGAGGTTCTTAAAAATATTGGATATTTTTCACTGATTGGAGGATACAAAATTCCGTTTATTGATCCGATGACACGCATTTATCAGAATGGTGCGTCTTTCAATGATATTTTAGCGTTGTATCATTTTGATTTATCTCTACGCGAACTTATATTTAAATATCTATGTGAAATCGAATGTCGAATGCGTCAATTGATATCCTATCATTTCTGTTCAGTTCATGGTGAACAACAGTCGGAATATCTTGATCCTCATAATTATAATCCCAGCCTGAAAAAAATGAATGATATCAATCGCCTTATAAACATTCTTGATTATCAGGCAAATAAGAATCAGGATCATACATATGTGGTTCACCAACGTAAGGTGTATCACAATGTTCCGTTATGGGTGCTGATAAATACACTTACTTACGGACAAATTTCAAAACTGTATACTTTGCTTCCATCTCAAATACAGAGCAGCATTAGCAAAAATTTTCCGCATGTAAAAGAAAAAACATTGGAACAATATTTAAAAATACTTACTCTGTTTAGAAATGTATGTGCTCACAATGAACGCTTATACTCTTTCCGAACACAAATAGATTTTCCGGACACCAAACTTCATGACAAACTTGGTATTCCGAAAAAAGGAATTCAGTATGTTTATGGAAAAAGAGATTTGTTTGGTGTGGTTATTGCTTTTCGTTATTTATTACCAAAAGAGAGCTTTCTTGATTTTAAGAGTTCGCTGATTAAGGTGTTACATACATATCATAGACAAAGTAGTCAACTAGCTGAAAAGGAGTTGCTTACAATAATGGGATTTCCTTTAAATTGGACATCAGTCACACGATATTTTTTATGAATTATTAGAACATAGCTTGTGCTGTAAAAATATCAAACTCTTGTTTGGCAGTAGTCGGTCACTGCCTATTAATTTCTATAGAGTCCTCATATGATATTTAGGAGATGTAAATGAATCAGGATCCTTTCAAAGAATATATAAGAGAATCAGAACCGAATAAACGTGAAAAAGGCTATGCATGGCAGACAGCAATTGGGCTGCAGGCAGTAGATGGGCTGAAAACGTCAAAATATCTGATCGATACTGCGATTCGGAATATCGAAGGTGATATTTCAATTGATGAGGCAAATTCGCTTTTAAATAGCTACTATGAAGAAAACCCAAAACAGGATCCTGGAGACAGAACGGAGGAAGCGGATAAGGTTTCTGTCCGGATCGTAAAGGTTTTGTCAGAAACGGGTTTTAGTTTTACTCCAAATGAATATATCTCGATTCATAAAAAACTATTTACTGGAATCTACAGACACGCCGGAAAGATCAGGGATTATAACATCACAAAAAAAGAGTGGGTATTAGACGGAGAAACAGTTCTTTATGGAAATGCATCTGAACTCCGTGACACGTTGGAATATGACATCTCCGAAGAAAGAACATTCAGCTATAAAGGGCTGTCAATCAATGAAATAATTCATCATCTGGCAGTGTTTGTTTCAAGGCTATGGCAAATCCATATTTTTGAGGAAGGAAATACCAGAACAACGGCAGTATTTTTTATCAAGTATTTAAGAACGCTGGGATTTGATGCCACCAATGATATATTTGCCGAGAATGCATGGTATTTTAGAAATGCATTGGTGCGGGCAAATTATAATAATTTTAAAATCGGGATTCATGAAACAACAGAGTATTTAGAGCTATTTCTGCGAAATCTGTTGTTAAATGAAGAAAATGAACTGCATAATCGGGTCATGCATATCAGCGGAAAGTTTGTGTTTCCTCCAAAAGCGAACGATGAGAGTATAAAAGCGGACATTGAAATGCAAAAAGCGAACGATGAGAGTATAAAAGCGAACATTCGTAAACCTCTTGAAAAAATGATTCCTGGCTTGTCCGATAAAACAATGGACCATATCCTACGCATATATGAAGCATACGGAACAGAAGACATGTTTGGAAGAAAAGATATAATGCTGTTGACAGGATTAAAAGCAACCAGAGCATCAGAAGTAATAAAGTTATTGATAAGCGCAGAGGTCATTGAAACGGTCAAAGGGCATGGAAAAGGAAAATATTGTTTTATAAAAAAGTTAAGTGAAAAGCCAGATTATGAGGGAAGTGTGTAAAATGAAAAACGAACAGGAATACATCATTCTCCAGATTCAGGAGGATGACTATGGCTGTGAGGAACGCCCCGCAGGGACAAAGAAAACAGTTTTCGTCCGGCTGAAAGACGCTAAGGAAAACGAGCGGATGATCCGTCAGGAAGATGACTGGCTTTATGAGCAGGGGATTGATGAAGGTGATCTGGTAGTATTAACGGAGAATCACCTGTATAAGAAAACGGAGGAGAGATAAATAAAGATGGAATTACAGACAGAACGCCTGATTTTAAGACCATGGCAGGAGAGCGATGCGGAGAGCTGCTACGAATATGCGAAAGACCCGCAGGTCGGTCCGGAAGCAGGATGGCCGATGCATACGAGTGTGGAGAACAGCAGAGAGATTATCCGGGAAGTTTTATCGGCGGATGGAACGTATGCGGTGGTTTTAAAGAGTACCGGAAAGCCGGTGGGCTGTGCAGGTCTTACAGTGGGCGCGGCATGCAATATGCCGGTACCAGAAGATGAGGGAGAGATCGGCTGCTGGCTGGGAACTCCGTACTGGGGGCAGGGAATCATCCCGGAGGCGGTAAAGGAGCTGATTCGGTACGGATTTGAAGAACTGGGGCTGAAACGAATCTGGTACGCATATTTTGACGGGAATGAAAAATCGAAGCGCGTGGCAGAAAAATGCGGCTTCCGGTATCATCATACGAACAGGGATCTGGAGTGGAAATTGTTAAATAAAACTGTGACAGAACATGTCTATGTGCTTGAAAAAAACCGCAGGAACGATGAAATCTAAAGAAGGCAAGAGCAGCATGGAGATAGATGTGCTGATCTGTAAAAGGAAAGGAATTTGCTGAAATGATAAAACTTATGGTCGCGTCCGACATCCACGGCTCCGCGTACTACTGCAAAAAGATGCTGGAAGCATTCGACCGGGAGCAGGCGGACCGTCTCCTGCTTCTGGGCGATATTTTATACCACGGACCGAGAAATGACCTCCCGAAAGAGTACGACCCAAAGGAAGTCATCAAAATGTTAAATGAGCGGAAAAACAGGATTTTCTGCGTTCGCGGAAACTGTGATACAGAGGTAGACCAGATGGTTCTGGAATTTCCGATCCTCGCGGATTACGCGATAATCCCGACGGCAGACCGCCTGATCTACGCCACCCATGGACACCATTTCAATCTGAACACGCTTCCACCGATGCAGCCGGGAGACATTCTCCTCCATGGCCACACCCACATCCCGGCGTGGGAACCATTCGGCGATGGAAATCTGTACCTGAATCCGGGTTCCGTGTCAATCCCGAAGGAGGGAAGTGAGCATAGTTACATGATCCTGAAGGCCGGAGAAGCTGTCTGGAAAACTCTGGAGGGAGAGATATTCCACAGTATTAAACTGAAAAATTTAATGGCAATTAAAAAGGGATCGTAACGGTGAGGTACTAAAAAATGTGAGCGAATTATGTAAATATATCTGCAAAACAACAGCGAAAGCGGGCAGATAAATGATAGATACTTCATGTTCCGGAAGTTAACTCCGTCACTATACATGTCATAAAAATGTATAGCAAACACACCCTGAAAACATAAATAACAAGGAATATTCGTGGCAAATAAAATATTGCTTGCGTGCCCGATAAATTCAGAGTATAGTATTCATTGTGGGGATTTGTAAAAAAATTCAAACAAAAAACATTTGTAGACAAAAAAGGAGAGACACTATGGGTGAAACACAAGCAAAGAAGAAAAAAGCACCGTTGAGCATGTGGAAAGTTATCCTCATTGTTATCGCGGTAGTCTACGTGATGTCCTTTATCATTCCTTCCGGCGCCTATGAACGCGATGGAAAGATGGCAATTCCGGGTACATACCAGATCATCGATAAGATCTATCTGAATCCGGCACAGGTAATTCTGGCAGTCGGCGATCTTGTTTACAGTACGTTCGGTAAATTATTTGTAACGTTGATCATCATGGGTGGTATGATGGGAATCGTAAATTCCACAGGTGTTCTGGACCGGGCGCTCAGTAACCTGATCCATCGCTTAAAAGATAAAGCCCTGATCATCATTCCGATCTATATTTTTGCAACGGCGCTTTTAGGCTGTGTTGGATCCATGATTTCCACAGTTGTGCTCTTTATTCCGCTTGGAATCACGATCGCAAAGCAGTTAAAAGCAGACCGTATTTTTGCAGTCGGTCTTGTGATTCTTGGATCCTTTACCGGATTTATGACATCTCCGATCAACCCGTTAACAGGCCTTCTCGGACAGGAGATTGCGGGTCTGGCTCCGTACTCCGGTTCCGGTCTCCGAACAATTGTTACGATCTTGAATCTGACGGTGGTTTCTGCATATCTGATCTTCTGGGTAAAACGATGCCAGAAGAATCCGGAAATCTATGCGAAAAACTTTGGCGGAGAAAACACGGTAGAAGAGGGAGATGTTCCGGGCGCAGGTGAGTACCGTCCCATGACTGTCCGTGAGATCGCGATCCTCGTGATCTTTTTCGGAGCATTCATTTTCTTCGCGGCAGGCGGACCGACTCTCGGACTTGGCATGACACAGTTAGGCTCCATCATGCTGCCGGTTGCCTTCATCGAAGGTTTCCTTGCGCATTACGATATTGATGAGACCATGAGACGCTTCGTAAAAGGAACACAGGATATGTGCGGCGTTATGGTATTTATGGTCCTTGCCAGCGTTATGAGCGTTATTCTCAATAATTCCGGTATCCTTGACACGATCGTCTATTATATTTCAGTTCCGTTAAACCATATGAGCAGTGCTTTCGCAGCGATCGGAATGTTCATTGCGAATGGTCTGATCAACTTTGTGATCAACTCCGGTTCCGGACAGACAGCTGTTATGATGCCGATCATGGCCCCGCTTTCCGACGTTGTAGGTGTTACCCGTCAGATGGCAGTTTTAACTTTACAGTACGGTGATGGCTTCACAAACCTCTTCGCTCCGACCAGCGTAAACTTAATGGCATGCCTTGCGATGGCAAAGGTAGATTTAAAACAGTGGTATAAATTCCTGATACCGTGTTACGGTATGCTGTTTGTGATCATGATCGCATCGATCTTTGTAGGTACAGCGATCGGCTTCTAAAGGAGGAAATCAGATGGACACAGGGGAACTTATCAGAAGCTTAACAGATGAACTGGAACAGCATACGATTGAGATCAGGCATGAGATCCATGCAAATCCGGAACTCTCGTTTCACGAATTTGCGACAAGCAGGATCGTATGCCGGGAACTGGACCGTATTGGCGTTCCTTATGAGGAAAGTCCATGTAAACCGGGCATTATCGCAACCATCGACAGTGGAAAGCCGGGTAAATTCCTGATGCTGCGGGCCGATATGGATGCACTGCCAATTCAGGAAAAGACTGGACTTCCCTTCGAATCAAAGGTACCGGGAGTGATGCATGCCTGCGGCCATGATATCCACACCTCCAATCTTCTGACAGTAGCAGAGATCTTAAACCGGACAAAGGATCAGTGGAAAGGAAAGGTGAAGCTGGTATTCCAGCCGGCGGAAGAAAATGGCGGCGGCGGAAGAGAGATGATCAAAGCCGGACTCATGGATGAGATTCCGGATGCGTGCTTTGCGCTTCATGTGGAAAATGGGGTCCCGGGAAAGATAGTCGTTGGAAGCCGTTATCTGACTGCATATTCCGACAGCTATAAGATCACAGTCCATGGAAAAGCCGCTCATTCCTCCACCCCGGAAGAGGGTGTGGATGCTGTATACATTGCCGCGTCCATTGTCACAGCGCTCCATGGAATCATTTCCAGAAATCTTTCTCCGATGGATCGGGCGACCTTAAATGTGGGAATGATCCACGGTGGAACAGCGCCGAACATCATTGCGGATGAAGTGACGCTGGGCGTCATGCTGAGAAATCTCTCAAAGGAGTCCAGAGAAGCGATGATGAAAAAAATTGAGACGATCTCCAATGGAATCGCCGAGTCTATGGGGGGAAGCTGTGATCTGGCATTCCGTGCCGGTTACGCGGCAGTCTACAACGATGAGAAGTTCTCTGATTTTGTAGCGGCCACCTTCCGCAAATATGAGGACATTATCCATGTGGATCTCGGGGACGGAAAACCGGAAGATTGGCTGATTACCGGAGAACATCCGCTTTTAGGTGCTGAGGATTTTGGATTCTATTCCCAGAAAGCTCCGTCCTGCATGATATGGGTCAGTGTCGGTGGAAATTCTCCAAAACACAGTCCGGGATTCTGTATCGACGAGCGCTATATCAAGCTCTGTACAAGAGCAATGGCGATGACAGCGTTGGAGTATCTGACAAAAGAATAGGCGATATATGAGGCAGGAGTAGGATTATGAGGATTCTACTCCTGTTTTTCTTATATTTTTCCGAAAGCGGTTACTGTTCATGCTTTACGCAAACAGTAACCGAAAGCGGCCAGCGTCATTCTTTATTTTAAATCGCTCCCTTGCATTATAATTACAAAGATGCTAAAATATCTCCCATAACAATCGAAGAGGCATCCGGTGCTGCTGCCGCTGTGAAAAAGTTCATGAGAACAGGCGGACAGCAGGTAAAAGGGAAACAGGTGGAAGGCCTGTACGATCTCGTCACTGTGAGCAGGGAATACAAGACCATGCGCGAAAGCGCGGTCACTGAGGAAGAAGGACAGTTGGATAAACTGTCGCGAAAGCTTTGGGAAGGCGGTTTTGTGTGATGATCTGTAAGTCAGGAAACCTGCCGGACTGCTGGTACAGGAAGAAAATTTCCAGATCACGAGGCATTGATCGTACCGTTTATATGTCGGCTGATTCCAGCGGACATCTTTTTCTGATGCATAAGCATTTCGGTATTTGAAAAATTCTCAGATGGAACATCTCCACACCAACTCCGAAGTTATAAATAAAATACAGCTATCCATCAGCCCTGTACAATTACCGGGTCGGTTACAGATAAGGATAGGCCGAGAGGCAAAACAACTCAATATTTATACTACATGGAGGAGAACATGAAAAAGAAACATGTAAGCCTGCTCTTAGCGGCAGCAATGGCGGCATCCGTAATCTCCGGATGTGGAAACAGCGCGAACAACAGTGCGGCAGAGACAGAAAAGACAGAGACAACTGCAGCGGCAGCGACAAGCGCAGCGGAGGAAACAACAGCAGCCGAGGCAGCAGAAGACACAGAGAAAAACGAGACAGACGAAGTCGTCATCGCGACTCCGCGTGACGCTGTACAGGGAAGCGGAGACGCTTACTACTGTTGGGAAGGCGCTTATGTATGGGAAGCTCTCACAGCGAACAACGGCGGCGTGATCGATCCGTGGCTCGCAAAATCCTGGGAGCACAACGATGACTGTACCGAGTGGACATTCAACCTGCGGGATGACGCGTATTTTACAGACGGTGTCCAGTTTGATGCTGATGTATGCTTAAAGAATATCGAGCGTTGGGGTCATGGAATTACCTCCACATATACGACACTCAGTATCGAGAAATCTCTCCCGAACCTCGATAAGATGGAAAAAGTCGATGATTTCACCGTAAAATTCACCTTCACACAGCCGATCACAACGCTTGAGTATGTCCTTTCCGACTACGGCAGCCCGATGTACAGCCCGAACTGCTTCGACGAGGAGACAGGCGTGATCTCCGACTACGCGATCGGTACCGGTCCGTACAAGATCGTTGACCATGTAGAGTCCGAGTATGTGACACTTGAGAGAAACGACAATTACTACGGCGAGAACGGCAAGGTAAAGACCTTCAAGATCCGCTGCATCCCGGATGCAGAGACACGTGTATCTGCATTAAAATCCGGTGAAGTTATGGGACTTGCGGACAACGGCGCGATCACCATGGACGCTGCGAAGAACCTCTGCGACACAGACTCCAGCTTCGAGATGGACAGCACTCCGAGCCATATGACCGAGTATATCATGTTCAACGATAAAAATGAGTACCTTGCGGACAAGCGCATGAGAGAGGCTTTCAACCTCGCAACAGACCGCGACAGCATCTGCAGCGTGATCTATGGCGGACTTTTACAGCCGGCATACTCTTTCTTGAGCACCCAGTCTACATTCCATCTGGATATTCAGGGAACTTATGACATGGAGCAGGCAAAAGCCCTCGCAAAAGAGGTTCTCGGCAACAAAACTGTGGACATGACCATGATCATCCGTTCCAGCACTGCATCTGACTACAACTGCAAGGCGGTTGCAGAGTATTTAAAGCAGGTTTACGCAGAACTCGGCGTGAACATTAATATCGAGATCGTAGATTCGTCCCTCTACAAAGAGAGACAGCAGGAGGGCAGCTACGATATGACACTCACCGTATTTGGAATCAACAATGCGGATCCGACATCAACATTTAAGCAGTACTTCGCAAGCGAAGGAAACAGTAACAAGACATTAAATTACAACTATTACAATGAGAAGATCGATGAGCTCGTTGCAAAAGCTCCGACTATCGCTGACGTTGAGGAACGCAGCAAGATCTACGATGAGATCCAGCAGGAACTCTTTGATGACAGTGCGTGCGTTCCGATCTGCTACCAGATCAATGTAAACATCCACAACAAAGCGATCACACACTACGCAGGAAAGACCTTCGGTGTCGGTCTTCCGACAATTTCCTGGGTAAAATAATATCTGAGAGCGATCCGGCGGGTCAGATATCCGCCGGTCAGGCAGATAAGACATGAATTTGGCAGGACTGTCTGAAAAAGGCAGTTCTGCTGTTTTTGAAAGGAACACATATGGCACTTTTAAAGTACATTCTGAAAAAAATGCTGATGCTCTTGCCGGTACTCGTCGGGATCAGTATCATTGCCTTTGCGCTTGGGATCATGTCGCCGGGGGATCCGGTGGACCAGGTGCTGAATCCAAATGGAAATGAATCCTACACGCAGGCGGAGTATGATGCCATGGCGGCAAAAATGGGCCTGGACCAGCCGGCGGTAGTCCAGTATTTCAACTGGGTCGACGGTCTGGTGCACGGCGACCTGGGCCGCTCATTTTTCACGAATAAAAGTGTCATGGACCAGCTCGCGAAGCGGATCCCGATCTCGTTAAAGCTGGCCGGTTTCAGCATGATCTTAACGATCGTCTTCGGCGTGGGATCTGGTGTCCTGATGGCGGTGAAAAAAGACCGGCTGCTGGACCATGTTCTGGGGACATTTTCCACAGTGGCCCTGTCCCTCCCCGGCTTCTGGATCGCCATTGTCCTGATCTTTATCTTTGCCGAACAGTGGAAGATCCTGCCCAGCAGCGGAATCTCTGACGGCTTCGGATTTATTCTCCCGGCAATCACGCTGGCACTCCCGAGTATCGGAGTCTGCGCGAGACTGACACGGAGCGCGATCCTTGATGAGATCGGACGCCAGTATATGACCGTGGCTGACGCGAAAGGCATGAGCCGCCGCCGCGCGGTGATCCGCCACGCCTTCGGAAACGCCCTGATCCCAATCATCACCTACCTGGGAAACCATATGGCGGGCATTATTGGCGGCGCGTCCATCGTGGAGACGATCTTCGCGATCCCCGGAATCGGAAGCTACGCTATCGCGGGCGTGCAGTCGAAAGACTACTATGTGGTGCAGGCCTACGTTCTGTTCTCCGGATGCATCTATGTGCTGACAAATATCCTGATCGATCTGATCTACATCGCGCTGGATCCAAAGATCCGTGCGGGAGAGGCGGTGGAATCATGAGAAAATTAAAAGCCCCCCGTCTGACCGTGAAGGCGAAGACCGGTCTTGTGCTCTTATTTATCATTCTTCTCACCAGCGTTCTGGCACCGGTTCTCGCGCCTTATGATCCGTTGGTATCGAACCTGTCAGAGGCGCTTCAGAAACCGTCGGCTACGCACCTTTTAGGCACCGATAATATCGGCAGGGACACCCTGAGCCGTGTCCTCTACGGCGGAAGACAGTCCATTCTTCTCGCACTGGCTGCGACGGTGCTCTCCATGCTGCTCGGCTTTGTTCTTGGACTCTTCGCGGGATATTTCGGTGGCTGGATCGACGGAGTCATCACGACGATCTCCAGCATCTTCCAGGGACTTCCGGGCCTGACGCTTATGATCGCCGTGGCAGGTCTCCTGGGACAGGGCGTAAAGAGCATGCTGATCGCCATCGTGATCAATTCCTGGGTAGGTTTTTCCAGGATCGCCCGTGGCGAGGTCATGAAATTAAAGCAGGAGAGCTTTATCAAGGGACTTAAGACCATCGGAGCCAGTGATCTCAGGATCCTGTTTCTCCACATTTCGCCCAATATCCTTGGAACCTTATGCGTGCTCTTTGCCACAAGAATTGCCGGAAACGTGATCTCCGTGGCATCCATGAGCTATCTGGGTCTGGGACTCCAGCCGCCGACACCGGACTGGGGCGTTATGATCAACGACGCGAGGCAGTATTTCCGCCAGGAACCGCTGCTCGTCGTCGCGCCGGGGCTCTGTATTTTACTGCTTTCCCTGAGCATCAACCTTCTCGCGGATGAGCTGCGTGACCGGCTGGATGTGAGGAAAGATGTCATGAAGAACATGTAGTGCCAGGGAAATGATCAGCTGTAAGCCCGCCTGAGAAATTTAACGCTTAACGTTGTTGAAGGAAGCTTGGATCACGAAAATTTATGAGCAGCGTGAGCGTGCAAAGTACAGGGGCTGATAGCAGATACAGAGCACAGAGAATGGGGAAGATTAAATGGAAGATAGAAAAGAATGGAAAACAGGAGAAAAAAGCGACATTGAGATCCGGAATCTTTCCGTCTCCTTCCAGGACGGCGGCGAGACGGTACATGCCATGGAGGGCGTCAACGCATACTTTCCGGTGGGCAGTGTCACCGGTCTCATCGGTGAGAGCGGAAGCGGAAAATCTCTTCTCGGGATGTCCATTTTGGGACTTCTCTCTGGTCAGGCGAAGGTGGAAGGAACCTGCATGTATAAGGGCATGGATCTGTACCGGCTGCCGGAAAAGGAGATGCAGGAGATCCGCGGAAAAGAGATCTCCCTGATCCCACAGAATCCCACGGAGTCGTTAAACCCGATCCGGAGAATCGGAAAACAGCTCACGGAGTGCATGAACGTCCATGGAAATAAGGATAAACGGCTCGCGGACACAAGACGGGATGAATTTCTTCGCCGGTTCGGATTCCCGGATCCGGACCGGATCAACCGCTCTTACTCCTTTCAGCTCAGTGGCGGCATGAACCAGCGTGTGATCTCCGCTATGGGACTTATGAACCGTCCAAAGTGGGTCATCGCCGATGAGCCGACGAAAGGTCTGGATGCGATCCTGAGACGGCAGGTATACCAGATTTTAAAAGAGATTTCCGAGACGGACACAGAGGGAATGATCGTGATCACCCACGATATCGCTCTTGCGGAAGCATTGTGCGACAGGCTGATGGTGCTCTATAAAGGAAGTATCATGGAAGCCGGGGATACGAAGAAGATTTTGGAACATCCGGCTCACCCGTACACGAAAGGACTGGTCGCGTCACTTCCGGCGAAAGGGATGAACCCCATCGGGCGCGCGGTGAGAAAGAACGAAGGAAACTCCGGCTGCAGTTTTTATCCGCGATGTCCGTATGCGGCGGACGCCTGCAAAAACGGGCCGGTCCCGGAGGCGGAGCTTCCGGATGGACGGAAAGTGAGGTGTGTCCTGTATGCTTAAGGTCAGCCATATCTGCAAGACATTTACGGGCGGAATCATCAGGAAGACCCGTGTGGATGCGGTAAAAGATGTGTCCTTTACGATTTGCAACGGGGAGACATTCGGAATTGTCGGGAATTCCGGCTGTGGAAAGTCCACGATCGCCAACATGCTGCTCTCCCTGATCAAGCCGGATTCCGGCACCATCGAGATCGACGGGACGCTCCAGATCATCTTCCAGCACCCGGAAACATCCTTAGATCCGGCCAAAAAGATCGGTTACAGTTTGGAAGAGCCGATGATCATCCATAAAATGTATGACAAAGCCGGAAGAAAGAAACGTGTAAAAGAGCTTTTGGACCTGGTAGACCTCGGGGAAGAACTTCTGGACCGCTATCCACACCAGATCAGCGGAGGCGAGGCACAGCGGATCATGATCGCCAGGGCTCTCTCCCTGGATCCAAAGATCCTGATCCTGGACGAGCCTACCAGCATGCTGGATGTCTCCGTGCAAGCCCAGATCATGACACTCTTAAAGGAGCTCCAGGAAAAACTGGGTCTCAGCTACCTGTTCATCTCCCACGACCTCGATGTGGTCCGCTGGTTCTGCGATGAGATCGCGGTCATGGAAGAAGGAAAATTCGTGGAGACCGGCCGGACGGAAGATGTGATCGGGCATCCAAAGGCGGAATTTACGAAGAAGCTGGTGGAGAGTTTTATATTAGAGTAGAAGCTGCGGTGCGGGAAAAAGTTCCTGCACCGTTTTTGTATGACGAGACAAAGCAGAAGATCGTGAAAAGTCTGCCTGTGACATGAAAATATGTTGGGGTACATTATCTTTTTACAGATTGACATTTAACACGTTAAAGTGGTACGATTTCGACAGATAGATCTATAATCCACGCAGTTGGAACAGGCGATGACCTGTTTGCAGAAAATAATAGACCTGGAGGAGAAAACTATGCTGAAATTTGACACGCTTAAAAACGATTATCCATCGCGAAGAAGTGTGATCTACGGACGAAAAGGTATGGTCTGCACGAGCCAGCCGCTGGCGGCACAGGCGGGGCTTGATATCATAAAACAGGGAGGAAATGCCATTGACGCGGCGATCGCCACAGCGGCCTGTATGACCGTGCTGGAGCCGACCTCCAACGGGATCGGAAGCGATGCCTTTGCCCTGGTCTGGACGAAAGGGGAGCTTCACGGCCTCAATGCCAGTGGAAGAGCGCCCATGGCGATCACGGCAGAGAAGGTAAAAAAGCAGGGATACACCGCGATGCCGAAGCGTGGCTGGATTCCGGTGATGGTCCCAGGCGCTCCTTCGGCCTGGGCAGAGCTCTCGGAAAAGTTTGGAAGACTGACGCTTGAGAAGGTGATGGAGCCGGCAGTTACATACGCGAGAGAGGGATATCCGGTGAGTCCGGTAATCTCGAAGATCTGGAATAACGCATACAAAGAATTTATTGATACACTCAAGGACGAGAGCTTTAAGCCCTGGTTCGACACGTTCGCCCGGGACGGACATGCCCCACAGCCGGGAGAGATCTGGAAATCGGAAGCTCATGCGAAGACGTTAGAAAAGATCGCGAAAACTCACGCAAAGGCGTTCTATCAGGGAGAACTTGGGGATCAGATCGACGCATATTCGAGAAAGACCGGCGGTTATCTCCGAAAATCGGACTTGGAGAACTACTGGTGTGAGTGGGTAAAGCCGATCCATGTCAATTACCGGGGATATGATATCTGCGAGATCCCGCCGAACGGGGACGGAATCATCGCGCTGATGGCGTTAAATATCCTGAAGGGATATTCCTTCACGGACCGAAGCTGTGTGGACACGGTGCACAAGCAGCTGGAGGCGATGAAGCTGGCATTCGCGGACGGCGACCGGTATGTGGCGGATCCGGAGTATATGCGTGCGCCGGTGGAGACGCTTCTGTCGGATGAATACGCGGCAGAGCGGAGATCCCTGATCGGGGAAATGGCGCAAGATCCGGAGCCAGGCGATCCGTTCCGCGGCGGAACGATCTATCTCTGCACGGCGGATGGGGAAGGAAACATGGTCTCCTACATCCAGAGCAACTATATGGGATTTGGCTCCGGCATCGTGATCCCGGGGACAGGAATCGCGCTGCAGAACCGTGGGGCAAATTTTACCCTGGACGAGGACATGGAAAACTGCCTGGGACCGGGAAAGAAGTCCCTTCACACGATCATTCCGGGATTTCTGATGAAGGATGGAAAAGCTGTGGGGCCGTTCGGCGTCATGGGTGGTTTCATGCAGCCCCAGGGACATGTGCAGGTAATCATGAACACGCTGGATTTCATGATGAATCCGCAAGAGACTTTAGATGCGCCCAGATGGCAGTGGGTCGGCGGAAAGAAGATCCAGGTGGAGAAAACATTCCCGGCGGAGATCGTGGAAGAACTGAAGCGCCGCGGACATGAGATGGAAGTTCTGGAGAGTTCCCTGACCTTTGGCCGTGGACAGATCATCTGGCGGGATGAGAACGGCGTGCTCTGTGGGGCGACGGAGCCGCGGGCGGACGGTGCGGTGGCGGTGTGGTAATACAGCATCTCTGCCAAGAAAGAGCGAGTGGGAAAACACAGTAAAAAGCAGTTTCCTTTTTAAGGTGATTGTGGTAAACTCGAAATTAAGCAGATAAAGAACTGTTAGGAAAAGATACATTGAAATAGCATGAAAGAATATGGCTGTCAGAAATGGCAAAATGTAAGCCATTCTGGATATGAAACGGGAAGACAGTTCAGTAACGAAAACGAATTCGCAGGAGGAAGCGCAATGAATTTCAATGAAGCAGCGTTAAAGCTCCATGAGGAACATCATGGAAAGATCGAAGTTGTCAGCAAGGTTCCGGTAAAGACGAGAGATGACTTAAGCACAGCCTATACACCAGGCGTTGCGGAGCCGTGCAGAAAGATCCATGATAATAAAAAAGATGTCTACAAATATACTGCAAAGGGCAATCTGGTAGCGGTTGTTTCCGACGGAACCGCAGTTTTAGGCCTCGGAAATATCGGACCGGAGGCTGCTATGCCGGTTATGGAAGGAAAGGCAGTTCTCTTCAAGGAGTTTGGCGGTGTCGACGCATTCCCGATCTGCCTTGATACGACTGATACAGAAGAGATCATCAAAGCAGTGAAATATATTGCTCCGTGCTTTGGCGGAATCAACCTGGAAGATATCGCTTCCCCGAAATGCTTTGAGGTAGAGGCCCGTCTCGAGAAAGAGCTGGATATCCCGGTGTTCCATGATGACCAGCACGGTACGGCTGTAGTCGTTACAGCAGCTCTCTTAAACGCGTTAAAGGTTGTAGGAAAGAAGATCGATGAGATCCATGTCGTATTAAACGGACCGGGATCTGCCGGAACCGCCATTATCAAGATGCTGCTCGCGACAGGCGTAAAGCATGTAATTGCGTGTGATGAGAACGGAATCCTCTACAAAGACCGCGGAGTCGGCATCAAAGACCACAAGAAGATGCTCTGCGAGATCACAAACCTTGAGGACAAGCGCGGAACTCTTGCAGACGCCCTCGTCGGTGCGGACGTATTTATCGGTGTGTCCGTAGCAGGCGCACTGAAACCGGAAATGATCAAAACAATGGCGAAGGATCCGATCGTATTCGCAATGGCAAACCCGAACCCGGAGATCATGTACGATGAGGCGATGGCAGCAGGTGTAAAGGTTATGGGAACCGGCCGCTCCGATTTTCCAAACCAGATCAACAACGTCCTCGCGTTCCCGGGAATCTTCCGCGGCGCGTTAGACTGCGGCGCAAGAGACATCAACTATGATATGAAAGTAGCTGCAGCCCAGGCCATCGCAGAACTCGTAACACCGGATAAACTCTCCGCAGAGTACATTATCCCAGGTGCCCTCGAAGAAGGCGTTGCGGAGCATGTCGCAAAGCGTGTGGCTGAGGCGGCTGTGAAGTCCGGCGCGATCCGTAAGTAATAAAAAATATCAAATGATAAATTTCATAGAATGATCATGAAGAATACTCCTTCCGCATATACATAAGTGCAGAAGGAGTGTTTTTGATTATGGCAGATTATCGCAGACTGATTTCTTATATTTACGAGTACGAAGGAAAACAAAAAGGAAAAAATGTGGGATTCGCGAAGCTGGAGGCGCGGAACGGGCAGTGCAGGATCAATGTGAACGTGAAGCGGATCTATATGGGTGGAAACGCTATCGGCGCGTACCTTTTAGGGACAGGCGGTCGTGAGACATTTCTCGGGAACGTGTTCGTGCGGGGCGGAAACGGGGAATTCCGTGCGAATGTAGACACGAAGAACGTGGAAGGAACCGGAACAGGTCTTGATACATATTTTGGACTCTCGGTCCATGACGTGAAAAATTCCTGGCGGTGCTACAAGACGATCTGGGAGGACGCGCTGGCAGCAGAAGAGGGAAATATCGGGGAGAATCCAGTTCTTTCTGTGCCGAAATTTACTGCGGAGATGTTGCCGGAAGCAGAAAAAGAGATGACACCGCAGGCAGTCTCAAAAGTAGTAAAAGAGATCGAGGCCGAGATCGCCAAAGAGGAGGAACGCCGGGAACAGGAGGAAAAGACTGCGCATGCGGCGGAGCTGCGGGATGAAGCGCAGGAGACGGAAGAAGCTTCATCGGCACAGGGTGAGACAACGGTGCAGGATGATGCAGAAAAGGATGAGAAGCCGAAGCAGGAAGAGAATAGTGAAGAGCATGGGATGGTATACCTGTCGGAGGAAACCGAAGAGATCGACCAGGCAGAGGAAAAGACAGATCGGGCAGAAATAACAGAACAACCAGAAGAATCGCGTCAGGATCCGATGCGGTCGATGAAGAATGCAACGCAAAATCCTGTGGGTGGGCAGCCGGTAATGTCCAAGTCTGCTTCATCAGCGGAGACTCAAACTCAGATAACTGCCTCTGCATCGGCTGCACCATGTCCCTCCCGGCCGCAAAACAGCCAGACAGCGCGGACAAATGCCGCCCCAGCCCCCATGGTCTCCCCGGAACTCGAAAATCCGGAAGTCCTGCGCTATTTACAGGAGACTGAGGACCTTGCAGCGGACCCGGAAAAACTCTGGGAAGAACTAAAAAAATCATACCCGAAGATCCAGCCATTCGAGTATGAGGACGGATGCGATATCTTAACGATCCGCCCCCAGGACATCGGAAAACTTCCGCGGGAGTGCTGGATCCACGGAAACAACAGCTTTCTTCTCCACGGTTACTACAATTTCCGCTACCTGATCCTCGTAAAACTCGGCGGAAACAAAAAGAAAGCCCGTTACCTCTTAGGGGTTCCGGGCCACTATTACAGCAGTGAAAAATATATGGCAACGATGTTCGGCTTCCCGAATTTCGTCCTCTCCAGACGCCAGCCCGTGGGAGACGGACGGTTTGGGTACTGGTATACGGACCTTAGAATACGTTGACGATCAGGGAAACGACGGTCTTTATGACTCCGGCCAGCACCATCACCCAGATCGGGTTCATTTTAAACTTCTGAAGCAGGACAACGCAGACAGCGAAGATCGCAACAAGAAGCCAGTTTGTGTTCGCGAGGGCGACCGCTGCCTGACTGCCCCAGAACGCGGTGATGAGGATCGAGATCCCGGCAGAGGCGATCAAAGCGACGACTGCGGGACGCAGGGAGTTTAAGATCCCCTGTAAAAGTGCCAGATTTCTGTATTTTAAGTATAGTCTGGCGATACAGGTCACGATGATGCAGGACGGCAGGATGCATCCGAAGGTGGCCGAGAGAGCGCCTCCGGTTCCCGCAATCTTTGTTCCGACAAAGGTTGCGGAATTGATGGCGATGGGGCCCGGTGTCATCTGGGAGATCGTGATCAGATCCGTGAATTCCTCCATCGAAAGCCAGTGATGGGCAGTCACGACCTGTCCCTGGATCAGCGGCATTGCCGCATACCCGCCGCCGAAGCTGAACATGCCGATCTGCAGAAAACTCAAGAAAAGCTGTAGATAGATCATTTTTTTGCTCTCCTTTCTGCCGCAAGTGTCCGCAGCGCGCCGATCAGCCCGCAGGCGATGACAACGAAGACGACGTTGATATGAAAAACGCAGGAAGCAAGAAAAGCGCCAGCCATGATGCACATGGAGACGGCATTCTTCCCGTGGACGATCCCCGCCCCCATCTCATATGTCACAGAGGCGATCACAGCCCCGACACCGGCCTGCATGCCGGAAAGCATCTGGCTGACGATAAAGTTGTCACGGAACGCGTTGTAGCAGACCGAGATCAGGGAGATAACGAGAAACGGAGGGATGATCGTGCCGATGATCGCTGTGACCACGCCGGTCATCCCGGCCAGTTTATAACCGACCACGATTGCCCCGTTGACGGCGATTGGCCCCGGAGCTGACTGCGCGATCGCAACGAGGTCCAGCATCTCGTTCTCCTCGATCCAGTGGTATTCATCTACAAATTTTTTCTTCATCAAGGTCACGATCACATATCCCCCGCCGAACGTAAAAGCGCTGAGATACAGGGTCGAGACGAAAAGCTTCATAAGAATTTTCTTTCTATTTTCCATAATCCTTCCTTTTAGCCGGGTATTCCGGCAGCAATCTGCATGAGCGGGCGGAGCGCGTGGTCCAGGAACGCCTGATAACCACAGAATGTATCACCAGGCATACATGCAGTTTCCCGCTGCATGCGTTTACATCCGCCGCCACAAAATTTTCGATACTGACAGGCGGAACATAATTCCGGAAGCAGATCTCTGACCTTACATGGAGACACTGCGGACTTTTCATAGATCGTCCGCAGAGAGTCAGAAACCAGGCTGCCGAGCCGGAACTGGTCGAGACAGTAGAAATCGCAGGGATAAGCGCTTCCGTCCGCTTCCACGACGATCTGGGGCTGGCAGTACCCGCTGATTCCGCAGGAAGTTACGAGCCCCTTTGCAAGCAACTGAAGAAGATCGTCAAATAGCTTGATGCTCCGGTAATTTCCCGTGGCGAAATCCCGGTACCAGAGATCAAAAAGATCAGAATAAAAGTGAAAAAAGCGTTCCGGGGTCAGGGCATATGCGGAAGAGCCGGGAGAATTGAGATCCCCAAGGCAGGGGGTAAACTGGATATAAGACAGATCCAGCTTTTTGATTTGTGCCCAGACCTTCGCGGGATGTCTTGCTGTCTGCCGCGTCAAGGTGCAGAGCACGTTATGCTCGATGTGATATTTCTTCAACAGGGAGATGGAACGAAGAACCTGTTCGTACGTTCCCTGTCCGGCTGTGTCGACCCGGACCGCGTCGTGGCTTTCCGGGAGAATATCCAGGGAGATTCCGATGAGAAACCCGTATTTGGCAAGAAACTTGCACCAGTCATCATCCAGAAGAATTCCGTTGGTCTGAAGGGTATAGTTTATATGGATATTTCGTTTTTTTCCCGCAATATACTGTACCAGATTCCGGTAAAAAGGAAGTCCCGCAAGCATCGGTTCACCGCCCTGAAATGACAGTGTTAGATAGTCCCCATCATCAAGATCTATAAATATATGATCCATGACAGCGGTCATTGCGGACTCTTTCATGACTCCGAAAGAGGAAACCTCTCTGAGACTCGTAATATCCGCATAAAAACAGTATTTACAGCGTAGATTGCAGAGTGAAGATGCCGGTTTCAGCATGATGGTCAGGTGTTTCATGGTTTTGCTCTCCTCAAAAACATTTTCCTTTTGGGCTCATTATGTCATAATTTCCGGATGGAACGCCCCTCATAGATCCGCAGATCCATGAGATATGAGTATCCGTTTCCGCAGTATTCATGATTCTGAATCATCTTTAGCAGGCGTTTGCCAACCTGAATTCCCATATCATAACCCGGATGAATGGAACAGGTAATTCCACTGCGTTCCCAGTCTTGACCGGAATAGTCAAAGCAGACCAGAGAATAATCGTTTGGGACGGATTTACCGTTTTCCTGAAGAAAATGCAGGACAGACTGCAGGATCATGTAGTTGCAGCAGACAATGGCGGTACACTTCGGAAGTCCCTTTAAGAACTTGCCGATTTCCTTGTAGAATCCATCGGCATGGGCTTCGTTGGAAATACACCATTTGATGTAATCATCCTCGAATATCAGTCCTGCGCTGCGGAGAGAGCCTACATAACCACGGAACTTTTCAATGCTCTGATAATTGTCGTAGACGAAGATCCCGGCAATTTTTTTGTGCCCCGCTCTGGTTAAAAGACCGATCAATTCTCTGGCGCATTTGTAGTCATTGTTAATCACGCGGGGATAATTTAATTCTTTATAGTAGTTGTTGTAAAAGATGACCGGGATCTTTTTCGCAAAGATGTTCCGATAGCAGTCAAGATTGGGATTTAAGAGACTTGCCTTTACCCCGTCCACAATAAACCCGTCGAATCCCTGATGTGCTACCACATCGAGACAGTTTCTCTCGTTGGAAAATTTATTGTCTGTAAAAAAGATCTGAAGATCTACGTCTGTGTCAGACATCACATCACGGATCCCATCGATCAGGCGGGAATTTGCGTGAGAGTCCTGCCCTTGAAGGATCAGTCCGATCTTATATTCAGCGTTTAAACTTCTGGCGGGTCCGGAAACGGCGGCATCTTTATTGATGTAGGTTCCACTTCCCTTGACACGGGTAACGAGATTTTCCTCGACGAGCCGTGCCATGGCGGCACGTACTGTTTCGCGGCTTACATCCAGTCTGCGGCAGAGTTCATTTTCAGATGGAAGCCTCTGGTTGGAAGAAAATTTATTTTCATCGATGTAAGCCCGAAGCCAGTTGTAAATTTTATCGGCCTTTTTCCGGCCTGGCTGTATACCAGAATCAAGCATATGGAGTCCCCCCTGACAAAAATCCGGCAAAACACACTGACAGCATGTCCTGCCGGATGATACATCCCAGTTGTTTTGCGGCATTACGCCTGATCAACGATTACTGGCCGCGTATGCTCCGCTTTTTCGATCCATGCGAGCAGCTTCTCTCTCATTTTCAGACGAACAGAGTCATAAGCATGGTCATGGATCAGATTTGTAAGTTCATATGGATCCTTTTTCAGATCGTAGAGAAAATCGTCTGCGTAGAGGTCTGCGGACGCGTATTCCCCGCCGTTCTTTCCCGGCGCATATACCGCGTACATGTAGTCCTCGGTGCGAATCGAACGGCCGACACGGCTTTCGGAGATCTGTGAATAAACTTCGTTAGCTCTATTATCGGTCTTTCCCTGAACTACGTCAAGAAGATTCTCACCGATCATGGCATCGCCGACATCGACCCCGGCGATGGCTAAGATCGTTTTTGGAAGACTTTCCGTGCTGACGAGTTCCGTGATTTCTTTTCCGCCTTTGAACGCACCGCCGGCGATCACGAGTGGGACATGGGTGGCGGCATCGTGACAGCTCCGCTTATAATCGTCATAGCCGTTTAAATGCTCATCGGTGTTTCTGGTCTTAAAGTGGGAACCATGATCGGAGGCAAAGATGATCACTGTATTATCGTAAAGTCCCTCTTCTTTCAGGCGATTTACAAGTCTCCCGAGATTTTCATCAAGACTTGCGCATTGACCGAGGTAATCAGGATATTCTTCGGCAGCATTTCCCTTTAAAGCGGCGAGATCGCCCGGAAGAACGAAATCCTTATATTTTTCTTTGGAACCGGCAGGTCCTTCGTAATGATTGTGGTCGTTCTGATGATGCGGTTCAATCTGGGAAACCGTCATGAAAAATGGTTTTTTCCGGTCATACTGATCAAAGAACTGAAGAGCCAGATCTGTGATGCAGTCCGGACGATAGCCCTTAAAATCGATCTGGTTATTGTTCTCATCAAACACATATCCATCATATCCGTGGGAGGTGAATTCCAGCACATCGGCCGCCCGCCAGAATCCGGTATATCCGCCGCGGAGTTCCTTCGGCACAGCGGTGATCGTGTGATCGATGGTCGGCGGTTTTTCAAGCTCACCGTCGCTTGCGAGATGCCATTTTCCGATGTAAGCTGTCTCGTAACCGGCTTCCTCGATATAATTCGCGAGAGTTTTTACGTTCTTCGGAAGCATGATATTGTTGCGGAAACAGCCTGTTTCTGTCGGATACTTTCCGGTCTGGAATAATGCCCGGCAGGGACCGCATACCGGCTGCGGGGAAAAGGCGTTGTCGAATTTTACACCGCCCGCAGCCAGTGTGTCGAGATTCGGAGTGATATCTAACGGCTGTCCAAAACAGCCGCAGGTATCTGCCCTCTGCTGGTCAGTAAAATAGAAGATGATGTTTTCTCTCATGGTTAAGCCCCTTTCTGAACGTTCCGGTCCCGTAATTTGCTTCGGATGATCATTGCTACAGCGCCGATGATCAGGATGATAAATGCGATGCAGTATGGACTGCTGACAAAAATGGAAGGATTTCCTTCTGAGATCAGGAGTGCCCGGCGGAAGTTTGTTTCTGTCATGTTTCCGAGAACAAGACCGAGCAGGATCGGAACAGTCGGAAAATCGAGCTTATAGAGAAGCCACGCGATGACTGCGAACGTCAGGGTAACGGCAACGTCAAAGTAAGATTTATTGACAGAGTAAGCGCCTGCAAAGCAGAAGATCACGATGATCGGAGTCAGGATCTCCTGCGGGATCGATACGACTTTGGCAAAAAGCTTTGTCAGATATTTGCCCTGTAAAAGCATGAACAGGTTGACGAAGAGCAGTCCGAGCATGATGGCGTACATGATATCGCCCTGGGTCGTGAACAGGCTCAAACCAGGATTCAGTCCATTGATCATAAGCGCGGAAAGCATGATCGCGACACAGCCGTCGCCCGGGATACCGAGTGTAAGAAGCGGGATCAGTGTAGCGCCGGTAACCGCGTTGTTGGCGCTTTCTGCCGCTGCGATTCCCTCAACAGAGCCGTGACCGAATTCTTCTTTATGTCTGGACATATTTTTCGCTACATCATAGCTGAACCAGGATGCCATGGAAGCGCCGGTACCCGGAATGATTCCGATGATGACACCGATGATGGAAGAGAGCAGCGCCGGGCGGGCCATGCGCTTGTACTCGTCCTTTGTGATCTTTCCGTCATCCATGATCTTTGAGGTGTCAAGCTTCAGACGGTCCGGTTTTAACTCCGCCTTTTTCAGGATCTCGATCAGGGCAAAGAGACCGATGAGGCAGATCGCCAGATCAAGTCCGAGATAAAGTCTGGAAATTCCGAAGGTAAACCGGTCATAGCTTGTCTGAGGGTCAGCGCCGATGCAGGAGATAAATAAGCCCAGGCAGGCTGAGATGATCCCTTTGATCATGCTTTTACCGGAGATTCCGGCGATGATCGTGAGCCCAAAGACACAGACAAGGAAGTACTCGGCAGTTCCGATGTTTGCTGCGACCTTTGCAACCTGGGGAGCCAGAAATAAAAGAGTCAGTGCGGAGAAGATCCCGCCGAAGGTGGACGCGTAAAGGGCAATCTTCAACGCTGCCTTGGTACGGCCTTTTTCTGACATGGGATGACCATCCAGCATGGTGGTCGCCGCGTGGGGAGTACCCGGTGTATTGATCAGAATTGCAGATACACTGCCGCCGTATCCGCCGGCACAGTAGATTCCAAGAAGAAACATCATGCCGGGGATCGCCGTCATCTTGTAGGTAAACGGCAGGAACAGGATGATGCAGAGAATAACGGTCAGACCGGGAATCGCCGCGAAGACGGAACCGATGAAGACACCCAGGTTGATCCAGATGAAATTCTCAACGGTAAACAGCATTTTCATAGCAGGGATGATATATTGGAGCATATTCTGTTCCTCCTTTCTAAAATTTTACGTTCAGACCGAAACGGAATGCCGCCCAGATGAGCACGGCCATTCCGATGGTGATCGCATAGTAGGACCGTTTTTTGCAGCGGAAATAGACAAGGAACGCAATGGAGCAGAAAATTGCTCCCAGAACAAACAGATCCGTGATCCGGCAGATGAAATAAGTGATAAAAAGGATCGTCAGGATCATGAGTGCCTTCACCTCAGTCAGAAGATTAAAGGTGCTGACTTGAACCGGCTGTTTTTTTGAAATTTTAATGATATTCTGGATGATGAGGACTGCACTGCAGATCATCATGAGTGAAAAAAGAAGCTTTGGGAAGACGCGCCCGTTTATGACATCATTTTCGGAAATCGGCACCTGAGATGGCAGCATGAAAAACAGGACAGCGCCCAGGAGAAAGAACAGGATAGATCCGGCGAGGTCGGTTGGGATCGAAATCTCTTTTTCCTTCATGCGTGTTGCGAGCTCATCTAATTTTTTCTCGTTAAACATAAGATTTTCTCCTTTCCGCGGAATGTGCCGCAGGATATCCGAAATCATAGAATAAAAGCGGGATGCCGCTTTTGCAGCATCCCGGTTTTGAAAAGTTACTTACTGGACAACCAGGTCTTTGTACTCATTTACGATATCCTGTACATTCTGGATATGTTCAAGAACCTGATCATTTGTCATCGTATCAACTTCAAGAAGCATCGTGTCGGAAAGCCACTCGGTAACGCTCTTATCTGCGAGAATCTTGTCATAGAGTTCTTTTAACTCGGCAACTTTCTTCGCGTCAGTACCTTTTCTCGCGAGGATCAGGCAGCGGTTTCTGAAGTATGGATAACCGTATTTGCCAACACCCTCAACTCCTGCGAACGGACCATCGGCAATGTCTTCACCGTCGAACGCGCACACGATGGTAACGCCGCCCTGCTGATAGGTTTCAAGGATCTGGGACTGGTGGGAGACTGCAAAGTTTGTCTCGCCCTTTGCAACTGCCTGTGCAGCCTCAGCAGCAGAGCTATAGGCAACGATCTTGATCTGGTCACCGTATCCCATTGAGCCGAATAATGCGGCTGCGAGGAATGCTTCAGAACCGGTTGCGCCGTTTGCGGCGATGGAGATCTGATTTCCTGTCTCCATGTATGTCTTCAAATCATCAATATTCTTGATATTGAGCTTGGAATCAGCAGACATAACGAAAACGGAAGAATACAGGTTTTCAACAAACTCGAAATCATCGTAAGTGAACTGCATCTTTGCAGGATCAAGAATGGAGGTGATGGAGAAAAGTCCCTCACCTGCGAAAACGAGTTCCGGATCGTTTGCTTTCGTTTCAGCAACCCAGCTATTTACCGTTGCCGCGTCACCCTTTACTGCGTCAGCGACGAGAATGATCTTATCAGAATAAGTATTTGAAAGACTTGCTGCCTTCTGGCTTACCATAGCAGCGACTCCGGAAGGAGCCCAGGGACATGTGACCGTCCATGTAACCGCCTTTTCCGAACATCCCACGAGTGACATAGCCACCGTCATAACGGCGAGACCGAGTGCTAATAATTTTTTCTTCATACTACCTCTCCTTTGTTAAAAATTGATGATTCATGAGTGCTTTTCTCGTATCTTGTGATACAAGATTAACATACTGGAAATGTGATTTTCAACAACTTTTGCCATTTTCTGGACAAAGTTGTATGTTTGTTGACGAATCAAACAGAAGCTGTAATCGAGATTGATATTTATTAGACATTCTGCACATGAAAAAGGGAAGAAGACCGGACATCGGGTGATTTTCTCTTGCCAGAACTCAAAAATACGGTAAAATAAGAGGCAGGAGTATTTGAAATGAATTTGGAGAAACGTATGAGAAAGATGACGATAGAAGAACACTATATGAAAGAAGCGATCCGTCAGGCGAAAAAGGCGGCTGCGCTTAAGGAAGTGCCCATCGGCTGCGTGATCGTCTATGACGGAAGGATCATCGCGAGAGGATATAACCGCCGGACGGTAGATAAAAACGTACTGGCCCACGCGGAGATCATCGCGATGCGGAAGGCCTGCCGCATTCTCGGCGATTGGAGACTAGAGGACTGTACGATGTACGTGACCTTGGAGCCATGTCCGATGTGCGCCGGAGCCATCGTTCAGGCGAGAATTCCGAAGGTGGTGATCGGCTGCATGAACCCAAAAGCCGGTTGTGCCGGATCCGTGCTCGACATGCTCCACGAGGACGGATTCAACCACCAGGTGGAGACGAAAGTAGGACTGTTGGGAGAGGAATGCTCACAGATGCTGAAGGATTTCTTTAAGGCACTGCGGGAGGAAGGAAAGCGGAAGAAGCAAACGATAGAAGTGTCCAAGGCCAAGAAGAGTGCTGATTCTATCACGAACTGATCTTCTTCGGCCGGTACCGGATATCCGAAACCTTATACACCGTGATAAACGCCTCCGGATCGCTGGAACTGATATAGTTCATCAGCGCCTGGTACTCACGCTTATCCACGATCGTAATGATCTCATTGTGTTTCTCAAAATTGTAAGCACCGATCGCTTCATAGATCGTTGCGCCGCTGTGCAGATTGTTAATAATGAACTCGCGGAGTTCTTCCTCTTTCTTCGTGATAATGCAGACACGTCTCTTGACATTCTGGTCAAAAATAAAGTAATCGAGGACGAGTCCGTTCACATATGTACCGAGCACACTGAGCACGACGGTCTTCTTGTCATAAACGAACGCGGAAGAAAGCGCCACGCACATGCCGGAGAGAGACATTGCCTTTCCGAGATCCATATGCAGGTACTTGTTCATGATCTTTGCAACGATGTCCAGTCCACCGGATGATGCATTCATGTTAAAGAGCATCGCGAGACCGATGCTGACCACCAGCACATAGCAGACCGCATCCAGCTCCTGACTTCCGGTGAGGGACGTAAAATCCGGGAAGATTTTCTCGAAAATACCTAAGAAGACCGGCAGCATGACACTCGTGTACACAGTTTTTGCGCCGAACTCCTTACCGCAGAAAATAAATCCGATGATCAGCAGGAGGATGTTGAGCGCCATCGTGATCACAGAAAGCGGAAGCGGGATAAAGTGGGTCAGAATAATTCCGAGACCGGAAATACTGCTGATCGATGTGTGGCTTGGTACCAGGAAAAAGAAAACCGCTATGGCTGTGATTGCGTCAGCCAGGGTCATGACAAAAATTTCTTTGATCAATCCCTTGTTGTTCATAATACAGAACCCTTTCCCATTTGTGATTTGGTGATCTGCTGTGAGCATTATGCGTTATGTCTTTCCCACAGCTACAATTATCGGTTCAAGTATATACTGGATGGACATGAAGTGCAAGAACATGTAGTGAAGTGTGACCATGTTAAAAGGCTGTTGTAAGACGGGAAGAAAATAGACAGGAAATGTTAAGGGAATTTATATATGGGAGTAAAAAGTATATGGTAATATAGACCATATAATCAGCTGGGGAACAAGCGGTTCTGCCCGATAACACGACGAGTAAAATAAAAGGTGGGGAAACAATGAATAATAAAAAGAAAATTTTGGCGGCAGCAGGCATCCTGATTCTCTCAGGAGCTGCCGTGATGGCATTTTATATATGGAAGAAAAATAAAACTCAGGTGGCGGCATCAGTAAGCATTATCGGCGGTGCGGACGGACCGACATCGATTTTTCTTGCCGGTAAACTTGACAATTCCGCCGATGAAGGAACAAAAGCCGCAATTTTGGACCTCGGGATCGCAAAAAAACAGCCCTATGGTCAGGTAGTGGAGCTCGACTATGTGAGTATCGACAGGATCTCCCTCCACGGCTCCTTCGGATACATTGCTTTCGACATAAATGGCTCCGATGATTCTGCGACAATGGAGCCGGTGGCAGCCTACACCCTGGAAGAAGCCGGTCCCATCGTGACACAGGGCGATGAGTATACGGAAGTTCTCGGAAGCGCGGATGGCTGCGTGGTGGCACCGAAGGCGTATATGAAGGAAAAGAATCCGATGTACCTCTACTCCAACACCTATAGAGATGTGACGGAGCTTCCGGAAAAAGTCTGCAAGATCCTCAGAGAGAATAAAGAAAACGGCAGCTTCAAGGATGCATATCTGACGGACGACCGTCTGAATCAGATGGCATCGGATATCTACAACGAATATGGCAGCACACTGCTGTACGGCCCGGTGGCGATCCCGGAATTTGACAGCGAGGTCTACGGCTTCCTGGCAGCGGACGGTGACAATCTGGAAGATGTCTGGTACGGAATCTGGCATGCGCCGCTGGAGGACCAGACGTTCCCAATCACAAAGATAACACTGTTTGATTAAAAATAGATATTTTATATTTAACAAGAATCAGCAAGAATTCTCCCACCTCTATAGGTGGTGAGATGAATTGCTATCTCTTGCATAGTGCCATAGTTGGCATGTAAATATCAGATTATTGCACATAGCTGTGTTGTGTATTGTAAACTTCTCATATATTGATTTTTATAGTCGTGCTATATCATCAATCCTGCATACAATGAATAAGCCTGAAGGAAAAATAGATTGCAGATCAAGCAGAACAAATGTTCTGAAATGTAATGGACAAATGATCTCATTTGTGATATAATTAAATCAGTCGAAATAGAAAGAAAGGCTGATAAATATGAGAGAACTTGACAATAATGCACATTCAGTATTTTTACTCTATTATCATCTGATCCTGGTCGTAAAGTACCGGAAAAAGGTCCTGAATGATCCGATCTCGGATCGCGCACGAGAAATCTTTGAATATATCGCGCCCAAATATCATATCACCCTGGAAGAGTGGAATCACGATGAGGACCATGTCCATATCATGTTCCGTGCACATCCGAAGTCGGAACTCAGTAAATTTATCAATGCCTATAAAAGCGCCAGCAGCCGTCTGATCAAAAAAGAGTATCCGGAGATCCGGCAGAAGCTCTGGAAGGAAATGTTCTGGAGTCAGAGCTTCTGCCTCCTGAGTGCCGGCGGAGCTCCGATCGAAGTGATCCGTCAGTACATCGAGACACAGGGGGAGAAAAAACATGAACGTAGTATACCGGTTTCGGATCTATCCCAATAAAATACAGCAGGAACTGTTTGCAAAAACATTTGGATGTGTCAGGTTTGTATATAACCGAATGCTGGCAGAAAAGAAGGAATGCTATGAAAAGACCGGAAAAAACCTGAAGGTCACTCCGGCAAAATATAAGGCAGAGTTTCCATGGCTAAAAGAAGTGGACAGTCTTGCTCTGTGCAATGCCCAGCTGCATCTGCAGACTGCTTATAAAAACTTTTTCCGGGATCCATCGTTTGGATTTCCAAAATTCAAGTCAAAAAAGAATCCTGTTAAAAGCTATACCACAAACAGTGTAAATGGAAATATCCTGTTAAAAGATGGGAAGCTGAAGCTCCCAAAGGCAGGCTGGATCCGGATCCGGCAGCATCGTAAGATCCGGAAAGATGCCTGCCTGAAAGGTGCATCCGTCTGTCTGGAAGCTGATGGGCGGTATTATATTTCTCTTCTGTATTTTTGTGAAGAAAAGCCAGTGGAAATAAGGAACACAAGGCAGGCCGTCGGACTCGACTTTTCCATGAAAGAACTATATGTAGATTCCAATGGAAAACATGCAGGTTATCCGCACTATTTCAGAAACAGCGAGGAAAAACTGGCGAAAGCGCAGAGAAAACTGAGTCATTGCCGGAAGGGAAGCAATCGTTATAAAAAACAGCAGAAAAAAGTGGCGCGGATCCATACACATATCGCTCACCAGAGAAAAGATTATCTGCATAAAGAATCAAGAAAGATAACCAATTTCTATGATATCGTATGCATCGAAGATCTGGATCTGAAGACGATGAGCGGGGAACATCATTTTGGAAAAAGTGTTCATGACAACGGTTGGAGAATGTTCACAGATTTTTTGCAGTATAAACTGGAACGGGAAGGGAAGAAGCTTGTCCGCATCGACCGCTGGTATCCCAGTTCCAGAACATGCAGCTGTTGTGGAAAAATAAAACATGATCTGAAACTGGAAGAGCGGGTATATCTTTGTAACTGCGGAAACCGGATGGACCGTGATGAAAATGCGGCGATTAATATCTGCCGGGAGGGCCTGAGAATATCCGGGATCATATTAGAAAAAAGCGAAAAAGCATCATAAAAAGATATCAGACAAAAAGAACCGTGGGACACACGGGGATCGCTCGTGAATGCTTTGCCCAACGGGGCAATCGAACGAGAAGCCCCCACTTCAAGCGTGAGCTAAGTGGTGGGAGTATGTCACTACATACAATTTAAAGTCAGGAATAGATCAGGGGATTTTGTAAAAATGAGAGCTTTAACGAGAGGATTTTTTAATGCTCAGACTTGATAAAAACTTGTTGGTATCATGCTTATAACATGGTGTTGACAAGTTTTACTAACTTGACAAATTGTTGTCATCCATGTATACTTAACTGGTCCGCACAGCCGGGGAGATAGCGGTGCCCTGTACCTGCAATCCGCTACAGCAGGGGTGTTGTTCTGCCTCGGGTACTTCCTTGTGAAGCTGCCCCGGGTAAGCGGCGCTGACGTTTTGGTCTCGCGCAATGGGACTCTCTGAACCATGTCAGGGCAGGAATGCAGCAGCATTAAGGAGAACCTTCCATGTGCCGCGAGGGAGCCGGGACCGAGCTGGCTGCCAGGGTAACGTTCATGAGACGTATTCAAAGCAGAACGTGCGGACAAAAAAGGAAAGTTTAAGAGGTGACAGCTAATGAGAAAGAAATTTCTGTTATTGCTGGCGCTTCTTTTTTTATTGGCCGGAGTGATCTTTGTCCTGCCCGCGGTGCGGGATCATGCCCCGGATCAGACGAAAGAGAGTGCCACAGAAGAGACAGAATCAGAAACGCCCACAGAGACGGAAACAGAATCTGAGACCGAGACAGAAGAAACGACTGAGGAGGAGACGGAAGGTCCCGGAGACCCGGTGGACCGTGAAAAGGTGGAGACTCATCTGATTATTGCCTCTGACACGCACTATATGTCACCATCCATGACGGATTACGGCGCGGCGTTTGACAGTCTCGTAAATAGCAATGATGGAAAAGTGATCCGCTATCAGCCACAGTTATGGCAGGCGTTTAAATCGGAAGTCCTCGCAGCCAACCCTGACGCCCTGATCTTAAGCGGAGATCTGAGCTTAAACGGTGAAAAGGCAAACCACCTGGAATTTACCGAAAGGCTCCGTGAGATCGAAGAAGCGGGAGTTCCGGTCTATGTGATCCCCGGAAACCACGATATCAATAAGCCGGACGCCGGAGAATACTTCGGGGATCAGAGAACCGATGTGGAGAGTGTAACATCGGAAGAATTCCGGGAGATCTATGCGGACTTCGGCTATAACGAGGCGAAGAGCGAGGCGCCGGATTCCTTGAGTTACCTGGTGGAGTTAAACGACACCACATGGCTCATGATGCTGGACACGACAGTTTGCGAGCCGGAAAACGAAGTCTACGGCGAGATCAAAGAGGAAACACTTGAGTGGATGGAGGAATGCCTGAAGGAGGCGTACGCCGAGGGAATCACGGTGATCCCTGTAGGACATCACAACCTCCAGCGCCTTAGCCGTGTCTATGTGGAAGAATGCGTGATCGAAAACTGTGACGAGGTTCTGGAACTCTTTGAGCGTTATCTGACACCGGTGTACTTCAGCGGCCATCTTCATACACAGAAGGTCATGAAACACCTGACGGAGCCGGGAATGGATTCAGATACATACGGAATATGGGAGATCGTCAGCAATTCCCTGATCCTGCCGCCGTGCCAGTACGGAACAGTGACATTAAATACGGACGGCAGCATCGACTATCTGGCGAAGATTGTGAATGTTTCCAGCTGGGCGGCTGCGAATGGGGAGACCGATGAGAATCTTCTCGACTTCTCGTCCTACACAGAAAATTATCTGCAGACGGTCCTCAAAAACCAGATAGCCCGGAAGCTGGAAGATGTTCCGAAAGAATTAAGGGAAGTCATGGTCGATTTTTATACGGATCTGTATAAAGACTACTATGCCGGTGTGCCGATCAGCTACTCGGAGAAGAAAAATGAGTTCGGCTACGGACTCTGGGTCCGCTATATGGATCCCAGCACTGAGTTCCGCCAGCTCGACGGAATGATGCGCGACTCGATCTCGGCGAACAATCACGCGGAGATCCCGAATCCGATCCACTTGAAGCGGCCATAATATTACCGTAAGAAAAGAGAGATATAGCAAGTTATTCCTACCCGTGTACAGTAACATTTTCTGAACTGAAAATTCCGTACAAAGATTTTTTCCTTGCCCCTCTCTTTTCTTTGTATTATAATCTTATCTTGGATACATGCATTCATATTTCGACTGAAAGAAATCGGAGAAAGGACAAGACGATGAAGAGAGTTGGATTCCTTACGAGCGGCGGCGACTGCCAGGCGTTAAACGCAACGATGCGCGGAGTCGCGAAAGGTCTGTACCAGATCTACAAAGATGAAGTGGAAATTATCGGATTTGAAGACGGCTATAAAGGTCTGATGTACGCAAACTACCTGATGATGAAACAGTCAGATTTTTCAGGCGTCCTCACAAAAGGCGGAACGATGCTCGGTACCTCCAGACAGCCGTTCAAGCTGATGCGTGTGCCGGACGAGAACGGACTCGACAAGGTGGAGCTTATGAAGCACACCTACTATAAATTGAAACTGGATGCGCTTGTGGTCCTCGGCGGAAATGGAAGCCAGAAAACGGCGAACCTCTTAAGTCAGGAAGGACTCAATGTGATCGGTCTCCCGAAGACCATTGATAACGACCTCTGGGGAACGGACATGACTTTCGGATTCCAGAGCGCTGTGGATATCGCCACAAACGCCATCGACTGCATTCACACCACCGCGTCCTCCCATGGACGTGTTTTCATCGTGGAAGTCATGGGACATAAGGTCGGCTGGCTCACCCTTCATGCGGGAATTGCCGGTGGCGCGGATATCATCCTGATCCCGGAGATCCCGTATGACTTAAACAAGGTCGTAAAGAAGATCAAAGAGCGCACAAAAAATGGAAGCCGCTTCTCGATCCTCGCGGTGGCAGAGGGCGCAATCTCAAAAGAGCAGGCAGCCCTTTCCAAGAAAGAATATAAGAAATATCTGGAAGAACGCGCCACAAAATACCAATCCGTTGCATATGAGATCGGCGCGAAGATCCAGGAGATGACAGGCCAGGAGATCCGCGTGACGGTTCCGGGCCATATGCAGCGCGGTGGAACCCCGGTTCCATATGACCGCGTGCTCTCTACAAGAATCGGCGCGCATGCGGCCGACATGATCAAAAATAATGAATTCGGCAAGCTGGTCGTTGTAAAAAACAATGTGATCACGGATATCCCGCTGGCAGAATCTGCCGGAAAACTGAAATATGTGGATCCGCAGTCTGACATTGTAAAAGAAGCGAAGCTTATCGGAATCAGTTTCGGAGACTGATAAAGCATGTCATATCAAGCGTTATACAGGAAATGGCGTCCGCAGGTATTCGCGGATGTAAAAGGCCAGGACCATATCGTTAAAACCTTACAGAATCAGATCGGTTCCGGCAGGATCGGTCACGCCTATCTCTTCTGCGGAACCCGCGGAACAGGTAAAACGACGGTGGCAAAGATCCTGGCCCGGGCGGTAAACTGTGAACACCCGGTGGACGGAAGCCCCTGTGGGGAATGTCCAAGCTGTAAGCAGATCTTAGCTGGAACATCTTTAAATGTGGTAGAGATCGATGCTGCGTCCAACAACGGCGTTGAGAATATCCGTGAGATCCGGGAACAGGTCCAGTACCCGCCGACGGAAGGAAAATATCGTGTATACATCATCGACGAGGTCCACATGCTGTCCACAGGCGCGTTCAACGCCCTGTTAAAGACTCTTGAGGAACCGCCGTCCTATGTGATCTTTATCCTTGCGACCACGGAGGTTCATAAGATCCCGATCACGGTGCTTTCCAGATGCCAGAGATATGATTTCCGACGCATCACGCTGGACACGATCACGGCCCGGTTAAAAGAACTTACGGAAGCGGAAAACATGCCGGTGGAGGATAAAGCGCTCCGCTATGTGGCAAAAGCCGGAGACGGCTCCATGCGAGACGCATTGAGTCTCCTGGATCAGTGTGCAGCGTTCCACTTCGGTGAGACATTGACTTATGAACATGTGCTGGACGTTCTCGGCGCTGTGGACAACAGCGTATTCCGGGATCTGTTCCACGCGATCCGGGAGAACCGGACAAAGGACTGCATCCTGAAACTTGAGGAGATGGTAGTCCAGGGCCGGGAACTGTCCCAGTTTGTAATAGATTTTATCTGGTTTCTCCGCAACCTGCTGTTATTAAAGACAGCGGATGATGCGGAAGACCTTTTAGATATGTCAGAGGATAATCTGACACAGCTGCGGGAGGATGCAGCGCTTGTAGACGAGAATACATTGATGCGGTATATCCGTGTGTTCTCGGAACTGTCCAACCAGATCCGCTTCGCGAACCAGAAACGTGTGCTCATTGAGCTTACTTTCATAAAGCTCACAAAGCCGGAGATGGAACAGAGCATGGATTCTGTTCTGGAACGGCTGGAAAAGCTGGAGCGCATGGTGGAGGAAATGTCTGAGGGCGGCTATGTTCCGGCACAGACTGCCGAAATGGGCGGCGATCCCATGATAAATGCCGGGCAGCAGATTCCGTCGCAGACATACGTGCAGCCGGTCTACAACGGCGCGGGCGCGCCGGGAAACGACATAGCCTCCTCAGGGCAGCCCGCACAGAATCCGGCAAATATGCAGAACCCGCAAGGTTCCGGCAAGAATTATGAGCCGAGAACCGTATCCCTGCCGAAAGCCCAGCTGGAAGACCTCAACATGATCCGCAACGAGTGGGGTAAGATCGTCCGCGACATGGGCATGTCCATCCGCCCCAGTTTCCGGGAGACGGTCGTGGAACCGGCGGGAGACAGCTGTCTCTGCATCGTATTCAATGATCCGATGAACTTTGCTATCGGAAGCCGTCCGAGCATCCTCGGTGACCTGGAACGGTATGTGGAACAGAAATACGGAAAATCCCTGTACTTTAAATCCCGTGTCCGGGAGAGCGGGGAACGGATGGATACACGCTACATCAGCGATGATGAGCTGAGGGAAAATATCCATATGGATATCACGATCGAAGATTAGCCGCAGCAGAATGCTGCGATTAATAATAAAATATCCGGGTCGAAAGCTGAAAACAGGGACCCGTTACTCCCGGCCAACGGGAGCGAAAACTGGCTGTAAGGCAGCCACATAGAAAATAATGAATATTCAGGAGGAATTACACCATGGCAAGACGTGGCGGTTTCCCGGGCGGTATGCCGGGCAATATGACAAATCTTATGAAACAGGCGCAGAGAATGCAGCGCCAGATGGAAGAGAAGACAAAAGAGCTTGAGGAGAAGCAGTACACAGCAACAGCTGGCGGTGGAGCTGTATCCGTTACCGTATCCGGTAAAAAGGAAGTTGTCGCTGTAAAGATCTCCCCGGAGGCAGTAGATCCGGATGATGTTGAGATGCTTGAGGACCTTATCGTTGCCGCTACAAACGAGGCATTCCACCAGATGGAAGCTGAGTCCAGCGCAGTGATGTCCGAGCTTACAGGCGGCCTCGGAAACCTGGGAGGACTTTCCTTCTAATTATGGATTACTACAGCAGTCAGATATCAAAATTGATCGAGGAGCTGTCGAAACTTCCGGGAATCGGGAACAAGACAGCCCAGCGTCTGGCATTCCATATCATCAACATGCCGGAGGAACAGGTAGAACGTCTCTCCAGCTCGATCCGCGACGCGAAGCACAATGTTCATTACTGTAAGGAGTGCTTTACCTTGACGGATCAGGAACTCTGCCCGATCTGCCGGAGTCAGACGAGGGACCACAGCGTGATCATGGTCGTGGAGAACCCGCGCGATCTGGCGGCGTACGAGAAAACGGGCAAATTCGACGGGGTGTACCATGTGCTTCACGGCGCGATCTCCCCGATGCTTGGAATCGGCCCGGGAGATATCAAATTAAAAGAGTTGATGATGCGTCTTCAGACAGAGGAAGTAAAGGAAGTCATTATCGCCACAAACTCAAGCCTTGAGGGTGAGACGACCGCAATGTACATAAGTAAACTGATCAAACCGACAGGGATCAAGGTGACGAGGATCGCCAGCGGCGTTCCGGTCGGCGGCGATCTGGAATATATTGACGAAGTCACACTTCTTCGGGCGTTAGAAGGCCGGGTGGAGTTATAAAACCGGCAGCTGGACAGCTGGGCGGTTTCAGGAGATGCGAAAGAAATGGATAAATACGAGTTTAATATTAAAGTTGAGCAGATCAAAAAGATGGTCAGCCGCGGAGACTACGGAACTGCGATGAAGATCGCAGATACCATTGACTGGCACCGTGTCCGCAACGCAAGCCTGCTGTCCATGATCGCTCAGATCTATGAGAAAAATGAAGAGTACCAGGAGGCGAAGGATATTCTGCTCCTGGCATTCGAGCGCGCGCCGGTAGGAAAGCGCCTGCTCTATAAGTTGGCGGATCTCGCCTTAAAGGACGGAAGTACCGCCGAAGCGGAGGCATACTACAGAGAATTTTGTGATCTCGCGCAGGATGATCCGCGCCAGTATCTGCTCCGCTACAAGATCTTAAAAGCGAAGAAAGCGCCGGTGGATCAGCTGATCCGCGCGTTGGAAGTGTATACAGCATCCGAGGTGGATGAAAAATGGCTCTACGAACTGGCTGACCTCTACCACAAAGCCGGGATCGAGGACAAGTGTGTAGCCACATGTGACCGCATCATGCTCTTATTTGGTCTCGGCAAATATGTGGATAAGGCAATGGATCTGAAGCTCCAGTACGCGCCGCTGAACAAATACCAGATGGACCTTGTGGAAAACAGGGACAAATACGAGGCAAAGCTGCGCGCTGTCGAGGAAGAGTACAGCGGAAATGCCCCGGAGCTGGATGATTATGATGAGGGAACCCCGGATTCCGAAGCTTCCAAGCAGGTTGCCATGCAGATTCATGAGGATGCCCAGGCGAAAAAGCTGGCAGACGAGATGTCCAGACTCTCTGAGGAAGAGGGACGGACTGCTGTTGTCGAGGAAGACGATGACATGGGTGCCACAAGAACCATCGCTGACTTAAGCCAGGTCCGCAGAGGCGGACAGGCGGCTGCACCGGAAGTACAGGAGGAAGAAAACACGATCCCGACCGGGGAAGATCGTGAGATCGAGCGCCAGAAGCTGGCGATCCGCGCCGCAAAAGAGCGGGAAGAGATGGAAGAGGAAGCTCTCCGCCGTGCTGAGGAAGAGCGGGAAGCCGCCAGACGGGAGGAAGAGGAACGCCGTGCGAAGAAGCAGGCGGAGATCGACCGCGAACGTGCCCGCCGAAACCAGGTCCGCAACATCCCGGCTCCGGAAGAGGAGGACGACGATGGAGAGCTGGAGCTGGAATCCCTGGATGACATGCTGGATACCAACAACCTGATGATCGAGGCGGAGACGGACGAGGAAGGGCTTTCCATGGCTGTCAACTCCTTAAAGGAGATCCACCGTGAGCTCGGCATCAAGAATCCGGTTGCAAAGATCAGCAGTGAAAAGTTAAATAAACGCGGAATCAGCGCGGTAGCCGATATGCTGGCAGGAAAAGACCTGATCATCCAGCATGCGGCAGGACTCACTGATGCTGTCCAGAACGAACTGGATGATCTGATGGAGAAAGACCGCTCCGGAATGATCGTTGTCCTGATCGATACACCGGAGAACCTTGAGGCACTCCATGCCCACAATACATCCCTTGCAAGCAAGTTCCAGTATATCGGAAGCGATGAGAACGCGTCTGCGCAGAAAGAGGCAGATACCGAGATGGAAGCTGCGCTGAAGCGCTCCACAGAAAAGCAGGAACAGATCGCCCGTGATGTGGTAAACGCGGAGCAGGAGACAGAAGAGGAGCCGGAACAGGAAGACGCTGAAGCACTGCAGGAAGAACCGGAGTACGAGAAAGAGGAAACGGACATCCTGGAAGAATCATCCGAGCCGGAAACAGATGAAGAGGACGAGGAAGAACCGGAGCCAGAGGAATACGTACCGCCGAAGAAGGCAAAACTCTTCGCAAAGCAGGAGAAACCTCAGAAAAAGGTGCCAGTGACTGAAGAAGAGCCGGAACTCCCGGAGGAGACTGCATCCGCAGCGGAAGAGGAAGTTGTTCCGGAAGACTACGATGACAAAGAAGAGATGGATCCGGATGAGTTCGCCCAGTACGCGTGCAAGTATGCGACGGAGATCGATTGCAGCATCACCGGAAAGAGCCTTCTCGCCCTTTATGAGCGCATCGAGATGATGGAGGAGGATGAAGTCCACCTGACAAAGGCAGCAGCCGTAGATCTGATCGAGGAAGCTGCTGACAAGGCAGAGAAAAAGTCTCTTGGAAAGAAGATCGCGGGACTTTTCTCTCCGACTTATACAAAAGAAGGTCTTCTGATCCTTCATGAAAAGGATTTCTTTGACTGATAAAGAGTGTGATGGGATCCCTGCGCACTGTTCTGGGCAAGCTCAGACGGCACACAGGAATTCCGTGACATGCTTATAGGAACTGAATATATGCGCACCATAAGCTCATTGTTTTTGCGATGAGTGGGTGCGCAAATTTTTCACCAATACACACGAACTAATGTTTGCTGAACACAGACAAGACGAATGCGCATGCGGCCCTTTTGCAACAGATATTTTCAATTCCGGAGTATCGTTGTAAACAATGTTTTGCATGTGCGCTAGATTTCTTATAGGAGAAAAGATATGGAGATCAGGCTGATCGCGGCGGACATGGATGGAACGCTGCTTGATGACGAAAAAAGGATCCCGGAGGAGAACCTGCGCGCTTTCCGCGCATGCGCGGCACAGGGGATCGAGATCGTCCCGGCGACAGGCCGCACGATGCGCGGACTGCCGGATGAGCTTCGGAATCTGCCGGGCGTACACTATGCGATCCTCACGAACGGGGCACAGGTGGTAGACCTTGCGAAAAACGAGATCATCGACTCCTGCCGGATCCCGGTGGCTCTGGCAGAAAAGATCATGATGATGGCCCGGACAAGTTCGGATGAGATCATGTATGATGTATATGTGGGCGGAATCGGTTACACCATGCCGGAGTTCTACAATGATGTATATAAATATGTCTCATCGGAGGGACTGGCGGAGCTGGTGCGCAGAACCAGGGACACGGTTCCCGATAATATCGCTTACTTAAAAGAGCGGGGACAGGACGCGGAGAAGATCAACATGTTCTTCCGTGACATGGATGCCAGAAAGCGGATGAGAGAGGAACTCTCGAAGCTCCCGGGGATCCTTGTGTCCTCATCAATCCCGAATAACCTCGAGATCAACGCGGAGGGAGCTGATAAGGGCGGAGCGCTGCTCCGTCTTGCCGCACGTCTGGGAATCGCCAGAGAGTCCACCATGGGCTTTGGAGACGGGGAGAATGACCTCAGCATGATCCGCATGGCTGGAATTGGCGTTGCCATGGAAAATGGCCATGAATCCGTAAAGGAGGCAGCAGATTATATCACGAAGACCAACAATGAGGCAGGTGTCGCGAAGGCGATCTGCCATTTTACAGGAATTCAGATATAACAGGAATGATGGGCATATGAGGACTTTCAGGTAATAGACGCGGCGGGGTATCTGGATCATCCAGGCTTTGTCTGTTTTACGGAAGAACTATGCACATATGTGACAGGAGTAATAATGGAAATAATGGAGATTCTATCCAGCCGCTGGCTGGAAGTGGCTGTAGCGGTATATCTCATCGGGATGATGCTCTACGGTCATTACAGAGGTTTTATAAAAATAGCAGTTTCCGCAATGTCCCTTTTCATCACGCTGTTTGCAGCGCGTGTAGCGATTCCACAGGCAGCAGCCTGGCTGGAACATAATACGGCTGTATACGAAACGATGAAGGAGAGTGCTTTGAAGGCCAGCGGCCTTGATGAGAAGATGGAAGAGATGGCTCAGACAGCCGGTCTCGCGGGAAAAGCCGGGGAACGCGCGGTCATAGAGAGCCTGGAGATCCCGGACCAGATCAAAAAGCTTCTGATCGAGAATAACAACGGAGAAATATATCAGGAGATGGGCGTCCAGATCTTTGAGGACTATGTGGGAAAATACCTTGCAGACCGTGTGATCCGCGTGATCATATTTACGGTGCTGTTTATAGTATTCTATGCGTTCCTTCATATCATCATAGTCTGGCTGAACCTGATCTCCAGACTGCCGATCCTGTATGGGCTCAACAAGATCGCCGGGGCAGTCCTGGGACTCGCGGAGGCGTTGATCTTTATATGGGTGGGCGCCCTGGTCCTTACCCTGTTTTCAGGCAGCGAGATCGGAAAGAGCATGACCACCCAGATCAATGGAAGTATCTGGCTGACGTGGCTGTATGACCACAATATGCTTTCCTACCTTGTAGTCGGTCTGGTAAAGTCTGTCCTGTAACGGGAGTAGATTAAACGGAGGAATGCATTGGGCTGGAGACTATATTGGATATTTCCAAAGTTATGCTTTGGGAAATATTTATGATGGACAGATTCGAAAAGCATTGTTATCAGAAATTCCGGATTTGTATGAGCAGATACGCCACGGAGAGTTTGACGGGCTGAACAAGTGGATGAAGGAACATATCTGGCAGTATGGGTGCTGTTATACATCGGGAGAAATGTTGAAGCGATTGACAGGAAAAACATTGGACGCTGTGCCATTTCTTGACTACATGAAAGAGAAGTATGCGGACTTATATGGTATTCATATATAAAAAGGACAAGATAGTTTGATAATAGGGATTGCAGCAGGAGAAAACGTTGAGCTGCAATCCCTGTTTTTATAGTGTAAAAGAGCAATTTGAAATTGCTCAAATGATGGCTTGAATACCGAATTACATATATTGTATGCAAAACGATTGCGAACCGCAATATGTTGTAATTGCACAAACAAAAGAAAAAACTTTAAAAAAACTGGAAAAAAGTGTTGACTTTTCCGTGGGGATTTGTTATTATAATACTCGCCTTGAGCGACAGGGCAAAACTTATTAAGAGTCATTAAGAAAACTTCTTAATCTCTCGAAAAAAAGTTTTAAAAAGTTCTTGACAAACCGGAAACGGTATGATAGAATAAACGAGTTGCCGATGAGAATGAAAGCGACAACGAAACAAAGTTCCTTGAAAACTGAACAGTATGTAAAACCCTGAAAATTCTTATAAAAATGGTCTTTGGTTTAGACCATGAATGAGAACATTCAGAACAAAACCTAACAAAACAGTAGAACGGTTTAAAAATTAGCCAAGCTAAGTTTTGAATCTGGATACAAACACTTTAACATGAGAGTTTGATCCTG